>Ga0315293_10000115_pt1 | contig 65397 bp, 51 predicted proteins | sample YL17G13_20_MG_FD_203071 | JGI IMG/M metagenome (GOLD analysis project Ga0315293, IMG submission 203071) | Sediment microbial communities from Yellowstone Lake, YNP, Wyoming, USA - YL17G13_20 | ecosystem: Environmental > Aquatic > Freshwater > Lake > Sediment | place: USA: Wyoming | collected... | reverse complement strand
TCTCCAACAACCACAAAAGGAGAAAATATATAGAGCCGAGTAGGAATTACAACGAGTAGAGAAACGACAATGCCAACTATTCCAAATACAACATAAATCCCTAAAGATTTCTTCCAAGAGTTAAGAGAGTGCTTTTTGAGGAAATAGTGCAAAACAAAAAATAATATGAGCGTAATCAAAACATTAGATAGAAAACCCAAATTTATGATACTAAAAATTATCTTGACGACAATACTAATGATACTAAAAAATATTAAAGTTTTAAGCGAATTTTTGTATGTTGGGTTTTCAATTTTGAATAATTTTTCTATCCATAGCAAAATTCCAGCTTCTGCTAGAAATATGATAATTGCCAGAATTATAATCGCTAAAATGAATAGTGCCATAAATTTTAGATTAAATTAATATGATTAAAAAATTTTCTTCCCCAAAAATTAAATATGGTGCGCTCGGCAGGAGTCGCCCTGTCATCCGACTGGGCGCCCTGTCGGATGACAGGGCGAACTTTTAATATAATTCCCTCGAGAGGAATCGAACCCCTATCTGAAACTCCGCAGGTTCCTGTTTTATCCATTAAACTACGAGGGCAAAATACTACTTTAGAATAACATAGGATTAATAAAATTACCATCGACAAACTCGCTATTTTCTGATAATATGGAGATATGGCCGAATTAATTTAATTCTTATGCGGGTTTCTTTTACTAAAGGAAAACAAAAGGTATTCATTAATAAAATTATTTCAAAAATATCAGTTAAAGAAGCTGCTAAATTATGTTGTCTTTCCGAGAGAACTATTAGAGATTGGCGCCGTGAAAAATTTTTAATGAGTTTTGAACCATTAAAGATTTTATGCAAGAAGGCTAATTTCAAAACCCCTAAAAATATTAAATTGAAAGACGATTATTGGTATGTGGCTAACGGCTCCTCGGCTGGCGGAATAGCGGTATTAAAAAAATACGGCAGAATTGGCGGAGACCCAGAATATCGAAAAAAGAAATGGTATGAATGGTGGGAACGTGAAGGAAAATATAAAACCAATTTGATTACTCACTGTAAACCGATTCAGAAACCAAAATTTTCAGAAAGTCTTGCTGAATTTGTCGGTATTATGCTGGGTGATGGAGGTATTACCAAGAGCCAGGTTACAATCACTCTCCATTCTGAAGACGATAAAGAATATAGTGATTTTGTGGTTAGTTTGATAAAAAAATTATTTAATGTTTACATTGGTGTTTGTCATAGAAAAAACTGTAAGGCAATTAGCTACAATGTTTCCCGAACCGAGTTAATTCGTTTCTGTACAGAGAAGCTCGGCCTCAAAAGAGGAAATAAAATAAAACAGCAAGCAGATATACCGGACTGGATTAAACAAAATAAGTTATATTCAATTGCTTGCTTGCGTGGCCTTGTTGATACAGACGGATGTATTTTTACTCATCGTTATAAAGTAAATAATAAACTTTACAGTTATAAAAAACTTTCTTTTACGAGTTATTCTCCACCACTCCGTCAATCAGTATTTAATATTCAAAAAGAAAATGGTCTAAATCCCAGATTTTCTCAGAACAGAGATGTACGTCTTGATAGTATAGCTGATATGCGGAAATATTTTCAGATAGTTGGTTCTCATAATCCAAAACATTTGAAAAGATTGAAAAATTAAGATAGGATAATATCGTAGAAGGAGGAGTCGGATAATGGTTATTCCAATGGTTTGCTAAACCATCGCCGTGTAAAAAGCGGCTTGTGGGTTCGAGTCCCACCTCCTCCGCAAATGAAATTTCGGGGCTGAATGCCCCCTGAAATTTCAATTATGAGAAGGGATGAGAAGTTTACCCTGAGCGCATCGAAGGGAATCCCACCTCGTTCGAGCCTGAGGCTCTCAGACATTCGTCCCGAGTCCTCAGTCCCGAGGGAGCCGAAGGCCTCTCCGCCGACGAATATAGATGAGGAGGTACTGAGCGCAGTAGCGCGAATGTGCCAAGACAATTTCTTATCGGCATGACCCGGGTTCTTTGGGTCACCGTGGTAGCAAGATTGAGTGGCAATCAAATACACAATTCTCTTGATTGGACATAGAGCTAGAAATTAAATTTTTGGAGATAAATATGGAATGCAAATTTTGTCTTAAAGATAAAGAATTAATTGATGCGCACATTATTCCGCGTTGCTTTTTTGAGGCAATGAGAGATCAAGGAGATAATCGACCATTTCAACTTCTATCAAATACTAAAAATGAACATTCGCAGAAATTATGGATAGGCTCATATGATAAAAATATTATATGTGAAGACTGCGAAAAGGTTTTTCAAAAATATGATGATTATGCTTGCAAAATTTTATTGTCAAATATCAACAATAATGATTATATTTTAAATCCAAGCGGAGAGAAGATTGGTTATAAGTTAGAAAATGTTGATTATAAAAAGTTAAAATTGTTTTTTATTTCTGTCCTATGGCGGGCCGCTGTTTCAAAAAGAAAAGAGTTTCAAAAGGTTAATATTAAAGGATTGTTCGAGGATCGCTTAAAAACAATGATTAAAAATTCTGACCCAGGTGGCACAAATGATTTTTTGATTGTTATTCGGAGATTTATTGATAATTTAGGTAAAAACTTTCTAATGAATCCATATCAATTACAAATAGATAAAATCAATTTTTATCGTTTTTATTTAGGGGCAGGATATGAATTTCATCTTAAAGTTGATGAAATAGTTTTAAAAGAATCAGATATTTTATACGCGTTAGCGTTAAAACCAGAAGGTCCTTTATATATACCGTTTAGAGATAATCTACTAAGTTCAAAAGAATTTCCAATTTTAAAAGATATTTTGAATAAATCAAATCAAAAAAGAAACGATCAGCCCTCGACCCACGTGCCTTAAATCACACTCCGTTCAGAAAGTCAAAAAAGCGCTATAATACTCTTATAATATCGACATTTGGGGGCACTTAACCTGAATGTCCCGCATGAAAAAGAAATTTTAAAATCATATGGGAAGCATCATAGAAATTAATGATACATTGCAGCTGACGAAAGAACAGGGTTTTCCTGTTGAACTTAATCTTGAACGCCATTTGAAAACGCCCTACAAATCGGAGGATTTTAGCGACAAAATTTTTGAGTTTAAAAATAAACCGGAGATAAGAATTTATCAAGCACCGCCAGTTAGAAATTTTTTAGTGGAAAACAGAGAAGATAAGTGGATATATTGGGGTTTGGTGTATATATTTGAAATTACTCATGATTACGCCAAGAAAATTACTAGCGGGAAATTCAAAATTATTTATATCTATTTTCCTGAGGAAATGAAAAAGGTGCATGAATTAATAGATAGAAATAGAGATAGGCAATTTTTTGATTAATATGAATTTCAGCATTGTCTCGTCGATGATGGGGGCAGAACTTCGAGCAACTCTTTGGCGCACCTTTCTCGACGTATAAAAATTATCTAAATAAGTACACATGATAACTGAATTTGATGTTAAATTAGGAAACTTCATAAACCTAGTTAATGGTTGGATTCTTGGAAGTATAAGTGAGACTTACCGCGCTACAAAGAATTTTGAAAACAATAGCACTCCGCTTGTTGCGTTCATATTAGTTTCTACCACAATTGATTTTTTCGCTGGATTTTTTGCGGGTATTTCAGATTTAGACAACCGTCAAGCAAGTCAGATATATAAGGAATTTGTGAGGAGATACATGCCGAACTATGATCCCGAGCATTTATATAAAGATTTGAGGTGTCGTTTGGCTCATAATTTTACCATAGGTAGTTACTATGCGTTAATACATAAGCGGTATGACTTGCATGGAAAGGTTATTTCGCAGACTGGACAAAAAATAATAAACTTTGAGAACTTTTATGAAGATTTTGAAAACGCAATCAAAAAGTATGTCTCAGACTTAGAAACTGATAACGATTTAAAGAATAAATTTCTAACCCGTTATCAATTAGGCATACCAGCCGTTTTCCAAATTAAAGCAGAAGCACCTTAGGCCTTGTTAATCGTTTAAAACTAAGATCATATAAATTTCTTTTGGTGGGGTGGCTGAGCGGTTGAAAGCGATAGTCTTGAAAACTATTATACCTGAAAGGGTATCGTGAGTTCGAATCTCACCCCCACCGCAACGTAATAAATTTTTTTCGAAAAATTTAAACGTTGCTGAAACGTAAAATTTTGTAGAAATTTGTACGTTTCGCCAGCAATATTTTTTATTGAGAGATCGGTTCTCGACCGACACATATCGCTAATCTAATTTTTTAATTAAAACAAAACATATGCCTAAAAAAATTACAAAAAAAGATTTACTCAAAACTCCCATTGAGCACGTAGATATTAAAAAATTGAAAGTTAAGACAATTTTCTCGGCTTATTCCAAAATGTCTTTTTCAGCCAGAGAGTTGGCCAGAGCTGCGGAAATTTATAATAAAATGCTGGCTGATAAAAAAGCTTCCGTATGGTTGACCTTAGCCGGTTCTACCAGCGCTGCCGGCTGCATGCAAGTATATGTGGATTTGGTTAAAAATAATATGGTTGATGTTGTAGTGGCTACCGGAGCCTCTATTGTGGATATGGATTTTTTTGAAGCCTTAGGATTTAAGCATTATAAAGGAACGCAGTTTATTAATGACAGCTTACTTCGCAGTTTATATATTGACCGCATTTACGATACTTTTATCGATGAAGAGCAGTTGCAGGTATGTGATCAAACCATTGCTAAAATTACTGACACATTGGAAAAAAGGCCCTATTCTTCCCGCGAATTTATCTGGGAGATGGGAAAATATTTGGTGAAAAATTCCAAAAAGAAAAATTCTTTGGTTCAAGCCTGCTATGAAAATAATGTCCCGATTTTCTGTCCGGCTTTTTCTGATTCTTCAGCCGGATTCGGCTTGGCTCATCATCAATGGGAAAATCCTAAAAACCATGTCTCAATAGATTCGGCGCGGGATTTCGTGGAATTAACTAAAATTAAAATTAAAAGCAAAGACACGGGATTATTGATGGTGGGTGGCGGTGTTCCAAAAAATTTTGCCCAAGATACTGTTGTTTGTGCTGAAGTCCTGGGCTTTAACGTCCCGGTTCATAAATACGCAGTGCAAATCACAGTTGCCGATGTCAGAGACGGCGGATGTTCTTCTTCTACTTTAAAAGAAGCAAGCTCTTGGGGAAAGGTAAGTACAGTTTATGAGCAAATGGTTTATGCTGAGGCAACTTTAGCTTTACCTTTAATTGCAGCTGATGCTTATGAAAAAGGATTTTGGAAAAGCAGGAAAAAAAGGAATTTCGCAAAAATGTTTTAATGGTTATGATAAAAAAATTTAATCCCAATGATTTAGGAATTAAAAATGGCAACCTTTATGGCTTGCCATTTAGCGAGAGAAAAGCCAAGTTTGTTATTATTCCAGTTCCTTGGGAGGTAACTGCCTCCTTTCGCAGAGGTACCGCAACTGGCCCTAAGGCTGTATTAGAAGCTTCGTTGCAGATAGATTTGTATGATCCAGTAATTAAGGATGCTTGGAAGTTAGGGTTAACGATGAAGCCTATCAGCCAAAAATGGCTGAGAAAAAATAATCTCTTAAGAAAAAAGGCTGAAACCTGCATTCAACATTTAGAAAAAGGCGGAAAGCCTGAAGATTTTAAATTAAAAAATTTATATCAGAAGATAAACAAAGCAGGGGTAGAATTAAATGACTGGGTGGAGATTGAGTCTCTGAAGTTATTAAAACAAAAAAAGGGGGTGGGAGTATTGGGCGGGGAACACAGCGTTTCTTTAGGTTTGATGCAAGCGCTCGCTCGGTTTCATAAAAATTATTCCGTTCTTCATTTGGACGCTCATGCCGATTTGCGTTGCAGATACGAGGGATTTGAATTTTCTCATGCCTCTGCGATATTTAACGCTTCAAAAATAAAAAATATCAAAAAGATTGTCCAGGTAGGCGTCAGGGATTATTGCCAGGAGGAAGCAGATTATATTAAAAAATCAAAAAATAGAATATCGTTATTCTCCGACAGATTGTTAAAAGAAAAGTTATTTGATGGGACACCTTGGAAGAAAATTTGCAAAGATATAATTAAGCCTCTTTCTCAAAATGTTTATATTAGTTTTGATATTGATGTTTTAGAGCCCTGTTTTTGTCCTAATACCGGCACTCCTATTCCTGGCGGTCTAAGCTTTGATCAGGCCATATACTTGATAGAAACATTAACCAACAGCGGTAGAAAGATTATTGGTTTTGATTTGTGCGAAATTTCCAGCCCTGATGCTAATAATTGGGATGCCAATGTGGGGGCTAGGATTCTTTGGCGCCTTGTGAATTTAACTGCAAAATCGCAAAAAAAATTTTAGAAAAAAGATAAATAACCTCTTTATCTTATTGAATGGTTATTCTCTTGCCACCGCAACTCCCCAGACTTCTTTTGCGCCCGCTCTTTTGAGCGTTAAGGCGCATTCTTGCATAGTTGCGCCGGTTGTGTAAATATCGTCAACTAAAAGAATTTTTTTATCTAAAAATTTTTCTTTGTTTTTTACAAAAAATGCCTCCTTTAAATTTTCTTTTCTTTCTTCGGCCGTAAGTTCCATTTGAGGCGGAGTCTCTTTGATTTTATATAAAACATCACCTATTAGGGGAATTTTTAAGAATTTAACTAACTCTTTTCCAATTTCTTCTGACTGGTTGAATCCACGCCATTTTAATCGCTTTTTCTCCAAAGGAACAGGAATTAAATAAAAATCAGAAAAATCCCCTTCTTTTTTACCACAGAGCTGGAAATGGGTTGTTATCAAAAGCGCCAATGATTCTTTTAGTTCTTTGGCAAAGGGTTCGTATTTAAACTGGGTTACCAATTTTTTCACGAGCTTGTTTTGGTAGGAAGTGGCAAAATATAACCCATTTAATTTTATGTATTTCCTGCAGCTGGGGCAGATTTTTCCGTCCACTACTCTTTTTTGGCAGCCAGGGCAAAATTGGGATTCTAAAATATCAATTATTGATAAACAATCCTCGCAGAGGTAATTTCCCTCAGATCCGCAATTTAAACAAAATTTTGGGAAAAACAAGTCCAGTATAAATTTTTTAGATTTTATAATAAAGTCCTCCATTTCTATTCCTTATAATTTAAGCTATAATTAAAGAATTTAATTATCCCCAGAGGCATAATTAAAGAATTTAATTATCCCCAGAGGAATAATATTGTAATCAAAAAGGCATAACAGCGTATTCCTTTTAATTTTAAGATTTTTTAAGATTTTTTGATAGTTTTTAAATCTAAACCCAGTAGTAGAAGTTTGAATTTTTATTCAAAAAGGACAGATTTATTATTGGGAACTCTTAATTTCGTCTTTATAAAATCATTCCTTGTTACTTCAATTGATTATTACTCGTCAGAAGACGTTCAAACTTTCACTACTGGGTAAAAGTGATATAATAAAAAGATGGCTAGTCTTTTTGGGTCAAGTTCAAAAAACTGTTTAGGAATAGATATTGGTACTTCAAGTATTAAAGTTATTGAATTATCTCGCAAGGGAGAAACAACAAAATTGGAAAAATATGGCGAGATTTTTTCTGAAGCAATTTTCGAGAGGCCATTTAGAACTTTTGAAAAAGATATGCTTTTTCTTTCCGGACGGGAAATTTCAAAAGCTATTACCGGCATTTTGAAAGAAGCGAAAATATCTGAGAGGAAAGTTGTTCTTTCTATACCCGATTTTTCAAGTTTTTTTACCACTTTTGATCTGCCATCAATGACAGATGAGGAAATTCCCCAAGCTGTCAGGTTTGAGGCTCGTCATCATATACCTTTGCCATTATCGGAAATTACTCTTGACTGGTCTATAATAAAGAGAGAAGCAATCGATCAAAAAAGAGTTCGTTTAAAAATTTTATTGGTTGCAGTTCCTAACGATATTATTAATCAATATCAGCAGATAGCTCTTCTTTCTAATCTTAAGCTAGTGGCTTTAGAGGCCGAAGTTTTCGGCTTATTAAGGGCATTAATAAGAGATGAAGAGAAAACGATTTTATTATTAGATACCGGAGCTCAAAGCAGTAATTTAAGCGTAATAGACCAAAGTTTATTGAAATCTAGTTATAGTTTTGATGTTTCGGCAAATGAAATGATCCAAATTCTGGCAAGAACATTCAATGTTGATTTCCAAACAGCTGAGGATTTGGTAAAATCATATGGGATAATGCCGGTTGAGAAAATTGATAAGGATTTTAAAATCCCTGCTTCAGTAAGCCCACAAAAAATACGAGAAGTCTTAACTCCGTTTGCTGATTTAATGGTTTTGGAAATGAATAGGATTTCCCAATCTTATTTTCAGGCAGAGCAAAAAGAAGTGAATAAAATTATAGTAGCAGGAGGAATGGCTTTACTGCCAGGTCTTAAAGAATATTTTGAAAGCAATATTAAAAAGGAAGTAGAAATTGCCAATCCTTTTTCTGAAATTATTTATCCGCCCATACTTGAACGAACCTTGCGGGAGCTTGGCCCATCTTACGCGGTTGCCGTCGGTATGGCCTTAAGAGGTTTGGAATTAAAATAATTAATATTAAATAATATGCCAATTCAAATTATTCCAAAGGAGGCAGCAAAACTACCTCTTTGGCAAAACATAATGTTCTATTTCTCCATAGGCCTGCTTTTTTCTGTTCTTGGAGGATATGGAATACTGTTTCATTTCACTAAAAAAGCGACGGAGGATGCAAAAAAATTTGAAGAGATAATCCAACAAGGGAAGACTCAACAGATACTTACTTTGGAGAATGAAATGAAAACCTACAGGGATAAAATCGATAACTTCTCTTCTTTGATTGCTAATCATAAGTTGAGTTCTAATTTTTTTGGAGACATCGAATCCAAAACCGGCATCCTTGAAAAGAGCACTCATCCAAGAGTCATGTTTTTTGAAATGTTGTTTGATGTAAAGTCGAATACTATCACTCTTTCTGGTGTTACGGAAAATTTGGAGATAGTTGGGCAACAGGTCGTTCTTTTTCAAAACAATAGAATGGTTAAAAATGTTAAATTGACAAAAATAATTATCAATAAAGAGGGAAAAATTGAATTTACTTTAGATGTTTCAATCGATCCTGTTCTGCTGACTTCTTTTTGCGGTGATAAAATCATAGGAGGAGAAGAGGAATGCGATGGAGAAAAAGAAGTGCCAGAAAATTTTATCTGCACCAGTGAGTGCAAATTAGAATCATTTTAATAAAAAAATATGCCAAGATTAGCTACCATAATAATCTGTATAATTATTTCAACAGTTTTGGTGTTTTTTCTTCTTTGGCCTCAGTACCAAAAGTTCAGCGATGCCAGATGGCAAGTTAAAGAAAAGCAAACTGAGAGAGATAACCAAGAAGAATATTTCAATCAAATAGGAAGTCTTTCTAAAGAGTTGGAAGGCTATAAAGAACAAAAGGAAAAAATAGCTTCTGCTCTTCCCTCAAGCCCAGACGCGCCTGATTTATTAAATTTTTTGGCTAATGCTATTCTGAAAAATGGCATGAATTTGGAAAAGATAACCTCTTTTTCCAGCGATCAGTCCAAGAAAACTACAAAAACTGCCTCAGGAAAAGAAGAGTCGGTTTTTTCTGGGGCAAAAGAAATAATTGTTGAATTTGACGTCAAGGGCGAATACGAAAACTTAAAGAACTTTATATCGACCCTGGAAGAAAGCGCCAGAATTATTGAAGTCGAATCAATCTCTCTAAATAAGAAGTTGAAACAGGTAGAGGGTGATTCTACGCCCTCTTTTAGTTTTAAAATAAAAGCCTATTATTATTAATTTGAATCGAGCGCATAGATTTTTATGTGCTCCGATAAATCTATGGTTATAGTAACTCCGTTTCAAGAAAAGAAAAAACAACGCTATAAAATTTTTATTTTGATTGCAGCTATTTTAGGCTTATTTTTTGTTGCTTGGTATAAATTTTTTCCCAAACAGCCTTCAGCTCCTCGCGCACTTCCTCAGAAGCCAGAAAGAATAGATATAAATTTTGGTGTTTTAAAGAATCCCATTCTAGACCCGGAAAATCCAGCAAAACTTACATCTTTTGAAGGAGTTCCAGTATTTAATCCTCAAGATGCGGGTCGGAGTAATCCATTTCAGCCTTACTAATTCACTACGAATTACAAATCAATACGAATCTACGAATCAACCCTCCGGGGAGTCGCTTGAGTGGCAGCGCAGATTTGTAAATATCCGTAATTCGTAGGGCTTATGACATTAACCCAACTATTAGTTCAAAAAAAAATAATAGACAAAGAAAAGGCTACCGCTCTGGAGTTTGAAATTAAAACTTCCGGCAGGCGGGAAGAAGAGGTTATTTTAGAAAAAAAGATAGTTTCGGAAAATTTTTTATTTGGCCTAAAGAGTGAAATTTTAAAGATGCCTTTAAAAGAAATTTCTCCAGAGGATATTTCTTTAAAGGTTTTGGAGCTCATCCCTGAAGAGTCAGCCAAATATTACAAAATGATTCCTTTTGTTCAGAAAGAAAACGTCCTGGAGATGGGCATGGTTTATCCTGAGGACATAAAAGCTCAGGAAGCATTGAAGTTTTTTTCCCGTCAGGCGAAGTTGACTCCAAAGATTTTTTTAATTACTCCGACTACTTATATTAATCTTTTCAAGCAATACCGTACTTTAAAAAAGGAGGTGACAATGGCCCTGGAAGAGTTAAGGACCGAAATAGAGGGAGATAAAGTTGAGGTTAAGGAATCATCCGCTGCTTCAGAGTTTGAGAGATTAGTTGAAGAGGCGCCGATTTCAAAAGTAGTGGCTGTAATGATAAAGTACGCTATCGAGAGCAATGCTTCTGATGTTCATATAGAGCCGACTCGGGAAAAATTAAAAATTCGTTTTAGAATCGACGGCATTTTACAAATTTATCTTTCGCTTCCCTTAAAAATTCACCAAGCAATTGTAGCCAGAATCAAAATTCTTTCTAATCTTAAAATCGATGAAGTCAGGGTTCCTCAGGATGGCAGGTTTTCGACCAAGCTGGAAGACAAAGATATCGATTTTCGTGTCTCTACTTTTCCCACTACTCAGGGTGAAAAGGTCGTGATTAGAGTTTTGGATCCGAGCCGCGGCATGTTGAGTTTGGAAGAATTGGGATTAGTTGGCCACAATATTAGAGTAATCAAAGAAGCAATAAATAAGCCTTATGGCATGCTTTTAGCAACTGGTCCAACCGGAGCAGGAAAAAGTACTACTCTTTATGCCATCATGAGGATTTTAAACGAAGAGGGAGTAAATATCGTTTCTCTGGAAGATCCGGTTGAGTATTACATGGAAGGAGTGAATCAGTCGCAAGTCAGGCCTGAAATAGGATATAGTTTTGCAAATGGCCTTCGTTCTATTGTCAGGCAGGATCCTGATATTATCATGGTGGGTGAAATCCGCGACGAAGAAACTGCATCTTTGGCTACCCACGCAGCTTTAACAGGTCATATTGTATTGTCATCTCTTCATACAACAAACGCTGTCGGAACCATACCTCGAATGATTGATTTGGGAGTCCAGACTTATTTAATACCGCCAAGTTTAAGCGTGTCCTTGGCTCAGAGACTGGTGAGAAAACTTTGCCAGGAATGCAAAAAAGAAGTCAAGCCAAAACCGGAAATTGCTGAAATGATTCTAAAAGATATTGAATCCCTTGCTTCAGAAAATAAAAAGGAATTTTTTAAGGAAAAAGCAATAACTCAAAAATCTCTTTCAGTTTGGGAGCCGGTGGGATGTAAAAAATGTAATTTAAAAGGATATTCAGGCCGGCTTGGAGTTTTCGAAGTTTTATCAATGACTGACGAACTTTCAGAAATAATTTTAAAAGAGCCAGGTGAGGTTAAAATTTGGGAGGAAGCCAGGCGTCAGGGAATGATTACTATGAAGCAAGACGGAATTTTGAAGGTTTTAGCTGGCTTGACCTCGCTTGAAGAAGTTATAAGAGTAGCTGAGGAGAAATGATTAAAGATATAAGATGTCAGGTATTAGGTATTTTCCCGCCTTTTATCTTACATCATGTATCTAACACCTAAAATGAAGAATATTTTATTAGTTGAAGACGATCCTTTCGTAGTAGATATTTATAAAAAGAAGCTTACTGAAGCCGGTTTTTCTGTTGAGGTAGCCCAGGACAAAGAGGAAGTCTTAAAAAAGATTAGTGAGAGCATACCCGACCTCCTGCTTTTGGATATTGTTTTGCCAAACATTGAAGGGTGGGACCTCTTAAAAGAGATAAAAGAAGATTTGACTTTCAAGGATTTAAAAGTGGCTATCCTTTCTAATCTTGGCCAGAAATCTGATGTCGAAAAAGGGCTAAAGTTGGGAGCCACGAGGTATTTTATAAAAGCCCATTATACTCCAACCCAAGTAGTTGAAGAGATAAAAAAGATTCTAGAATAAAAATCGTAGAAAAAATAGAAATAGTAGAAAAAGTTTACGACTTGGACGATTTCTACAATTTCTACTATATTATTATGGATTACGCATCAAGTTTTAAAGAATTACTTAATTTAACCTGCTTAGAGAAAGCATCAGATTTACATATTTCAGTCGGTCACTATCCGTCTCTAAGAATAACTGGCAGGCTGGTTCCTTTGATAAAACTCAAGAAAATTACTGCCGAAGATGCCCAAGGCTTGGCTTTTGAGCTGATGAATGAAGAGCAAAGAGAAAGATTTCTTCAAGAAAAAGAAATTGATTTCTCCTATAATTTGGAGGATAGAGCAAGATTTAGAGTCAATATCTTTTTTGAAAGTGGCAATATTTCCTGCGCTCTTCGTCTGGTTCCTAATGAAATTCCAACTATTGAAGAACTAAACTTGCCTCCGATTTTGCATGAATTCACCCGGGCTGGCCAAGGATTCGTCTTAGTCACGGGCCCTTCCAGCCACGGAAAATCAACAACTCTGGCTTCAATGATCGATGAAATAAATCACACAAGAGCCGACCATATTATTACTATTGAGGATCCAATTGAGTATGTTTTTGAAGACGATAGGTCTATAATTGATCAGAGAGAGGTTTATCAAGATACCTTATCTTTTTCCAGGGCTTTAAGGTCAACTTTCCGTCAAGACCCCAACGTCATTATGGTGGGCGAAATCAGGGACTTGGAAACAATATCCACTGCTATTACTGCCGCTGAAACTGGCCATCTCGTATTTACCACTCTTCATACCAACTCGGCTTCCCAGACTATCCATAGAATCGTTGATTCTTTCCCTCCTGAGCAGCAGAACCAGGTAAGATCCCAGCTGTCAGGTTCGCTTCTGGGCGTTATATCCCAGAGATTGATTCCCAGAATAAGAGGTGGTTTGATTCCTTGCTGCGAGGTAATGTTTGCTAGTCCGGCAGTGGCAAATCTGATTCGAGAGAATAAAATCCATGAGTTGCCATTAGTAATTGAAATCTCGGCTGAATCAGGTATGATTTCTTTAAACAGGTCATTGTCTAATCTAGTAAGAGCAAAAGAAGTTTCTCTTGAGAATGCCTTAGCTTTTTCTTTAAATCCTTCGGAACTAAGGAAGCTTATAAGATAAACCCTACGAATTACAAATTAGTACGAATCTACGAATGAAACATATAGCGAAGAAACTTAAAAGAGATGACTTAATTTATCCAGAGCTAAGCTATACAATCGTTGGAATTTTGTTTGAAGTATATAATAATTTAGGGCCAGGACACAAAGAGAGATGTTATCAAAAAGCTGTTGCGGTTGCCTTCAGAGCCGCTAAGACATCTTTTAAAGAACAAGCTTACTCTCCAGTTATTTTTAAAGATAATAATGTCGGTAATTACTTTTTAGACTTCTTGATTGAAGATAAAATTGTGTTAGAAATAAAAAGCGGAGAAAAATTTTTAAAGCAAAATATTTCTCAGATTTATTCTTATCTAAAAATTAAAAAATTAAAATTAGGAATTTTGGCCAATTTTACTAAAGAAGGTTTAAAATTCAAAAGAATCATTAATCTAAATAATTCGTATATTCGTAAATATTCGTAATTGGTAGGGCTATGCAATTTAATTATCAAGCGAGAACCAAAATAGGCGAAATAAAAACAGGATTGGTTGAAGCTTCTTCCAGGGAGACGGCTTTGGATTTGTTGGAAAAATACGGTCTTTTTGTAACTTTGTTGGAGGAAACAAAAAACTTGCCGATTTTTCAGAGGAAAATTAAGTTTCTCGAAAGGATTCCAAAGACAGAAGTTGTGAGTTTCACCAGGCAATTAGCGATTCTTTTTAAATCAAGGATCCCTGTCGTGGAAATTTTTTATACTTTAGCCAAACAAACTAAGAATCATCTTTTTAAGGAAAAAATAATGGATATAGCCGAAGCAGTGGAAGGAGGAAGCCCTCTTTCTACAGCCTTGGCAAGCCATCCTAAAATATTTACTCAGTTCTTTGTCAGTATAGTAAAATCGGGAGAGGTTTCTGGAGAACTGCCGGAAGTTTTAGATTATTTAGCCGACCACTTAGAGAAAGAGCAGGAATTTAATTCCAAAATACTCGGAGCAATGATTTATCCAGTGCTTGTTTTAATGGTTATTTTCGCGGTTATGTCTGTTATGCTTCTTTATGTTGTCCCCAAATTAGGAGAAGTTATAAAGGAGATGGGTGAAGAGCCTCCTTTTATTACCAAAGTTGTTTTGTCTTTCTCCGATTTTTACAGAAATTGGGGGTTAGTTTTAACCCTTGTGTTTATCGGGCTGATAGTCATAATTATCCGGTATGCCAGAAGTAATGAAGGAAAAAAAGTATTTGATAAGGTTTTTTTAAGATTTCCTATAATCGGCACCTTTATTCAAAAGGTTTCTCTTGCTCGTTTTGCTGAAAATTTAGCCACTTTAATTTCAGGAGGAGTTGCAATCGCCCAAGCCCTTGAAGTTACTGCCGATATAATTGGCAATAGCGTTTTTAAAGCCATAATTCTTGAAGCCAGGGATGGAGTTAAAAAAGGAGAGACTATCAGTTCCATTTTGGAAAAATATCCTGAAATTGTGCCTCCCTTGTTTACTCAGATGACACTGGTGGGTGAAAGGGCCGGCCAGATAAGCCCGGCTTTAAAGAATATAGTCAGATTTTATCAAAAAGACGTCGACAGGACGCTGGAAAACTTTGTCAGCTTTTTGGAGCCCTTAATGATTGTATTTTTGGGATTAGTGGTGGCTGGCTTAGTAATTTCTGTCCTGCTGCCAATTTACCAGATCGGCCTGGGAGGAGGAGCTGTGTAGTATGTTGATAACTTTACTTTTTAAATGTGATATAATAAAATTAGAAATTTACCGAGCACATAATGTATTTTGTCTACCTTCTAAAGAAACTAGAATCTGGAAAAACTTATATAGGATTTACTAATGATTTAAGAAGGAGATTGCGAGAACATAAGAATAAAATCAGAGCACGTATTTTACGTGCTCGACCGAGCACAAAAGAATTTTGTGCTCTGGGGCCAGACCTAATTTATTATGAAGCTTTTAAAGACGAAAGAGACGCGAGAGAAAGAGAGAAAAAACTAAAACAACGCGGACAAACAGTGCGAAGATTAAAAGAGAAATTGAGATATAGTTTGAGATAAAATACATTATGTGCTCGGAAAGGTCGAATCCCCCCTACCAAGTCTTAATAGGTGGGGGAGAAAGATAAGTTTTATTCAAAATTCATAAAAATAAAACCTAAGCACATAATGAATTATGTGCTCGGTAAAATAAAATGGAAAAGAAAGGTTTTACATTAATTGAGTTGTTAGTGGTTATTGCTATTATTGGTATTCTGGCTTCTATTGTCTTGGTTTCTTTGGGAAGCGCCAGAAACAGAGCCAGAGACGCGTCTTTCAAGGCAACTGCTTCAAGTATGGTTCCAGCAGCAATATTATGTTGCGATACAACTGGTGGTGCGCTTCTAGCCGTAGAGGCTGCACCCGTTTGTAACCCTACTATTGGATCAAATTGGCCTCCTGACACGGCGATAAATATAACTGCCCCTATCACATTAGATTGCCAGACAGATGGTTCGTTCACGATTGATGTTACGCCTGGCTCAGGCAACATAGGTGGTAATTGTACTGGCGCTACTTGTACTCAGGAAGGTTGTACTTACGCGGGTGCTGGTTGCTAAAACACTCAAGCTAATTTGATTGGAAATTATTTAGAGGATAAATTTGTAATCATAATCAAAGCCCGCTTTTTGCGGGCTTTGATTGAATTTTTACAATGAAGTCAGTTTTGAGAAAAAAAATAACCGGATTTTCTTTGATTGAAATTTTAGTAGTTTTAGCTATTATTGGGATTTTAGCCGGAGTTATTTTAACTCGCATGAGTACTGCAAGAACCAGGGCAAGAGATGCGGCATTCAAGACAACAGCTTCCAGTATAGGTTCTGCGGCAGCAATGTGTTGCAATTCCAGTGGAGATCCGGTTCTTAACGCAGCGGATCCGAATACAGGAAATATAGATATTTGTTTTTTTCCTGATATAAATTCAAGGTATCCTGACAAGACTCAAATTGATAAAGTTGTAGTTGATATTGTTTGTACAAATAATCATTTTAGCATTATTTTAACGCCCGGTACTTCAAATAGCGGTAATTGTACTGAAGCTGTTTGTACAGAAGAAGGCTGCACATATACTGGCGTCGGCTGTTAAATTAAAAATTAATTTTCTGGTTCAAGAAAAACAGGACTAAGTCCTGTTTTTCTTTGGTTAATAGTGGGCTATAATTAAAAAATGACTTTAAATTTATTCTTTTCTATTATCGTCTTTTTTTCGGTCTTGCAGTCTCTGGAGATTTTTACGAGACCCGGACTCGTTGCTTAACTTCCCCATGTTGCTATAATAAAATTACGAGACCCGGACTCGTAATTATCATATTTTATGCCGCGAAGAAAAATACAAATTGTCAATGGAGAATTTTATCATATCGTGAAAAGAGGCGTTGAAGAGCGCAAGATTTTTTTAGATAATGAAGATCGTTTTCGTTTTATTAATAGTCTATTAGTTTTTAACGACAAGACGCCTGTTCCTTGGCAGTCTCGAGCTTTTTGGAATCTACGAGACCCGGACTCGTTGACACAAGGTTATAGACCAAAAATTCCTTTAATGGAAATTCATGCTTTCGTTTTGATGCCCAATCATTTTCATATACTAGCACGGCAATTGACCGAAAAAGGAATTTCGATTTTGATGAACAAACTAGGGGGTTATTCTTATTATTTTAATAAAAAATACAAGAGAGACGGAACTCTATTTCAGGATAGATATAAAATAATTCATATCGAAGATGAAACCCAACTTAAAAATAATTTCATTTACATTCACACTAATCCTGTCGCTCTAACGGAAGTAGAATGGAAAAACTGGAAAGTTAAAAATCCTCAAAAGGCAATTAAGTTTTTGGAAGAATATCGTTGGTCAAGTTACTGTGATTATTTGGATAGAGAGAATTTTCCTTTAGTCATTGAGCAAGAATTTTTTCTAAAATTATTTGGAGGGAAAGAAGGAATTCAAAAAGAAGTTGATTCTTGGGTTTTATTTAAAGCCTCTACGAGTCCCGGACTCGTAGCAGAATTAGTAGAATAAAATGTTGATATTTTATTTCCTTATTTTTATTTTTGGTTTAACTATCGGCTCTTTTTTAAACTGCGTGATTTATCGTTTGGAAAAAGGAGAAAGTTTTTTGAAAGGGAGATCTTATTGCCCGAATTGTAAACATCAGTTGAGTTGGAAAGATTTAATCCCGATTTTTAGTTTTTTTGAACTTCAGAGTAAGTGTCGTTATTGCAAGCAGAAAATTAGCTGGCAATACCCTATAGTAGAAACAACAACTGGGTTATTGTTTCTACTAATTTTTAATTCCCAATTTCTAATTTCTAAACAAGCCCCCATTTTTAGCTTCTATTTTCTATTTTCTATTTTCTATTTTCTAGTTAGCGCTAGCTTCCTGATTATTATTTTTGTCTATGATTTTAAGCACTACATTATTCCCGACGAAGTAATATATCCGGCGATTATTATTTCTTTTCTATATCAAGTATTTGGAAATTGGAAGTTGGAAACTGGAAACTTTGGACCCATGTTAAATCCCTTATTTTCTGCTCTTGGTGCATCTCTATTTTTCTTAGCAATCTTTCTTATTTCTCGCGGCAAATGGCTGGGTTTTGGTGACGTGAAACTGGCTTTATTTATGGGTCTTTTTTTGGGATTTCCTAATATTTTAGTGGCCCTCTTTTTGGCTTTTTTTATCGGTGCTATAATAGGTTTGGGATTGATATTTGCCAAAAGAAAATCATTGAAAAGCGAAGTGCCATTCGGACCTTTCCTGGTGCTTGGCACATTTTTAGCTTTATTTTGGGGAAATCAGATAATTAATTGGTATTTAAGTCTTTTTCACATTAATTATTAATGGAAGAAAACAGATATAAAAAAGGCTTGACTCTTCTTGAGGTCCTGACTTCTGTTTTTATTATTGCGCTTTTAAGCGCGCTGACCTTTGGTGCTTATCGCCAAAGCAATAAGCAATATGCCCTTTTAAGGTCAGCTAATAAATTAGCTCAAGATATAAGAAGGGCCCAGCAGATGGCAATGGCAACTAAACAATGTCCTCTTGGGACATCTTGTGTGGGTTTGATGCCCCAGGGGTACGGTATCAGATTAAGTTCCGGCAATACGAATTATTTACTGTATGCTGATGTTGGCGGTAGTCAGCATCAAATTGAGTTAATTAACTTAGAAAGAGGAGTAGTCATAGAGGCATTAACTCCTCCTTCACCATTAACTGTTAATTTTAACCCGCCGGATCCAACTACGAGAATAAACGGAGATTCGTCAATAATTGAATGCGCAATTACATTAGCGGTTCAAAATCCCCTGAAAACAAAAGTAATCAGGGTAAATAAAGCCGGTTTAATTTGGGTGGAATAAAAGCCATTTTTAACAATCAATGAAGTCAAATTTAATAAAAATATTTGAAGGTAAAAAAAGCCAAGGCTTTACTTTGCTGGAAGTAATTGTAGCCATTTTTTTGATAACGGTTGGCGTTATTGCCACTTACAGTTTGGTTGCCTTTTCTACTTCTTCAATGAGCTATGTTTCCAATAAATTTACTGCTGCTTATTTGGCTCAAGAAGGCATTGAGCTGGTAAGAAATATTAGGGATACGAATTGGCTGGAGGGGTCGTCTATCGATTGGAGAGATGGACTAGCGGATTTTTGTTTTACTGGTGTTTGTAATGGCGATTCAAATTTTGGTTGCATAATAGATTTTTCTTATTCGCAAACAAAAACTCCATTTTTGCCTCAATATACTGGGCAGTATCTAAAAAAAAATAGTAATAATTATGGCTATTATGTTTTAGGAGGTTCCGATACGAAATTTAGAAGAAAGGTCTATATTAATAACTTTTCTAATATGTTAGAAGTTTGCGTCTGGGTTGAGTGGATGGAAAAGGGGACATCTCATAGAATTGTAGTAAGAGAAAATTTATGGGATTGGCGTTAAAAATGAAAATAATTTTTGAAAAAAAATCATATTGGATGCGGAGCGTCACTTTAATTGAGTTATTGGTGGCAATAACTATTTTCTCTTTGTGTGTTGCAACAGTTGCTGGTCTTTTTATCTCCGCAGTCAAGGTCCAAAAAAGAGTTTTGGCCACCCAAGAACTTATAGACCAGGCCAGTTATGCTTTAGATTATATGGCCAGAGCTCTGAGAATGGCAATTAAAGATGAGGATGGTACCTGTCTTACTACTGTCGGTCCAGAACATAATTACGAAACGGATAATAATAAGATAAGATTCCTGAAATATGATCCAGAGTTAAATGCAGAGATTTGCCAAGAATTTTTTTTAGACTTAGCAGACAATTTTCGTTTGAAAGAAAAAAAATCAGCTAATGAGACAGATAATTTTTCTATTCCTGTTCCTATAACGTCTCCCGATCTTCGTGTTCTTTTGTTTAATATTAATATTTCTGGCGATGTCCTAGGCGATGGTCTTCAGCCAAGAGTCACATTTTTCTTAGGAATTGCAGGCAAGCAAACATCCCTGGGCCGGCCTATAATTCAAGTTCAGACATCAATTTCCCAAAGAAATCTTGATACCGCAAATTAGTTTAAATCATAAACTTTTTTATGAAAATCATAGAAAAAGAAAAAGGAATTGCTATTTATATCTCTTTGGTGATAATGACATTTCTGCTGACTATGGGTTTGGGATTGACAATAATTGTGTTGGGACAAATGAGGATGTTAAGGGATATTGGAAATTCAGTCATTGCTTTTCATGCTGCTGATAGCGGAATCGAGGAAGGTCTATACAGACAACGTCAATTAAACGATACCTCAAATATCAATAATACACCATTAGACAATGGCGCAAGCTATAGTGCTTTGTATAATGAAGATCCAGTTGCAAGAACAGCTACTTGGCAATCTATGGGCGTTTATAGAGGAGAAAGCAGGGCAATTGAGATAACCAGCACAACTCCATATGATTTCTTGTTGGATTTAGACGGAAACGAATTGCCACCATTTGGAACCTTTAAAGACTCTCCCCCTGGTTCTAATTATGCAGGCTGTTGGTGTGTCCCTGAGGAACCTTCTGCAGCTACCCCCGAATTTATTTATTTAAGAACTCAACTTTTATCAGGAGACGACGACTGGCCAATTGATTTTACCTGCGAAATTATAGAATATGATCAGAGTGTTCAAAGATATACTCATGGTTGTAATGCTAGTGGAGACCCCAATATATGGGTTGATGTGGAGATTGGGCCTCCTTCTGATTGCCCTTTAATAACTGGTTGTTCTCGTGTTTTGACATTTACTTTTTACCGCACATCAGGAGAAAATTGGAGGTTTGATCTTATTATTACAGGGGGAACTGACATTTTAACAAAATCCATTCTTTTTAATGGATCTGTACGTATTGGTACTTGCACTTGTGGTGTATAAAGAATATTGCCACCCCCTTTTCTTATTTTTTAAAAAATGAACAAAAAAGGGATTCAGAAAAGAATAGAAAAATTAAAAAGACTGATTAACCACCATCGCTACCTCTACCACGTTTTAGACCGCCAAGAAATATCTGAGGCGGTTTTGGATTCTTTGAAAAAAGAACTTTTTGATTTAGAGCAGAAATTTCCGGAATTTGTTACTTCTGATTCCCCGACCCAAAGGGTGGAAGGGAAGCCCTTGGAAAAATTTAAAAAAACCTACCATCCAAAGCCAATGTTATCTTTTAACGACGCTTTTTCTGAAAAAGATATCAAAGACTGGGAAATAAGGATTTCCAAGCTTTTAACCAATGAAGAAAAGGAAAAAATTGATTTTTTTTGCGAGTTAAAGATAGACGGTTTGGCTGTTGAGTTGATTTATGAAAATGAGGTTTTCAAAGTTGGCTCAACAAGGGGTGATGGTTTAATTGGGGAAGATGTCACCCATAATTTAAAAACCATTGAAGCTATACCTTTAAGGTTGAGAGCGCCTCATCATTTTTCAAAGGAAGAAATAAGATTAATTGGCCAAAAAAAATGGGAAAAAAACAGAAGAGGTTTAGTTGCCAGAGGTGAGGTTTTTATACCAAAAAAGGAGTTTGAAAAAATAAACAAAGAGCAGGAAAAGAAGAACTTAACGACTTTTGCCAATCCAAGAAATATGGCAGCGGGTTCAATCAGGCAGTTGGACCCAAAGATCACAAGCCAGAGGCATTTAGATTCTTTTGCTTACGAGCTGTTAACTCCTGCCCGCCATGCTTCGCAAGGCGAAGCGGGCGGGGATTTTGGACAGAACACCGAAGGACCCCTCCCTTTTTCCGAAAAGGGCTGGGCCTACGGGGCGAGAACCCATGAGGAAAAACACGAAATTTTGAAAGCCTTAGGTTTTAAAACCAATCCCCATAACAGATATTGTGAAAATTTAAAAGAAGTTTTTGAATTTCACCAATATTGGCAGAAAAACAGGGAAAAGATTCCATATGAGATTGATGGTATCGTGGTTATAATAAATGACAATATGATTTTTGAAAAATTAGGCGTGGTGGGTAAGGCGCCACGAGGGGCAATAGCTTTCAAGTTTCCCTTGAAACAGGCTACGACTGAAATTTTAGACATAAAAGTTCAAGTAGGAAGAACCGGTTCTCTGACTCCAGTTGCTGTTTTAAAACCTGTTGAAGTCGGGGGAGTGACGATTTCTCGAGCCACTCTTCATAATGAAGATGAAATAAAAAGACTGGGAGTGAAAATTGGCGATACTGTTATTGTTGGCAGGGCAGGGGATGTCATACCTGATATAATAGGAGTATTTCCCGAATTAAGGACTGGGAAGGAAAGAGAGTTCAGAGTTCCTAAAAAATGTCCGGTTTGCGCCGCAATCGTTGAAAAACTTGAAGGAGAGGTGATTTCCAGATGCCCAAATCCTGAATGTTCCGCAAAGAAAAGAAGGCACTTTTACCATTTTATTTCCAGAGGCGCTTTTGATATAGTCGGATTGGGGCCTAAGATTATTGATAAGTTAATTGAAGAAGGAATAATTTCTGATCCAGCTGACTTATTTAACATCAAGCAAAGCGATATTTTACAACTGGAGAGGTTTGCTGAAAAATCAACCGAAAATTTGTTAAAAGCGGTTCAAGAGAAGAAAAAAATAAGCCTGCCTAAGTTTATCTATAGCTTAGGGATAAGAAACGTAGGAGAAGAGACCGCCCGACATCTTGCAGGACAGTTTTATTCGCTGGAAAATTTAAAGGAAGCCGGCTTGGAAGAACTGCAAAAAATAATAGATGTTGGTCCAGTAGTTGCTAATTCTATTTATAAATGGTTTTCCAAAAAGAAAAACATATATTTCCTTGAAAAATTAAAAAAATCAGGAGTAGAAATTGTTGAAGAGAAAAAAACAGGCCATCAGCCCTTAAAGGGAGAAACTTTTGTTTTGACTGGAACTTTAGAAACAATGGCTAGAGAAAAAGCAAAAGAAAGAATTAGAATTTTAGGCGGCGAGATTTCAGAATCAATTTCCAAAAAGACCAATTTCGTTATAAGCGGAAAAGAACCCGGATCAAAATACGAGCGAGCTAAAAAGTTGGGCGTGAGAATAATCAATGAAAAAGAGTTTCTCGCGATGTTAAAATAACGACTAATTTGAAATGCATCAGATTTTAATTCATCTTAAAAAAATTGACTGGGTTCTTATTATAACCTCTTTTCTTTTGGTGTCTTTCGGGCTTTTATCAATTTATAGCAGTTCTTTAGCTAAGGGTAATTTTTCCAATTTCAAAAAACAAATTATTTTCTTAATAATCAGCCTTTTTTTAATGTTCTTTTTATCTTTTATTGACTGGAGGATCCTTAAAGAAAACTCTTATTTAATCCTGTTTCTTTATTTTTTTTGCATTTTAATTTTGATAGGGCTATTCTTTTTCGCACCGGAGATCAGAAGAGTGAAAAGTTGGTATAAGATTGGTCAAATTTCCATAGATCCGGCAGAATTTACTAAGATAGTCTTGGTTATCTTATTTGCCAAATACTTTTCTAAGCGTCATGTAGAAATGTATCAAGTAAAACACATTCTTGTTTCGAGCTTATATCTTTTAATTCCCTCGATTTTGGTCTTTCTTCAGCCAAATTTGGGTTCAGTTTTAATTTTGGTATTCCTTTGGATTGGAATTTTGATTATATCAGGGATAAAAATCCGTCATTTTTTAATTCTTTGCATCGTAGGATTTTTAATACTGGCTTTGATTTGGTCCTTTTTTCTTAAAGATTACCAAAAGCAAAGGATAACCAGTTTTTTTCAGCCGAAAATGGAACCAATTGGAATCGGTTGGAGCCAGAATCAGTCAAAAATTGCCATAGGATCAGGTGGTCTTTTTGGGCAGGGACTTTTTAAGGGATCTCAAACTCACTATGGTTTTTTGCCAGAGCCTCAAACTGATTTTATATTTGCTTCTATTGCTGAAGAAACAGGATTGACGGGTGGAATCATTTTGCTCTTTCTTTTTTCTTTATTAATTTGGCGGATAGTCAAAATTGCTTTTTTGACAGAAAGCAATTTTCCCAAACTTTTCTCTTGCGGCTTAGCTATAATTTTAATTTCCGAGGTCTTTATTAATATTGGAATGAATTTGGGGTTACTGCCAATTATTGGAGTTTCCCTTCCCTTGGTAAGCTATGGGGGTTCTGGATTAATTTCAATTTTTATTGCTTTTGGAATTATGCAAAGCATTAAAACCCACTGACTTTATTCAAAAAAACGCTAAAGTAAAAGAATTTCTTTATCTATAACGATAGTGGAAATAAATATTTTTTAGGGCATAATTAGTATGATTTATTTCCCTTGAGGGTATAATCAATTATTCAAAATTCATAACAAAAAATATGAAAAACAACCTAAAAAACCAAAATATTGCAAGAATTTGCGGAAAAACGGAAAATTTTTTACTTTATTTTATTATTTTTCTTGTGCCTCTGTTTTTTTTACCTTTTACTTTTGACCCTCTTGATTTTAACAAGCAATTTTTCTTGGGAATTTTAGTTTTTTTTAGCTTAATCCTTTGGCTCCTGAAAAGCTTTTTTTCCGGCAAATTTGAGTTAAACCAAAATTTCCTTAATTTTCCGGTTTTGGCTTTAATTTCGGCCAACCTCCTTTCCTTGGTTTTTTCTTCCTGGCGCAATACAAGCTTTTGGGGGTGGCCACAAAATGTCAGCCAGGGATTTTTAACGGTTTTATATTTCTTTACCATTTATTTTTTAATCTCAAATTCTTTTGAAAAGAAAAAAATTTTTAAAATAATTTCAATTTTAATTATTTCTAGTCTTTTGGTCAGTATTTTCTCTATATTGCAAACATTTGGAAAGTTTATTTTTCCTTGGAGTTTTACTAAATCAATTTCTTTTAACACCATAGGAAGCCTAAATTCTTTAGGATTATTCTTGGCTATCCTTTTCCCATTAGAAGTTTTGTTAGCAATTAATTTTAAAGGAATTATTAAAAGAGTCTGTTCGGCTGCTGTTGTTTTTTCTCTTTTCCTGTTTTTTTTGATCAATTCTCAGTCAATTTGGATAGTTCTGACCTTAGCAAATTCGATTTTATTTATTTTTGGCCTATTACGCTTCAAAAAAACAGGCAGGGCCAGCTTGGCTTTCCTGTCTTTGATTTTTTTGATAATTTTTCTTAGTTTCCTCGCTTTTTCTCACCCGGTTAAGTTCATTGAGAATATTATCGGAATTTCTCTTCCTAAAATATTGCCTCAAATTCAGTTTCCTGTTGAGGTTTTTCTTGGCCAAAGAGCGGAAATTAAAATTGCACTTGATTCATTTAAAAATATTAAAAATTTATTCCTGGGGACGGGACCCGCAACTTTCGTTTTGAATTACCTAAGATATGAACCGGTTGATATAAACAAAACTCCTTTTTGGAACGCAAGGTTCCAAGCGGGATCTTCAGAAATGTTAGATAATTTAGTAGCGACAGGGATAATCGGAATATTGCCTATATTATTAATTTTTTTACTATCTATTATAAACGTTGGAAAAAATTTAAAAATCATCTTCAGAAAATTCAAGGGAGATATGGACGATATTTTAATTGATGAAAAGGAAGAATACCCGGAAGAAGAAATGACATCAGACAGAGATTGGCTGATCAGTCTCGGAATTTTCTCCAGTTTCATAGCCTTAATTGTTAGCTACTTCCTTTATCCTTTTAACCTTTCATTGTATTTTCTTTTTTGGGTGATATTGGGCATCTTCGCCCTCCTTGATTCAAAGGTAAAAAAGAAGACTATTTCTTCCGCTTCTTTAATCCCGCCTGTTTCCCTGGCTGCAGTTTTAATTATAGGAATAGTTCTGTCTCTGACGCTAATAAAAAATTATCAAGCCGAAGCGAAATACCTTTCAGGGTTAAGATATCTGTCAGAGGGAAAGACTGAGGAATCCATCAAAGATTTGAAAAAATCAGCTGAATTGAATCCAGGCTTGGATAGCTACTGGCGAGAGATTTCCCAAATTTATCTGCTTGAATTGAACAATATTTTTCAAGATCAGGGATTACAACAAGAAGAGAAGAATTCAAAAATTCAGGCACTGGCAGGTGAATCAATAAATGCAGCAAAAAAGGCGACGGAAGTTTCGCCAAAAAATTCTATCAATTGGACAAACAGGGGATTTGTGCATAAAAATTTAATTGATCAATTTTTGTGGGATAATAATTGGATTTCTGAAACCTTAGATTTTTATCAAAAAGCTATCCAATTAGAACCGGCAAACCCCCAGATTTTTACCGAAATTGGACAAATCTACATAAAAAAATCTGATATTTTGCGGCAACAAAAAGGAGAAGAAAAGGAGATAAATGAAAATATAGCTAAGGCAAAAGAGAATATTCAAAAAGCTCTTGAATTGAAACCAGATTTCATACTAGCAAATTTCCAAATGGCCGTGGCTTTGCAAAGAGAGGGGAAGATAAAAGAAACAATCGAGCAATTCGAAAAAACAAAAACTATTTCTCCTTTTGATCAAACTTTAGCTTATGAAATTGGCATCTTTTATTATGGATTGGAAATGACCGATTTGGCGAAAATTGAGTTTGAAAAAGCGATAGGGCTTGACCAGAATTATTCAAATGCCCGCTATTATCTGGGATTAATTTATAACAAAGAAGGAAATAAAGAAAAAGCAATTGAACAGTTTGAAAAAATCGAGAGTTTAAATCCTGAAGATCAGGAGATTAAAGCAATACTGAAGGCACTAAGAGAAGGGAAACTTGATTGACACCTACTTTCAATACCCCGCCCCTTGGCGGGGTATTGAGGAAATAAAAATAGAAGGCGTCAATGAGGATTCCAAAGGAGGCTACTCCTTTGGTCTTTGGCTGGTTGCGAGATCGAAAAGCCCCGCCCAAAGAACGTTGTTTACTTTTAAGAAAATTTGAGTTATTCTGAAAGCAGGCAAAAATACTTGGCCCCGCACCAATTTTGCATAACGATTATTGGCGGCACACGGTCGGCGAATAGCCGAGTCCTCGTTCGAGGACCTCATTATTCGTGAGGAGTGTGCCGCAAAGGTTAAACTTATCTTTTTTGTAGTTCTTGCTTAAAAGCACTTTTTTGACGCAAAATATGGTGCTGGGGTTGACAAATTGTTTAAAAGGACTAAAATTAATATTACAAAAATAAATAGGATTATTTAACTTACCCCTGACAAAAGGGTGGGGGTAATTTTCGTTTTAGATCAGGTTAAATTAAATGAAATTTAAAAATTTCTCTAAATCAAAAATCTCTCTAGAATTACCCTATTTGTTGTTTCTTCAAAAAGAGAGGTGGCAATCTTTTTGGGAAAAAGAATTAAAGGAGCTTTTCGCCGAAGTTTCTCCAATAAGAGATTATACCAAGAAGGAACTAGAGCTGTGGTTTTTGGATTATAAACTTGACGAGCCAAACTATAAAGATGATTTGGAAGCGAGAAAGAACAATGATTCTTTTGAGGCGCCCTTAAGGGTCAGGACAAAATTAGTTAACCTCAAGACAAAAGAAATAAAAGAACAGGAAGTTTTCTTAACCGATTTTCCCCTAATGACAGAAAGGGGAACTTTTGTTGTAAATGGAGTGGAAAGAGTAGTTATTTCTCAGCTTATTCGCTCTCCGGGATCTTTTTTTACAATGCAGAACGTCAGAGGAACGAGATGTTTTGGGGCTAAGATTATACCTAATCGAGGAGCTTGGCTTGAATTCGAATCTGATCCATCTGGTTTTATTGGGGTTAGAATTGACCGAAAAAGGAAAGTTCCTTCTACCACTCTGCTCAGAGCTTTTGGTTATGACACAGACAATAAGTTAAAAGAACTGTTTCAGGGCGTTGATAGAAATCCGGATGTTAATTACATTGCTGAAACAATAAAAAGAGACCCGACCCATAATCAGGCTGAGGCGCTAATTGAGATTTATAGGCATTTAAGACCAGGGGAATTAGGTACTGCCGATACGGCCCGGGATCTAATAGAGAATATGTTTTTCAATTTTGAAAGATATGATATATCAAAAGTTGGAAGATGGAGAATCCAGCAGCGTCTTCCAGAATTAAAACAAAAAAATAAAAAAGAAGAAGAGATTTTAGTCCAGGACAGAGTTTTGAAGCCAGAAGATGTTTTAGCAACACTAAAAGAAGTAATTCGCTTAAATAACGATCCTGATGGAAAACCTGATCAAATTGATCACTTGGGCAATAGAAGAGTCAGGTCTCTAAATGAACTTTTGCAAAATAGATTAAGGGTAGGGTTTATGAGAATGGCCAGAATAATTAAAGACAGGATGTCAACTTTAGATGTTTTTACTTTGACTCCAATCCAACTTATAAATCCCCGGCCAGTAATGGCAGTAGTTAAGGAATTTTTCACATCCTCTCAAATGTCCCAGTTTATGGATAATGAAAATCCTCTTTCAGAACTGGAACACAAAAGAAGATTATCGGCTACTGGTCCCGGCGGATTAACCAGAGAAAGAGCTGGTTTTGAAGTCAGAGATGTCCAGCCTTCTCATTATGGAAGAATCTGTCCAATTCAGACTCCCGAAGGTCAAAATATCGGACTTGTCGGTCACTTGGCTTCCTTTGCCAGAGTAAATAAATACGGGTTTATTGAAACACCCTATTTTAAGGTAAAAAATGGAAAAATAACTTCAGAGATTCAGTATTTAAATGCCTATGAAGAAGAAAGATATAATATTGCCCATGCCGGAGTGCCAATAGATAAAGATAATAATATTATTCCCCAGAAAGTTGAAGCCAGAATTAAAGCAGAACCAGGAGTCGTTGGTAAAGATAAGGTTGATTTTATTGATGTCTCTTCAGGGCAGGCAATTTCAGTTGGTACTTCTTTGATTCCATTTTTGCAAAATACTGACGCTAACAGGGCTCTGATGGGTTCAAATATAGAAAGACAGTCTGTTCCTTTGATCAAGCCGCAACCCCCGTTAGTTTCAACTGGTACTGAAGAGAAAGTAGCCAGAGATTCGGGCCAGGTAATTATTGCCGAAGAAGACGGCGTAGTTAGTGAAGTTGATTCTCTCCACGTCAAAATTAGGTATAAAAAACCAATAGGTAAAGAAAAAGAAAAAACTTATCAATTTAAAACCTTTTTAAGAAGCAATCAGTATACTTGCTTTCATCAAAAACCCGTAGTTGAGAGAAACCAAAAGATTAAAAAAGGGGATATTCTAGCCGAAGGTGGCGGAATTTCTCAAGGCCTTTTAGCTTTGGGCCATAATGTTTTAGTCGCTTTTGTCCCTTGGAGAGGAGGGAACTTTGAAGATGCAATTTTGCTTTCAGAAAGATTAGTCAGAGAAGATATCTATACTTCTATTCATATTGAAAGTTTCAGTTGCGACGTGAGAGAAACAAAATTAGGTCCAGAAGTCACCACCGCTGATATTCCTAATGTTTCAGAAGAAAAATTAAAAGACCTTGACGAAGAAGGCTTGATTAGAACTGGCGCTGAAGTCGGACCAAATGATATTTTAGTCGGCAAGATTTCACCAAAAGGAGAAGCCGATTTAAATGCCGAAGAAAGATTATTAAAAGCAATCTTTGGGGAGAAAGCCAGGGAAATCAAGGATACGTCTTTATTAATGGAGCATGGAAAAAAAGGAAGAGTTATTGGAGTCAAGGTTTTTTCTAGAGAATTAGGACATAGGCTCGAACCCGGTGTCATAAAAAGAATTGAAGTTGAGGTGGCAGAGATTAGGAAGATTCAAGCCGGAGACAAATTGTCGGGTCGTCATGGAAATAAAGGCGTAATTTCCAAAGTTTTATCAGAAGAAGAAATGCCGTTCTTGGAAGACGGGACTCCAGTTGACATTATCTTAAATCCTTTAAGTATTGCTTCCCGTATGAATATTGGCCAGATACTGGAGACTCATTTGGGTTTTGCCGCTAAAAAATTAGGTTATATTGCTGTTTCTCCTTCATTGAGCGGAGCTACGGAAAAGGACATCAGAGAAGAGCTGATAAAAGCCGGATTACCTGAAGATGGAAAAATTAAGTTATATGATGGCAGGACAGGATTGCCCTTTCGAGAGAAAATCACTGTCGGCTATATTTATATGATGAAATTAATCCATATGGTTACAGACAAAATCCACATGAGATCCATAGGGCCTTACTCTTTGATTACTCAACAACCTTTAGGAGGAAAAGCTCAGTTTGGAGGCCAGAGATTTGGAGAAATGGAAGTTTGGGCCTTGGAAGGATATGGCGCAGCTCATACTTTGCAGGAGATTTTAACTATAAAATCTGATGATGTTTCAGGAAGAGCAGCCACCTATGAATCTATATTAAAGGGAGAGCCCATAAAATCCCCCAGTATTCCAGCTTCATTTAATTTATTGGTTAACGAATTAAAATCTTTAGGTTTCAGCATTGAAACAAAAGAAAAACCAAGAGACGAAGATCGATCGGCAAACTGATTTCAGGAAAATTCTTCGGGTAGATTACCTCGGGTGACACGCAGTCGGCTTTAGTGTTAAATCAAAGTTATTCTCCGCCGCTGCTATTTCTCGCCCCGCCCCCTAAGCGTTCGAAACTACACAATGCATAGGGGGCGGGGCTGTGAAGTGTTCCCCTCGGTAACTACCCTCAGAGTAAAATAAAAATTCGTATATTCGTACTAATTTGTAATTCGTAGGAAAATATGCATGTTTCAGATATTGAATCAATAAAAATAAAACTAGCCTCTCCGGACGAGATTTTATCCTGGTCTCACGGGGAAATAACCAGGCCAGAAACTATTAATTATAGGACCCAGAGGCCGGAAAAAGATGGTCTTTTCTGTGAAAGAATTTTTGGGCCGGAAAAAGATTATGAATGCTACTGTGGAAAATATAGAAGGATTAGATACAAAGGTATAGTCTGTGACAGATGCGGGGTGGAAGTTACAAAGTCCTCAGTAAGAAGGGAAAGGATGGGTCATATTAAGCTAGCCTGCCCAGTTTCTCACATCTGGTTTTTAAGAGGTGTTCCCTCAAGAATGGGAATGGTTTTAGACGTTCCTGCTTTTCAGTTGGAAAAAGTGATTTACTTTGCTTCTTATATTATTACTAGTGTTAATGAAGAAGCTAAGGAAAAAATTAGAGAGGAAATTAAAAAAGAATATAAAACAAAATCAAAAAATATTCAAAAGAAGGCATTAAAGAAAAATAGCAAAAAAGAAATAAAATCTAACTTAGAAGAATTAAAAAAAGCGAGAGATAAAGCTGAAAGCGAGCTATCTGAAATTAAAATTTTCAAAATTCTTTCTGAAGTGGAATATCTGGATTTTTCCTTAAAATATGGAGAAGTGTTTGAAGCTGGAACTGGATCAGAAGCCTTGAGAAAAATTTTTGAGAAAATCGATTTTAAAAAAGAGATCGAAAAAATGGAAAAAGAGTTAGAAGTTTCTACTCCCCAGAACAGAAAGAAGATTTTGAGGAGATTAAAGCTTTTCAGGGGAATGGAAAAATCAAAAATCCGCCCTGATTGGATGTTTTTAACCATCCTTCCGGTTTTGCCCCCTGATCTAAGGCCAATGGTTCAGTTGGATGGAGGAAGGTATGCTTCTTCGGATTTGAATGATCTTTACAGGAGAGTGATCAACAGAAATAATAGATTAAAATATCTTTTGGAAATTAATGCCCCGGAAGTAATTGTCAGAAACGAAAAAAGAATGCTTCAAGAAGCTGTTGACGCTTTGATTGACAATGGAATGAGAAAAGGAGTTATCACCCAAGCTACCACTGGAGGGAAAAGGCTTCTAAAGAGCTTGGCTGATATATTAAAGGGCAAACAAGGCCGTTTCAGGCAGAATCTTTTGGGTAAAAGAGTTGATTATTCTGGAAGGTCAGTTATTGTCATTGGTTCAGATTTGAAACTTAACCAATGCGGTATCCCAAAAGAGATGGCTTTGGAACTTTTTAAACCTTTTGTTATTAAGAAAATTTTGGATAAAGAACTGGCTTACAATGTTCGAGGAGCTTCCAGGCTAATTGAAGAAAAAGGGCCGGAAGTTTGGGCCATTCTGGAAGAAATTGTGAAAGATAAGTTAGTTCTCTTAAATAGGGCTCCAACTCTTCATAGACTGGGAATCCAGGCTTTCCAGCCACTCTTAGTTGAAGGAGAGGCAATCAGAATTCATCCTATGGTTTGCAGGGCTTTTAATGCTGATTTTGATGGGGATCAAATGGCTGTCCATATACCGCTGTCAGAGGAAGCCCAAAAGGAAGCAAGAGAAATAATGCTCTCTTCTTTAAATCTTTTAAAACCAGCTACCGGTACTCCAATTGTAACCCCTACTCAAGACATTATTCTCGGCTGTTATTGGCTTACGAAGATAATAGAAGGAGCGAAAGGAGAAGGAAAGTTTTTTGGCAGTCCCGGAGAAGCAATTTTAGCCTATGATTTTGGAGAATTAGATTTAAAAGCCAAAGTTAAAATAAGAGGCGTGAAAGGCACAGAAGCAAAAAAAGGCCAATTGCCGGAATTTGTAGAAACTTCAGTAGGTAGGATTATTTTTAATGAAGCCTTGCCTGAAGGTTTTCCATTCCAAAATGAGGGTCAAAACGGAAAGAAGGTTGAAAAAGTCATAGGAAAAATTATTGAAAAGTATGGCTACTTGGAGGAATCCCAGAAAACCCTTGATAGGATAAAAAGCCTTGGCTTTGAATATGCAACCCAATCAGGAATTAGCTGGGGCATGAATGATTTAATTGTCCCTCCAGAAAAAGAAGAAATTTTGAAAAGAACCGAAAAAGAAGTTGAGCAAGTTGAAGAACATTTTAAAAAAGGGCTTCTTTCAAAGGAAGAAAAAACTGCTAAAGTCATTGAAAACTGGATTAGGGCAAAATCGGAGATAGAAAAATTATTGCCCAAAACTTTGTCAGCAACAGGACCAGTTTTCCAGATTATTGATTCCGGAGCAAGAGGTTCTTGGGCCCAACCAGTTCAAATGGCAGGCATGAAGGGACTTGTGATTAATCCAGCGGGCCAAATAATTGAATTACCTGTAAAAAGTTCATATAAAGAAGGATTCAATGTCCTGGAATATTTTATTTCTACTCATGGCGCCAGAAAAGGGACAGCCGATACTGCCCTGCGTACTTCAACTGCCGGCTATTTAACAAGGAGATTAGTTGATGTCGCTCACGAAATGGTAATTTCAGAAGAAGATTGCGGAGAGAAAGAAGGAATTTGTGTTTTAAAATCTAATTCTGACGAGATTGGACAGAATTTCGCTTTTAAAATAGTAGGTAGAGTAGCAGTTATGGATTGCAAGGCAGAAATTATTGAAGGCAAAACGAAAAAACAAAAAATTCTGGTGAAAAAAGGAGAAATTATAGATTGGAATAAAGCGGATGCGATAGTAAAAGCTGGAGTAGAAAAAGTTAGAATTTTTTCTCCTTTGACCTGCCAAACAAGAAAAGGTCTCTGCCAAAAATGTTATGGTTGGAACTTAGGTTCTAACCAGCCAGTAAACTTAGGAGAAGCGGTGGGAATTGTTGCTGCTCAAGCAATTGGAGAACCGGGCACTCAGCTGACTATGAAGACTTTCCATATGGGAGGAGTAGCTGGTGGAGTTGGCGATATTACTTTTGGGTTGCCTAGAGTCCAAGAAATTTTTGAAGCCAGATCTCCCGGGGGAAAGGCGGAAATTTCTCAAACTGATGGTGAGGTTTTGGAAATAAAGCCAGAAGGAATAATAAGAATAAAAACAAAGTCTAAACCAGGTTCTAAAAAGACAAAATCAGAAATAGTTGAATATAAAATTCCCCAAAAAATAGCTGTTTTGGTTGAACCAGGTCAAGTCATTAGAGCCGGCCAACAGCTTTCAGAAGGAAGCTTAGACTTAAAAGAATTGTTTAAATTTGCTGGCCAAGAAGAAACCCAAAATTATGTTATTCACCAGATTCAAAAAATTTACGTTTCTCAGGGCGCGATTATCCATGATAAGCATATAGAAGTAATAGTACACCAGATGTTTTCCAGAGTTAGAATCAAAGAAGCTGGAAATACTTCTTTTACTCCCGGTGAGATTATTGAAAAATCAATATTTCTTGAAGAAAATGCTAAAATACTAAAAGAGAAAAAACAGCCAGCAAAAGGAGCTCTCATTTTGCTTGGAATTTCCAGGGTTGCCTTGACTACCGACTCTTTCTTATCAGCTGCATCTTTTCAAGAAACCTCCAGAGTTTTGATCAAAGCTTCTGTTGAAGGTAAGGAAGATAAGCTCTTGGGCTTAAAGGAAAATGTCATTATTGGAAAATTAATCCCTGCTGGTACCGGATTTAAAAAAATCAAAAAACAAGATGATTCAAAATGAAAAATAATAATCATAACTCAAAAAAGAAGAATTCAAGAGAATCATCAGATAAGGAAAAAACACCTTTCGATTTAAATCTGTCTCACGAAATCAGGAGGTCAGTTTTTGGTATTCTGATCATTTTATTAGCTATAATCATCATCCTTAGTTTTTTTGATAAGGCAGGAGCAGCAGGTGGATTTTTAAAGGAAGCCCTCTCTATTTTATTTGGAAAAATAATGTTTGTCGTTCCGATTGCCCTTATTTTGTTCAGCATCGTTTTCTTTAAAACAAATTATAAAAAATTTTTAACTCCAACCATAATAGCAATTTTGATTTTGCTTTTTGGTTTTGCCGGGATTTTTGCCACCTTAGATCCAGATTCTAAAATTCAGCAAGGCGGGTTTTTGGGTAAATATTTAAGTTGGCCATTCCTGAGGTTTTTTGGGCTTTTAGCAACCCGAATTATTTTCGGAACATTGATCGTTATTTCTATTTTAATCTTTTGGCATCTTCTGAAACCAGCTTACTCTCAGGAATCAGAAGAAGAAAAAAAACCTTTTATTACTCGAATACTTAAAAAATTAATAAGTCTGCCCAAGATTAAAGTAAAGGAAGTAGCTCCAGAACAAAGAGTCGGTATTGTGAAACCAATAGAATTAAAAACAAGATCCTTGGAAGCCACTTCATCTCCTCAGGCCAAATTTTATCAGCTTCCGCCTACAAATTTATTGGAGGTTGATAGGGAAATCCCAAATAGCGGCGACACAAGAGTTAATATGGCAATTATTAAAAAAACTTTACAAAATTTTGATATTCAAGTTGAAATGTCAGAAGTAAACACTGGCCCAACGGTGACTCAATACACCTTTAAACCAGCTGAAGGGGTAAAACTTTCCAAGATCACTGCTTTATCAAATGATTTATCGTTGTCATTAGCCTCTCATCCGATTAGGATAGAAGCTCCAATTCCGGGGAGATCTTTAGTAGGAATCGAAGTTCCAAATAAAACTCGGGCTCAGGTTAGGATGAGAAACTTGATTGAGAATCCTAATTTTAAAAACTCGCCATCTAATTTAATTACTGTTTTGGGAAGGGACGTTGCGGGACTTCCTGTTTATGCTGATATAGCCAGGATGCCTCATCTTTTAGTTGCCGGCGCTACTGGAACAGGTAAAACAATTTTTTTAAATACCTTAATTTTGAGTCTTTTATATAAGAATTCAACTGAAACTTTAAAATTTATTTTGATTGATCCAAAACGGGTAGAATTTACGCTTTATGGCGGTTTGCCCCATCTTTTATGCCCTGTTATTCATGACCCTCAAAGATCAATTAATGCTCTTAAGTGGCTGACTGGGGAAATGGAAAGGAGGTTTGAAGTTTTTGCCCAAGCCGGTGCCAGAGATATTGGAAGCTATAATGACTTAATTTTGAAAGATAATAATTTAGAACAGATGCCTTTTATAGTTTTAATTGTTGATGAGTTGGCCGACTTAATAGCTGCCAGGGGCCGGGAGATTGAGGCAGGCATTGTCAGGTTGGCTCAAATGGCGAGAGCAGTTGGCATTCACTTGGTTGTTGCCACCCAAAGGCCTTCGGTTGAAGTAATAACCGGTTTGATAAAAGCAAATATTACTTCCAGGATCACTTTTCAGGTTGCTTCACAGGTTGACTCCAGAACGGTTATAGACTCGGCCGGGGCAGAAAAACTTTTGGGCTTGGGTGACCTTCTTTATATTTCAGCCGATACCGTAAAACCCAAGAGAATTCAGGGTCCCTATATTTCAGAAAAAGAATTAAAAAAAGCGGTAAATTATATAAAATCAAAGTTCGGAGAAGAAAAAACTGAAGTAGATAGAACCCTAGAAGTAGAACTGTTAAAGGAATTAGAAAAAACTACCGATGTCCATCAAAACGGGAGATCTGAAGAATTTTCTTTTGGCGAGGACCCGCTTTATGAGGAAGCTAGAGGTGTTGTGTTTGAAGCCAGAAAAGCTTCTGCTTCTTTGCTTCAGAGAAGATTAAGAATTGGGTATGCCAGAGCAGCCAGATTAATTGATACTTTAGAAGAAAGGGGAGTAGTGGGGCCTGCTAATGGAGCTAAACCCCGAGATGTTTTTCCAGAAGAAGTAGGAGAAGGAATTGGAGAAGAAATAAATCGGAATCAGGAAAATTAAAAAACATAAAAATTAATAAAACAACATGAAAAAGAAAATAGAGCCTAAAATTGAAAATAAGGACTTAGAAGAAGCTATTAATGAGATAAAACAGCGTTTCGGCGAGGGCGCGATCATGAAATTAAAAGAAATTCAGCCATCAGATGTTGATGTCATTCCGACAGGCTCTATTTCTCTTGATATGATTTTGGGAGTAGGCGGAGTTCCCCGCGGCCGGGTTATTGAGATTTTTGGCCCCGAAGCTTCAGGAAAAACTACCTTAGCCCTTCATATTTTAGCTGAAGCCCAGAAAAAAGGAGGAACCGGAGCTTTTATCGATGTTGAGCACGCCTTGGATCCTGATTATGCCAGAAAAATTGGAGTCAATGTCGATGAATTATTAATTTCCCAGCCGGATTCAGGAGAGCAGGCTCTGCAAATTATGGAAACTTTAGTCAGGTCAAGCCAGGTTGATGTAATTGTTATTGATTCTGTGGCAGCTTTAGCTCCCAAAGCCGAAATCGAAGGAGAAGCGGGAGAGTTTCAGATAGGTCTTCAGGCCAGATTAATGAACCAGGCTCTTAGGAAACTTTCTAGTATTGTGGCTAAAACAAAAACTGTAGTTATATTTTTAAACCAGATCAGAATGAAGATTGGAATTCTTTTCGGAAATCCAGAAACAACCCCCGGCGGATTAGCTCTGAAATTCTTTGCTTCAGTAAGAATTGATTTGAGAAAGACAGCTCAGATAAAACATGGGGATGAAATTATTGGGAATAGAGTAAGGGTAAAAATTGTTAAAAACAAAGTAGCCGCTCCTTTCAAAACTACGGAATTTGATATTTATTATAATGAAGGAATTTCTTACCTTATGGATCTTTTGAATACCGGTTTGAAAACTGGTGTTGTCAAAAAAGCTGGCAGCTGGCTTCAGTATGAGGAAACACAGCTTGGCCAAGGAATGGACGCAAGCAAAACTTTCTTAAAAGAAAACCCGGAAGTGGTAAAGAAAATCAAAACAACTATTTTAGAAAGTCAAAAAATAAATAAATAGATAAACAAAAAACGACTAAGCCGTCTTGTTTCGCAGAGTCGTTTTTTTGTTTAGATTCTATCTTGGAGTAAAGGCCAAAAGCCCTAAGTATCTCGCTCTTTTTATTGCTTCAGACAGTTTTCTTTGGTGCTTAGAGCAAGTGCCAGTTTTTTTCCTAGCTTTTATTTTTGCCATTCCGGAAATAAATCTTCTGAGAATATCAGTCTCTTTGAACTCAATATCTTCAATTCCTTTTTGGCAGAAATAACAATTGTCCATTTTGGTCATAATTGTTCAGTGATATTTAAAAGGGTATATCTTTTACGTCTATTTCTGTTTCTTCTTCAATAACAGGAATTTCCTCCTGCGGGGTCGGCTCTTTTTTTGGAGCTATTTTTCCAGCTGGCTTCGGTCCTAATTGCATTCTTTCGGTAATAATCTCGGTCCTATACTTTTGGTTTCCGGCGCTATCCTGCCAGGATCTTGTCTGAAGCCTGCCTTCAATTAAAACTAAAGAACCTTTTATTAGGTATTGGGAGGCGATTTCGGCTAATTTTCCAAACATAACAATATTATGAAACTCTGTTTGCTGTTGTTTCTCCCTGTTTTTATTATAGAAAAAACGATCGGTAGCAAGTCCAAAATTAGCTACCTGTTGGCCGCTGGGTAAGGATTTAGCCTGCGGATCTCGAGTTAGTCTTCCTACTAAAAAAACTTTATTAAGATTCATCCCGTTAGAAATCCTATGAATTCCGCTAGATTTGACCAAATTTGGGGCAATTTCTAACGGGATTCAGGGTATTAAATTTTTTTATGTTTCTTTTAATATTTCGTCTAATTTTTGTCCTATTGATTCCAGTTCCGCCTTTTCCTTTTTTGGCGTTTCAGATTTTGATATAGGAGATATAAATTTTTTAGTTGCCCTTCTGTGAGTTTTTAATGGTTTTGCTGGTTTTTTGGCTAAAATCAAATAACGAATAATTTTATCCTCAGCTTTTATTTTCTTTTCAATGTTCATTAATTTATCTGCTTCTAGCTGAAAGTTCACAAAACTCAAATAAGCTTGTCCACATTTTTTTATTGGATAAGCTAAGATTTTTTTAGCCGGCTTGCTTACTTCATTTAAAACTCCTTTTTCTTCTTGAATCCAGCTATTTATCTTTTCCTGAAGGGATGTCGCTTCTTCTTCAGAAAGATCCGGTGAAATTAAATAATTTATTTCGTACAGTTTCATGCGAATGTAGTGAGCACCCCGCCCTCTAAGCATAAGTAAAATAATACATTTAGCATAGAGGGCGGGGTTTCGCTCTGCTCAAATCTTAAACTCAATTACGTCTCCGTCGTTTACTATATAATCCCTGCCAGCGATTTTCATCAATCCTTGATCTCGGCTTTTTGACCAGATATTCCCAACTTCCCGCCCCGAAGGGGCGAGGCTCGCCTCTTTTGAGGCGGCAACTAATTTTTGCCAAGGCACTACTTCTGCTTTAATGAATTTTTCTTCGAAATCAGAATGGACTTTTCCGCCAGCTTCGGGGCATTTCGCGCCCTTTTTTAGCGTCCAAGCTCTTGTTTCTTTGCCGCCCGCTACCGTATAAAAAGTAATCAGGTCAAGAATATTGTAGCAAGCAATGATAATCTGGTCAAGCTGCCCATCCATTTTTAATTCCTCCTTTTCTTTTTCCGATAATTCCGATAATTCTTCTTCTGTTTTTAGATTTATTTGGACTAAATACTCTTTTTCGTTAATTGTTTGTTCCTGATCACCGGTATTCATTATATAAACAATCGGTTTCTGGGTTAGAAATTGATATTCTTTTATAATCATTAATTCCTCCTCGTTCAGATCTGTTTCTTTAACGGATTTTCCCTGCGACAAATTTTCTTTTATTTTTTTAAAAATTGTTAACTTTTTTATTGATTCTTTATCTCCAGACTTACTTTTATTTTCGGTATTAGAAATCGCATTATCAACAGCTTCTAAGTCTTTCATTAATAATTCGGTTTTGATAATTTCAATATCTCTTTCCGGATTGATTTCTCCTGCAACGTGTTCAACTTTATCATCTTTGAAAGACCTTACTATTTCTAAAATAGCGTCGCAGTTTTTGATATTAACCAGAAACTGGTTCCCCAGACCTTCGCCCTTGTGAGCACCCTTTACCAAGCCAGCAATATCGACAAACTCAATTATGGTCGGAGTTATTTTTTCCGGTTTAATAATTTTTGCAATTTCTTCTAATCGTTTATCAGGCACAGCAACAATCCCAATATTGGGGTTTATAGTCGTAAAGGGGTAGGGGGCAATATCTACCAGTTTTTTGGTTAGGGCTTTGAAAAGAGTGGATTTTCCCACATTTGGAAGCCCTACGATACCGACTGAGAAAGACATATTTTTATGGTACAATAAAATAATATGAATATCAATCTTTTATGGAAATAGAAAAACTAAAACAAAAATACTTTAATTCAGTAGAAAATAATACTCCCGTGAGTATTAAAAAGAAGCAGATTTTTAATATTCAGAGCGAAAAAGAAACTGAACTAATCTTAACTAAAGAGCTGGTCAAAAGATGGAATATTGATGAATGGCTGGCAAATTACAAAAAAGAAGCTGAATATTCTACGGGTGGAATCAGAGGAGCTCAGAACGTTCTTTATCCATGGGATAGCCGTTTCCCAATTAATCAATTGGGCGTGGCTTTAGCTACATTAGGCAAAGCTTTTGTGCTTAAAGACAGAATAAAAAATCGTCAGATACACAAAATTGCTGCTGGTGAGGTTCGTTACAATACTAAATCTTACGTTGAGCTTATTTCTAGAATTCAATCTGCTTTAGAAATTTATACTCACTTGCCTTTTAAAAGAGATACAATTCCCGTTTGGATGATCTCTTTTTTAATTTTCATGCTGGATTATCAGGGAGGTGAATACGTTACTGCCAGCCATAGCGTAAGCAGTAAAATAGCCACCAAAGATTTAGATGATGAAGGCAGCCAATTTTTAGCAAGAGATTCAATGGCTTTTATTTCTAAGATTGAAAAGATTGTAAAAGAAGCTAAATCGAGAAACTACAAAATTCAATTATCGAAAAAATATAACTCTTTTTCTAAAGAGGATTTTAATGGTTATGATCTTTATATAAAATACTTAAGAAATGGAGTGGCTACTAAAAATAATTTAAACTTGATTAAAAAAGCAAATAAAAAAGGAATGAAAATTATGATCGATACTGTAGGTGGCTGCATGTATAAAAGTTTAGTTCCTATATTGAAAAAATTGAGCATTAACCAAGTATTTGATTGGGCTCATATTAAAGAAGATCCATTTTTTCATGGGATAGGAAAAATTATAAGAAAAAATCCGGAAACCGAGAAAAAAGAGTTTTTTGATCTTTCTTGTGATCTTTGCTTGTTTGAAGTTTTTAAGACCGCTGGCTATCAAAAGATATTAAAAAATAAACCTGTTGGTTATTGCGTATTAATAACAGATCCAGACGGAGACCGATTAGTATTAGCTCAAGTAGAATCAATAAAAAACAAAAAAAGATTTGAGGATTTCGGTATAAATTATATTAATATTACTGATAAAAAAATTTGTGCTCTTTATCATCCCACCTATTTTTTCTTGCCTTTGATGGATTTTCATAAAAATCAACTTGAAAAAGCAGGACTGTGGAAAAAATACAACTGGTTTCTTCTTACAACCACCCCGTCTTCAAAGGCGTGGGAAGAATGGGCTTGTGCCAACAATATTCCTGTGGTCTTGACGCCGGTTGGTTTCAAGGAAATTTCATTGGTTATAAGAAAGATAAATAAACAAATTAAAGAAAATTCCGGGAAGAATGTTTTCGTAGAAGATATTTACGGCCAGAAAATTAATTTGGGGAAAAAACCTCGCTTGTTATGGACCGGAGAAGAAAGCGGAGGCATGATTACTGGTCCCTGTGAATTAATCAAAAGCAAAAAAAGCAGGATAACAATTTCAATGTTCGAAAAGAGTGCTGGTGAAGCCTCTATTATCAGCGCTGCTTTAATTGCCGATCTTTTTTTAAAAAATAAATCTTTTCTTAGTTATCTCGAAGAAGTATTTCAGAAAAATAAGATTATTTATAAATATTTTTTTGCTGAAGACTTAATATACTACAATGAATCAGAATCTAATCCTGAAATATTAAAACGAAGTAAATTAAGAGGTGAGGTTTTAAGAGATAAGGCGGATAAATATTATTTAGGATTAGCTTTGGGAATAAGAGAGAAAAAAATTAGTCTTGATAGTGCTAAGAGGATATTATCTGAAGTTTTTCCGTCCCTAGATTTTAGAGATTTGGAAAATATTTTTTTCGTTGGTGATGGCACTTATTTTAAATTCCACAAAATGTTTCTTGAAATAAGAAGGTCTGGAACTGATGCAAAATTAAAATGCTACTGCGGCGGAGATGATAAAGAAAGATGCCAACTATATTTAAAAAAATTATTGCATCATAATGGCGAAACCACGCATTTGTATAATAAATTAATTCCAGGAGCTTTTAGAAAAAAAATTTACCCCTTAGTCAAGAGGCTTTATGAAGAGTATTCGTTAAAAGGGCTTTAAAATTTTCTAAGTCAAACCCATATTTTTCCTGATGTTTTCCATCGTTGATTGGGCTAAAATCTTTGCCTTTTTAGCCCCTTGATCCAGTATTTCTTCTACGAAGGCTTCTCGAGCGAGAAGCTCTTTTCTTTTCATGCGGAATGACTCTAAATTTTTGATTAAAAGATCCGTCAGAGATTTTTTAAATTCAGCATAGCCTCTGCCTTTGAATTTTTCCTCCAATTCTTTAATAGCTGTGCCGGAAACCAAGGAATATATTGTCAGAAGATTGGAAACACCCGGCTTTTTTCCCGGATCATATTTGACGGATTTATCCAAATCAGTGACCGCACCCATTATTTTGGATTTTATCTCGTTAGGTTCGTCAAAGAGTCCGATATAGTTTTCTGGCGGTCCGCTTTTTGACATCTTCTGTTTCGGATCAACTAAACTCATTATTCTTGCTCCGGATTTTGGCAGTTTAACTTCAGGTATTTTGAAAGTCTGTCCGAATCTCTGATTAAATTTTCTGGCAATAGTTCTGGCTAATTCTACGTGTTGTTTTTGATCTTCGCCCACTGGGACAATATCCGTTTGATAAAGCAAGATATCCGCCGCCATTAAAACCGGGTAATTTAAAAGTCCGGCATTAACGTTTTTTTTGTATTTCTCAGATTTCTCTTTGAATTGAGTCATTCTGGACAAATCTCCTATTGGCGTAACAGTATTTAAAAGCCAGGCCAGTTCAGTATGATCTTTGACATGGGATTGGACGAAGATAATTGACTTTTTTGGGTCAACTCCGGCAGCTAAGTAGGCGATAGCTTTTTCCAAAATAGAAGCTTTTAGTTTTTTAATATCATAAGGTATGGTTAAGGCGTGTAAATCAACAATGCAAAAAACACATTCATTATCTTTTTGAAGCTCAACCCATTGCTTAATAGCTCCCAGATAATTTCCAATATGTATTGCGCCTGTTGGCTGAATTCCTGAAAAAACTCGCATTTTATTAAATTAAACCTCTATTATTACTGGTAATATAACCCCCAGTAGCAGAAAACTTCGTTTTCGCTACGGGGCATGTCGGTCTTCTTTATTTAGACTTCTATGACAACTGGGAGAATTATTGGTCTTCTTCTCGTTTTGGTAAATAAGAATTGGCCGATCTTATTTCTTATTTCGTCTTTGACGTAGACCCAGTTGACTGCACCTCCTGAACCTACAGTTTTGTTTACAATGTCGATTACCCTTCTTCTCGTATCTTTTAGGAGTTCTTTTGATTCCCTTAAATAAACGAATCCTCTTGATATTATATCAGGAGAACCCATAACTCTTCCAGTCTTTCGGTCAATTACTGCTACAATGACGAACATCCCGTCTTTGGCTAACATCTGGCGGTCCCTTAAGACAATTTCACCTACATCTCCCACGCCCAGACCGTCAACCATTATGTAGCTCGAATCAATAAACTTCTTTTCGAAAGAAACTCTTTCTCCACTCAAGTTTATTATCTGGCCATTTTCGGCTACTATTATATTTTTTTCCGGAATTCCTGCTTCATTAGCAACTTCTCCATGTTTCAGAAGCATTGAATATTGCCCATGAATAGGAAGGAAAAATTTAGGCCTTGTGATTCTTATCATCTCTTTTAATTCGTCCTGCTGAGCGTGGCCTCCGGCATGGATATCCATCATTTTATAGTGGTAAATTTTTGCTCCCTGCCGGTATAATTCATCTTTTAAAACTTGAACCGTCCTTTCATTGCCAGGGATAACTGAGGAAGAAAAGATGACAGTGTCAGTTTTCTTCAGTTTTATAAAGCGGTGTTCTCTGTTTGCGATCCTCATTAAAACAGCCGAACCTTCGCCTTGAGCTCCTGTGCACAAAAGCACAATTTTTGAATCATGATAGTTCCCGGCGTCTTTTAATTGGATCAAAGTGCCTTTTTTTTCTTTCAAGTATCCAAGATTCTTGCAGAGTTCCACGTTTGTTCTCATGGAATATCCATCAGCTGTCACTTTTCTGCCGTATTTTTCAGATAAGGTGATTATTTGTTGGATTCTGTTAATTAATGAAGCAAAGGTTGCCGCAATTATTCTTCCTTTGGCTGATTGGAAAATTTTTTCCAGGTTTTTGAAAATTTCTTTTTCAGAAAGAGAATGGCCTTCTTCTTCAGCCCCTGTTGAATCTGACATTAAAAGCAGAATATTTCTTCTGGAGAATTCACTGAGCTTTTGGAAGTTGCTTGGCAGATCATTGACCGGATTAGCATCAAACTTAAAGTCTGATGTATGCAAGATATTTCCCACTGGAGTTCTTATAAACATTCCTAAGTTATCTGGTATATTATGGTTTTGTCTGAAAAATTCGATTTCAAAAACCCCGAGCTTTATTTTGGAGCCATGCCTTACTTCATTGATTTTTAACTTTGGCTGTTCTGGAAAATCTTCTTGCCTTCTTAAAATAATCCCCTTGGTCAAAGGACTGGCAAATATTTTTAAATTTGGCTTCCATACCTTTTCAATTAAATAGGGGACAGCGCCGATATGGTCATAATGTCCGTGGCTGAAAACTATTCCTAAAACATCGTTTTTCCTATTTTTTAGGTATTCAGCATTAGGGATTATATAATCAATCCCTGGCATGTCTTCTTCTGGCATCCGAAAACCCATATCAATAATTAAAATCTTCTTTTGGTATTCCAAAAGCATCATGTTTCGACCAACTTCACCTAATCCTCCGAGGGGGATTATCCGTATACTATCTCTTGCTTTTTGTTTTATCATAATTTAAAGAGTATAAGGCATTTGATCTTAAGTGAAATAAGATTTAGCACTTAATACCAAATACGAGATACTAAAATTGGTGCCCAAGGGGAGATTTGAACTCCCAAGCCTTTCGGCACTAGCTCCTGAAGCTAGCGTGTTTGCCAATTTCACCACCTGGGCGAAGTATATTACTTTAAGTCTGCCACCTGCCCCGTACCAAGCTTTGCTTTGGTGCGGGGTTCCGCCATGCCCGCAACGTAAGAAATTTTCAAATAAAATTTCAACGTTGCTGAAACGTACAAATTTCAGTGAGAAATTTGTACGTCCCGCTTCAAAAAATTCAGATTTTTTGGCATTGATTTTAGCGGCTTTTTAAAATGAAGTTTAGGAATTTTTTTGTAGTTTTTGTTTTTAATCCAACCATCAATTGTGTAATAATAACAGGCACCGCCCATTTTTTCGAAAAAATAATAATCGCTTTTACAATTTTCACAACTCCAATCCATTGTTTCTAATACCTTATTTGTAGGATTTATGGTTATGTGACCATATGAGGAAGGAATTATAACCACTTCATTTTTATTTGCTTTTACTACGTAAACATCCTCAATTTTTTTACTGTTTGGTTTTCTTTTCTGTAATAAAAATATCGCCTTACCTTTGATAACTTTATAAACCTCTCTGTAACTACCCTTGTGTTCGTGTCCTTTTGTTTTTGTAAATTCTTTACCTAGTATCAACGGAGGGAAAATGGTTATATTTTGTTTGATTTCATTCTCTATTTTTATTCCTCGGTGCATAAAATAAACCTCAAAATTAGGAGCACCTTTAGCCCATTTTTGGTCATATAAAACACTTCGCACATCATATAGGCGTCTAATATCAGGTTTTCTATTTTCTATTTTCTGCTTTCTATTTTCTGTTTTCATTTCCAAACTCTTTTTGTAAATAAGTACCAATTTTCAATTCCGGTAAATCGCTTTGAAGGATCAACTATCTTTTTGACATCTATACCCATTACTTCATTTGAGACAAAGTAAATGAAATCAGGATTGCACAAAAACACAACAGGCGCATCTTCAATCAAAAGGTTTTGAAATTCTTGGTATTTTTGGGCTCGAAGTAACGGATCTATAATCTGGCGAGCTTCTTCCAAAACTTTATCAGCGTTTTTATTTTCGTATAAAGCCAAGTTTAGACCCGGATCATTTTTTTGTGTTGAGTGCCAAAAAGGATAAGGATCGGGGATAGAGCCAAGAACTTCTCCGAATAAAAGCATATCATAATCCCTCTTTTTGATTAAATCTTGAATCGGCTGATCGCCGGTTATCAATTTAATTTGAAGATCCACGCCTAAGCTTTTCCACTGCTCTTTTAATACATTGGCTATTTCAATCATCATTGGTTGATCTACGGTTGCCAGAGAAATTTTTAGAGACAATATTTCTTCAATCGGTTTAGCACATAAGGCATTTAATTTATCTCTGGTGGCTTTTCCGACCATGCCTGTTCCTTCTTTAAGACCACCGGGTTCCAATATTTCTTTGGCGTATTTCTCTTGAAATTTAATAACTGCATCTTTAGTTGATTGTCCGAAAAAGTTAGTAATTTCGCCAGATGGGTAAACTTCAGGATCTTTGGCTAAGCATTTCCGGAGTTCCTCAACTTCTTTTCCTTGAGAACCTGTTTTTAAATCGTTTTTGAAGCTAAAATCTGCTTCTTTTCTGACAATTTTCTCCCTGTTTCCTTCTGGCGTTTCTGCAAAACCGGCCTTATTAAGAATATCTTTAGCTTTTTCCGTATTGAATTCATAAATTATCGAAGGGTCAGAAAAACCATAAAATTCTGGCAAGACCGGAGAGTCAACTGTTTTTCCCTGTCCGGAAAAAACTTTGTCTAAAATTTCTTTTTTATTGGTTCCATGGTTTAAAGCTTTTCTTACCTCTATTTGGGACAAAACTTTTGACCTCTCGGGATTTAAAAATACTGCAAAATATCGGGGCTGAAGAAGATTTTTTTCAGAAAAATTATTATTTCCATAATCATTATAATTTTTAACCGAAGATAGGTAAAAACCATCGATTTTATTCTTTTTTGATAGGTTTATCAAATTCAAAATTTTTCTGACCCAACTCTTTTTACTTGTTTTTAAGCTTTTAATTAATTCTTCTTCTTTATCAAAGAAATTGAATGTAATTTCTTTGATTTTTGGCGTTCCTGAAAAATAATTAGGATTTCTGGTTAAGGTAATAGATTTTATAAAAACTATATTATTTATAACTTCTTGTTTTATTTCTTGAAACTTAAAGGGCCCTGAGCCAACAGGCTTGAGATTATGAGTGTCTAATTTAAAATTTGAGAAAGGAACATCTTGCCAAATATGTTTAGGTATGATTTTTAAAGTTAAATTTTCAACAAAACTGGCCGAAGGGTTTTTTAGTTTAAACCTAATGGTTCTATCAGAAATTTTTTCAACTTCTACTCCTACCCAGGCCGCCCTTAATGGGCTGTTATATTCAGGACTTTGAATTATTTTTATAGTGAAAATAATATCATCCGCTGTTATTGGTTTTCCATCGTCCCAATTAAGGTTTTCTTTTAAATTAATTTCAAAAACCTTGCCTTCTTCTTTTGGTTCTGGCATATCCTGAGCTAACCCAGGTTGAAGATTTCCTTCTTGATTATACTCAATTAGGCCAGAAAAAATAATCTGCACTAAGTCTCTGTCAACATCGTTAGCTGAAGAATAAATTGGGTTTATATATTGTGGCTTACCTATTACACCTTCAATATATGTTCCGCCAAGCGCTGGTTCTACTTTTGTATTTTGTAAATAAAAACTAATAGAGAGAAAGGCAAAAGAAAAAAGCGACAACAATAAAAGAATGAAAAACCTGATTTTCTGCCCTTTTGTTAGGATCTTAAAAAATTGCTTCCATTGATTTTTAGAAGGCCATTTTTTAATTTTCCTGAAATTTAAAAAAAAGTTTGATTGAAAGAACTCTGTCATTATTTTGAGAAATATTGAGAGATAACTTCCTTAATTAGAGAATAAGATTCAATAGAGCTAAGACAACAAAAAGAATTCCCAAAAATATAGAAGCGAAGAAAATTCTTTTTTGAATACCTCGGCGGGTGGTATAAAAACCGCCACTCTCGCCAAAAGCGCTTCCTCTTTGCTGTAAAAGTATTAGTATTACTAATAATATTGAGCTAAAGAGTTGCAAGAAAGGAAGATAATTTTTAAAATTTTGCAACATATAATTTCATTTTAATGGTAAAAAAATAGGCAAGATGAGACTCAATCCCCAAACAAGGACAGAAGTCCAAAAAAGAGGATAAATTCCATGAAATTTAAGATTAGGAAGCATTAAACTTACTAGCCGGATTATCCCCATATTAATTACTAAACTGAATAGGCCGAAAGTCAATATTCTCAAGGGTAGGGCTATTGTCTTTAAAATAGGCTTCAAAAAAAAGTTAAGTAGGCCTAAAATTGCACCGGCCAGCAAAAGAATCTGTTTCGGGCCAGTAAATTCTACACCTTTTACGAATTCAGTAGCTAACCAGATTGCTAAGATCCCGGTTATTATTTGGAGGAATATTTTTTTCATCTAATTAAAATATTACCAGATAACTATTTTAAAGTCAACCTCCACACCAATTTTGCCAGGAAATTTATTGGCGGCACACGGTGGCCGAATAGGCCAGTCCCGCTAAGCGGGACAATACTATTCGTATTAAGTGTGCCGTGAAGGTTTAACCTACTTTAGTGGTTATTATAAATAAAATACCAATCGAAACGCAAAATTGGTATGGGGGTCAACCCCCACTAATTAAAGGCTTTTTTTTCTCTTAGTTTTTTATGGTAGCTGATGGCCAATCGTCGCGGCACGCCATCGCTTCGCTCGGCTAGCACCGCTCCTTAAAACCTTGCGGTTTTAATCTTTCCACTACGGGAAAACACTCAGTTTTCCCGACCCCTTTCGACAGATTTGCGCTTACTCTATAAGACGTTTCTTTCTAAGCTTTAAGTGATAAGCAAGCGCAAATCTGTGTGCTTCGTCACGAAGCTGCAAAACTAAATTAAATATTTCTCTTGGTAGATTTTTTAGGAAAATAGGCTCTCTAGATTCAGCAAAGAGCTCATTTTTTCTTTTTGCTAAAGCCATTATAGGGATTTTTTTGTTTTTTATTTCTGATTTTGCAGCATGAAGCTGGGCGATACCGCCATCAATTAACACTAAGTCAGGAAAAGGCCATTCTTTGTGGCCAAACCTTCTTTTAATGATTTCTTTAATCATGGCCACATCATTGGGCTTTCCTGAAATTTTAATTTTAAATTTCCGGTAGAAATTTTTATCAGGTTTTCCATTAATAAAAGTTACCATAGAGCCTGTTGCTTCCTGACCTTGGATGTTTGATATATCGTAGGCTTCAATTCTAAAAATCTCTTTGTTGGTTCTGATTAAATTTTTTAGTTCTTTTTGAATTTTAAACCAATCAAAAATTTTTGCCTGCCCGCTAAGGCCTGCGTTTTCGAACGCTGGCAGGCGGGAGTGAGAAATGATTTTTGTCAGGGCAAATATCTTGTCTCGTATATCCGAGGCTTTTTCAAATTCCCGAAACTTAGCTGCTGTTCTCATTTCTTTTTCCAGTTCTTTTAAAACTTTATTTTTTTCTCCTTTTAGAACTTGAAAGATATTTCTTGCATTCTTTTGCGACCTATTTTTTATTTTATTCTGAGCAGAAGGTATTTGTCTCGCAAATCCTGTTTTAAAAGTGCATGGAGCTAAGCATCTGTCTAACTGGTACCACAAGCAGGGCCGGTTAGGTAATTTTTTACAGGATCTGAAAGGAAAAACTTTTCTCAAAATCTTTAGAGTCTGTTTTAAGGCTTTGCCATCAACAAAAGGGCCTACTAATTTAGGTGTTAGATGATAGATTTTAGGTTTTAGTTTTCGAGATTTTAACGACTGCAATCTATTACCTGTAACCTGTAATCTCGTTTGGGGTTGATGGGTTATGAAGATTTGAGGAAAGTCTTCTGGCGTCCTGGCGACGAAAAAATAATTCTTATCATCACGCCACATAATATTATATTTTGGTCGGTATTTTCTAATTAATTTAGCTTCTAATAATAAAGCCTCTATCTCAGAATCGGACTTGATAAAACCTATTCTTCTGGTTTTATTTAGAAATATTTCTTCTTTAAATCCAGGTTGGCTGAAGTGATTTTTTACTCGTTCTTGAATATTCGTAGCTTTGCCAATATATAGAATCTCTTTATTGTTTTTTCCATCCACGGCGGATCCGTTTTTGGCGGAAAAACAATAAACCCCAGTATTTCTAGGGAGTTTTTTTAGCCATTCTTTCGTTAAAAACTTGAATCTCATAGACTATACCAGTATATCAATAAAAAAGGCCTTTTTAAATTGGCCTTTAATCTTTACTATTCGCTGATTTTTGGGTTCAGTATTATTATTATCTTTTTTCCTTCTATGGATATGGCGATAGTTACTTCGTTTCCATATGTTTTTTCTATCTCTTCGCTGATTTCTCTTGGTATATAAATGAGGAAATTATTTTGATCCTTCTTTGCCTTGCCTACAAAGCAATTTCCGATTTTTAGTGTCGTTCTTCCCATTTCTCTCACCTCCTTTGGTCTGTCTACTCCTTTAATTTTTAATCCTTTCATTTCTTTGTACGTTTGACTATATTCGTAACCCAGATGCCTGATTATGGCGATTCGTTCCGCTTTGGTGAGTTTGAATCTTTTTAGCCACTGCGTTATAGCCTTGACATCGTGTCGGTCGTACTTCTCTTTATTGTCTGGTTTTTCTTTGAAGATCTTGTAAAAGAATCTTATCAATCCTGTTCTTTCTTTCGAACTGTGTTGTCTAAGCGCTATGAATTCTCTGCCTAGATAATCAGTCTTTATGAATCGTCTGCCCGTCAAGATACTGCCTCTTGAATGAGCTCCGGCCCAATAAAGGCGAATAATTTGAAATTCTTCAATTTTTTCTCTTCGTAACGATAGCAAGGCATTGGAGGATATCCCGTTTGCTGCCACATCTTTTATGGCAACAACTCCTTCATTCGCATTTAAAAGAGCAAGGAGCTTCTTAAGAGATTCTGCTTTTACTCTTTGATGTCTAGCTTTTCCCGCCGCTACCCATCCTCTGGGCGATGGTTCAAGATAACCAGATTTAACCAGCTTTGCCGTTCGTACAGAAATTGTCTGATAAGAAATTTTTTTCATATCAGCTATTTCTTGAGTGCTGCAACCAATTTTCTTCAGGAAAATTATCTCTTCGTCATCTATTCGCACCGATGATCTCCTCGTCATGCATGCTGGTAGGCCAATCCTTCTTCTATGTTTTCTCACTGTCGATTTATGAATTCCAATGATTTCAGCTATTTTGGAGTTCGGATAGCCATATATCTTAACCAATCTTTGTATCTCTGCAATTTGTGTGTCATTAATTTGTTTTACCAATTTTCATCACCTTGTTAATGTGCTGTTTTCTTTATTAGGTTAAGACAAAAAGGTCGGTTTGTCAACTGACTGGCAGATCACGCTTGATTCTCTTATTAAAAAAGAGTATAATTAAAGACTTTATATGCCCGGTAGTGAAAATTCGACTGCTGCCGGACAGCAACGTTAAAATTAATTTTAGTCGAATTTCTACTACTGGGTATGCCAGAAGATTATATAAAAATACGGGGAGCCAGGGTCAATAACTTAAAGAATATTGATCTTGATATTCCCAAAAATAAACTGGTAGCGATTACCGGTATTTCAGGTTCAGGGAAGTCGTCTTTAGCTTTTGATACTCTTTATGCCGAAGGCCAGAGAAGATACGTTGAGTCGCTTTCTGCTTATGCCAGGCAGTTTTTAGGAGTGATGGATAAGCCCGACGTAGACAAGATTGAAGGAATATCCCCGGCTATTTCTATTGACCAGAGAAAAGTTTCCCACAATCCAAGATCCACCGTTGGCACTATTACTGAAATTTATGATTATCTAAGACTATTATTTGCCAGAATTGGCGTGCCTCATTGTCCAAAATGTGACAGAGAAATTTCCAGGCAGTCCATTGATAAGATTTTAAATCAAGTTCTGAAACTGCCCAGGAATACAGAAATTATAATCTTAGGTCCGGTAATCAGGGGAAGGAAAGGGGAGCATCATGGTATTTTGGAAGAAATCCAAAGATCAGGCTTTGTCAGAGTTAGAATTGACGGAATTTTACACAAAATTGAAGAAGCACTTCAGCTTTTAATCAATGGCAAGAAAAAACATAATATTGAAGTGGTAATAGATAGGTTAATGATAGACAAAGACTTGGATCGTTCTCGATTAGCTGATTCTATGGAGACAGCTTTAAAATTAGGCAAAGGAGTAGCGATAATCAGTCAGAAGGTTACGAGCAAAAAATCAAAAGATATAGTTTTTTCAGAGCATTTTGCTTGTGAAAAATGCGGAATTTCCCTTCCCGAACTGGAGCCCAGGCTTTTCTCTTTTAATTCTCCTTTCGGGGCTTGTATTTCTTGCCAGGGATTGGGAGAAAAATTAGAAGTTGATCCGAAACTAGTAATTCCAAATTCTAATTTATCCTTGTCCGAAGGAGCAATTTTCCCTTGGGCTTATGCTTCTCACAAAGTTGGAAGGCAAGGATACTTTTGGTCAAAAATAAAAGAGCTATCCGAGAGAAGGAGTATTGACTTGGAAGCCCCGGTCAAAGAATTAAAAAAAGAAAAATTAGATTTTATTTTATACGGGGATGGAATTTCCGCCGCCCGCAAAAACGGGCGAGCCTCGCCCAACGAAGTTGGGTGGGAAGGCGTTATTCCTTGGTTGGAAAGACGTTATCACGAGACCGAATCGGATTATGCCAGGGAAGAAATAGAAAAATATATGATTGAAAGGAAATGCGAAAAATGTCGAGGAAGAAGATTAAAGCCTGAAGTCCTGTCAGTAAGAATTTTAGAAAAATCAATTGCCGATATGGTTGAGCTCCCGATTGAAAAACTTAAAAATTTTTTTGGAGAAATAATAGAAAAAGAACCTCTGCCTGAAAATGAATTAAAAATAGCAAAACCCATAATAAAAGAAATCTTAAACCGGCTCCAATTTTTAATTGATGTGGGATTAGATTATTTAACCTTGGACCGAAAAGCCGGCACTTTGGCTGGGGGAGAAGAAGAAAGAATAAGATTAGCCACCCAAATAGGTTCAAAACTTACCGGAGTTTTGTATATTTTGGACGAGCCTTCGATCGGCCTGCATGCCAGAGACCAAGCAAGATTGATTAATACCTTAAAACAATTAAGAGATTTGGGCAACTCGGTTTTGGTTGTTGAGCACGATCCTCAAACAATTCTTGCTACTGATTGGATAGTGGATATTGGCCCAGGCGCGGGAAAAAAGGGAGGAAAAGTTATTTTTCAAGGAACAAAAAATGAATTACTAAAGTCCCATACTTTAACGGGTGAATATCTTTCAGGAAGAAAGAAAGTTGAATTTCCGCAATCTTCAAAAAGTAAAGAAAAAAGAGAAGAACAAAAATTTTTAATAATAAAAGGCGCCAAAGAGCATAATTTAAAGAACATTGATGTTAAAATTCCCTTAGGGAATTTCGTTTGTATTACTGGAGTTTCTGGATCCGGTAAAAGTTCCTTAATGAACGATATATTGGCGAAAGCTTTGATGAAAAAATTCTATAATTCCAAAGAAGAGCCAGGCAAGCATGATGAAATTTTAGGAATTGAAAATTTAAATAAGGTGGTTTTGGTTGATCAGTCTCCGATCGGCAGAACTCCAAGGTCAAACCCCGCAACTTATACCGGGGCCTTTACTCACATCAGAAATCTTTTTGTTGAATTAAGAGAAGCCAGGATCAGGGGTTATTCTGCTGGCCGTTTTTCCTTTAATGTAAAAGGCGGAAGATGCGAGGTTTGCCAAGGGCAAGGGCAGATAAAAATTGAGATGTATTTTTTGCCTGATGTTTATGTCCAATGTTCAGAATGCAAAGGGAAAAGATTCAATAGAGAAACATTGGCCGTTGAATATAAGGGAAAAAACATAGCCGAAATTTTAGAAATGACAGTTGAGGAAGCTTTGGATTTTTTTAAAAACATCCCTAGCTTGAATCAAAAATTAGAAACTCTTAATGACGTGGGATTGGGTTATATTGAATTGGGGCAGCCAGCCACTTCTTTGTCAGGAGGTGAGGCTCAGAGAATAAAATTAGCAACTGAGCTGTCTAAAAAAGCAACCGGAAACACTCTCTATATATTAGATGAACCGACAACCGGCTTGCATCCGGATGATATCAAGAAATTGACCATTGTTTTGAAAAAGTTAGTAGAAAAAGGAAATACCGTTTTAATAATAGAGCACAATTTGGATGTCATAAAAAATGCAGACTATATTTTAGATTTGGGCCCTGAAGGCGGGGAAAAGGGAGGATATATAGTTGGAGAAGGAACTCCTTCTGAAATTGTAAAAAATATAAAAAGCTATACCGGAAAATATCTCAGGCGCTATTAAGAGTCTAACCCGGTAGTAGAAGCTCGAATTTTTATTCAAAAAAGTAAACTTAATAAGCAAATTTCCGAATTAAAATTCCTAAACCTTTTCACTCACTACCACCTATTTAATTTTTCGCCGTAGGCGTTCGAACTTTCACTACTGGGCTAAGTTAATTGTTTTAAGCTTTTTAATTTGATTAAATTTCGGTATAATAGGATAAGGTCGTCCTTAAGATAAAAGAGATTTCTAAAAATGAAAAAAAATGTTATTGGTTTAATTTTAATTTTAGTTATTTTGATTAGTCTGACTTTTTTGTTTAGGTTGATGCCGAATGTTATTCCACCAGAATTAAAAACTCCTGAGAAAGTTCAGAAGATTATTCTGCCGAAGACTCTCTATAATTTAGCTGGAATAATCCAAGAAATAGAAACAGATTCTTTGACTTTCGAGGCGAGAATTCCCCAATTGGACGATAAGGGTGAACCCATTGAAAAGACTGAAACAAGAAAGGCATTAATTACTCCAGTCACAAAATTCACTCGTTTAACTTTTATTGAGACGGAAGATCCGAAAAGAAGAGTCCCTCAAGAAACTGAAATAGCTTTTAAAGATCTCAAAATAGGATATTATATTGAAGCAATTTCCAATCAAGATATTTCTCAAAGAGAAGAATTTGAGGTAATTCAAATTAGAGTCTTGTCAAGTAGTTTTTAAAATGGAAGCTAAGAATAAAAAATCGTTTTTAAGATTTTGTCTTTATTTTATTTTGGCCATAATTGTATTTTGGCCATTTTTTGTTAAAGCTCAAGAATTAGTTTTAAATCTTCCTTCACCTGGCTGTACCGGTTCTGAAGCTTTTGTTAATCTAAATTGGACATCAACTATTAGCGGTACGCCAACTTATGACATTTTGCGTAAAGTTCAAGGAGAAGCAACCTTCACCGAAATAGGCTCTACTCAAAATCTTTTTTATCCTGACAGCCCGGTTGCCAGTGATAAAAAGTCCGATTATAAAATCCGAGCCGGGGCTGTAGAATCTGATCCCAAGACTGCTTCAGCTGCCTATTGTCCCCCAGTTCTCTCACCGCCAATAACTTCTTGCGCTGCTGATGGCCCTCGTATTGCATTGAATTGGAGTCCTATTTCTGGGACCCCGTCAATTTATGAGGTTTATCGCGATAGTGTAAAAATTGGCCAGACTTCAGATGTCAATTTTTCCGATGGTTTGAACATAGAGGGAACAAAAAATTATAATTATTTTATTAAGGCAGTTTGGCAAAATGGTACAAGTAGAAATTCTGATACTGCTTCAATAGTAGCTTTAACCTGCCCACCAACTCTGAATGCAAGTGCAGATTGTTTAAATTCAGCTCCCGGTGGACCAAAAGTTAATCTTTCTTGGAATAATTTAATAGGTGTTCAAAATTATCAAATTTATCGGAAAGCACAGGCTGAAACCAATTTTTCTTTATTGCAAATATTAACAGATACAAATTATCAAGATAATTTAGTTGAAAGTTTGCCTACTTATTGGCAGGGTGGTCAAATTTCTTATTATATTAAAGCAGTCTGGCTGACCGACCAAAAAGATTCTGAACAAAAACAAATAACTATTCTTCGATGCTCACCATTCTTAACCGTAGCAAGTCTTTGTTCTGATATTCCTCCTTATCCTCCCAAAATGATTCTCTCTTGGACAGAAACTTCAGGGGCAACTAATTATAATATCTATCGTGAGGGAGGATTTCCGGGCATAAAACAAGTATCTGGTTCTGAGGCGACTTTTATTGATGAAGATCCGTGTAGTGGTGGATTTGACTGTACCAAAAATTATTATGTCGAGGCATTAGTTGCTGGATTGCCAAATTTACCTTCTAATTCAGTTGCAAAACCTATCGATTGTGCAACGGTTTTACCACCTTCACCACCACCGATTTTGGCTGCCCCCGAAACTTATTGTGTGAGTGGAGGTTCTATAATAAAAATTTTCTGGACGTCTTCAGATAACGTTATCTATTATTATATTTATCGGAATGGAGTGCCTATTACCCCCTGGCTTCAAGTCTTATTTGAGGACAGCGCCATTCAGAGTGGAATTGTCTATGCCTATTATATTAATGCAATGGGCACGGGAGGAAGCAGCGCCATTTCAGATAGTCAAACTATAACAGCTGTTGATTGCGTGCCTCCTTCAACTCCAACTCTTTCTCTATCAACCGGTTGTGAAAATGGACAACCTTTCATTAATCTTTCCTGGACAGCGACAACCAATACTTTAAGTTACGAAATTTATCGGGGACCTTCAGTAACCAATTTTGCTCTTTTAACTACACTCGATAAAAGCGTTTTGAGTTGGAAAGATACTGGCATATCTTCTTCAACTTCCTACTACTATAAAGTAATAGCTAAGGGTCCTTCAGGCGTTTCTTCAACAAGTTCAGATATTAAAGCAATTATTAGCCAATCTTGTCTGCCAACTACTCCAAGCCTTTTTTTGACCCCAGCTTGTGAAGTTGGCAATTCAGTAGTCAATCTTTCTTGGGTTACTGATGAAGTTAATACTACCCGCTATGAGATTTTCCGCAATCCACCATTTCCTGGAGTAGATAGAATTTATATCAACGATCCTCAAGTGAAAACATGGACAGATACCAGTGTTTCCCCAGAGACTACTTATAATTATAAAGTTGAGGCAGTTGGACCTTCGGGAAGATCAACCCAAGGTTATAAATCAATAACCACTTATAATTGTTCCCCTCCAGGATCTTTTACTCTAAATGAGCCAAATATTTATTGCCAAGGTTCTTCTCCAAGGGCTGATATTTCCGGGACAGCCAGCGCCTACGCTACTTCCTATAATATTTATCGCTATCGGCTTAATCCTGATGATACCGTTGCTGAAACAACAACTTTTTTGAATATTATTACCTCTCCTTTTACTGATAGGGGATTTGGTAATGCTTTAAGTTTCGATGGATATTATGATTATGTAAATATACCAAATTCCGACAGTCTTAACCCTAGCAGAATAACAATGGAAGCATGGATTTATCCTACCGACTTTAATTATTATGGCAATATTATTAATAAACGAGGTCCAGAACAATATTTTTTGCGTCTTTATGATTATACTGGACAAGTTGAAGGTTATATATATAGTGATTATGGGTGGCGATTTTGTACTACACCTTCTAATATCGCCGTTTCAGTTAATAAATTGAATCATGTTCTGTTTTCCTATGACGGTACTGTGGGAAAAGTATATGTTAATGGGCAATTAGGTTGCAGTTTCTCCTATACTGGCAACATAGCCAGCGGTACTAACTCCTTAAAGATTGGAACTTATTCTACCGGATCGACTTCATACGAACGCTTCGAGGGTATCATTGATGAAGTCAGAATTTATAATCGAGCCTTAACCGCTACTGAAATTTCAGACCATTCAAAAGGTATTTATAGTGATGCTGCTGATTCTACCTTAGTTAGTTTATGGCACTTTGATGAGGGTTCAGGCCAATCTGCCTCTGATAGTTCAAATTATGGAAATGATGGTAGATTAGGTTCTACTACAGGTGTAAATACCAGTGATCCAACTTGGGTTCAAAACGGACTTCAATCTGAAACAAAATATAAATGGCAGGCAAAAGCCATTAGTCCTGGTGGAGAAACTTTTTCCAATACCACCAGTCCGACTTTGATACCAATTTGTTTGCCAACCAAACCTGGTTTAGTTTTAACTTCTTTTTGTGAAACAGGTACTAATTTACCAGCAGTGAATTTAAAATGGTCGTATACAACTGCGACCACAAAATACGAAATTTATCGCCAGGATAAAGGGTTAATTAAAACTATTAATCAAGGAGATGCAGAATTTTTTTCAAGGACCTGGACTGATAATAATGGAGGCGTGGGTTTAACTGGCGGGACAAATTATATTTATTATATTCGAGCGATTGGACCGACCAATTTAAGTAATCAATCCGATTCCATTTCGGTAATTGCGCCCGACTGTCTTACTCCAACTAAACCTGAGAATCTGACTGCTAATTTTGAATGCGTTGGTTCCTATCCCCGGGTGAAAATTACCTGGCAAGATTCTCAAAATGCAACTTCTTATACAATTTATCGAGATGAAAATGGTAGTATTTTGACTTTTGGTCCTATTGTTGATAATAATAGTCCTGTCTATGCTTATTACAATGTTTATCCTTCTGTCAAAGTTAATACTGCTTATACCTATACTGTAAAAGCTTTTAGTCCAGGAGGAGAAAGTCCATTTTCTGATCCCGCTTCAATTCCGGCTGGAAATTTTTGTACTCCTTCGGTTCCCTCGATCAGTTTCTTAATTACTGAATGCGAAAGTTCATCTCCAATCAATAATCTTTATTGGTTTGATGACACTTCATTCAATAATAGTGCATATAAAATTTATCGGAATACGATTGGTACTTTGCCTACCGAAGCTGATTTAATAAAGACCATAACTTCAGTTATGCCCGAATTTTCTACTCGGATTTGGGAAGATAATTCAGGGCTTAGCGGCAAAACCACATATAATTATTGGGTAAAGTCAGTAGGTCCAATAGGAGAAAGCTCCCTATCTAATTCGAAAGTGATTGCTACTCATTTCTGTGGTATTCCCCCTATCTCCTCTTTGAGTTTAGTGGGTGAACCATTTTGTAAAGATAATCTTCCATACGCTACTTTGAGCTGGACGACGAATTCTGATGCCACTTCATATAATCTCTATCGCACCAATCCTGATGCGTCTAGCTCAACTTATTCAACTAGGATTTCACCCTTGACTGATAAAGGCAATTTTGCCTTGAAATTTGATGGCGTTAATGATTATGTTGAATTACCTAAAGGTTTTTACGATCCTAATTATGCTACTTTTACGTTTTGGGTTTACCAAGATTCATATAAAGCTGGCAAAGCACATATTGGAGGTGACTGGCAATTAGACCCCGACAAGAGGGGACTTGACTTTCTTTTTGTAGACAGTAATAGATTAAGAGTTGAATTAATGGTAAATGGACAATGGTTTGATACACCTGTAAATTCTGTGACTTGGGGGAAATGGTTCCATATAGCAGTAACAGCTGATAAAGATATTGGTAAGGTCAAGGTTTACATTAACGGAACATTCATATATGATTACTCACCAACTTTTCCAATAAGCACACAATCTTTTCCATATCGATTAGGAAGAAGAGGAGCTGAATTAAAAGATGAGTTTTGGAACGGTCTCATCGACGAAGTACGTATTTACAATCGGGCATTAAGTCCTACCGAAATCAGTGAACATTACCAGGGAATTTACAAAAATGAGACCGAGCTTAGAGGCGCTTGGCATCTTGACGAAGGAGAAGAGGTGACTTTACTCGATAGTTCTGGCAATGGAAATAACGGAAAAATTGCTGGTCCAGTCCCGGCCACTGGCCAAATTGGTGGAGCCTTAGAATTCGGAGGTCTGAATGGACATGTAAAAGTCCCTGATTCAGCCAGTTTGGATATTATGACCTACGAGACCTGGTTTAATTCAAAAAAATGGGAATCAGTTAATTTGTACTCACCAACCATATTTAACAAATACACAGACTCTAATAATATGTTTAGAATTGCTTTTGATAATACAGCATCAGGAAAGATTGGTGTAAGTGCAAAAAAGGGTGGAATAGAGATAGGAAGAAATGGGACAACAGGGGTCGCTCTTAATGAGTGGCACCATTTAGTGGTAGTATTCACTAATCCCGTGAAGATTTATCTGGATAAAATAGATATTACTTCAGCAACCAGTAACATTTGGAGTAGATATTCGGGCGATAATAATTTATATATTGGAAGCAGAGGAGATGCAAGATATTTTAATGGCTTGATTGACGAAGTTAGGATTTATAATAGAACTTTGAGTTCTGCTGAAATAACAGAACACTACGATGGAATCTTTAGTAATGAAACCGGATTGGCTGGTCTTTGGCATTTTGATGAAGAATCAGGAGAAACGGCTTATGATAGTTCACCTTTTGACAATGATGGGACATTAATTAAGGGTGCAGAATGGGACGTTCCTTCTGATGCCCCGGCTTCTATTTTTATTAGTGCCCTCGCCGGTGAGAGTTTATATAAATATTATGTCAAAGCAATTGGGGTAGGCACAGAGAGTGGTTCTTCAAATGAAATTTCTTTTAACACTCCTTCCTGCCAGCCAGCTACACCCGTTTTGGTTGTTACAGCAGGATGTGATTTTACTGCAGATCCCCCAGATCCTCAATTAAAACTTAGCTGGCAAGCTGATCAAAATACTATATACTGGACAATTCACAAAAAAAGAGAAGGAAAATCTTGGGATCAATCTCCATTTCCTATAACCACTACTAATGTTTATTATCTTGATGGCAACGTTGAAAGTGATATTGACTACACATATTATGTAACAGCTTGGGGGAAAGGAGTGCAGGAAAATTCCGATCTTATAACTAAAACTGTTCCAACTTATTGTAATTCACCTTCAAACCCTGTCTTTATTCCAACAGGTGATGTGACTCCGCAGTGTTATGGATATAGTTCCCGAATTTTAGCTTATTGGAAATGGGATCCAACCGGTAATACAGTTTCTTTTAATGTCTGGAGAAAAAACATTACCCAAGGAGAAACGGACTTTTCTATGCTTCCCGCTGGTACCGGATTACCAGCTGCTGTTACTCAATATCTTGATTTTGAAAATATTGTCGTAGGGAATATTTATCAATATAAGATTGAGGCAGTTGGCACAGGAGAAGGTAATACAGTTTTTTCAGATCCTCCAAGTAATCCAGCAATTTCTAAAGCATGTTCTGTTCCTCCCGATCCACCCCAACTTTCTTTAGGTCTTGTTAAATCGACGTTTGATCTTAGAACTGTTACTTTACATTGGACAGATGCTGGACCTGAAAAATATTATAAAGTTGGGAGAGTAGGAAGCGAGTTGACTGAAATTAGAGTTCCGTCAGAAGGTGACACCCCTAAAGAACCTGCTGATACTTATTGGGTTGACAGTAGTAGTGAGGTTCGAACTCTTGATGATTATCATTTATATCAATATAAAATAACTGCCTATAATGATTATGGCAGCAAAGACTCTAATACCATAAACGCTCAAATTCCAATTGCCCCACCAAGAGGCTTTGATTTGTCTGGTTCTTGGGTTGGTAATGGAGTTCATTTGGTTTGGACTAAAGCAGAGTCAACTGATGCTGGCGATCTAGTCACTTATAATGTCTGGCGGGGTGATTCAAGTACCAATTTTCCAACCCCTATTTGTACTGTCGTTTGTGATCTTGCTTGTGATGATATACTCCGTAAATGCGAGGATACTGATTCAACAATTTTAGAGAGATTTTATGTAGTCATAGCCACTAATAATTCTCTTGATTCAACTCAGTCAAATATTATTGAAATCGCATTTCCGTCTCCAATCTGGAGAGAAATTCCTCCATGGTAGTCTCAAATTAACAATAAAAGGCTTGACAATATGGCTTGTTATTTTTATATTTATAAGTAGAAAATTAGCACTCAATCTATTTGATTGCTACTCAGGGTTTTCCTGAATACAGTCGATTGGCAAAGGTCATAATTGCTAAAATAAATAATAAAATAATAATTAGTAAAATGAAAATTAAACCATTATCAGATCATATTTTAATTGTACCGATAGAAGAGGAAGAAAAAACAAAGTCCGGCATTTTGTTGCCGGAGACGGCTGATAGAGAAAAACCGGAGCAAGGAAAAGTAATTGCCGTCGGTCCTGGGAAAAAGACAGAAGATGGGAAAATAATTCCTCTATCTATTCAACCCGGCCAGAAAGTTTTATTTACCAAATACGGCCCAAACGAAATAAAGGTCGATGATAAAGAGTATTTAATTGCTAAAGAGGAGGATATCCTCGCGATTATAGAATAAAACACCCATATCGGAGAGGGGTCGGGAGAACCATTCGGTTCTTCCGTATAGGAAAACAGGCTTTCGCTAAAAGCGAAAATGTTAGAAATCCTTCGACACTGAGCTCAGGACGAAGTGCCGAGGGTTTCTAAGGAGCGAGCTAAAGCGAGCGACCTGACTCCGCAATACCACTATGGCAAAACAAATTTTATTTGACGAGGCAGCCAGGAAAAAATTAAAATCCGGTGTTGACCAATTAGCAAATGCAGTAAAGGTCACTTTAGGGCCGAAAGGCAGATATGTTGTTTTAGATAAAGGTTTTGGATCACCTGAGATTTGCGATGATGGAGTGACAATAGCAAAAGAGATAGAGCTGAAAGATAAAATTGAGAATTTAGGGGCAGAAATTATGAAAGAAGTAGCCGAGAAAACAAATGATATGGCTGGCGACGGGACAACCACAGCTGTTATTTTATCTCAAGCTATAGCTACTGAAGGCTTAAAAAACGTCGCTGCCGGAGCTAATCCTTTGGCTTTGAAAAAAGGGATTGATAGAGGAGTAAAAGAGGTTATTGATAATTTAAAGAAAATATCAAAACCAATTTCAAAAAAAGAAGAGATTTCTCAGGTAGCAACAATAGCTGCTTTAGATCCTGAAATTGGAAATTTAATTGCCGACATAGTTTCAGAAGTAGGGAAGGACGGCGTGATAACCGTTGAAGAATCCAAAAAATTCGGCTTGGAAAAAGAAATCGTAAAAGGCCTTCAGTTTGACAGAGGTTATGTCTCTCCTTATATGGTAACCAACGTTGAAAGAATGGAATCTATTTTAGAAGATCCATATATTTTAGTTACTGATAAGAAAATTTCAGCTTTAAACGATATCTTACCGACAATGGAAAAAGTAGCCCAAACAGGAAAAAAAGAACTAGTTATTATCGCTGAAGAAGTTGAGGGTGATGCTTTAGCTACTTTGGTTGTTAATAAATTGAGAGGAATGTTCAATACTTTATCTGTAAAAGCCCCCGGGTTTGGCGACAGAAAAAAAGAAATGCTTCAAGATATCGCTATTGTTACAGGAGCCCAGTTGGTTTCTGAAGAACTGGGACTAAAACTGGAAAATATTGAATTAAAACATTTAGGCAGGGCCAGAAAAGTTGTTGCCGAAAAGGAAAAAACTACAATTATTGATGGGCAGGGTAACAAAGAAGATATTGATGCCAGGGTAAAACAAATCAAAGGTGAGCTAAAGACTACTGAATCTGATTTTGATAAAGAAAAATTGCAAGAAAGACTGGCAAAATTGGCTGGGGGCGTCGCTGTAATCAAGGTTGGCGCAGCCACAGAAGTTGAGCAGAAGGCAAAACAAAGAAAAACCGAGGACGCTTTAAACGCAACAAGAGCAGCAATAGAAGAAGGAGTATTACCGGGTGGAGGGGTTGCTCTTTTTAGAAGCGCTCCTTATTTGGAAAAAATAATTTTAGAGGGCGACGAGAAAACCGGTTTAAATATTTTACAAAAAGCTTTGGAAATACCTTTAAAACAAATTGCAGAAAACTCCGGCTTGGATGGAGAAGTTGTGGCAGCTGAAGTCAGGAAACAAGAAGGAGCATTTGGTTTCAATGCTCAAAAAATGATTTATGAAGACTTAATTTTAGCTGGAATTATTGATCCGACAAAAGTTGTCAGGGCGGCTTTAGAAAACGCGGCCTCAGCAGCTTCAATGTTATTGATAACTCAGGCAGTAGTGGCTGAGTTGCCGGAAGAAGAAAAGAAAAAACACGAGCACGAGATGTCAGAAGGATACTAACTAATTTTATTCAAAAAGCCCCTCTCTTTTTGCGAAAAGGGAGGGGCTTTGTTGTTGATTGGAATTAAGGTATAATAGGAATAATGGCAAGGAAAAAAGTCAAAAAATATAAAATATCAGAAGCGGTTTCGGTTATTGCCCATCACTTAAAAAACCCCATCGCTATAATTAAAGGATATCTTGAGAGCTTAATTGCCGGTGATTGCGGTGAAGTCAATCAAGAGCAGAAAGATTATCTAAATGACGCCTTAATGAACGTGAAGGAAATGTCAAAGACTATCACTGACCTCATTGATATTTCCAGGATCGAAGAAAGGGAATACAAATTAAGTTTTAAACCAGTTTCTTTGGAGGAAGTAATTTTCCAGGTTCTTTCCGATTTTTTCCATTGGGCAAAAGCTTCAAACTGCAAAATTATTTTTAAAAAACCGAAGAAAATGCCCCAAGTCTTGACTGATCCGAAAAAAATCAGATATGTAATTGAGAACATAGTTTCCAATGCCATAAAATATAATTTAGACCACGGTATAATCGAGATTTCAGTTGAGTTAAAACAGACAAAAAAAGAGATTTTATTCAGTTGCAAAGATAATGGCATCGGAATTCCGAAAGAAGATTATAAAAAAGTTTTTTCAAAATTCTACCGATCGGAAAAAGCCTTAGAGAGCGATCCTTCAGGCTCTGGCTTAGGATTATATGTAAATAAAGCCATAGTTGAATTATCAGGCGGTAAAATCTGGTTTACTAAAAATAAAAACGGCAGGGGTACAACTTTTTATTTTTCCTTGCCCATTGCTAAACCAAAGAAGTAAAAGATCATGCCAAACGGAAAGCCAAAAATTTTAATGATAGAAGAAGACAGATTTTTAAGAAAGATCTATAAAAATAAGTTTTCCAAAGCTGGTTTTGAATTCAGGGAGGCAATCAGCGGAGATGAAGGATTAAATAAAATTTATTCCGAAAAACCAGACTTAGTTTTATTAGATCTGATGCTTCCAAAAAGAAGCGGTTTTGATGTTTTGATGGAATTGAAGAGAGACAAAATAACGAGAAAAATTCCCGTGATTATATTATCTAATCTTGCCCAGGAGGAAGATATCAAAAGAGTCATGTCTCTGGGGGCAAATGATTATCTTATTAAAACCGAAGTAAGCTTATCCGATGTAATTGACAGAGTTAAGGAATGTTTGACCAAAATAAATTTAAAGAAATAATTTTAATATACATCAGATAACCAAATTCTACTCTTTATATTGTTAGGAA
>Ga0315293_10000111_pt1 | contig 67115 bp, 69 predicted proteins | sample YL17G13_20_MG_FD_203071 | JGI IMG/M metagenome (GOLD analysis project Ga0315293, IMG submission 203071) | Sediment microbial communities from Yellowstone Lake, YNP, Wyoming, USA - YL17G13_20 | ecosystem: Environmental > Aquatic > Freshwater > Lake > Sediment | place: USA: Wyoming | collected... | reverse complement strand
AAGCGACCGATTACCGAATAGGCCAAGTTGAGCCCCGCCTGCTCAAATTCAATATCTCGATCGTCGATCGCTGGCTTGATTGCATCGAGCCCCGTTTGGAGCATGTCGGCTAGCTGCTCCAGCTCTGCGATCGGTGGGGTTCTCCCGATTCCTTTGGTGGAGTAAAGATTGCAATAACAGATTATGGAATTGATCAGATCATGCGAGGCGCGTCGCTGCTGGGGCGTTTGCGCATCGAATCGCCCACTAAGTAACTCAGCAATCCGCATGAGTGAGTTGGTCATCATATCCACGTGAAATCCTCTTACTTTCTACCTCTACGCGCCGAGGGGCGCTTCATTGTAAAATTAGCCGCTTGCTCTATGAATCGATCGGCGCCGCAATTGAAAACATCAGCGTAACGCAGCAAGCGAGAAATGCCGAGCGAGATACCCCGCTCATCTCTTGACACTGCTTTCTCGTTGCTTCCAGTGCGCTGCGCGAGCTCCCATCGGCTCCAGCCATGTTGCTCTCGCAGAGATCGCACGCGCTTGCCTGCTTCTTTCTGCAGGTCGCTTATCACGTGCCTTCCCCGTCGAGCGCTTCATTTGTAACACCGGTGTTACAAGCATCCCATTCGAGAGCATTGGACAAATCGTAAATCGTCATCGTGTGCGGGTCGTAATGCAAGCGCAGCGCATCGCGCAGAATATCGAAATCGTATGGTCTGCACGAATACGCATCGAGTACAGCTTTCTCTCTGAGCGGCCATGTGTGCAGCGCAACGTGGGATGTGGACAGCAAGATAACGCCACTTATTCCCCCTTCATCAACCCACGGCTCATCACCAGCCGCTCGAATTCGCTCCTCGACGTTCACGCAGATCGGACCCATGAGCGCACGGCATTCCATCCACCTCACGATCCGATCGAGGAATGTTCTCATCAATTCGGCATCGCGCAGCCGCTCAGCAGCCGCCTTAAACAGCACCTTGTACTGATTGCCGGGCTCTCGCTCTCTCATAATCTAACCGATTCTCCGCGCAGTGCAGATTCGAGTGCTTTTCTCGGTGCAAAGCTCGTACTTGCCAATCGCTCTAAATGCGATGCGATCAACATCGCTGCTTTAATCACACTCAAGGCATACCGGGCAGCCTGTGCAGTTTCCGAATCGATACTGCCGGATAATTTCTGCAAATGCTTCACATTTTCCAACATATTACTCTGATCCATGATCACTCTTTTCCGCAGTTGTTCCGCCGACATCGATGCGCGCCACTCGCTGCCAGTTGGATATCGATCCTTTGGTGCGTTTGGATACAGTTTGTATCTGCTCATAGGTTGCCGATGTCATCACCACACGTGGCTTATCGTCTGGGCACCACATGACGCCATAACCAGCCTCTGCGAGTGCAATTGCCATCTTGGCTGCTCTGCCTTCATCTCGAAATGCTAGTCCCATTCCCATATTTCTATTCCTCGCTTTTTGGGCCGGTGCGTTTGAAGGATCTCATGTCAGTTTCACCCACTGGCAATTTAGGCGCTGCTTTGCTCGACTCAAATTCAATGCGTCGCTCTTGCTCGATGAGTATCCTTACACGCACAGGATCGTGTTCACCGATCAGCCTGAGAAGCGCATCCGTTATGCGGCCATCTCCCGGTGATGCTATCTGCAAGGGTTCCGATGTCCCCTGCACTTGCATGAGCACCTTTTCCAGGTTTGCGATTGCCGAATAATTCTTGCGCTCGCGTGCCTCTTCAATCTCACGCAGCAGGCGCCGCACAGCTGTCGCCTTTGCATACTTTTTCTGTTCGCTTTCTTCTTCGTCCCATTCAGCACGCACGATCGCCATCGTGCGATCGACTTCTTTCTCCGACATGCTGAACCACGGCGCATATCCGCCCTTGCCATCAGGTACTTGATCGCGCCCCATCATGGCTACGATCCGATCTCGGCTATGTCCGCTGATCATCAAACTCGCGACGGTTTCGCGTCGCCTGCGCATTTCAGTCGCGCTCAATATCTGAGCATCTCTCGGACCGCTGGTGCCTCTCATCGGCAACGATTCTGGCGAGTTTGGTGCGCTCTCATCGCTGAGCAGCTGATCGAGGTCTGCTTTCGTCACCATTTTCAGTCCTTATCTCCGTTGGCATGATCACGCACGGAATGATCGCCTTACCGCAGTTATCGCATCTTTCTCCGTCGATATTTTCAAACGATGCCGAACAGCTTCCGACAATGATATTGATTCGGAATCGTGCTTTCCTAATCGACTTGGATCCGCATTCGCACCAGCGCGGAGCGCTCAATGCTTGCGCGTTCTTATTCCGGTTCCGTCGGGGTTTTCTCTGCTGCTTTGCCATGCAGTCACCTCGGCCAGCGCTTTGTCTGCCAGCTGATTTCCCTCCGATCCAAATTTGAATCGGAATGCTCCTCGCACCATCCATCGGCGCTCGACGCTAGTCAGAGCACGGCCGATCGTATTTTCTGCCACCACGATAATCGCGGCTGCTCGCTTTGCATGCTCGCTGAGCGGCAGCTCCGATCCTCGCTTATCTGTAGCCATCATCAATTGGCTCCACCGTGCTCGCCAGCGCCCGTTCCCCAGCCATTCGCCGGGAACGATATAGACTGAGCAGCATGCATAGAATGGCTGGCCAAACAGCTCCTCGCTCCGGGAATGACCAGCTTGTCGGGCGGCGCTGCGACGAAATCGATCTCGGCGAATTCTCCGACATTGGCATCGCTCACGAAATGCCCCACTTCTTTTCCACGGAGATCGAGAACCGCCTCGCCCTTACTGACGGCTTTCGGTGTTTGAAATCGCACTCGGCTCAATCCAAATCGACCGATTGCAGCTGCTTCCCCAGGGCAATTCCCAGCAACGCAATCAGGACAGAGATGAGCCCCTTCGGCTTCATTCCATCCATCATCGCGCGCTTGTTCGATCGCTTGTTCGCTGGTGCGGGCAAGTATTTCCGCGTGGCACGTCAAGCAATCGCACCGAATTGCAGCGCTTCCCTCTTTTATGATCAAGCTCATCTCAGCATCTCCTTGATCTCAAATTGGCCGCTTGGCTCATTGATTGCGATAAAACCAATTTTCAATGCGCGCTGCGGCTGCCTCACATGCGCGCTCTGAGCGCTCGATCCCGATTGCTCTGCGCTCCGTTTCGAGAGCTGCGATCAGCGTCGTTCCCTCTCCGCAGCAGGCATCGAGCACGAGATCACCCTTGCGCGTATAATCATCGAGCAATTGCCGCATAATCCACAGCGGCTTTCCACCTACAGCCATGCCACGCTCGCGCTCACCGGGAGGCAGAACGTAAGCACCCGGCAGCGCACCCCATCCGACGAAACGCGCTTCAATCGGCCGCGCTGCATTGATCCAAATGGTCCACGCTGCGGGACCGTCGCCCCTGAACCGAACCCGCCCTCCAGGCGTCACGAATGGAATCGGCGCGAAAGCATATAACCCAGCGGCTCGAAAGAAAGCCTCCCACACTGGCTGCAAGACATGATCCGACATCACGATGCGCCAACCCGATATGCAGAGCCGCGATGCTTCCGTAAATTTCATTACGTCATCAGTTGACCACGGCCCGTAATCGATCACTCTGCGATCCGCGATTGCTTTCGAGGCATCGTGGCCCCTGTGTGTCTGTTCGCTATATGGCGGATCTGTAATCAGGTGATCGACACCAGCAAGCGACGGCATGATCTCGCAGCAATCGCCGTGAAGGATCTCGATGCTAGCGCGCTGATAGTAAGAACTCATCTTTCACCCAACTTCGGTCGCACTTTCTCGCGCCGCTTCCCCCGCTCTGCATTCTTGCGCCGCCCGTCTTTGTGCTGCGGTGATGCTTGACCGCTATTGAATCGATCATAGAGTTCTTTCACCTGTTTACTCTTTATATTCTCTTTCTTCATCACCAAGCGCAGATTGTATTCGTTCGTCCCTTGCGCTTTCAATTCTTCCAAGCTGAGACCCGCCTTGAGTTTCAACGGCGTATCGAAGCGGCGCCAGTTATCGAGTACGACGTGCTGCGGTCGCTTGAATCTGCGCCCCACCGATACCACTCCAGGCCAGAGTCTTTCGAGCGATCGCGCCATCTTCAATCGGCCATCCCCCTGATATAGATCAGCAGTGTTGCCGCCCTTGATCTTCATCGTCTGCATTTTGTTGGCCGAGAAAGCATTGATCAGCACCGTACACCAGCCATCAGAGAGCACTTGAAGGCAGATGTCGGTGTCATCGTTATAGAGACAACGCCATTTATGCGGAATGCGATTGAGGATCAGCGTGCAAGAATACACATGCACATTGAGATAAAACGGAGGCATAGGCGTGCCCATCCGAAATGCGAACATAGTATACGTCAATCCCGAGATCGCCACGTTCTCATAACGATCAGAGAAATCTTCGGCGACTCTCAGAGCTACACCTGCGTCACAATAGAACCGCTCCCCTCCATATACCCGATAGAACTCAGCGATATTATCGTCGAGTTGCCAGTGGCGTTCATGCCCCTCTGCGGTTGCATGATCTTTGATCCAATTGCGAGCCATATATAATCCGCGATTGCGATGTGGCAGAACGAGCACGCTTTCAGCACCGACCAACGATGCATATTTTTCTCGCTCCTGTTCTTCCACCACAATGCGAAACGGCACCCCTTCTGTCATTAAGCATTGTGCTGTAAGGCATACGTCGCTTCGTCCCTTAGATGGGATATACACTGGATATCTCGGAAGGTATCGCTCCTCGCTGCTCATCGCTGATCGCTTTCTGCCACATCCAATTCAGCTGCTACTTTTTCGGCTTTCGCTGCCTTCGATGCCATTGCTGGCTCGAATCGCACCGACGCAACATCATTCTTTTCTTTATATGGCCACCATGTAGATACGGTCTTATCGGTGAATTTCTGCCCGATCAGCGCTGCAAATTTCATCTTATCTTCCAGCGATCGGAAGCTCACGATCACTTTATGCGGCGCGAGCGGGAGCTCGTAATCCGGCATTCCAACCCAATGCGCTGCTTCGTTATGATCTGCTATCTCGGCAGCGGGTCGCGTGACGTAGACAAGATTCGCCAACATCTGCTCATCGAATCCGGTGCCAATTAATCCGCCATCTTCTTTCACGATTTTAAGTAGCTCAGAGAGCAGCCGATCATCCTGCTCCGCAAGGTGTTCGATCTCGTTATCACCAGCGAGCACTTTCAGAGCGCGCGGATCTGATGGCCCGATGTTCAACTTCACAACGGGAATAGATAAGAAACCGAGTTCACGCGCTGCTTTCACGGCACCGTGGCCAGCGAGAATCGTCAGATCATTGGCCACGACTACATTCTTGTAAAAGCCGTGTTCGACGATACTGCGCTTCAAATGTTCCAACTGATCTTCGGGATGCGATCGATAATTGCGCGGATGCGGTTTCACTACGGCGATTGGCACATTTGTAACTGGCAGAGCTTCCAGCTTTTCTGCCAGCGCTACACTTTTGACTTTCTTTCTCATCGCCATTCAAGTCTCCTAATTTTGGTTTGCATTCTAATCCAATCCGATCTCGGAACTTTACACGCCAGCTGCTGCCGATGGATCTATGGAAAGCAATCGATCTGCCAACCAAAGCGCTGGGATTTCCTCTGCATAATCGACTTTATTCTCAGCGAGCAGATCAGGCGACCAACGCACATCCGGTTTCAAAAACGGTCCACGCCGCAGCACCTCGAATTCATATATTTCCGGCAGCATCACGAACCAAGGGAACGCTGGTGTCCCGGGCCGATATTGGTTTTTTCTCACCCATAACATCGGCACACGACTCTCCTCTTCTGCTTGCCGCACCGATTGACGCCACCAGCTCCAGACAGGGCTCGATTTACCCTTGAAGAATCGCGCAACGCTCCAACATTCACGCCGTTTTACTTCAACGGTAAATGGCCAATGATCTGCCGTGGTCATCAAGTCGCCGGATGCTCGGAAATGAGCGCGCACGCTCTGCCCCGACCAACCACCGCTCAATGGTGTGCGGCAGAATTCGCAACCGGGTTCCAACTGCTGCCACCATGCTTGGCAGAGCTTGGCCACTTCTCGCTCGGCAATTCTTCCCTTCGCTGCGCTTCCGAATCGCTTTGCCATCATCGCGTACCTATCGAGAGAGCATCGGCGCCGCGAACGATCTCAATTCGTCCTGGCATAGATTCTGTAAGAGCTGCGTTATGGCTTATCACGAATGCTTGTCGGAATGAATACCTACCGCCAAGCAGCGCTCGCAATCTACTGGCGAGTAGCATTCCGATACGAGAATCAGCTGCCGCAAACGGCTCATCAATGAACACCGATGACCATGCCGCTTGCCGTCTCGCTCTGAGCCAAGAGGCTGCTGAGAGCTGCATGGCAAGCCCTGCAATATCTTCGGCTGCTCCATCGCTCGCGCAGCTCAATTCCAATTCTAGTTTTTCGATGATCTTCGGACCGCGCGCTGCTCCACAGACAGCGCACTCTTTCACTTTCTGCGATGTTGGGAATGGCTGGCCGCACGCTTGACAATGGCTTGCCAAGCCGCCTCCCTCGCGCCCCCATCTAACCCGCACACTAAGATCGATCCCCGCTCCTACGAGAAGCTCGTTCGCTCCTGCTTCGATATCCGACAGATACCCGGCTGCAATTTCTCGCTGCGCTCCGTTGCGCCCGAGAACGATCAGAGCTTCACGATGCGTCCGCAGTTTGCTTTGCAGCTGCTGGCGCTCGCTTTCGATGCTCGCAAGCTCAGCGATCCAGCCATCTACGCTTGCAAGCTGCCGTTGCACCGCTGCGATCATTCCACTATCGATTCCGATCTTGGCTTGCATCCTCGCCGCCTCTGCCTTGAGCGCTGCGCCGTCGAGGAGCTCATTTCCCACCGTTTTCTTGGCTTGCTCAATGCTTTCCATTAGCAGCGTAGCACGCTCCCTCATTGAGCTGAGCCTGCCCGCATTTATCTGTCGGGTTCTCATCAATAACTGCAATCGTGAGAATTCATCGTCTGCTGCTGCTCGTTGCTTGCTGGCTTCCGATTCTTTCGTGCGCGCTTTCGCCAACTCTTCCGTCATCTCTCGCGCTTTGCTGCGCACGGTATCAACAGCAAGGCAAGCAGCGCGCAACACCGGGCATGTGCCATCGAATCCAGCGCCGACGACCAGCTTGCTGATTCGATCTGCTTCCGCTTTCGCTTCTCGGTGCGCTGCGTCTGCATTCCGCGCTGCTGTATCGGCATCCGAGAGTTTCTCTTGCAGGTCGCCTCCACCAGCGTGCTCCGACTTCATCGCTTCCTTGAGTGCTTTCCCATCTTCTACAATTTTATCGAATTCGGTTACCATCCGATCGAGTTTATCTTGATTATTCGCTTGTTCGATCTGCGAGTGCAGAGATGCGAGCTGTATCTCGTTGGCTTCAATGCTTGCCTCTAACGCAGCAATCGACGCAGATAGATCGCGCGGATCTCCAACAGAATCTATCAAGCCGCGCAACCGCTCCGATTCTCGCGATTGATCAGAATCTTCTTTTACAGCCGCAAGCAGCCGAGCCGATTCGGCTTTTTCAGCATCTTGGAGTGGACCCAAATCCATCCATCCACCGATCGTTCTCGTTCGCTGCGCTGGCTCTGCTACGACGATGGCGTTTGCTCGTTTCTGCCGAACCCAACAGCTCCCATCGAAATCATCACGCGAGAATCCGACGAGCTTATCGATGATCTCTTGTGCTCGATCTTGCACCGCTTCCGACGCGCCTCGCTTGACGCACAATTGCGTGCTCTTGCCGAGTTTTCTCGATCGCGTGATCTCGACACCATTGTCGAGCACCAGTTCGACTATTCCATCTTGCTCGCCGTCAGTGATCCATTTGTCCTCAGTCTGCGCTGGATGCGCACCATAAAGCGCGAATCGAAAAGCAGACATCAGCCAGCTCTTTCCGATCCAATTCGATCTCTCTGGATCGGATGCATCTCGCGCCGTTATCGAATAGATCAGCGGCTGCAATTCGAGTTTGTGCTCTCCCCGAAATGGTCCGTAATTTTTCAACTGCAATCGAATAGGGATCATAAACCGACCTCATCCATCACGCTGTCGAGCTCTGCGCGTAGCGCATCACGATCAGCCGTCGCCATGCGCGCTGCTACAGCATGAACCGCCACGCGTAGCCCCAAGACGCGCTCGTCATTTCTATCTGCTTCGTTCGCTTGCTCAGCAGCTACACCGATCGCTCCGATTGCTCTGCGTGGGAGTATCTTTGTAGCCACTGCGCCATTCAGCTCGCACAATTTCCCGATCGTTTCGATGCGTTCATCAGTTGCGTTTGCTGGCGGCATGATACGCACGATCGCACCTTTGATCCCAGCATCGATATTAAATCCATCCCCGGCCCAGCAGCCATGATCCGCATCGATAGTGATCAGCTTTCGCGCTTCCGCAGCTATCGATCGAGAGATCGCGCTCTTGCTCTGCTCCAGCTGCTCCGTTGTTGCTTTCCGTCTTGCCATCGCTCATACCTCCAGCATTAAAAATCCCGGATCGTTTTCTGCTTCATCAAATGCCAGCCGTTCGAGAGATCCCGCAAACGTGACGCCGCTCAGCGATTGCCCCCGATGATAGTGGCCTCCAACAATCGCAGAGCTCGGCCAATGCTTCTTAATCTCATCGACTGGCCAGTTATATCCACGCCCCCGTGCCATCTCGCCTGATTCGCTGCCTTGTGTCGCTTCCGGCAGCGAGAGATGTCCTGCGACCAATACGATCTCGGCGCTCCCTCGCTGATAAATAGATTCGTGCAGCTTTCCGATCTGTTCGGCTGGATCATATGCGGCGCATGCAGCCGGATGTGGAAGTGCGACGACGCATTTATTTGACGTGCCTATACTCATCCACATCGGCTTGCTTGCTACGACAAAACCAGCAGCAGCGAGTGCCGAGAGCGTACTGGTACAGCTGCCATCCTCGATCACATCGTGGTTACCCACTATCCAGAGCGATTCGATCCCGCTATCGCGCAGCTTTATGGCAGATTCGATCGCTTTCGCTGCTGCTCGATGCGAGCGCACGCTATGCGGGTTCGCCAGATCGCCCAAAAATACATATAGATCCGCGCGCTGTTTTATCGCTGCGAATATCGTCGCATCGATCCCCCTGCTCACATCATCGAATCGATCGAACCCTGCCGTCATTCGATCTAAATGCCAATCTCCAGTAATAATGAGCTTCATTATTGCCTCCGCTGATCGATCAGCTGCTCGATCTCTGCAAGCATATCGGGCGCATTCGTCAACACATGAACGACTGCACTCTCGCCTTGCCCCAACATCTCTCCAGTATCTGCGCGAGAATACCAAGCGCCTTTCTGCTCTATAACTCCAAGCTCGATCGCTATTTCCAACACATCTCGCGCTCGATCGAATCCCTCCGGGATCATCACGCCATTGGATAAATGGACGAAGCAATCTACGACACGATCATCCTTGCCAGCAATCTTCGTCTTTCTGATTCGCACGCGCAGCCGCTCGCCGACAATATCATCTGCTCGTTTTACCCAGCTATCTCTCGACACTCGCACGATGAGACTCGAATCGAATTCTAATCCCTTGCCTCCCGTCAGCTTCCAATTCTCTGCAAACGGATCATCGTTCTCAGCTTCACGGCCTACAATCAACATCGCCATATTGCTGTGCGCCATCAACGGAACCAGCTCATCGAGCCAAGCAGAATTAAGAAATGCTTTGTACTGCGCTGCTCTGCCAGCCATGCCGTCAATGCTTCCTCCTTTGCCGGATGCGCCTTTCAGTATCTTTTCCTTCAAACGCTCCGGCACGAGTTTACGCAGACTATCCACAGCAATAAGCGCAGTTGTATCGGGAGGCAGCTTTCCCTTGGCGCGCGCTTCCGAAATCGTCTCTGCAAACGATCGCACCGCATCCACTGTCTCTTCATACGTGCGCGGTCGCATCGCAACGAACGCAGGACTATCGACCATCTTGCCCATCAAACGCTCAATCCAATCCGATGGAGTTGTCATCTCCGCATCCACATAGGCATAATAATGGCCGGCAAGCAGAAATGACAATCCGAGCCCATGCACAAGGGCCGACTTCCCGTTATTTGAGTGACCGTGAACAAGACTGATCCGCTGTATTGGCCAGCCACCAACACGCGTGGCTTCGTTCAGCTGCGGGAATACGGTTTTTACCGCCCGCACAACCTCCAATGCCTCGCGCGCTGGTCGCCAGCCCTTGAACTGCTTTGCAACTTCGCCGAACTGCTTCATTCGATCGGCGCTGCTCGGCTGTTCGCTCGCTCGTTTCCTCGTCATGTTGCGCCTCAAAACGGAATCCCGTCGCCGCTTTCAGACGTAAAGCCCCACTCTTGATTCTCGTCTGATTCGGGTGCGGGTTCCGGTGCTGGTGCAGGTCGCACTTTGCTCTGCGCTGCCGGAGCTGCTTTCGCGGGTGCCTTTTTGGATGCTGCCGGAGCTGCATTTGTAACACCGGTGTTACAAGTTGCCATAGCTGAACGAGTACGCTTCGGCGGGGGCGGTGGCGGGGGCGGTTCTGGAGCTTGCTCCTCTTCATACCGCATTCCGCAATGCGGACATACGGGATCAGTCGCAAACATATCCTTTGAGCAGCCATCACAAGCCACGATTTCGTCAGCATCCGTGCCAACTTGCTGACTCTGCTCTTGCGCCGCAACTTTGGGAGGTAGCGCAGCCGGGCGGCTAGGAGCTATTTCCTGCCGGTTTGCGGGTCTGGCTTGCGATGCTCCAGCCTTCGCCTGTTGTGGCTGCTGAATGGCTGCCTTGGCCGTCGCCTTGCTCGTTGTGGTGTTCTCTCCATAGGGGAAGTCAGCATCGTCTTTGGAATCGCTGCTTGTTTTCTCTTGCGCATCGAACGCAGCCTCGCACGGCCCAAAAATCTCATTCCAATCGATCAGCCCCTCGGGACCGCACCAATGCTGCTCCATGCTCGCTCGTAGCAGCTTTGGGTTGCCCGGTTTGATCAGTCGCGAAATATCGGGCGGCGGATCGTCAACTATCAGCTTTCGGATCTGCGGAGTGAGCGCGATGCGTTCCATCGGGATTGCTCGATGCTTTTGATCAAATCGCAATTCCTCTGGGTGATGCTCCCAACGAATGCAATACGGCGAGCGCATCGGGTTACCAGCTTCCGGCCCCGCTGATGTCATTCGATCCTTAATCGCGGCTTTCAGCTTATCGCCGAGCCCCGATCCCTCGATCGATACCTGCACGCCATTGCTCGGCGTATCATTGTCAACAACACGCAAGACGTAATTGCATTTCGCCATCGCGTTTTCTTTCCACGCTTCCTTGCGAAAGATTCGCGCTTTCTTCAACTCATCGAGCTCGTCCTGCGTTAGATCCTGCTTGCCGAATGCATTGAATAATCCACCAGCATGCAGCACTCGATCCGAATCGCTGCCCACCGAGAACGCAAATACCGCATCCGTCCAGCTCAGCTCTCCCGCATCAACTGCGCCGTGGAGTCGCTCGATCAGCAGACAATGAGGGCATATCGTCGGCGGTGTCTTGCGCTCTCCTGTTTCTTTATCGCGGAAATACTGCCGCCTGAGCACAACCTCAGATTCCCAACAATTCCAATTACCACCCCATATCTCGAAATACTTCTCCCCGGTTTCGCTGGTGCGCTCGACGATGCGCGGCCAGTTGTGTTGCCACAATGCGAGAATAGGCGCTCTCGTATGCAGCCATGTATCGACGCGCGGCGGCTGTCGTTTCGTCCAGCGTAGAAACGTCGTGTCGCTGCCCGAATCGCTCGTGCGATGCCCCAAGAATTCATCCAATGTCATTGCATGCTCACTCATTTTCCATCTCGCTTTCTTTCTCACCGAATACTCGGTGTAAAATTAATCCCTCAACATCCGACTCACACTGAAACAACGCTTTTTGGCAAGATCAGCCAGATTGCTCAAATAATCGAGCATCCCCTTGGCGCTGCTCTTGCGGCTCTGCACATCCGACCATTCATCGGGGAAGCATTGAGAAATCGTGGCGATCACATCCGCCTCTGTGATCATCTTCGTTCTCGTTTTATCTGCCTTTTCTCTTTCCAAATGTGCGGTTGCCGAATCGCGCAGCGCAGCCTCGATCACGCCAATCTCTCTCATGTATGCTTCGTATTCATTGACGGCCACGACGTAGAGCCGGAATGCTCGATCGGCCATCTGTTCCGTATTGTTCGCAGCAGATTGGATCACCAACGGAGTCAGCGCTCCCTTTATGCTGAGCGACTCCTTGATCGCTTTATATTCTTCCATCACATCAAGCCCCTCTTGGAACAGGTCACGAATAATCGAATCAAATCCGCGTTGTGGCTCAGGCAATGGTGGAAACTTCTGCCTTCCATCACCGGCTGCAGTATCGAATATCTGCCCCGCTGCTATTTGACCCGACGCGACGGCATCGCGCACCACAGACGCAGGTGGTGTTTCCATCGTGAACAGATCCTCAATTTCTCGCTCTCGATCGCTACTGATCTGCGTATTTCCGACTTGGCTTCTAGTCTGCTTCGGCATCGTTTTTCTCCTTCGATCTTGAATATTGGCCGCTCTCGAATAAAACAGGCGCGCTTTCTTGATTGGCGCGTGCTGCTTTGCGCGCTTTCGATTTCTGCTCTTTCGTGCGCACGATTTCAAATGGCTTCCAATCGATTGCGGGGAATGCTGCCTCTAATACCCGAATAGTCGGCGGTGCCACTAGCGATTCCCATGCAGCAGATCGATCCACTTTACCGGACCAATCTTCCGCTGGGATCACGGTCTGCGGATTCGTCGAACCATCAATGATTACATAACCTATTCGGCTTCCCTCGGTGATCTCTCTGCCGCGCTCTGTCAATATCTTGGCGACTTCTATATGTGGCAGCTGGCGCGCTTCCATTCCGTCTTTCTTTATGCGCTTTGCATATGAGTTAATCGGTTTATTGAGTCCCTTCACCACAACGACATCAGCGAGCTCTAACGGCTGCACAAGCACACGCTCGCGCCAGCGCTCCAGCAATCGCTTGAAAATTTCGGGATCTTCATTGCCACCGTGCTCTTGCCCCACCAGCAGATCAACGGCTTCCTCTTGCAGCTGTCGAGCAAGTCGAATCGAATCACCGCGCTTGTATTCTAGCCCCTTGACCTCCGGTTTAGATTCGCTGGTAGCTGCGGTCCCTTTATAGTGGCTATATCGGCCACAATATCGTTTTTTCTGCACAAATACGATGCGCTCAAACGCCTTTTCATAGGCTAGATTGATCAAACCCGGTTCGCAGCCGAGCAAGCGCAGCAAGCGTGGATAAAGCTCAGCGTTGCACCATGCGACGAAATCAGCGAATTCCTCGCGTGTGCAGCCACTCACGAACACGCTGTCGGTATCACAATAAATCGCATGCAATCCTCTCTTGTCTGCTGCTTCGATCGTCTGCCGAATAAGCCACACGGCTGCTTGCGATACGCTCTCAGCGACTTCCACATCGTGATGCCGAAAAGTCGTCATACCGATCGCGCCATAACAGCTATTCGCTGCGATTTTATATGCATCCGATTTACGAGCTGCCTCTTGCCACTCTGCTGTTCCCGGCACAGATCGCGCTTTGCGATCATTCGATTCTTTCCGCAATCGCATCATTTCAGCCACGGCGCCGCTCAGCATTCCCTGTGGCTGCATCTTGAACACAACACCCGTTATCGGAGAGATGCACTCGCCATCGAATGGCCACGGTTTCGATCCATGCCGAACAGAACTATCGATCTCTCTCTCTGATCTAGATCGACGTGTTTTTGTTTCGGGGCTCATATTCCACGTTCGTATGATCGTCGGGTATAGCGAGCTGAAATCTGCCACATGAACATTTTTCACGATCCCGCGCTCTGCTGGTTCCATGACGTAAGCTCCCCGATAACTATCCTCTGCTCCTTTCACTTTGTGCGCTGCAATAGGAGTTTCAAATCTGAATCCTCGTTGCACTGCTAAGCGCTGGAGCAAGTTCTCTACCTGTACCGAAGCCATCATCCCTCGACTATCGGGGAATGAACCGCAAACCTCAGCGATTGAGCCCAGCAGCGCTACATAACCCGTCTTATCTTCGAGTTTTTTCATTAGCTGAGCATCGCGCAGATTATAGTCGGCCAAGCGCTCTCGCTCTGCTCCACCTGCTGCCCACGTTTGCCACGTTTTCGAGCCGTCAACATCTCCCTTCGATTCGCCGAGAACAGCTTTGGCAATCGCGCCGAGGCTGAAACTTTGTTTTTCGGCGCCGCTCTCTGCTGCATGTGCATTCATCTTTCGGAATAGCTCCAAATGGTCGAGCCATAACCAGCGTTTCCACGGCATAGAGATCGCGTGATGTTCAGAGCGCGCTTTCAAGAGCGGGAAATCAAATTTATCACCATTCCACGCGGCTACCTGATCATGTTTATCGAGTCTATTCCACAGTGATCTAAGCAGCTCGCGCTCGGCTGCTTCCGTATCGTCCGAAAGCACTTCCACGATCTCGCTGCCGTCGCTGCATACCAGCGCCCAGCTCAATATGCGCGCGTCATGCAATCGCGAGAACGGAACACGGCTGTCACTTTCCAGATCGAAATAGCAGAGCCTCCGCGCTGCCACTTTCGCTTGATTGTCTGCCATGAAGCGCAGAATAGGATCGAGAAATCCATCATACGTCGTTATGCTTTTCTCGACCAACAACTTGCAGTATTTGCGGCAATCGAAAGAATCCCGCCAGCGGATGCGCAGCCACTCGCCCTCTTCCCGTAATCCGCGAACAGCTGTGCTCTCTCTCAGCATCGAGCGCAGCAGCTCGGGAACTTCGCTGATCTTCACCAAACACGAATGCTCTGCCGGAATGCGCCGCAGCCTAATACCGCTAGGCATCGACGCATCCGACAGAACCAAAACCAGCTCCCATCCTTCCACATACGCATTGATCACTCCATCAGGCTGGAAGCGAGGTTCGGAATTCGCAGCGCTGATCATCGGAGATGGAACCGGCGACGAAACCGGTGGAATGATCGATGATGTTTCCGATCGGGGAAAACCGGAATTGCACTTAGATAAATTCCGAACCTCGCTTCCAACCTGACTTCGTGTTCGCATCGCTTTATGCGCTCTCTGCTCTGCGGCGATGCTCAATGATCGCGATTATCTCACCTTTATTATTCCGTGTCAGTCGGATTGTGAGTACGACATTGTTCGTGAGCTGCATTCGGCACCACGGATCGTCTTGCAGCGCTGTAGCCGGATCGGTCGGCTTATCCAACGGCCAATCCGCTTCGGTCGGTCGTTTCATCATCGGAAGCTCGACGATTCCAGGCACGATTGCCACGGTGACCGCTTTCGATTTATCGATCGGCGGTGGCTGCTTTGCTCGCTCTTCCCCTCGCGCGATCAGCTTGGCTTTTTCGCTCAGCGCTCGCTTTCCCTCTGATCCATCTCCGAGTAGTTTCGTTCGCAGCTCTTCGGGTACCTGCAATGCCAAATGAAGTTTCGCCAGCCCGTAATGCTCTAACTGTTTTTCGGTATAGTTCTTGGCGACAGCCATCAGCCGATATGCGTGCTGTCGGCTCATCTTTACTTCTTCCCGACAGAATGCCTCGAAAGATACGTGTTTGCCGTTATCGCGCAGCTTCCAGAGATCCAAATCGTTGATCCGTTGTAGCTCTTTTCCGTAAGCATAGAGCCCCCGCGCGGTATCGATCGCGGCTTTTGCTAGTGTTGCAACAGCTGCATTTAGATCCGTTTCCGAATATTGGCTCGGCTGCGCTTTCTTGCTGCTCTTGATCTGATCCGCTTCCGGAATCGCATCGACAACGACCGCCTCTTTCTTCTCAGCTTGCGCTTTCAGCTTCTCAGCTTCCTGCTTGGGCTCTTCCAGCTTGAATGCTTCCTGCTTGGGCTCTTCCAGCTTCTCAGCTTTCTCGGGAGCTTCTGGCTTGGGCGCTTTCGGCTTCTCAGCTTTCGCACCCGCTTCCGATCGCTGCTTACGCTTTATTTTTGGCGATTCTACCTCGGGTTGTAACACCGGTGTTACAACCTCCTGCATCTCTTGTGTGCTGGTCGCCTCTTCGGGATCCGCCTTCTTCTCGGCTTTCTTCTCGGCTTTCTTCTCGGCTTTCTTCTCGGCTTTCTTCTCGGCTTTTGCGGCGCCAGCTTGTGGTTTCGATGCGCTCAGCTCGCTCGGCTCCGATTCAGCTTCCCCGCAATACGGACATTCGTCGTGCATCATGTCGCTATACCCGCCGCAGGTATCGCACTTCCCGAGGCGATCTTTCGGCAGCACCCCATCCTTGACCGCCTGCTTGGTCGCATCAACCAAGCGCTTGACCTGCTCATCGAGTGCACCATCGAGCGCGAGCCCCGCCTTCTTCAAATATCGGGCGATTATATCAGGCTTCACCCTTGCCAATTTCACCGTATAAACCATCACATTTTCGTTCGTCATCAGTTCCTCCCGCTGATTATCTCAGCATTCCTTTTCTATAAATTGGCCGCTCTCGCGGCCATATCCTTAAAAGCACGCCGCACCTGTGCTCGTGCTTTTTTAACTAATTGCTTACTCGGGCGCTTCCCTCTCGCTGGTTGGCATAGCCGAAATGCGACCTCTTCAACGGACGGATACCGCCAAAACATCTCCATGATCTCTCGCTCGCTCTCGCTCTGCGCGAGCTGCATGGATTCCAACAGCGCCAGCGCTTCCTCCTGCCTGCTTAATCCTGTACCCGTGTCGATGCTCACCTCATCGATCCAATCGACTCCTAAGGGGTACCTTGCTTCTGGGCCATGCCCTTTCACGCATCGAGCGAACTGCTTGGCCCCTCTCTGCCGATGGAACCATCTCCGCGCTGCTTTCACAGCCCCGAATATAACCCAGCTACGCACATCGCCCTTATTCGGATCTGCGCATGCGATCGATTGCCACGCCGCAAGCAGCATCTCCTGCACCAAATCCTCGGCGTCAACGCCAGCGGGATGATCCCACCGACCGATAAGATCAGCAGCAGCGCAGCGCCAGTATGGGAGCGTTTCGCGCACGAACGCGGGAAATGATAGCTCTCCGCTCTTGCATCTCAGGATTGCATCTCGCATTTTGGCACCCTTCAATTCGACGCTTTGGGATTCGCAAGCGCTGCGCTTTTCAGCTGAGCAGCGAGATCAACCGCTGTTTTCGCATCACTAAGATCGACATCGCGAGCGTGGATGTAAAGCTCAGCGCGCGCTCGCACCGGTGTCGATTTATCCATCTCTCCACCAATCGATACCGTCCAGAGCCGGATACCAGCTTTGTCCATGCGGCTCAGCTCCTGAATATGCTTATCGTGGTCGGGATCCTCGCCGTCAGTAATGAGCACAATATCTGCTCCCTTCAATCCCGCCTTTTCGAGATCGCCCACCTCGATGCGCGCAGCGCTGAGCGCAGCCTCGAAGCAAGTTCCACCGCTGAGAAAAGAGCGCGCCATCTGCCACAACGCATCTGTATCATCGCGAGGAATATCCTGTGTAACCGTCGCCATTCCTAAATGCACACATCTCACAGCGCGATTCTCTGCCCATGCGATGCGAGTAAGCGCAACCGCTGCCGCTTTCGCCCAAGTATTGCGCCCCTCTGCGGCGCCATGATCATGCATCGAGCCGGATTCATCGATTGCGAGAACCATCGGGCCGCGCGACTTGCTGCGAATGCCGCCCATCTCGAACACAGCTGCCTCTTTCTTGACGATGCGCATGATCGTTTGGTCGCGAGTGCTGCCGTTGCCGAGCTTTGCGAGTTCGGCTGGTAGCAATCGCGCTACATCGCCGCCCGTGGTTGCGCTGCGAACCTCTTGCGGATCATCGCTCTGCACCTGCTTGCGCGTATAGCTCATTGCGTCGAACATGCGCCCCGCCAGCTTTGCGATGCGCTGCATAAGAGTGAACAAATGGGGGTCATGCTTGTCGAGCACATCGCGCAGCGTGTGCCAGCTCTGCGAATCATCGCAGCCGAAGCCCTCTTCCACGTTGTTCGCTTGCTTGCGGCGTACATCCCAATTCGCCCATGCTGATCGCATCGCATCGCGAACGTCCAGGTCGTTATCAAGCGCAGCGCCGGAAGCAAGTAACGATTCCACAATCATTGAGAACGCGAAAGCGGCTGGAATGCTGTTCGACTTGCGCAGCAGAGCAAGCGCCGTATTCGGAATAGTCAGCGTAACACCCTGCCATGCGATTTCATTACAGCCATCATCGACGACCGGCGCACCGACAAGCGCTTTCCAAATAGTGTCGAGAAAGCGAGAGCGATCCAATGCTACGATTGAGCGATTCATCGAATCAGATCCGAATTGCGTTGGTGCGAATTTATAGATCGCGGTCTGTAGCATCGCGTGTTTGGCGCTTGCGCTGCCGAGGTCGAGCTCTTTATCCGTCATTGTCTTGTAAACCATCTCAATTTCCCCTTCGTTATCGTTTTCTTTTTATTCTAATGACTTTGCGCGAGATAGCAAGCAAATTGCAACAAGGAAACCTCAACACTTTCAATCGCTTATAAAATAGTTGCACGAGTTCGCTGGGAGCTTCGTTGCTCCCAGCGCTCTCTCTTGCTCTGCGCTATTTCCCCGCCCTTCCAGAGATCCGAGCTTCCAGCTCGATGAAAGCAGCCTTCAATGGCGCAATCGCAGCGCCGACCGTCTTGCGGCCATTCGACGTAAACACCGGTTGTTCCATCGCGGTGCGCGTATCGCGAGCCACGCTTTCGATTCGAGCCACGAGCTTATTCACGGAAGCAGCTCCGAAGCCGCTCGATTTCACGCTCTCGAATTCGCGGCGAACCTCATCAATCTTGATTACGATTGCGGCAACCAAATCGGCATCCAACGAGCTGAGCACCGTCCTAACGAGCTCGATCTCCTGCCTGTCATTCCACAAGCCATAAGCGAGAACCTCGAAGTCCGCAGCTGTTACTTCGGAGCGACCAGCAAGCCATGCGCTCGCTCTGAGCACCTTCTGGAGCTGCCCCATTCTGCGACCGCTGATAGCGATGCCGGGGCGCACATTGTCGCCGACCTTGCGTGTCACCAATCGCGCTCGCACATTATGCAGCAGCTTGCGGATTGACTCTGATACGTTGACCTCTCGTACCGCTGCGATCGCAGCTTTCAGCTCGTCGAGGCTGATCTGCTCGGTGGGGGTATAGCATTCGAGTGCGTCGACTTTTTCGAGCAGCTGCACAACATCATCTTCCTCGAAAACATCTTCAACAACGGATCTAAGCAGAATGCGATCATAGAGCGCTGCCACATTCTCGGTGCGCTGCTCGATCTCGGGCCAGTTGGTGGCGGCGCCGCAACTCATCAAGGGCACTTTTTCGCCTTCGAATTCTCGCTCATTGAGAACAGTAAGCATTTCATTTAAACAACCGCTGTTGCACTTGAAATACTCATCCAGGAATGCGAACTCGGTCGCCGCGAGCTTGCTGCCGCGCACCACTTTATATTCTCCAGCCTGAAATGCTTTTATGTCGAGTGGCCCGAAGACTTTTTCCGGCGAACTGAAAGCGCCGAGCAGTGTCGTGAAGAATCGCGCTTCCGTGATGTGCTTGGCGAAAGCGCGAGCGAGCGCTGTCTTGGCCACGCCGGGAGTTCCGACCAACAGGTAATGCTCTCCGCAGAGATGCGCAAGCAAGATCATTCTGATCGCATCACTCCGATTGACAAAAGACTCATTGATCTGCTGCTCAGCACTGAGCAATCGCTCTCGAACCGATACGGTTTTATTATTCGTCGTTTTTTCCATCTCTGATTCCCTTTCATTATCGTTTTCTCTTTATTCTAATGACTTTGCGCGAGATAGCAAGCAAATTGCAACAAGGAAACCTCAATAGGTTCCACCATTTATAAAATAGTTGCGCGAGTTTGCTGAGAGCTGAGCCTATCAAGCTCAGCTCTCAGCGCTTGCGATTCGCTATTTGGTATCGATATCGAAAAAAGATAGATCGAACTGCTTATCGTTCCACTCATTACTCGCGATCTTGCGCCCCTGCTGTTTGGGCAGCGGCGCCGTGTCGCTCTGCTCGCTCTTGATCTCATCGATTGCTTTAATGCTGCTGCTGGTACCAGCGACCGCAGCCTCGAAAGCAGCGCGGAACTTATCACGAATCGCGCTCAGCTTCCCAGCCAGCTCATCGGTCGATTCCTGCAACCAGCTCCTATACTGTTCCGCTCTGGAAAGGATCGCATCGCATTCGTCGGCGCGCTTTTCCATGGTGCCCTCGCGCATCTTTCCATCCACGAGCATTCGATCAAGTTCTTTGCTCAATCGCTCGACCTCATGATCGAAAGATGCTTTGGCGCTTCCAGCGATCATCTCATTGGCGAGAGGTCGCGGGTATACTTCAATGATTTCCGGATTGAATTTCTCGGTCGATGGCGTGCGCTCGCTCAAATCGCGCAGCGCATGCACTAGATTTACGAAGCGCTCACTGCGCTGCGCTTCCGGCGCACCAGCGCGAGCAAGAAGAAAATAAACACCGCCCTTATTGCGGCGTCTGCCAATCCAGTTCAGCTCGTACCCGACCTGCAATAGAGCGTCACTGATGTCTTTGTTGAGCACGAATGAAAAGAGATCGTTTGCGAGATCGGCCATCCGCTCTCCGATGATCATGCAACCGCGCTCTGCTGCTTTTCCCTCGGGCGGCAAGCAGACAGCCTTTCCACCATCGAAGCGCACACGCGCTCCGCAATCCACATCGTCCCCGCTCTCACCTGTGACGGCATTTACAGCATAGATACCGAACGCGATTGGTGTGTCTTTACGGGGCCGCGCGAGCTGCCGAATAATGCAGCCTCGCCCGGGCCGAGCGATATCAGCAGCATGTTTCAATGCTTCGATCTCGCTCTTGGGTCCGACGTAATCGGTAAACCCATTATCTCCGAAAAGCGCGCGCACATCGCCACGAGGCAAGCGCACCGCATCCGCATCGCCCTTGCCAAAGCTCCATGACACTTCAATTCCCACCGCTGCCGTATCGATTATTGATTTGTTATTCGTCGTTTTTTCCATCTCTGATTCCCTTTCGTTATCGTTTTCTCTTTATTCTAATGACTTTGCGCGAGATAGCAAGCAAATTGCAACAAGGAAACCTCAATAGGTTCCACCATTTATAAAATAGTTGCGCGAGATGCGTCAACTACTGGCCATCAATTCGCTTCCAATTCCAAAAGCGATTGGCAGCGCATTCTCTCAATTTAATGCGCTCTGCTTGCTCTAACCCACGGCATGCAGCCGAATCACAGAATACTTCTCGCCACTTCAAATCGATCGGGCCGCCCGGTCTGATCACATCGGCATCGTTTCCCCAAGTCATCGGCTCATCATTGCACTGAGTTTTTATCTCACCCGCGAGCAGCGATCGAATAATCACCACGGTGCGCTTGCACTTATCCGCATAAATCGACCACGGCACATCATACGGCCAATCATTCGGCTCTGAGCAATCGAGCCGCAGCGATGAAGTCCAGCGATGCCTAACCGATTGCCCATTTTTCTCCAATCGCGCGATGATATCAGCACGATCGATAAATCGAGAGCCTGCTGGAAATGTACGGGGGCTATGCGCAGCGATTCGCATCACCATCCGAGATAGATTTATCCGCCCATTCTGCTCGCGCGCACCTCTCGTAACGGATTGAAATATACCATCCGCATCCGGCAAGCTCTCCCATCCCGACTCATTTACAATTAGCCGTAACAATGCAGCGTGTGCTGTTTCGAATGTTACCTCGTTAGCGCTCGCTGATCTCATCGGCTGCTGCATAACGATGAACAGAACAACGACCGCAATAACCGACCATTTTACAAAGTCTATCCCAGCCATCACACACGCGCCTCTTCATACCATTTCTTCGGAGATCGGCGCTTGCGATCCGGCCACTTTTCTTTCAGCTCTGCTATCGAGCTGCGCAGCTTTCCATCGGCCGCATCCAACTTTACGACCCATCGGCGCAGCGTGGCAACATCCACGCCTATACGTTCGGCTGTCCAAACAAGATTGCCGCCGTTCTTCCCGAGCTCTTCCAGCAAACGCTTCGTTGCTTTCTCCGGCGACTTCTTCACCAAACGACCGATATCGATTTTTCGGTATGTCATCATCGTCCTCCTCTTTCGCGTTTCAATCTTAGCAGCCTTTCGGCTTCGTCGCGTCTGGCTGCATTCATAATTGGCCACAATCTGAGCAAATACAGCTTTTTCCAAAGTTTATGCCGTGAACCGATCCCGATTTCCCAAGCAATTTTTTTCAAATTGCCAGCGCATCGAATGATCACGCTTGCCAAATACTTGCGTACTTCTTCATCACTCCCCGGTGGCCAATGCGAGCGCTTCACAAATCAACTCTCCAGCAATCGCGCGAGCGCTTCCCGATCCTGCCGCCAGAGCGCATCACAATCCACACCGCGCGGCAGCTCTGCGCGCTGCACACTGCGCGCTCTCGGATCTCTACCAAGCATTTCAAGCAACTCAGCTACTCGATCTCCTGCATCGTCTGGATCAACCGCTATAACGATCGAACCCCAGCCTGCGATCTTCATACAAGTCCAGCGATCATAGCGACTAACACCGCTCAACCCGGCGACGTTGCGAGCTCCCGCCCTCTCGCATGCAAGCGCATCGAACGCGCCTTCACAGATCACGATCTCTTGCGTTGCTCGCGCTGCGAGCTCCGGCCAATGCTGCTCTCCGAATATCGATCCCGGCAAGCCACCACCCGGCGCCGACTTATAACGCAAGTCCTCTCCGCACCAACTACGCGCTGTCCAATCGAGTAGCTTTCCAGCCGCATCTCGCGTCGGGATCCACAATCTCCCCGCCAGATCGCCATCAACTGCGCAACGCAAGTCCCAGCGCTGCACTTGCTCAGCGCTCAACCCCCGATCGATTGCATAACGACGCGCCGGTGTGGGCCAAGCAGCAAGCGACCCGCTGATCATCCCGCGCGGTTCCAACAACTCTGCTTTGCGCTTGCTTCTCGGAGCTCTGATCACCAGCGCAACATCCAGCTGTTCAGCTCCGTCAATATCGAGTCCTCTCTCAGCTGCCCAATTCGCTGCGGCTTTATAATCGCTGAGCCCGACCACTTCCAAGATCAGATCGAGCGCTCCCCCAGAAGCGCCGCAGCCGAAGCAGTGGTTGTACCCATTGCGATCTCCACCATCGACGATCGACCAACTCGGTGTCTTATCTCGATCGTGGCCCGGATAGGGGCAACTCGCCCAAAGCTCGCGCCCCTGCCGCTTGAATCCGATTCCAAGCGAGCTGAGCAATTCCGGTACGTTTATCTGCACGGCAGCTATATTCTCAGGGAGCGCTTAGGAGGCCGTTTGAGGCGCGTTTAGATTTACCCGCATGTTTGCGCCGTCTTTTATCATCGGCAGCCCTGCGCGCTTTCCTAGAAGCGGGAACGGGGCTATCCGAGCGCCCTTTCACCTGTCCCTTCAATATCCCGGTGAACATTGGCGCACCGATAAGATATTCCGCGCGCAACTTGCCGCCAGCTTCCAAAATCGGCATCACATCTCCCCGCTGTTGTGTGCTCAGCGAATGCCACCAGCGTTTGAACCAACGATAAAGTGCTCGCGCTTTCGTCGGGTTCAGTTTCTTATCGCGCTCATCGAGCAGAGCGCGCGAATAATTCCGCAGCAAGGTTTCTATTTTCACAATTATTTCCTTTTTCCAGCGCGACTATTATCAGCGCCCAAAAAGCCGTCCATGAAATCATTTCCTGCTTTTCCCATCGCTTCATATTCGATCGTGCGGCAATTCTTCAAGGTGCAAAGATCGCCATCCCACTCGCCTTCTACGGCCATCGGCCATCGCCCGAATCGCTGCTTCAAGATCAGAATTTGCAGCACATCATCGCCGATCGGTCGCCACTGCCCCGGCCGGTGCAATCCGAGAATAGTATCGCCGATATCAACCCACGCTTGCGATCCGAGAATCGTCGAGCGCGTCGGGCGCTTATCGGCTCGCTGCTCAATATCTTTTAATTTTTGTTGGCATACCAGCAGCCCGTGACACCCCGTTTGTTTGAAAATATGCTGCGTGCGGAAAAGCGCTCTGCGTTCAGAATCGGGGCTCCCGTCAGGTATTGCGCGCTCCCATAAATCGAGCACAGCCATCTCGGCGCCGCTATCAGCAACGCAGCGGTGCAGCTCATCGAGCGCCTCATCATTGTCATATCGGCGCGTCACCTGCGACGAAAATGGCGCATCGAAAAACCGAACGTACCGACCGATCTGCTCCATGCGCTCTCTGAATTGATCGATCTGCTCTTGCGAGAGAGATCCGGAGCTCACTGCATAACGACTCCAGCCGAGCGACATGAGCGCCATCAGTTCGAGAGTTTCCCCGCTGCCCATTTCCCATGCGCCGTAAAGCACACGGCGACGGATGCGCGCTTGCTCAAGTGCGATCATCGCAGCAAGCACGCTCTTGGCCGAACCGGAGACGCCAGTTAAAAGAGTGATCTTTCCAGGCGCCGCTCCGGGTATCAATCGATAAGCTCCATCTTCGGTTTTATCTAACCCCTCGATCCCATATGGCCACACTGCGCGATGGCGCAGCACTTCGGATTGTTCTCGCGCAAGCACAACAGGATCACGCATGAATTTCCGATCGGTGCTCTGATCGAAAACAGCAGCCACTTGCCTCGCAATCGCTCGCACTTTCTCTCGCGGCGCTGTCGGATCGCGCAGCACCCGGATCAGATCAGCAACGGGACCGCACACGGCGTCAGCTCGCACAGCATCCCATCGCAGCACCGCAACGTGGTGGCTTAGATTAGAAGGCGGCTGAGGATACGAGCGCAGCAATCCCTCCAGATATTCGAGCTCTACAGATCCAGAGCATAGCTGATGTAATGTCGGAATACTGAACGCAATGCTTTTCTCCTGCATCGAACGTAGCGCGTCCCACGCCGCAGAATTCGCAGCTTCCACGAATAGATCAGCAGATAGCTTCGGCAGTAGCTCATCGCGCGCAGACTCATCAACCAACACAGCCGCGACGAGTACTTGCTCGTTCACTACATCATGGGGAATCTCGATCGCTGGTGCGGGTTTCTTCCCATCCTCTCGCTCTGATCTGCTCATCGATGCGCACCGCTCCTATGCTTTCGAGCTTGATCAGTTCTATAATCGCTGAGCAAGTCGCGTTTCAAAAATTGCACCCTCCACGTAATGCGCCATTTATGATCATCCCCCGGCTTGCGGCGCTGCTCGCGATATGCTTCCCGCTTCCACACCCATCGAATAAACTCGATAACCCCGATCGAATCGCCTTTGAAATCGCTGCGTATTAAACGACCAGCTGCGAGCATCGCAAGCCGCCACTGTTCTCCCGTCATCTCGATCGGCTCTGCTCCATAAACCTCGGTATGGCACAAATAATAAAGCGCTGTGATCTGGCGAGCTGTAAACGGCTGAAGAGGCAACTGTGTTATCAGATCGCGCACTTCATCAACAACACGTTTCACGGCTGCCTCGCGCAGCGATCCAACACGGCGCTTCTTTTCAACACCGACCAATAAATCTAAGCTGGCGGCAGCCGCTTCTGTCTCGCTCTCGATGCAACCAATAAAAGCAGTCGCGCTCGCATGCCTCCTCATCTCAACTTTCCTTTCTCGCTCTGCAAAATTTCATCGAGCCGCGATGCTCGATCCAGAAATGATCGCGCTTTGCTTTCGAGCTCTCGACCCGCAGCTTTCTCCAGCTCTGCTATCGCTCGATCGATCGCTGCTTGCAAAGTCTCACCATCTGCGCGCTCGACCGTGGCTTGAAAAGGACCGATTTCCAACGAATGATATTGCAACGGACGAAAAACTTCTTTTCCCCACGTCACTGTTACAGAGTGTATTCCATCATCGCTGCGCGCTTGCGCTCCAGAGTTATCGATTATCTTACCGCTTCTCGTTCTCGTCATCTCGCCGATCCTTTCAGTTGCTGCAGGTACAATTTGGCTTCAATCCACTGCGAATCATCACCGCGAACGAAAACACGATGACTCCAGCGCTTTATATTTAAGATCGGAATGATGCCATGCACGTATCGATCCCAGATATAATACAACACGGCGTCGCTCTTGCCGGTTGTAGTCCTGCATAACCTACCGGTAATTTGCTTCCAAAGCGGTCGATTGTTGTGGCACGGCGTCGCAGCGATACCAGCAGCAACGGCTGGCAGATCGAGCCCCATTCCAATCTTGCCATAGGTACCTACTCCGATCTGCCGATCACCGCTCCACAATCCCTGCACAGTTTCGGCATATGCTTCCCCATCTTCACCGACCATCACACCGCTCCGCATTCCAAATCCTGCAAGCATCGAATCAAGCCGCCGACAATGCTCGATTCGATGCGCGAAAATTAGCGCTTTGCGTCCAGCTGCCGTCGCCTCTGCTGCAGTACCAACGATTAGTTTGTTGCGTTGCTCATCCCTAAGCATTTCATCCAGCAGCCGATTGAAGTCCGGAGGATCAGCCTTGGTGCCGTCAGAATTGCCAAATCTAAAGCTATCGCGTGATTCTACATACCAATCTGCTCGGAAATCGCTCAGCACGATCCTGATCTCGACATCGTGTACGATACCAGCCTCGACGAGCTCATCCTGATCAATCTCAATCGCAACAGAACCGAACATATCGTAAATTAAAAATTCTTTTCCATCTCTGCGCGTTTCGTCTGCACTCATCCCGATCCGAAATCGAGCAGAGAAGCGATCGATCGTTCTACGGAACGTCTCGGCTGCAAAGCGCGAGAGCTCATCCGCAGCCACCATGCCGAATACTTTGTCGATCTGTTTCCAGCGCGCTTCCGATAAACGATTTAAGCTCTGCTGCATAGCCATCGTGATCGGTCGCAATCTGAAAACACCGCCGCCGATCATTCCCACGTCGTCGCCCGAAAGTCCAAGCTCTCGCTCTATGCGCTGCTGCCACTGCCGCAGTAAGCCAGTTTCCCACACCACAACGATCGCCGGAACTTGAGCTCGGCTGATCGCAGCAAGCAATGCTGTTGTTTTTCCCGAGCCCGTGCCAGAACGCACGACACAATTCTCCATCTTCAATACGCTTTCCACGATGCGCTCTTGGTGCTCCCAGAGAGTCACCCTGTGAGCAGGATGCGGCTCTCTCATACCAGCAAGCGCACGATCCCCGCTGCTGCGAGCATCGACGAAGCGAGCAGATAACCCAGCAACCGAAAGCGCTTTCCTCAATCGAGCACTTCCGCCGCGTGGAATCGAGAACCATTCGGCGCCGCTCGCATCATTGTCCAGCCGCCAAGTCTTGATCACAGCGGGTTCTTTCCACGCCTTGAACCCCATATTCTGTAATTTGAAATGCTTTGGATTCGCGTGTTCATGCTCTCTGCGCAGATCATCAAGTACGCTTTTCGGCAGATCGATCGAACGCATCCGCATTCGATTGTCCACGATCACCTGTATCGCAGTCTCAGTTCCCATCACTCTCAAATTGGCCGCTCTGCCAGCTTTCTCGCGCAAGCTATCACAAGAAATACTCTCGCTTATACAACCACAACAGCGCTGGTTTGTAACACCGGTGTTACAAGTTGCAGGGCGCGCTCTCAGCGCGCGAGCGCGCACGCGTAGCGTGCGTGCAACTCACCAATCACTTTCGATCAGTCAGTTGGATCGATTCTTGCAATTAAGAATTAAGAGTTAAAGAGTTAAAGAGAGTAGGGGTCCGTATGGCTATGCGGTGGTTTGGTTGCAGCTGCGACAAATCTTAAAATAAAAGCCCCGCTCGGAAGAAAGCCCAAAACCAAGCGGGGCAGGATGCACCATCCTTGCAAGGGACGGTGGATCGATCGATTTATAGCAGTTAGCTGCGCCTGGATCAATTGCACAACAAATTAGAGCAAGGCTCAAGTTGCGGCTTGCTTGCCAATCGGCGCATATTCGAGCGCCGAATGCGTTCGATCTCTGAATCTCTCCGATCCGTGCAGCTCTGATCAGTGATCTTACATTTTATAGATTCGCTGATTACTCTGCGCGCTTCTCGGTTGGCGATGTCCATGTGTTGCGTCTGCTGCACTTCATCGATTGTATTTGTAAGTAAATCGATCTGAGTTCCCTGCTTACTCACTTGCGCGCGCAGCTCGGAAACGGGTGCGGATTGTTTTTGTTCGCTCGCGCTGATCGCGTCTTGCAACTGATCGCACGTAACGAGCCGCCAACCAGCATAGCTACTACTTCCGACTACGATAAATGCAGCGACAGCCATCCACGATTTCCAGGATAGTGTCAGCCGCATCCCGCTCTTATCGGCGTCCACTGTTTTGTTTCCAACAACTCGTATCGATTCAGTCATCATTCACACCCGATCATAGAGATTTGGCAACGCTGTGGTTTTTCAGATCGTGTACCGCAGCTTCCACCATGCTTGCAGCGACATCGGGAGAGAGCCCCATCCCGACGAATGCAATTACCTTATCAATGGCCATCTGTTTGATTCTCTCGCCCTCTGCTTGCGTGAGATTGCCATCGGCCAGCGCTTCTTTCGCAGCGGGTACGACGGTGCGCTCCAGCTCTCGCACGGCTGCCGCTGCTATCTTCTCGGCGCTGGTAATCATGGCCGCAGATTTCTCACTCGAAAATTTGCGCCGAAGCTCTGCGCCGACCCATGCGATCACAGCGCCGAGCAGCGCCACGACAATGCTCGCGACAAATTCAACAAGCGTCGGTTCAAGACGTGCCCATAAATCGGTTCCCATGATTTACAACTCCTATTCTTCGGTGGGACGAATGAGTCCTTCGCCGACGTCGAGATGGTATTTGACGAGATCGTAATCCGCTTGCGTGAGATCTCCGTCGTTTAGAGCCTTTAGAATCCGAGCGCGAGGAATCTCGAAATTCCACGCATCGAGCGATGCCGCGAACGACGGATATTTATCGAAGCAGTCAACGAGCCGGTCTCGCTGCTCAATCGATTCGCAACCGGTATAGATGCCCTTTATCAAACTTATTCTGTCGTTATATCCCGGCATCTTAGAACTCCACTTGCAGCCGAACGTCCTGCGTCAATCCAGTGTAGTTGTAGAGCGTGACCGAGCCAGCCGCCTCGACGACCTTGAAATGCGATTGCTGTAAAACGACGAACTTCCCTTTGGCCAAATCGCTTGCATCCGACCAATACATCAGCACCCGCTTGTTCGGCAGACACAAGCACCCGCTCGCGCTGTAGTTCAGCGTCAACGACGATCCGTATGGAACCGGCATTCGTCCCTCGGTGGGCCCCTTGACCTTGTACATCTCCTCTTCCTCGAAGAACACCGGAGAAAATATCGCGCTGCCGTTCCGCGCGGTCAGCGGCAACGTGGTCACGACGATCCGCTCGCTTGGGTAGCTCGATATAGCCGCGCCGAAGGTATTCGCAGCCACAGAGAGGAACGGCTGGATATATTCGATATTTACCCACGACGTGTCGGAAACGTATTTCCACCGGCTCAGCATATCGATCCCAGTCACCTCGTCATGGTGGAAGATCACGAATGCCTTGTTCGGAAGCGCCCTAATCTTGCTAAGAGACGACCCGCCAAAAATGTTCAAATTGTAGGTAGTCTTGGCTTGCTTCAACGTGCTCGGATTCGTCGAGGAATCGTAGACAGCGAACACGCCGTCATTTACATCAGCCCAAATCAGTGCCCAGAAATTATTGGTCAACGTGCAAACGTCTACACCGTCGCCGATACCTGCGAGTGTCTGCACGGCGGTCGCAGCCTCGACCAGCTCTCCCGCTTTCGTCAACACGCAATACTTGACGGAGCTCGTTACCGTCACATCCTGCCAGCAGATCACGATATTCCCGTCAGAGAGCGAACATACCCCATTGTAATCGCTCGTGACCGAATACGTCCCATCGGAAGAAATGATCGGATTGGCCGCTCCCTGATCGGCAAGCTTTGCGGGGACACCGGTAACGCCGATTATCTCGTTGAGCATGTAGTTGCCCGATCGATTCTTCACAACGTAATACAGGCTGGCGACTTTGAAAACTACCGTACTCGTCACGCCACTCGATTGCCCCGTTATCGTATCGCCGACCGCCCAATCCGTCGCCGGAGCGACGTTGAGGATGATAGTCTCCATCGTGTTCTGCTTGGTGCCCGTGTTGTCGTAGATCGCCCACTTACCCTGTTTATTCGCAGTCGTCGCCGACCACACGATAACAAAGTTATTCGTCGTCGGAATCGCGGAAACCTTGAAATGAGCCGGAACCGTCTGCGAATCGGTGGTCACCGTCACCGGCGTACCGATTAGCGCATATGTAGATCCGTTTATGAGCTGGAACTTGATCGTCGTATTATCGTCGCACCAATATGCGATGACGATCGTCCCGTCGGCGAGGACGCAAGAAGCGACCGGATTATTCGAGTAATACCAGTTGACGCGAATCGCGTCGTCGGTGAACTTCGTAATCTGCTGGACGATCTTGGAGCCTTTTGGATAGTCAGCGAGCGATCCGATAACACCGCTCGCGTCTTTCCATATCCCTCTTATCGCCGTCGGAATCCGATCGGTCGGAAACGAAACAGCTAGGCTGCTGCCATACGCAAGCGCAGCGTTCGACGCTATTCGCTGAATGCCTGGGCGTGTGTAGTGGAATCCGATCAGCACTTGCGCATTATTCTGTAGGTCGCTTCCCGCGCTCTCCGAGATGATCGGAACCTTGACGTAACCAATCGCTGCGATCGGCGGAGCCGTAACCTTAAAAATATGATAGCGAATCGACTCCGCTCCTCGCTGCTGGAAATAGAGTCGATCTCCTTCTGCGAGCGCGAGGAGCTGATTGCGGATCGATGCGCCGCTATAGACAGCATCGTCGGCATAATAATAAGTGGCGCTCGCTTGCGTGGCATTGTTGAGTTTACATTTCTTGTCGCCCGGATCGGTATCATTCACGTCGGTCGAGAACTGCTGGAACTCTCCCTCATAACCAGTCGATCCACTTGCTCCCGTTGCTCCCGTTGCTCCTGTTGCTCCTGTCGGTCCGGTTGCACCAGTCGGTCCTGTCGAGCCGGTCGGACCAGTTATTCCGGAAGGACCAGTCGGACCCGTCGGTCCGGTTGTTCCCGTCTGTCCCGTTAACCCAGTCGGTCCCGTTGCTCCCGTTGCACCATCTGAGCCGCTGGGACCAGTTGGTCCCGTTGCTCCGGTAATTCCCGTTGTTCCGGTGGGGCCTGTCGCTCCTGTGATACCAGTGGGACCGGTTGCTCCACTCGCGCCATTTATACCATCTATACCGCTCGGACCGGTCGCTCCGGTTGTTCCGGTCGCTCCTGTCGGTCCAGTCGGTCCAGTCATGCCTGTGGGGCCAGTTGTACCTGTTATACCATCTATACCGCTCGGCCCTGTCGGTCCTGTCAATCCGGTTGCGCCCGTTGCGCCTGTTGCGCCTGTTGCACCATCTATACCGCTTGGTCCGGTTGGCCCTGTAATACCAGTGGAACCGGTTGCGCCTGTAATTCCAGTCGCTCCGGTTGCGCCTGTAATACCAGTGGGGCCGGTTGCTCCTGTAATTCCACTCGGACCTGTCGCACCAGTAACGCCATCGATTCCACTCGGCCCCGTTGCTCCGGTTGCTCCTGTGATCCCGGTCGCTCCTGTTGCACCGCTTCCCGTGGGACCAGTTGCGCCTGTAATGCCAGTGGGTCCGGTTGAGCCTGTTACGCCATCTATCCCGCTCGGCCCTGTCGCTCCGGTTGCGCCGGTGGCACCTGTGATCCCGGTAGCGCCCGTCAATCCGGTAGCACCGCTCGGCCCCGTTGCTCCGGTTGGGCCAGTTGGGCCGGTCGGACCTGTCATTCCGGTAGGGCCGACCGTGCCACTCACGGCGATCACATCCACCATTTCGTTGATGGCATCGCTATAGCCGCGAGCTGCAAATTGCTGAGCTTCAAACGGCACTGTTTTACGCAGACCTGCGATCGCTGATCTGATCGCAACCAATCGCTCGTATACGATGCTACCACCGGGAACAACAGCAAGGCATCGAATGACGTATGAATTTGCGCGGCTGCTGGTCGGAAGCGTAACCGTGACTTCATCGGTTACATGCTCAGGCGTTATGTGTGCGCTTCCATTTTCATTCCACACAATATTCGGAGCGCTCTTGCTCGCAAGTGGTGATTCCGAATCAGCAGGATCATAAACCAAAAACGTAACTGCGACTGCCGGGCTCGGATTGTTCTCAAGTTTTACGGTGAGAGTGTCGCCCGAATTCGCTTCAAATCCGCGATTGCCGTTTGCATCCTCGCTCGGCGTGTTATCGATCTTAAATCTTGCTTCGTTAGGCGTCATTGCTCGATCACTCTCTGCCGATCTGCTCCGTCTTATCTGCTTCGTCGCCACCTACATCGATTAGCAGACGGCCTTGCCACCTATTATGGCAGTATTCCTTGACCAATACGAGATGATTCCCCGCCGTGATTGGAACGAAGGAAAAGCTCGTTGGAGCTGCTCGGTAAAATCGTTTCCGTATAAATCCACTGCCATCATTCGATGGTGGCTGGACGATAATCTCGATCGGGGGTGTGATCCCATTCGCACCGGCGCCGCTATAATCGATATCGATGATCACGGGATTGAGCGCGAGCAGGGGCAAGCAAGCTGGATTGGCGCTCAGCGAGAATCGATCCTCTCCGATCTCAGGCGGTGCGATTATGTCGAGCTGCGCCTTCAAGCTGCCTCCACATCAAAGTGAATAATCACGCTGCCGCCGTTCTCTCTGCTAACCATCAACGCATAATGACCCGGGTAATCGGAATCAATAACGAGATCAGCAATGGACGACCAGCCGGTTTCTTTTATTACAGCGGGGGCAGATCCAGCATGTTCGACGAAAGCCATCTCAAATTCATCACCGCCGAGCTCACTATCGGGAAGCACTCGGCTCCCGACCTCTGCGGCAACCTGCAAGCGCGCTTTTCCATCGATGGTTGCAATCGAGAATCGTTGAGAAGCGGCAGATTGTCGCGTGATGCGTTGCCAGTCGCCCGCTTCATCGGTCCAGATTCGCAGCTCCAGAGCAGCTCGATCATTCGCGCTATAATCAGCACCATCGGAAGCAAGCGATCGGTGAATGAAATCGATCTCCAATGGTGAGAAATTGCGGTCCCAAACGCGCATGCTCCGAATACAGCCGTCAAATCCAAAACGGTGCGCTGCACCTCCCTCCACATCGTAGAAACTGCCTAGACTGCCTATAATGCCGTCTATAATCGTATTTATAAGCGGCTGATTCGCTGAGCCGCTCATCGTTGCATCGACAACACCATCTTTCCAAATCAGAAATGGATTTCCCCCGCTCACGCTCTGAGCTACCCACAAGCCATCGTCTTGTTCAGCGGCTCCGCTTATTTCGTAGCCATGATAAACCTTGTGGACGGTAAGATGACGCCGCCACCAACTGAGCCCCGTCTCGAAATCAACCGAATTATTAAGCGAAAATAGAGCCTGCTTGCTCGCGCCGCCACCTGCCTCATTCCACTTCTCAATTGCCATCGTCCACCATGTTCGTGGATATGGAACGCGAGCGGAACCCGCCTCGATATCGAAATAACCATTTTTGAATCCACGGAATTGAGCGCACCACATTCCATCGATTCTACGGATCGCGGGTTGCCGATAATAGATAGGTGAAATGGCATCGCCGAATCGAGGAGCTGCGATCACATATTGATCACCAGTGTCCCATCGATCAAATGCACCTCCACTTAACATCGCATATACGGTATCGGCTGAATTCGACGTTATAAATCCAGAACTGCCATCGGTGAGATTGTATACGGCCAATCCTATCAGCCTATTCTCGAATCCAGACCACGGCTTACTCGATACAACCAGCGATGATCGGACACCGGCATCGTGCTCACCCGAATAACCAGCGCGCCCTGCGATGCGAGCGACAGGCGCGCGATTCGGCCAGCGCAACATTCCCGACGCATCGGCTTGGATTGCATACGTCATCCCAGCATCCCAGACGAGGGGCTCATCTCCATAATTGATTGCAATTACAGTAGTCGCGGTATTCGAGAGAATGTGGCCAACGTCATCATTCGTAGTATTTATCAGCGTCTTTCCAATCAGCGAATCCGGTATCCAATCGGCGCTTGAATCCGAGAGGAATAATGCACTCATTCCGCCATCGTGCTCGCCCTCGATGCTGAATAGATCCTCGGGACGGAGATCGAGCACAAGCCCGCTCATATCACGATAATCTTTCCGCAATTTTGCTGTGAAGTTCGCCATCTATGGAACCGCTAGATAATCGCCTTCGACGTAAGTGATCTCAATCTGGTGAATTCCGCTACTACTTGAGCCGGCCTCTTTACTGAATATCAACGAATAACGATATGCTGCCGAATCGAAATCCTCGACGATAGGTTTATCGATCCAATAAACATCATCATCGTCCCAATGATTGTTGGTGCCGCCTGCAAGCGTAGCGGTGACGGTAGTTCCATCATTGTCGGTTATTACTCCGCTGCTGCCATCGGTTAGGTTATACACTGTATAGCCGATAAGCTCATCGTTAACCCATATGCGAGCGGAATCGGTAAGGATCGCTTTACCATCGCCCCCGTCTTGCGTTCCGCCGCTGAAATCGAGCCAATCGATCCCGGTCGCATTCTGCGGGAAATACCCGCCTACGATATCGTCATAGGTATAGTTATTGGCTGGAGATCGATATAGAGCGCATGAAATGCGATCCCATTTGGTCGCTTCCGCTGCCCCTTCCGATACGCGCGCGCGAATGCGGAGCAATTTCGCTCCTTGAGGAATAAATCGATTAAGCCCGAATGCCATTTGAATTGGAGTCGCTACCGCTTCGGAAATCCACCAGCCAAAATCCTGATCAAACAGCCATACTTTCGCTCCCTGCTGCGCGACGCCGCACTCGATCGGATACAAAAACACGCGTGATACGACGCTCTCTCCGACGATCTTGCCGTGAACTTTCAGAGCCGACGATGGTGAATAGTCGCCGCCTGCATATCCATCGAGTGCGCGGGTCATATTGATATCCAAAGCATTCATCTGTGCAGAGCTCAGCATTTCATACAGCGCCCAGCCGCCCGAATTTACGCGTGAAAACGTCATCGTTCGCTCCTATCTTCGTTTGCATTTGTAATGGTCGTAAGTTTTCCGCGCTCATCGCTCGCAGTCCAATTGCACCAACCACCGATCACTTTGCGCTGTGCCGAATCGATCTGCATATCTGATCTATCTCGCATCACGACCACGCCGAGATGTGGATTAACAGCAGCGTAACAGCATTCGCCTATGATGCCATTAGCTGAGAGCTCGCGCACAAGGCCGCGCGTTTTCAAGGATGAAAGCGCGATCATCGTCTTATCATGGTTTATGCTGGGATGCGCGAGGGCCAAAAGAGAGCGATGAAGTTCCGCCATCGTGCAGCGCCCAAATTTGACGATCAGGTTATACGCACTCATAGCAATGGTGCTGTCCGCAAGCTGCTCGTCCATCGACTCGATGAGTTTATCCATTCTATTCGTCACGTTCCCAGCCCCCCTAGATCGAGCAGATCACGATCGAGAACGAAGCCACTTGTCGTTCGCGTGAACATGAAATTCATCCAGGCTGGCAACCATTCCACGAGCAGCTCTTTGGCGCGCTCGATGATCCTGCGAGTCGGCGGTGCAATCGCTCCAGCAGGAAGTGCAAATTTCACGATGCAATTATATTCACTCGAATAATTCGGAATGCTCGTGGCATTGCGACCGCTTCCGAATGCGGGGCCACATGCTTCCGGCGTTGCGATCATACCTGCAGCCAAGCCGAGAGCATCGAGCCCTGTACCCCCGGTGATCTCAACAACAGTTCCGTTTCCAATCAGCTTTAATCGCTTGAATGAAAATAGAGATGCTGAGAGCGCAACCGAGAGAAGCGCATGCGTCGGAAACGCAGCTCCTTGAACCGCTTGCTTGGGAGCGGCGCCCGACACGCCTATCTTGGAACCCAATGCAAACGGATTTGTTAATCCACGCACGCTATAATGTGTGGAATCGATCTTGGCGACTGCATAGCAATACGTCCCCGGAACAACCGGATCGATCTGCTCGATCTTGTCACCCGCTGCCCAATCAGTAGCAGGAGCGACATCGAGCGAGAGAATTCCAGCATTATTTATCGAGTCTATTACGTCAGAATTCGAGCCCGGCGCTGGTGTAAACAGAATCGTTCGGCTTGCTCCATCGATTTCCAATTCAAGAGTGAGCGCTGCGAGCGCTGCATAATCGATCGCGTGTTCCCCGACGATATAAAATGGATTCCAATCTGCGAATGCTCTTCCATGCTGCGTTGTGGTCGCCGTCGCTTCATCGTTTTCCAATATGCTGAATAGTGGATCGATTCGCTGGAGTGCGCTTTCAAGCGCCTCGGTTGAGACATCAATCGAGCCGACCCATTTATCGACGACGTTGCGGCGCCGCTCTTCGTCGGTTGTTTCAGGCGCAGGAGCGATCAACAAAATATCTTCGTATTCCTTAATCGAATCGGCTGTTAAATCAGGAAAATAACAGAGCGCTGCACGACCATCGCTGAATGCAGCACGCAATCCACGTGCACGCGACCAGCGCCACGCCGCTTCGATCGTTCCCTCTGCGGCAGAGCCTCCAATACCAACGGAATCACGCAATACCCGATAAGCGAGCTCCGATGAGGATGAGCCCCCACCGATCTCAAATGGTATTGGATTTCCGCCGCCTACTTTCGCCACTCGCTCGCTCCTTTCTAATCACCAAAATACGACGATAAACAGAGTGGGATCAGCAGGCGCAGCTACCGACGCAAAGTGGACGTTTGCATCGTGATCGCTATCCATATCGACGGATGCCAGCAATGGAGTTCCATCCATCGATTGCGCCAAGCCGCCGATCAAGCCCGTGTTAATATCGTTTTCGAGTTCATCGGGATATTTATCAGCGAATGCCAAGCTGTAAGAGCCAGCGCTATTATACGTCCACGCGAGCAAACTCAATTCCCCATTTGGATCGAATGCAAGCAACTGATTTAAGGTCGTGATTACGCCGTCATCCACTGAGCAAATTAAAACTGCTTTTGGCACCACGCGCCCGATTCCCGCAATTTGCCAAAAGGACAAGTTGAATATACCAGCACCGATCTCGCGCTTGACGTTTTCGACGGGGCGCTCGTCCTCATAATCGGGGCCGTATGCTGATCTATTTGGTCGTGTAGGAAATCCACCCATGTTGATCCTCTCATCAATCTATAACGCTAAAACACTCGCTTGCCCGAGAATGACGATATTCGGCCCATCGATCGGATCGCCAGCTATATCCGGATCATTCCGACTAATGCTCACAAGCTCAGCATCTCCGGTACTGCCGCCGAGTGCTTCAATGATTCGAGCCAAGATCACTTGCCCCGCTCGCTGCGGGTAATAGCTGGTCGCTCCGGGATATCGCGCAGCTCTCGCGCCCCTTGGATCAGTGTCGAGATCGACGATTTCACCCGGCCCCATTTCGTCGAAATATCCTTCAATCGATTCCGCAAGCACATCGAGCCGATCGGTATAGGGAGAAAGCCGATCCCCCTCTGCTATCGTCATTGCTGGTGTTGCTCCAAGCTCGACCGTGAACTCATTTCCACCGTCATCCGTCACGCTATCGACGGAAAGGCGCTCCCAACGGCTGATCGCTGCATTCCACAACATCAGCTGCGGAGCAGATACTCCCGAGAGCGCTGCGGCGCCTCCCGGCAGCGATCCCACATCCGTCGCGACCGTGAATTCGGTCTGGCTTGCCACATTCGTTATGATCACTTCTGGATATGATGCGCTATAAACCGGCCACGGATCGGAATCATACCAGCCGCCCGCCGCGCCCCTTCTCATCGAGAGCCTGATCGCAATATCTGAGCTTTGCGGGTTGCAGCGAGTCACCGCCACGAAAACATGCGGAGGAACGACAGGGCTGGCCGGAGGAACGAGGTAATTGGTCACGGCTGTCATAACAGCCACCCCTACATCCGTCCTGCCCGTAGGCCCCTCTGAGTTGCCCCTCTTTTGAAGCACGGCCACGAGCACGCTTCCAGCATGGAATGCGCACGGATAGATAAACGCCGCCTCCACCGACACGTTCGCGCGCTCTGCCCATGCTGCGAAATGAGCTGCGTTTCCTCCGGCAGGACGGTGCCTTATTCGCCGTTCGATTCGCTCCCCGAGCTCTGCATCGGTTTCGGCATTGTACCCGCCTGAAAAGGCTGGAGATTCGGCTACTGATGCAGTTGGCTCTGCTCCAACCGGCGCATTCGACGACCATGTGAGAATAGTTCCAGTTTCGATGTTGGTGCTCTCACCAACATCGATCGCTTGCATTTGTAATTCCGCGATCCCGCTGCTCGGAGTGATAATGGTGGAAAGCACCTGATAACGATATCCATTCGGATCGGTTGCAATCGCAGCCGTATTCGTCGGGTCGGGAACAGTAGCGCTCCCGGGAAATATCGCTCCCACCGTCGCCGGTGCATTTACGGCACCGCTTCCACCGGTTGCTTTCAAGCGAGGATCAGTGCCGAGCCAAAGCTCTCCGTGAAAGTTCTCAAGGAATTCCCCATTCGCTCGCGTAGGACGCACTTGATCGGCGAACCAAGAGCCGCGCCGCTGCCACATCTGCCCGAGCAGATCGATCGCGTCAGCTTCGATATAAAAACGCGAGCCCGGTTGCGTCGCCCTTGCGATCTCGTCTTCGGTAAACGATGCAACCGTTTCGGGATTTATCAAATCGCGGAGATGGTTGCGGAATATCAGCAAGATCACGTTGTCGCGTATCCAGCCACGAGGGTAAACGGTAAACCGTCTTTCGTCGGGTGCTGCCACGGTCATTCTCCTATCCGGATCTCCTGTGATCTGATCACATTATCGAGCGCTCTTAAATTTACCCATTTTACAACAGCCGTGCCTGTTTGACTCGCAGTATTCCACGCATCAAACGTGACCCCTTTATACTGAATATCTCGACGCGCTATCAAGCGCGAGAGCGCATCCAAGACGATGCTCCTTATCTCAGATTGCGCCGAATCACTCATCTTCTTTACGCTGCGCAGTTTATTTCCATCTTCGGTTACACATGCTCCCGACGCTCGATCAATTTTCAGAGCGATCAACACCTGAGCATCAATCGGATCGAGACTGATAAACAGGCTCTTAAAATCATGCGTGATTGGATCGATATTGTCGCAGAGCAGTGGCGAATACTTTCCGAGCCGATTCGGAGATGTGACGATATATCCTGCACGCAACGACATAACGCCAGTCTACACCATTATTCAGGAATCGATCAATCCAACGGACAATAAAGCGAGGGAATACTGAATGATGGAATCGAGGGTATCGGCAACAACGGCAGAGAAAATAACGGGAGTTTAAGTGCAGGAACTCCAGGTAAATCGAAAGGAATTTTTGGAATTGCGAAAGTTGGAAGCGCTGGTATCGGCAATCCCGGCAATGCGAATAGCGGAAGTTTGAGTGCAGGAATTCCCGGTAAATCGAAAGGAATTTTTGGAATTGCGAAAGTTGGGATCGAGGGTATCGGCAATCCCGGCAATGCGAATAGCGGAAGCGATATCGGCGGGAATGCGCAATTGGTCATCGTTGCCTCATGGAACTGGAGACAAAAATAGACGAGGGCATGGAGGAGAAGCGGGTCCGGGAAGCAATGGAACTCCTACCAATGGGTTTCCAATAAACACCGTGCCATTTAACACAATCTGATCCGCGCTTATCTCGGCCTTTTTGTCGTTTATTTGGACATAAGCCTGTCCATCGGGTGATTGAATGCGCGCGCTACCGTCTGCTTGGAGCAAGAACGATTGTCCAGCTGCATGCACCATCGTAATGCTTTCATTACCAGCAGTCGGATCGAGCGTGATCACGTGCGCTTTTCGTGCGACACCATTGCTATCGTAATCGTACGGGCAATAAACGATATGGATCGTACCTTTGGTGGGGTCGCCCTGCACGGGGCTCAGCGAATGAAAGCCCCCGCCGTAGCCGACAACGGCGATTGTACCAGCTGCAGGTCCCGCGCCTTGCATTCGCAGCCGGAGATCACGAGCTGAGAACGGCACCAAGCCGTCAGCCGTGCGCAAGCATAAAACCTCAGCATGGAACTGCCTCCCCCGTTCCTTGCTCGGTGGGAGCGGCCTTCCGATGATTCCTAGCGAGCTGAATACCTCCGCAGCAGAATCTACCTCCCCGCGCTTTCCGACCTCGCCAGCTCCCTCAATCGAATAGAGTACGCCTATTTTCTTTCCGGTGTCGGGTTCTTCAACGAGGCTGCTGCTCTGCACGACGCCAAACTGCACGACGAAATCGGCCGCCACTTGGGAACCGCTGCCGCCGCTGATCATAGCTTCCAGATTCCTTTCTTGACGAGAGTGATGTTTGTCACATCTCCCTCCGATGCGCTGCGTCGGCTGATCACGCGGTGAATATAATAGGCGCCGCAGCTACCTCCCGCCACATCACTCCGAATCTCGGCGACCGTATCAATTCCCCACGGTATACTCGCTGTCCCGCTCCACCAATTGAGGCCATCGCTTTCGATATCAAACGAATCCTTTGACTTGCTGCGCGCTGAGAGCTCGCGCGCAATCGCTCTGTCGGCAAGCCCACTCGTTTTAATTCCCTCTGCCATCACGATGATAGGACGATAAAACCCAGCAGCCGTCACATCTGCATCGTCGAGCGAGGCAGAGATGCGAGAACGCGACGCACCTTTGCTGCTGCCGCTGCCATAAAGAGCAAGCCGCGATGGAATGCCGCTCCAGTCTTGCGAACGAGTCGCGCCGAGAATGTTATTCCCAATACCCCGATCAGCGCGCACGCATGCCAAAAAATACGTCGGGAGCTGAGCATCATTCGGAGCGCCGACGACGATCTTCCCGTCCGGAGAATCCCAATGCATAAACCCGTGGCGACGTAGGTGCCTATCAGCTGCCGCATATATCGTTTCGGGAGGTTTGATCTTTGCTTCTTTCAGATCGATCGGTTCAAGATCGATGACGTCCTTGCCTTGATTTGTGCTGCTCTGGCCCGTTATCAAATCGCGCGCCACGCTCGCCCGAAAAATAAAATCTGATTCTGTAAATCCGAGGGGCTTGTAAACCGCAATTAAAAATTGCTTCAAATTTACGCCTTTTACAGCAACAGATTCGTCGGCGCATGCATACCAAGCGTCTTGCAGCTTCGTGCGGATTGTGAATCGCACAACCGCGCCCGCTTTCGCATCCGTGGGAATATCATTCAGTTCTACGCGCCCGGTTAAACGCATCAAACCGTTGATAAACACGCGATATTTAGCACCGTGTGCGACGTACTTGGAGAGGTCGGTCCAGCTGCCATCATCTCCGAGTTCAAACGATGCCTCGCTCGGAGCTGATATATCGTTGACGATCTGCGCAGTAGTAAATCGATCGAAAACACTACCAGCTCCGGGGGGCGCGCTCGCATTCGGAGGTGCTTCGATGAGTTCAACCGTTAACGTGTCAGGTCGCCGCATATATTTTCACCGGTGTCTTGGCGGGAATATACGCTGGATCTCCGATCTGCGGATTAGCGAATAGCAGATCATCAACATTCTGTTTCAATAAGCTGGCAATCGTAACGAGCGACTGATCGCGCTCGAATACAACCGTGATTAATTTCGGCTTTCCGCGCCCAGCTTCCGCTCGCGACTGTGCTGCGATCTCTTTCGTTGCGTGCAGCTTGCGCGATGTTGAGGACGATTCTGGATCGAGTAGAATGCTCCGACCATCGCTGGTGCCGCCCTTTTGGGAAAACGCTTTCAAGACTCTATTTACACAACCTATCGCTGCGCCTGCCTGCTGATCGACTTCTGCGAGCATGTCACCGGGAGCATTAGCCCACGATTCCAATCCAGCAGCGAGCTCCTGCAAGTTCATCGAATCCGGCCCCCATACGCCATCGGATTGCTCATCGAATGACGTTATTTCGGCAAGCCTGCGCGCGTTTGCTTTCGCCGATGCGGGTGTGAACGCTCGCGCATCAACTCGATCCTCATTGTCCTCTACGAATAAGAGCGTGAGATCCGCACAATCCTGCTGATCTGGCGATTCCTTGCGCCGATAATCGAGCAATCTGGCACGAATCCAACCCCGTGTCGGAACGTAGAGATCCCCCGCTTGATCGTGGAATCGATCGAACGAATCGATCATCGCATTCAGGATATCCGGATATAAAACGAGATCACCATTTACAGAACTTAATCCAGGTTCATCGATCGTATTTTCGAATTTCGCCTCCAGCTGCCAACGCTTTCCTTTCGCGCCAGTATCATCGAGCTTGCAACCATCACGATAAGCGCGCTCTCGTTCAATGATGCGATTTCCTCCCGATTCATCGATCGTAATAGCAGCAAACGCATAACATGGTTCAGACGATGCGGCCCGCCATTGCGCTATTTGATAACTTTCAAATACGTCACCCATTTTATTGTCCCTGTGGAACCGGTGCCGCTCCGGGAGCATTATGCGCCGATGCTTTTACGCCTCGATGAGTACCCGGCGCTGTTACCGGACCTGCTTTCCCAACATCGCGCAATTTCTCAGCGGCGCCGCCTGCTCCCTTTTCCAATGCAATTAACCGCTCCAATAATCGCTGCTCGGCTTCCCCTAATCTTAAGAGCCGATCCGCGTGTTGCTTCTCTGCGCTATCAATATCGGCCCCTGCTGTTTTCGCGATCGATGACATGAACGATGAGAATCCAGTGGGCGCTCCTTCTTCTTGCGCAGCTCGCACCTTTTCCAAGACAGCTTTCAAATTACCAGAGCGTGTGGCCTTCCCGCCTGATGTTTCCTCAGCTGTCATTAACAATTCATCGATGCCACGAAGTCCCTCTAAGCGCGCAGCGAGTGCGGGCTCGACGGCTCCTTTATAAATGCTGTATCCAACAGCCGCGCCCCCTGCTGCTGCGATCGCAGTACCAGCTACAAGCGCCCCAGCGCCTATTCCTGCCGCTCCGCTGGCTGCGCTTGCAGCTCCACCGGCCACGGTCGGAAACACCGTTCCTGTGCTCGCAGCGGCGGCTGTTGCAGCGGCGCCTGCCGTAGTAGCCCCAGCGGTTCCGGCAGCAGCTCCGACACCGGCTGCTCCCGCGCCTGTCAGCATTCCCCGAACACTATTGACGAGAGCAACTCCGATCGCAGGAGCTGCCACTCCAATCGCAGCGCCTCCACCTGCAAGTAATGCTTTTCCACCAGCGAACGCAGCGACGCCTTTCCACGGGTTTTTCACAATCCACGCCAAGAAATCAGCGAGCGCAGTGGCCAACTTGGGTAAAACCGTGGCCACTTTGTTCATCGCTGCGACAACTTCCGGCTTGTTGAATGCGCTTTTCATCTTACCGATCGCCAGATTCATCTGGATCGACGGATCTTCGGCAATGCGTGACTTTGCCTTCTTTTGTAGGGTATCAAAGTCCCATGATGTTTTCGTCGATGCAGTAAGCGCCTCATCGAATGCAGTAATTCCAAGATTCGTAGCTTCGAGATCAGTTTTATGCTCCGATTTGGCGCGCTTAAATGCCTCATCAAATGGGCGCACCAATACGTCATAAACTTCTTTACTACCCCCGCCGAATGCACTGATCGCTAATTTGCGGCCAGCCGTGTCATTCAGAATTTTCCGAAATCGTTGCAACGGTGTGGCATCAATCGCGAATTTCACACCGACTTTAGAAAACGCTTTTACATCGCCAGATCCAGCGCGCAACTGCCGAAACAATGACATCACTCCGGGCTCTGCTTTCTCTCCGATTTCATTGTCGAGCAGCTTAAACATTCCGAGCAATTCTTTCATGCCCTCCGCGCCCTTCATTCCAGCAGTTTTCGCTTCACCTGCCAGAATTCCGAAACGCGGTCCCAACTCATCGAGGCCCTTGCCGCCTACTCCAGTCAACTGTAACAATGCAGCCAGCGCATCAGGCATGTCTTTGGCTGCGATATCGAATTTACGAAGCATCAACTGCGCAGCATTCGCCATGACATCAACGTCTTGGCCGCTTGCCGTCGCTGCGATCCCGATGGCTTGCAGCGCATCCGCGCTATATTCCAAATCACCCGTCGCTTGGAATATAAGATGAAACGCTTTTGCCATATTGCTACTGCTCTGCCCCGTGTTGCGCATGTGAGAAGCGATCAGCTGTTGCACTTCTTGCCAATCGTAGGTTTCACCCTTTATTTTGGAAACATCGAATGCAATTCGCCGATATAACGATTGCATCTCGACAGCGTTTTTAACTAAACCTCCAAGCGATATCGCACCGCCAAACATGATCATGTTTTTGGCTGTATTTTTGATCTGATTGGCCATCCCTGACAACGACGATTTCGCAGCATTCAATCCCGCCGATAGGGGAGCACTCATCGCGCTACCAAGCCGCGTTCCGGCAGCTGCCACGCCAGATGCAAGGCCACGCATGCGTGACTCGAATGCGCTGCTATTCAGATTGAGTCGTAGTGTCGCTTCCCGAGATGCCATCAGCGTGCCCTCCGCTCAATAACGTGCTGAGCGTTCTCGGTAATCTTATCCCATATCCGAACAAACTGCGACAAGTCCGCGCCTCGAATCATTTCGATCATCTGGTCGGGTGTAATAACACCAGCATCGAGCGCGCGAAATGATCCGATTATTACTTCGATCCCGTTAAGGTCAGCAGCCGCTCGGCCATAGTAATCACGAAGGAATCCCGCGCACCCGGCCCGAATACGGCTAAAGGGAGTACGCTCCGCTCCTTTGCCAGCGCTGAAATCAGCGCCAACATCTCGCCTTCCGTCATACTGGATGGAGCGGGATCGAGTATCCGGTGGAGAGCATCCAACTTCGCATATGCTTGCATCAAGCACGGGCGATCATAAACGCGCTCTAATTCGGCGGCATCCGCTGTAAATGGTTCGTATGGCGGCGTCGGTGAGCGGATCGCACGCCACAAGATCGAAATCGTTTCTAATTCCTCTATCAGATCGGAATCGAGCTGCGGATCTAATCCATCAGCTTGCGCTCGCTGCCGCGCTTCCACTCGCGCTGCTCTGCGCTCGGGCTCTCGCGGAACCCGCATTATAACCGATATCGCCTCAAATTTTCCGTCCTTGCGCCGCTTGAAAAGTTTTTCAGGAAACAACAAATAGCCAGCGTGTTCAAGCGCTTCCAATTCTGCCCAATTCTTATTGAGAATTTGAGCGAGAACATGATCGCGCTCATCGGGCATTTGGATAAATGCATCCCGCATTAACTGCCCATCTTACCGACGAAGGTGAGAGATTGCTTGATCTCGGAATCAAGCGGGAGCTCAAATCCGACGTTTTTGAAAACGCCTTCCACATTGATCGTCTTTCCGGGAATCTTGATCCGCAGCTGCTTGATCAATCCCTTCTGGACCATCTCAACGTAATCACGCTCCGGCCCCTCTTCACTCACGGCAACGTTGAACGTAACCGTAGTTTCTTGGGTGCCCATCGTATAACCGGCTCCCGGGCGCCGCAGCGTATGCACTTGCTTTGCGTTGTTGGTTAGATCGATCTTGACGTCGGTGACATCGATCAGATCACCACTTCCGAGCGCTATTCTGCCGCGCGGATAAATTACTTGTTCGCTTCCAGCCATGTTCAAACCTCCTCGGGTACTCTGCTCAGTTTTACCTACTTATCAGTTTGATCTGTTTATCCCGGTATGCGCTGCACAACCACGCCCGCTTTCGCCCACGGCTGCACGATCTTGAACGGCAGCACGAGATCGACCTGTGTCGTGTCGCTCTCATTCACCTTCACGACCAGCGAACCATCCGCGATCGCAGCATCGAGAGAGGCTTTTGTGATAACGCCCTTACGGACCCACGCGCCTAGCCGGTTTATGCTCCACGCTTTGATATCGCGCTCTTCCAGCACACCAGCTGGAGGAGGATCGGTGCCTTCAGCCACATCGGGAGTAACCTTGGCATTCGGGAACGCGAGGGGCAAATTATCGCGGACATCTCGCGCCACGATATAGGTAGCCGACACATTCTGCACATCGGTGCAGCGCTTATCACTGCCGTGGCAAGTGACCGATCGCACCAGCTGCTCGGCATCGCTGCCTTGCGAATAGGTGACGATCGAAACACCACCATCGAGTGCGGTTTCGCATTCGGGTTGTGTTGGTCGATCTCCGGTGATGTCCCAGCTCCCGATATAACCATCCAAGAGCTCTCCGATCCGATTGCCAGCGGGATCGAGGCTTTCCATCGCGAGCCGACCGACAGCCTCGCGCGCTGCCAGCTCACCGGGCAATCCGCGCCCATTCACGCAGACAATCAACTCGGCTCGAACATCATCATTGCCGCCCTTGGAAGAGGCCGCAGTGGCGACCGCATGCGCGATCGTGCTGGTTATACCGACAACGACCAACTGGAGTTTCGCACCAAGGCCGCTATCGTAATTATCGATGTGCGTGAGAATGTCTTTCAGGCCACTATCCGTTGCTACATTCTCCACGTCGGCGTTGCTCAGCGCAGGAACGATAAAGTGATATTCCTTTCCTGCAATCGCAGCGAGCGCATCGGCCAGATCGGGGTCGGTCGTGCCTCCCACGAGAGGAGTATGAGCAGCCGCGCCGGTGATCGTCTCCGTACCCGTCTGCGCTCCTTGCAATGATGCTTTCACGAGAATGTCGTTTCCGACTTTGCCCGGGACTTTGGAATCGATCGAAACGATCCCAGATCCACCGCTCGATGCAACGCACGCGAGATCATCCGCGAGCGCATTGATTGCAGCGATCGCAGCTGTTGCGAAATCGGCGGGAGTAACACCATTGAGCCACGCGACCTCGATCGATCTCCCCATGATATCGAAAACGACAGCTTGATTCGCGGCGACCGCACCACCCGCCGTGATATCAAGAGTTGCGGTTCCAGCACCCGGCGCTGGTGATATGAAATCGACCTGAGCAGCGGGATATTTCCCGTAAATTATCTTGGCCATCAAGTGGCCGAGCGTGCCTTCTCCGAATGCAGTCGCAGCAGAATCCGCACCCTCCCCCGTTCTCACTTCATCGTCGTTGGTGAGATCACCCGCGCTCGACTTCGAGGCCATGATCACGGTGCGCAGCGCACTCCCTCCCGGCCCAGCGGGGCCCGCCAATAAATCGACTGTCAAATACAAACCCGGCGTCATCACGCTAGGACTCACTGCGATCGGCATTCCCATCACTCACCTCCGTTAGATAACTTTGGATCAGACGCAGCTACTGCAATTGGAGCGCTGCCCCTTTTCTTTAGAATCGTCTTGGTTGTAACACCGGTGTTACAACCGGCAGTCTCCGATTTATCATCGGGTATAGGTTCAAATCCCCTCACTGCCGCATATGTTTCATATTCAGCGCGCGAGCGTTCTATCAAGCAGGCGCCGCTATTAGGAGAGCGCTTTAACATGCGCTTATACTCTTTAAGATATTGCCTTGTTTCAGAAATCGGAATCGGAACAATAGCGTCGGTGTCCCAAATAAATCCGTCTTTCGTGCGAATAGCCCCAATAATAGAACCCGTTCCATAGCGCGGCGCTGCGCTCCCATTGACAGGACTGAAATATCGGAACTTGACCACGGTTCGAGTCTACTCCATTTCTAGTAAGATGATCAACTGCTCGATGTTTAATCCTGCTCCATCTCGATTTCAACATCGTGGACAAGCCGCAAATCGCTTGCGTCCTCAATGCGCTTATCGACATCCATAATCGTAGTAACCCACGGTTGATAAACACGGGTATCAGTTCTATTCAGGACTGCCATCGCATTGAGCAGCAATCCATAAACATAAAACCGCTGATAGACGGGCCCCCCACCGGTTTCGCGCCAGCGCTTGACGATCTGCAAGCCACTCGGATTGGAAATTGCCTGCTCATCAATCGAATTCCGATCAACGAGCATCGTGGCTATTTGGTCGAGCACTTCCAATCCCTCAGCTCTGCGCGCGTGATCATTCTCCCCTCGCTCGCTCAGCACAGCGATCTGGAAACCCAATTTATAAAGTAGCTTTCGAGTTCCGAGCCGAGTGGCGCGCTCAGTCATCGATGTGCTTGATCCATCTGCTGGCTCGTCATCGATCCACGAAAGCAGCGCAGCCGGGAACCGCTTGATACTGCTGCGAGCCAGATCGAGCTGCATACTGCCATCGAGGTGCTCATACATGACCAAATCGCGCAGCGCTCCATAAGTCGTGAGATCAGCACCACCTACGAATAATTCAGCTGCAATAGCCGATTTTATCCCGGCGATAGGCGGGTCAAACGCGAGCACAGTATCTTTCGGAATGCATTGCCTCGTGCCGCCGATATTCGAGAACATTTCTACCGTAATACCAGCTGATGTAATGGTCCAAGAACCATCTGCATTCGGCCCCACCGCTGCTTTCATCGCAAGATCGGGCCGGGATTGCCCTTCGATCACCGGGATCGCGTAAGAATTTCGAGGCAGCGCAACAGTGGCTTGGACAGCTTTGACAAGAACATCACCGCTTGCTCGGGTTCCCGTCAACGGTTGAAGCGCTGCCATGATCCCGCGCGCCGTCTGCACGATAATGCTCATCGATCGATCTCTGCTAAGAGGGTATTTCCGATCTGTTCAAGAACGCGCGGCATATCAATTGCGAGGAAATCGCGCAATGGAATCACCTTTCTCGGCCGATCGCTCGTATGATAAATCGCATATTTCGCTGGGCTCATCACTTCCACCCAATTGGGATTCGGAGATCCTGGCGATTGCTGAATTTGCGCGAGCAGCCCCGTGTCCTGCAAGAGCGAACCTCCGAGCCGATTCGGGTGCCGTTCCAGTGTGGTATTTTTCAACGGCAGCCACTGGCCATTCCCCTCGCTCTGTAGGCGATCATCGATCGCTGTGATGAGGCTCTGAGCAATGACATCGAGAGGGATCGCGCGCTTGCGCGCATTATAAGCGAGCAGCACCCCTTGGAATTGATCCGTAATAAACTCGACCTTTACGGTCATTAATACCCACCCGAGCCTCTCGGATTTCTCTCGCTGGTAGCAAACACGAACGAACTGGCTTGCTTCGATGTCTCGGTCGGTCGCAGATTGCCCCCAATTTGCGGGTTTGTTCCCGCGCTTCCCTCGCCGATCGATCGCTGCAATCCTTTACTCAGACTCTCGAAAAATTCGATCGCTCTTTCATACTGCGCCCAATAACAACCCTTACCATCATCGGCGCAGAATGCTGGGCGCCGCTCGCTCGCAAACTCCAACGCTACCCATGCACAGTGGCTCGTAAAGCCGGGATCGTTTGCTGCCAGTGTCTTGATAGCGTCTACACTCCAAGCCCGCCTCAAACGGCTGTAGGCTTCACTCTCCGCTACCTTTAAGACAGCCTGAACATTGGCGTCGCTCTCGCTGATCGAACCATCGCCATCATCGTCGAATAATTGGATCGTTCGCTCCGAACCGACGAGGTTCTTCAAATCTTGCAATTTCAACCAATCGGCCATGATACCATCATACCTCAACACCAGAGAGTTGTCAGGTACAGAGACTCAACACCGTTCCATCTCGCTTATTAAGATGCTCTCTCCAAATTTCGATATTGCGCTGGATGCGCGCAATCGGAGCAGCGCGCAGAGCGATCTCAGCTTGCTCGATTGCTTTTAGATACTCGCCAGTATGATTGTAAACCATCGACAGCAGATCATACCGATCGATCAAATAAACCCGCAGATTCAAAAACAGCCTGCATTGCGGAATCGGCAGCGATGCGCACTTGAGCAGCCACGCCTCCGCTTCCCGGTATCGCTTGTGTCGATAAGCGAGATCAGCGAGATAATAATAGGCTTCGGCCATCGCGGGATATTCTTCCAGCGCGAGCACGAACTGATCGCGCGCTTGCTCATCTCTGCCGAGCGCGCTCAGGCAGCGACCAGCATTTACTCTGGAATGCCAACGCTCCTCATTCCACACGCTGCGCTCCAAGCAGCGCTCGTACGCGAGCACAGCATCTTCGTACCGCTTATTTTCTCGATAGGCATTGCCGAGATAGAACCAAGCGCGAGCATTCCCCGGGCTCTCTTTTACTTCATTCTCGAATCCGACGATATTGGCATCTGCTCGCTGAACATCGCGCGCTTTTTTATCGGCTGGGTTCTGCTCGCTTTTCAAGTGATCGATCATCACCTGCGGCGCCGAATGCCGCTTCTTTATCACGGGCGCATTGTGCTGCGGATTGATGTATCGGACGCCCGGTGCGAGCACGCGCACGCTGTCGAAAATAATCTGCGGAATGCCATCCGCATCTCGATCGAACGCAACTTTAATTTCGATACCATCACACCCGAGAAAAGCAGCTTTGTCGATCGCCTCTGAAAGTTCGCTTGCTTTGCTTCTCAGCACTTCGTGGCCGTCAAGTATCAAGCACCATGCTTTGGGATCGCATGCATCGAGAACTTGGTTTCGTGCTTTACTGAAACCCCAATCTGGATCTCCATCCACGCTGCACTTTGCAGCAAGCTCCTCTGTCAAACGAGTATCGATCATTCTGCACGCAAATCGCTTCACAATCTCGCGCGTGCCATCATCCGATGCCGCATCGATTCCAATCACGATCTGATCAACGATCGGAAGCACCGCCAAGATCGTGCGCTCTATCGTGCGCGCTTCATTCTTGACGATCATCGCCAACGCTATTTTCTGCTCTGCCATGTTACACCTTGAAATGCCGAGCGAGCAGCCCTGGCAGAAGGAAACGCCATACCGGACCCGGATCGAACCGGCGTGGCGGTGGATCGAAATCGCTGTGGCCCCACTCGAAAGCCTCGATCGGCCATTCTGGATGCCAGCAGCGCAGCGCACCGATCAATTTATCAGCAGCATGCAACTGAGGATCAGTGAATTCGGTTCCATCTTTGCTTTCTAGCTCGATTCCGATCAGCCATCGATTTATCCCTCCCTTGGCCCACGCTGGCGTCTTCGGAGAGCGACGCCTCACATGCCACGATCCCTTAATCAACGGCACAGATTGCACAATCGGACCCTCTTGCGACAACCAGAGATGCCAAGAGCGCTGATCAAGCGGATTCAAATCACGAATACGTCGCACCGCTTCGATATCGTGCGGCGTTGCACCAGCTGTATAATGCCAGCAGATACCAACAGGCGCACCCGCAGCGAGAGAGAACTTTCTCCACGATGGAACTTGAGCGATCGTCGGATCATTGTTCTCGATTGCAATCAATAACCCATCAGTATCGACAAGCATTTGTTACCTCGAACAAGCGCGCGCATATTCGCACGAATCTGCCACCACTACGCATCCGAAATAATCCCTATATTCGGAAAGCTCTGCCAAGTTCTTACAGATATCCTCGCAGCTCGCTCCAGCCGCAGTAGGCCGAGATTCATCGCAGCCAAGCTTGGCATAGGTAGAGCACACGTCCGCGCAAGTAGGACGTGCTGGCGGTGTGGTAATGCTGCCGCATGCTTGCATGCTGCAAACCAATACGAATAAACCAATAAATCGCATTTCGCCTCTCAATCTGGAATCTTCGGAGCTCTGCGAATAACAAGCAAGTCTTTAGTTTCGCTCCATGCGATGTAATCAGCTGAAAGCCACGCCTTGCCGTGATCACCCCAGCTACTTCCCCAGCTATTCAGATCAAGAAAGCGATCTCCATCGTAGCCTATAAGCACAGTGAAATGGCCACTGCGCCTTAACTCATCTCGACTTGGAGGCAATAGCGGCGGATCACCTGCTTTCCATGCATCGAATGCAGATCCGACCGTCGTTCCGATGCCAACTGCATAACCAGCATCGAGTGCCAGCTTGCATTCTTCTACCCTGCGCGCGCCGCTCGACAAAATAAAATAATACTCGAATGCGCGATGATCATACGAGAGCCGAAATGCTTCCATTCCGGGAAATACATCGAATTTATCGATGAAATATGGCCAATGCTGCTCATCGCAACACCCATATTTCCGATACATCTTGATCGCAGTCTTTGGGTCGGCGCCGCAATCGATGTGGACCAACCCCTCCGAATCGCGCGAGCAATAATATGGCAGCAATCGCGATGGAAGCGGCGGCGACGAGCCGGGAACATCTGCCCGATTGCGCATTCGGATCATTTGGGATAGCCCGTTGAACACGCAAGAGCCAAGCGGACCCTGATCGAGAACCTGCACCACTTGATATTCGAGCCCGCAACTGCCTATGGATTTATCTCGCGCTCCAGCCAGCGCCAGCATTCGCTCCACGGGGTAATCAGAATCCTCGCGGAGTGATGGCCTATAACCCCAAAGTCTCATCTAACTTTCAACGCAAACGCACTTGGAATAGGAACAATCAATTCACCAGCTGCGCCCCGATACATTGAGAAGCTTTCGGAGTTCGATGTCGATCGAATACCGATCGGGCCGGTGAGAGTGAGCAGCTTTGAATAATCGCTCTTGAAGCCATCGAGCGCGGTGCGCAGCTCTTCCTCTGTCGCAGCTTCGTTCGTAGCCACTCTGCTGAGCGCACTAAGATCGCGCCGCACCAATTGCAGCTGATCCTTGATCGCATCTCTGCCTTGATCGCTGGGATTGGCTGCAAAGTGATCGTCCACATATTGTGCAATTTGCTCAACGATCGGAATAGCATCGACCACGGCAGAGATGACAGCGGGAACGAGAGCCAGAATGCCACCGCAGCCGCCAGAGAATAGAGAGATCAAAACCAAAAATATGATCAGTTTGCTTTTCATAGCAGCCACCTATTTCACCAGCTCGACCGCATCTTGTGCGAGCAGCGCCGACGCATCTTCCTCGCTGAGATTCATCATCGTTCCAACAGAAATGTGTGCGCCTCCGATCATAACATTGCTCAGCAATCTATAAATCGGCTTGGGCGCTGCTTTCGGAGCAACTTTCGCGGGATCTGCTTTCGGAGCAACTTTCGCGGGTGCTACTTTCAGCGCAACTTTCGCGGGTGCTTCGATTGGCTCAACTTTCGCGAGAGATGCGATTGGCTCCGGCTGCTTTGCTTGCTGCTCAATCTGCGCTTTCTCGATCACATCAATAAGCTGCGCCTTCGACATGCTTTGTTTCACCGACAACATGAGGCGGTTTGCTTCCGCTATCAGATCGCGCTTTCCAAATTCTTTTAATGCTCGTTTGGCCACGTGCATCCTCGCTAGAAAGAAAAGGGCCGAGCGGAGAGAACACCGCTCGGCCCGTAGTTGGGGTTTAGGCCGATAAGGGCCGCTCTATTGAATGCATCCGGTGATGATCCCGCCGCAGCGGTTGCCAGTCATCACAGCCAAATCAGCTTGTGAGACTACAATCATCGTTCCGCCAAGAGGTCCGCGATCTGCGATCTCGAACTCACGCGCCTCGAATCCGGTGCCACTCGGGCCACGACGCCGGAAGGTATAGGTGCTGGCAATTTCCTCGCCATCGGTCGGAGTGCCGGGCGGCACGGTGACCAACACAGCCACATTCGCGAGGATGTAGTCGAGCGCCGAGGTTGACTCGTTCTTCACCTTCGAAGCCACGACCCGAATGGGAGGAAGGCCGGGAATGATGAAATCGACGAGCTTCGTTCCCGCATCGGCTACCATCGAGATAGCAGCCGGGGCCGCTCCATCTCCGAGCAGCTGCCGCATGTGATTGCGTACCTTATCGTGACGGAGAAAGGCATTGGCCACCTTCTGGTTCATCCAGATTTCGGTCACTTGCTGCGCGCTTTTCTCGATGCCCGTCTGAACATCGAGCATCGGATCGGAAGAAGCGCCGCCATTCCATTTGTACGCCGCTCCGAGAGCCGTGCGCACCGTGGCGTCCCAATTGCCGCTGGTTCCGAGCAGATCCCACACGTCGATTTCTCGATCGAGATCAAGAGCTCGGCGACAGCGCCGCGATGCCGCCATCAACGGATTGTAGTTGTTGCCGCTCTGCGCTTCGGTCTGCTTCGGAATGAAGCTCCCGACGTAGCGATTGACGACTTTGTAGGATGATAAGACGCTCTTCGGATCGACCTCCGGCACCTTTCCCTCATCGCTGCCCTTCACGGACACGCGCCGGAATGCATCGTCGGAATTGAACGTCCTGAATTTGTCCTCATCGTTATCGACCAGGATAACCTTGGACGCCTCATCCGCGCGATATTGAAACGGTTTGTATCCGGCCAAGTAGGTCGGGATTTCCGTGGGATCGTGAACATCGGAAGGCTGTAGCGATAGGGTGACCCGATCGCCCGCATTTCCAATGCCTTTGATGTTGTCCGCCAATTTGATTGTGAGCTGTTCCATCGTGTTTACCTATTTTCTTTCTGTATTGATCCTCTGGTTGCCGTTGATCAGCTCTGTTAAGTCCCGGTGGGGCCTGTGGGACCGGTTGCTCCGGTTGCGCCTGTCGCTCCGGTTGCGCCTGTTGCGCCTGTTGCGCCTGTTGCGCCTGTTGCGCCTGTTGCGCCTGTTGCGCCTGTCGGGCCGGTTGCGCCAGTCGGGCCAGTCGGGCCGGTTGCGCCAGTCGGGCCAGTCGGGCCGGTAGCGCCCGCAATCGAAGTGTGGCCGAATAGCTCAACTTCGTGCAGCACATTGCTGGCCCCCGCCGTCATTGCGATACCGAAAGCGGTGCCGCTGCCGCCGAGCGTGAGACCCTTCCCACCCGTGGTCGGCATCATACGAGATCCGACGTTAATCGAGCCGCCAGCGAGAACCTTGGCACGTCCCGAAATCTGGACATTGCCCCAATTCCCGTTGGCGATCGCCTGCATGGTGACACCGTAGACGGTGCCGTCGTTCGCTTCTTGCAGATCGACCTCATCGTCCACCGTAGGCGACGATTTTACTTTCACCAGCACACCCGCCGCCATATTGGTGCCGCTGGTATTTTTACCGGCCCGAATACCATCCGGGCCGACGATTACTCTGGGTTCTCCACTCATTGCTATTCCTCCTATTTATTCGATTTATCCCGTGTATCGCGCCCGTTTAATCGCCGGTCTAGGTCTGATCCACGACGTTAGGTTGTTTTTTGAGATTGCACGCCGCAACGAATACATCTTCATGCGACCAGCTATCGGAACCGTTCACCGTTGCACGGATGCAAGCCATCGCGCGCTCGGTGCTGTTGATACCAGGATAGATCGCGAGATTGATCACGTTCGGCTGTCCCGCTTTCACGGATACCTTCGATTGTGGCGAACCTTGCAATTTAGGAGTTACCACCACGCTCGCGAGCAGCTTATCGTCGCCCGCTTGCTGCTTCGGATAGCTCGCAGCAAATTTCTCCGCATTGCTCGTTCGGAGCAACAGCAGCGCATCGCGGATCTCGGGACCGTATCCGCGCGATGCGATCACAGAATCGACATCCAATTCCGCAGCAGCCTCTTCGGATTTCTGAATGCGAGAGCGCAAGCTCGACAACTCGGGCATCACGCCCGCCAGCTCTTTCGCTTGCTGCATGAGTTCGGCGATTCGATTCACGGCTGCATCGGCATCGCTCACTCCCATCGCTTTGAGCAGCGCCGTGAGTTTCGCGCGAGCGCTGATCGATTTCTCGACGGCATCCAACAACACGGGCGTGCTATCGGATTCGGCGCCGACTAATTTCTGGATACTGTCGCGCATGCCCGTGAGTTCAACAATCGCAGCCTCGATGGCGGCGTCTGCTTCTCTCACGCCTAAGCGACCAGCAAGTACCTTCAAAAGTTCCATGTCCAATTTCCTTTCTCGTACCTTTGCCGCTGCGGCTGTTGCAGCTCCTTCCGGCGGAAGTGCCGGAGCAGGAGCGATTTGTCCCGCTTGCTCTTGCACCATGCGGGAAATCAGTTTGTCGGCCTCTGCCAATACCTCATCGGATGACGAGAGAGCCGGAAGATTGAACAGTTTGCGCATCGCGCCGATGATGTCCTCGATCTCAACGCCGACCGGCGCACCACCTTGCAGCGCCCACTGTTTGAGCTTTGCAATTTCGCCGGTTAGCTCTGGCAATCCGGCAGTGGCGGGTAATCCGAAAAGCTCGCGCAATCGCTCGATCGCTTCTTCGGCATCGCACGCCATATCCATCCACATAAGCCCATGACCTGCATTTATTTGTTGCCTCATCTGTTGCCTCGATGCGACCAATTTCTGCATTCCCTGAACGATCGGCGAATTCGTCAAGGCCACGCTGGTCAAAACGGCCCCGACATTTTTCGCGCTCGCCGGATCGATCGTGTTGAATGATACCGACACGCTTGCCCACTGATATTGGCCATTGCGGACGTAGCCACGCGCAAGTTCCAGAAAGCGGGTCAAGCCCCAAAGCTCAGCGCGCCCCTCCTGAGAAGTACGCACTTCTAACTCGCGCGTCCAGCCCTGCGCTGGTGCTCCCGTCATCGGAATCGATCCATCAGCAGGCCACAGCTCGCTTGCGTGATGAAAGTCCCACGGAATTACATCTGCGCTTCCAACACCATCGGTCCCCGCTTTGTAGCTGGGATTGGCGTGGAAATTATTTACAAGTTGGTTGAATATGTCGCGCGTCAATGAGAAAGGCTGCTCCCCATTTCGATATCCGGGATAGTTGCCTTCCATCGCAATCTGCACCCAGCGCGGCGAATCGTCCTGCGCATCAACGGGAGCGACAGCAACGGCATCGAGCCGCACAGACAATCCGAATATACCAGCATTAGATTCCATCAATTGCGGACGAATAGCGCCACGTTTCCGCCTTATTGATTTGTCTGCACGCATCCTTAAGTCCAATTTGATTAGAATCTACACACCCAACAACACGCCAACTATACGCGGACACAATATGGAGTGTCAACGGTTCAGATCAATTCTCCATCTATCAAACTGATCCCCGGTTCAATTTCGATCGTTCTCATACTACCCGGTTTGAAATCTTCCGGGGGGCGCTGCCGCACCCGCCACATATTGTCGGTTTCTCGGCTAGTATAGTGCTCGAATCCATGCGCTTTCGCCCAATTCAAAGCGCTTTCCACAGTCTCGAATTTCGATTTATCGAATATCAATGTTTGTGCTGCGCGCTCTGCCGATATTCCAGCATGTGCGTCGAGCATTACGATCGCATCGTGCCAAAATGACGCGAGCATCAACGCGGGCCCCGCCGTAAATCCGGGATCGGGAATATAATTTATTGCAGCACCGGACGAGATCACCATGCCGGATGCTTGCTGAGCTGAGAGCGAAACCACACGACACCGGCAATTGCTAGTATATATCCCATTTGCTGCTATCCATCCGAATGGAGATTCGAGATCAAAAACATGACCCGAAAAATCAAACTTTCTAACACCAACGACCTCATCGAGAAATACCGCTCCGGAATATCGATCAAGCATTTGTCGGATAAATACGCTATCTGCCGACAAGCGATCGCTCGCATTCTTTCCGAGCAGGGTGTCAAACTCAGAACTCGATCCGAAGCTGAAAGACTCAAGTGGAAATCGATCTGCAATTCGGACGCTGCTATCAAGCGCCAATGTTCTGCTGCGTGGAATGCGCGTCGCGGTCAAACCGTCAGCCTCGAAACCAAGATCAAGCAAGCCAAAACGCATGAACGCCATTTGACTCGCTGCGGTCGTTTTGAAAACGAATTGTTTGATCTCATTTGTAATCGTAGAAACGATGTTCGTCAGCAATTCGCGATAGGACCCTACAACATTGATATTGCCTGCGAATCGGCTCGCCTCGCCGTGGAAATCATCGGGACTATAGCTGGAAAAGTGAGAACTGCCGCGCTGCGAGAGCGCGTGAAATATATCCTCGACAACGGCTGGTGCTTGCTCTTTGTAACGCTGCGCACTCGCACTCAACGATGCGATCCCGGATTGATCGCGATTGCAAAGCAGATAGTCGTGCTCGCAAATAGAACTAGCTGGGATCAATCCGCGCGTGGTAACTACGGGGTGATTGGCCGTCACGGAAAGCCGACGACCTACTGCAGTAATCAACTCCACGGCTTGCCCCGAATAAAAAGCTTTTGATCCACCGCTTATTTTTCCTTCAATCGCTGTTCCGGGAAGAAAGCAATTAAATCCCAGTGGTGGATACCCGCGTTGCCAAAATGGATCGGTCGCTTTCAAGATCACGCCGTCAGCTTGCGCATGATTCGGGCGCCGCCTGTTATCGCTGATAGTCCTGATCTGCCAGTATGGTAGTGCTTTCATAACAACTGGCTGTGATTGCCGCGCATATCGTCCTGTGTTGTAAGCGCCGAGCACATTCGTCCTGAATACCGTTTGCACATATGCTGTTTGCGCTTTCGTGCTCGATGCGATCACGCCTGCGGATTGCAGTCTTGACTTAAATGATGTTGCAAAGTCACGCAGCGACGTGCCCTTGCCAACCAGCCGCGCCAGCTCAGCATGCGCTTGCTGTAGCAAGTGGTTTTGCGTCAATGCTGCCACCGTAAATGCTTTGCGCTTTGCGATGGCTGAAAGCCGAATAAACGATGCTTTCGTTACGACGTTGCGCGCCTTAAAGTACGCCATTGCTTTGTCAAAAGGCATCGAGACGAATTTAGGATCGAATGGAGGAATGGCTGCAAATTTCGCCTGCTCGACGGGAGTTCCCCCTTCATCGAACGCACTATCCAGAGCTCCGAGCGCGAGCGATCGAACGATATCCTTTTCCAACGGCTCTGCGAATGCTCGGGCGCTGAGTCGCATCGATGCTCGATTGGCTGCGTTTGCAATCGAACTAGCATCGGATAGTCCATTGAACGCGCTTGCGAGCTGATCCGCCCAATCGTTTACAGCTCCTTGTAATGCGGGCGTTCCATCTTCAAATATGCTCTCTAAGCTGCCGTTCACGCTCTCGGGTTGACGCGCACAGCACACGCATTCATCCGCATTGTATCGCGCGATCGTTTCAAGCTCTGCATTCGTCGCAAGCTCCGCAGCTAATCCTCTCGCAATGATGTCGCCATCCGTTGCTTCGGGTTCGCGCTCCATGTGCTTGAAGTTCTCGATTTCTCGCAGACGCTCCTCGGCCGCTTGCTCGGAAGAATAGCAACCGAATTTCCGGCTTCCATCGTGGCTATAAACGCACCATTCGCCGCCAACTTGCCGAATCATCAAATAAACATTCTCTGCTGCGGCTATCTGAACCGGACCGCTCAATATCGGAAGCGCGCCCTCTTGCGCTGGAGCTGCCTCTTCGGTTGCCTTGCTGATAGCTATTTTTTTAGATTCAAATTCGGTAATCGTAAGATCACCATCTGGATCAGGAGAACCATCCGGCAATGTGAGTGGCTGCAATCCCTGACCAGCGCGCGCTTCGTTTACCGTCATAATTGTGGCTTGATCAGCTGAGCCTATGCTGATCCCGGTATCATCGCGCGCTCCCTCATCCGTGCTCGCAATCGGTGCAATCGGCTGCTGTTCTCCGGCAGATGGCGAACTACCATCCGGCCAAACAATAATCGGTCGTGGCGCTGGGGCGACTGGCGCAAGCGGCGACATGGGCGGCTGCTCTACTTTCAAGATCGCCTCGATGCGCTCCGGCTGGCGGAACCCCGTGATCTCATATGCTTCCGCAAGCGATATTTCTAAACCCGAATCAAGCGCCCCTTTCAAGCGCTCGACCTCTGCCTTTCGATCTGCTGGTAAATCGCTCCTCAGTGCGAATGTCGGAGCATGCGGAAGCTCACTCTCTCCGAAATTCGCTGCGATTATTCGATCAGTAAGTTGCGTCTCGATGATCTCACTCAGCTCTGCGGCATCGCTGGTGAGGATCATCAACTGCTCGTCCTGCATAACGGATGCTTGGCTGCTATTGAGTCCCGCTGGCATGCCATCAGTAGTTCCCGTCTGCCCGAGCACGAGCTTACTGATCTGCTTATCCGCATCGTCGATCACTTCTTTGTGAACTTCACCCGCTGATTTCCCCGGCTGCACAACAGTCAGCTTCGTCCCTCTCGGCATGCGCGCAGTGTATGCGGCGCCGAGTCCGTCTGCTGCGTCATCCGCTGCCTGCAAATCTTCATCGGATGCGCTGCTCTCTTCCTCGACTTCAATCAAGCGCCACGGCTTGCCGAATAATTCGAGTAAGATCATCCGATCGCGCTGGCTATAGCGTTTGAAAAAACTCCAGTACATGCACCGAGGTGCGAGGCCCTCGCGCTCCGGGTATTCCCCGAATAATTGTGGCTGCCAGATCAAGAATTTACCAGCTGGCTCGGCATCGAGCACGATTCCAGGCGTCGAGAATATCCCACTCGTCGAGAGCTTCTCATCCGTTACGACAAGCTCTCGATTCGGGCCGAATGACAATCGGCGCGGGTGAATCCAACCGGTTTGCACTACGGCGATCCGTACTGATCCGAATTTATCGCTTACAGGTCCAGCGACCATCGTCCAGAGAACTTCCAGCGCTGCGCGCCCATCGAATAGCGCCCATGCAAGCTGGCGCATTGTGCGCCTGAAATGCGTCAAATTTTGCAGCTGCTCGCGCACAACGGCGGCATAAAATAGCGCTTTCTCTTTGTCGATTCCCCCGCCCGTTGCGGGGCGAACTTCGTACGGCAGACAGCTAACAGCGCCGAATCGCTTATTGAGCACTGCGCCGAGATGCGGATCTGTTTCCACCGTCTCTCTGCTCAGATCGGTCAGCTGTTGCATATTGCCGATATGCGCGAGCTTTAAGGCTGTCTCGATCCGATCAAGAGAGATCGAACGGCCAAACCGCTGCCTCGTCGAATCCTTGGCGACTGGAATAGATAGGTTGGTGTTTCTAAGCATCGAGAGGGGAACTCCCGGGTAGGAGCCTCCTCCGTCGTTGGGCGCGTATGCTTTCAGCCGAATAGATCCCTGATTTCTCACAACAAGCGCCGCAGCTCTCGCCGTGTTCTCGACTCCCGTGCTAACTCTGCGCCTCATATCGGTTACGCTATCACTTACCGAGCCAGCCGCCAAGTGCTCCGAGCGCGGCTGCTCTCGTTCGATCGATAATCGATCGCGGCGGTGGCTCTCGCTGCTGCTGATATCGATCGAGTAATTTTGCCTGTTCTTCATGCGCTGCCATCGCAGGATTGTCTAACTGAGTGGCGATCGCTTCGTAGCCATCTAACACTTTGGATAGTGCGTCTAGGAGCAAGTCCTTCCGGCTTTTGAGACTCAGGTGGCTGGTTCTATCCCTCGACGATTTACCCGCCTCCCTGAGCTGTGAGGCGATCTGCTTCAATGCTTCGGAATGCCCCCGCTTGATCCCGGACAAATAGAGCGCGTGCTCAGCTTGCGAGAGCGCCAGCACGATCGGATCTCCAGCCGACATCAATATCCGCCCTCGTAAATCAGCGCTCTACGCTTGCCGGGTTTCGGATGCACGTTTCCCCGACTGCCGCGCCGCGATGCTTCTCGGCCAAGCCATGCAGCCATGAGAGCATTCCCGGTGTGCGCCGGTGGTGGCTGGTAATACATGCATTCGTCCACAAAATTCTGGACCTCTGGATCACATCGTCCATTTGAATCGCAGGGAATGATCCAAGCGCCATTCTGGAATTCAGTAAAGATAGATTCTACTCCGAAATCCTTATCGTATTTGTTGCTCGCGCTGGTCGCATGCGCTTGTACCTGCAAGTCGCGTTGTTTTTCCAGTGCAAATTGCCGAATGAAATCTTGCGCCGCATTTGTTTCGACACGCGTCACACTTCCATATCGTTGCGATTTCCCGACGAGCTTATCGATGATCTCCGGCCCGGTAAATCGCCCGCTTTCTATATTCAAAATTTCGCGTGATCCATCTTTGTGCCGAGAGAATGTAAAGAATACGGTCGGATCGTGTTTTTTACCCGGACCTACACCTAAATCAACGCCGGTATAGGTGGGCAGGGGCCCGTCATAATGATCCAGCAGCTGCTTGCCAATCCCTCGCTGTTTGCAGCGCTCAATCCATGCGCGCTGGCATCGTGTTGCTGTCGGATCGAGCGGCTCGCAAAGGAATAGTCTCGCGAATTCATGCGGCAACATTCCCCCGCGCCCCTCACTACCATATCGGATCTCATTTATGCGCGCGATGCTATAACGCTCGGGCCACAAGGCTGTCGATTCAGTTGGATCAGGATCACATGCGAGCAACCTATACCAATCGTGTTTTTCATCGGTGCGGGTCGTGCTCGGGCGCATATGATCGCGCTTGGCCGCTGCAAGCCAAGAAGCAGACGCATTGGAAAAGCGAACGAATCCATAGATGTCCATGGTCAACGTGGGCCACTGCGCATCGTTTTCTAAATAATAGGTGAGATCATTCCGATCCCACGGCGTATTTGTCACGATTGCGCGCGCTCCAGCAGGATCTAGCCTAGATAAATGCCGCCCATTGAAGCGGCTGCGTACTTTATCGCGCGCTGCTGGCGTCATACTGTTCTCATCGTCAACCAAATCATCGGCTACGAGGAACGACCACCGACTGCCAGCTGCCGCCATGTCGAGCCCTGCCGATGCGAGGCTGGGATCGCGAATACCAGCGGGGCGCTCGACTGTGATCTCGGTTTTCGTCCACGGATCTTGCAATCTCGGGCTTCGTTTTAACCAAGGAAAAACAAGAGCTAATCCGGCAGCTAGATACGGCTCCGTTATGTAATCTGAGATCATGCCGAGCGGCTTCTCCGCTTGCCCCTGCGTCTTGCTCACGATCGCGGCTCGCTGCGTGACATCGTTCCCGAGCAGCCACAGAGCCGTCGCCGCCATCATATACGTGTTGTGAGCGATTATGTCATTAGCTACAAAACAATGAGAATCATCTACAGTAAGATCATATACGTCACGCTTTCCGATTGGTTCGATACTAACAATTTCATCCCAATATAAATCGCTAGACCGCATCCAATCGTGTTGCGTAATTCCAAGTTGTTTACAAACATTCCAAAATGGAGATGCGATTGCACGCCGCCCGTTTCCTCGCATCGTTTTTCCAAATACCAATTCTTTCAACGTTGCATGAGATATCCATCCGATCACGCTTTTTAATTTACCAATTGAAACGCCTGCCTTCTCCACAATATCGGCAAATTCAGTTTGAAACGATTCGCTTACAACCGGAAATCCAACATTGAAATTCCGAGTCTTGCTAAGCAAATCGCTCAATAATAACGCCTTATCCCCCCACAATGTCATTTGAGCGGCGAATGCGTCTAATGACGGCGCTAATATACTTAGTCGCCATGAATCAAACTGTTTTTTCTCACACGTCGCTTTTTTATATCGCTTCGAACTCTGTATTCCGAGTCTAAGCAGCAAATGCTGAATTTCATCGATAGCAATTTCGCTCGCTAACGTGATCGAAACGTCCTGATTAGAAACAGTTCCGTCGCACATCCATATTACCGACAAAAACTGAGCTAATCGCTTGGCGGATAATCCAAACACGCTAGGAGGAATTCGTTTATTTTTAGATTTACAACCGAATAATCGTTCGGATCGAATAAGGTACGTAACAGGATTGCATTTGCTCGATTTATCGGTTCGAACGATCGAATAATCATAATCGGAATAAAATACGACTTCGCAACCAAGACGAGCTGCTGCCTCTTTTACAAGATCGAGAAGAATTGGATCGTCAGTACTAAACCTAGCCGCTTGAGTTGTGCTGCCTTCAGCAAACAATACAGCGAGTAACAACACTTCGGCATCTGTCAAATCCGATTCGATTTCTGGAACTGGTAATAGCGCCGCAATCGCTACAGTATCGCCGACCCGCAACTCAGATGCTGATCGCCAACCTTCAGGAGTTAAATACGGATGTTCGGGCGTTGTCTCAATAAACCGACCAGTCCGTAATTTAATGCGTAAACATTCCTTGATTCCCGTCGCATATTTCCCACCAATCGTCGACCATTCTATCCCGCCATTCTGCGTCCAAGACGAAATGCGCGTTGCTTTATAATCGGCCACTATATCAACGATTCGTCGAAGCTGACCTGTTTTCTGGCACGCAATTTTAGTATTGCCAGTAACGCACTTTCCCATGCCCACGGGAATGCGCAACACGCAAAGCGGATGTGCTTCGATAAAAGAAAACGCGAGTTTCTGGTGCGGCGCCGTGATCAATCGCTGCTTCGTGATCTCGTGGCGCATCACGAAGGAGTAAAAGAGAGATAGATTGGATCGCGCGTTGCGTGCTTCCCTGAGCATCGCTCTGGCTATCAGCTCAGCATCGGAAGAGGTCGAAACCCCACCTTTTAGATCGATCACATTGCCATTGCGGTCGGTAACGTATCCGCCGATCTCGCCTTCGAGATCGAATTCGATCGCTGCTGCGCTTCGTCGTGCCATCTATCGCTGAGAATACAACCACCGCGATCGAATGGTCAACTGCTCAACAAAAATGAAGTTTGTAACACCGGTGTTACAAGTTTCAGCACATCGACTTACATCATAATGTCGTCGAGAGCATCAAGCGCGTCAAGTGCTCGCGCTATACCAGCGCTTTCCGGCTTGCGCGCTTGCAGCAGCGTTTCCGCATCTTCGATGTGCTCGCTGATTCTCGTTCCGAGCGGCAAGCTGCGGAGAAAAGTTATTCCATATGGCTTATCGATAAGACGCCGATCGAGAACCACCACGACCCCGGTATCATCGACCGATCTGATCAACCGACCGAATCCTTGACAGAACGTCATCACTGCGCGCGGAATGCTGAACTCTGCAAAGCTCCTGCGCCCAATCTTCTCCGTCACGAAATCGAGCACAGGATCATCTGGCCGGGGAAATGGCAAGCGATCGATCACCAAGCAAGCGAGCGCCTCGCCGGGAACATCGATTCCCTCCCAAAACGAAGCGAGCCCTAGAAGCACGCTCGAAACATCATGGCGAAATTCTGCGATCAGCTTTGCTCGTGGGGCGTCGCCCTGTACCAGCACTTTATATCCACATCCATTGAGCGCTTTGCGCGCTTCATCGAGCACTCGGCGCGATGTGAAAAGAGCCATCGTTCTTCCCCTTGCGAACGCTACGATCTTGCTTAGCTCAGCTCCTACAGCTGCTGCGAATCGCTGATCAGTGGGCTCAGGCATTCCATTCGGAACGACCAGCATGGCTTGGCTGGAAAAATCAAAGGGGCTGTTCACGCATTCGGTGTCGAGCTTCTCTTTCGGCAAGCCGAGTTCGTTTATTGCGTGATCGAATCTGCCGCCGACGCGCATCGTGGCAGACACGACTACGGCGGATTTAACTTTGCTCCACAGGCTATTGCGCAAACGACTGGAAATATCGACGAGCTTAGAGCAGAGCTTTACGCCGATGTTATCGGCTTCAATATAATAAACCGATTCGGGATCGAGAAGCTGCTCAGCTTCCGAGAGCTTTTCTTTAAGCGCTTTGCAGCGATTCGCACCAGCGCGCAGATCAGCCTTCAGCTCCGCATCGCTCTCAGCTCTCGCAAGCATCGAATAAACATCGGCAGCAGCTCCTAGAGCCGTCAATGCGGCTGCGGCGCTGAACTCATTCGGCTTTCGCAAACGCGCCTTATACGCGCTGGAGTTGGCGTGGATGCGCAGCCGATCCATCAGCGCTTTTCCGGCGATCTCAACATCGATCGCGGTATCTTTGTCGAGCTTGCGCAGCAGCGCCACCGCGCGCTTGAATGACCATTCGGAAATCGAAAACCCGAAAAATGATCGCGCTGTATCGGCTGCTCGATGCGCTTCATCCATGACGATGAGATCGAAATGCGGCAGCATGGTTTCGGAGAGAGAGCAGCCGCGTTGCTCTGCGATCTTCATGGCACTGAATAACAGGTGATAATTGCACACGACGATCTGAGCACCCGCCGCTCGAATATGCGCAGCATCGACGAAACATCTGGAAATCTGCTTGCAGGCGCTTCCCCTGCAATCGCCCTCACCGCACGCAACCTTGGACCAGAGCTTATCGTCGTGCAGCTCTGCCGGAAGCTCTGAGCGATCCGCGAGCTTGCCTGCGCTGAGCTGAGAGCTTGCCCATTCTTTCATTCTTTCGAGGCGCTGCGAATCGCCATCAACGAACCCGCGCTCGCTCTCGATCGCTTTGCGCAGATTGCTCCAGCAGAGATAATTCCCGCGCCCTTTGAGCACAGCATAGGTAAAAACACAATCACTAAGAGCGTTGCTCAAAAACGGAAGATCACGATCCACGAGTTGCTCCTGCAATGCAATATTGCTGGTAACAATCAGCGCTCGCTCTCCCGATTTATCCTGCCTATCAGCTGAGCGCAGCGCAATCGGCACGCCATAGCCGAATGACTTTCCGACTCCTGCTGGTACTTCTGCGATCAGCAAGCTACCCGCCGCGAAAGCATGCTCCACCGCCGATGCGAAAACGAGCTGGCCCTCTCGTGGCTTGTATCCATCCATCATCCGAGCAAGCGCGCCACCGTCTGCGAATACATCAGCAACAGATTTGGCGCTCACGGAATCCTCATTTGGTTGTGCTTCCAAAGACACGCACTGATTCAACGACACAGCCATGCTCCCAGCTTGATCAATGCATCGGGATCAACAACAAATAAATGCCTTCGATTTACATCGTTTATCAAGTTATCAATCGACGGATAAACTTCAATTAAGCAAGCATCCTCGCCAACGATCTCATTTTTGATGCGATATAAAACATCAAACTGTGAAACGATCGGTTTTCCATCACAACGCTCAACTTCGAAATGCTTTCCATCAAATCTAGTTTGGTAAATTACACGCATCTCCCTACCTCCTCCCATCGCCGTCTGGGTCGGGTCGGCATACATCGTGTAAATACCGTTCTATCGCCTCACCTGAATAACCAAGTAGCACACCAACGATCGCGTGTTCAGTCTCGGATGCCGATTGCCGTGCTCGATCAAGTAGATCGAATACCCATTCATATTTCGCCACTTGGATTTCAACCGCCACATCGTCGCCCACGGCACGCACCAAAACTCCATGATGCATGGTCATTTTCGCGGCTTCTATCTGCATGTGCTCACGCCAGAAATCCGTGTCAACCTCGCTCGGCAAAGCGAGATACCTAACGCCACGGGCTACGCAGTAGCACGCATCGTCCA
>Ga0315293_10000110_pt1 | contig 67177 bp, 46 predicted proteins | sample YL17G13_20_MG_FD_203071 | JGI IMG/M metagenome (GOLD analysis project Ga0315293, IMG submission 203071) | Sediment microbial communities from Yellowstone Lake, YNP, Wyoming, USA - YL17G13_20 | ecosystem: Environmental > Aquatic > Freshwater > Lake > Sediment | place: USA: Wyoming | collected... | reverse complement strand
GTGGCTGCTGATATCAGCAGCCCTTGTGATGCTCATGACACCAGGGCTGGCATTTTTCTATGGCGGGCTGGTTCGGCGCAAGAATATGCTGTCGGTGCTTATGCAGTGTTTTATGGTTCTGTGCATAGTGAGTATTCAATGGATTCTATTTGGGTACAGTTTGTCATTCGGGCCGGATAGGGGTTCCGTAATCGGCGGACTGCAATGGTTCTTCTTGAAAGGCGTAGGAATGAACCCGAACCCTAACTATGCAGGGACAGTACCACACGAAGTATTTATGATGTTCCAAATGATGTTTGCTGTGATAACGCCGGCTTTAATCATAGGCGCATTTGCCGAACGTATGAAATTCTCGTCGTTCTGCATTTTCATACTGCTGTGGGCGACTTTTGTGTACGACCCCATAGCACACTGGGTATGGGGAGTCGGAGGCTTTATAAGAAACTGGGGGGCACTGGATTTTGCCGGCGGAACAGTAGTTCATATCAACGCTGGTATGACGGCTTTGGCGGCGGCGCTGGTGTTAGGGAAGCGACAGGGTTATCCGTGCAGTATTTCCCCTCCGCACAATTTGCCGTTCGCCGTGTTGGGTGCGGCTTTACTATGGTTTGGATGGTTCGGCTTCAACGCCGGCAGCGCCTTGAAGGCATCAGGCCTGGCAGGCAACGCGTTCACGGTAACACACATAGCAGGCGCTGTTGCCGGTGTAACGTGGGCTTTGCTTGACTGGCTCAAGTACAAGAAACCCACGACATTAGGTATGATTACCGGAGCAGTGGCCGGCCTGGTAGCCATTACGCCAGCATCTGGATTCGTTATGCCTACGGGAGCGATTTGGATAGGTATAGGGGCTGGGGTGTTTCCGTGGCTTGCGGTTACGTTCCTTAAAGAGGCGTTAGGTTATGATGATTCATTGGATGCCTTCGGCGTGCACGGAATCGGAGGAATGTGGGGCGCAATCGCAACAGGTATATGGGCCACAAAAACGATTAACCCGGACGGAGCAAACGGTTTGCTGTACGGCAACCCAGTACAACTGTGGATTCAAATCAAGGCTGTGATTGTCACAGTAGTATATTCATTCACAGTCGGCGCCGTGCTGTTCAAGCTCGTGGACGTGGTAATGAAACTGCGGGTAAGTGAGCACGAGGAGCGCGTAGGTCTCGACTTGACGCAGCACCGAGAAGCCGCTTATACATTGATTGATTAAATGAGAAAGGACAAGACAAATGAAATATATAGTAGCCATTATTCAGCCGGACCGCCTGGATGAAGTGCTCAAAAGGCTGACAGAAAAAGAGATTCACCTCGTAACAGTATCAGATGTTGTTGGTCGAGGCCGACAGAAGGGTATAGCGGAGGTTTATCGAGGCCACAAGGAAAAGGGTAGTCTCCTGAGGAAGATAAAATTAGAGATAGCTGTAAATGAGAGTTTTGTAGAACCGACAATAAAGGCAATCATCGAAGGCGCAAAGACGGGACAAATCGGCGACGGCAAAATATTCGTCTTAGACCTGCCTGAATGCATCCGCATCAGGACGGGTGAAAAAGGCGGCGAAGCTATCGGATAGCAGGATAAACTTAGCAACCCAATTTTTAGAGAGGTGGACAGATGACTCCAAAAGAATTCTTCGAGTTTGCAAAGAAGAACAATGCCAAGATGGCGGACCTGAAGTTCGTCGACCTTCTGGGCACCTGGCAGCACTGCACGTTCCCGCTGGAGGTGTGGGACGAAGGCACGTTCGTCGAGGGCGTCGGGTTTGACGGGTCGTCGATACGCGGCTGGCAGGGAATTCACGTATCAGATATGATGGCGGTGCCAGACCCGAATACGGCGGTGCTCGACCCCTTCTTCAAAAACCCGATAGTCAGCGTAATAGCTGACATTGTGGACCCGGTGAGCAGGAAGAATTACACGCGAGACCCGCGACATATCGTCAAAAAGGGAGCGGAGTACCTCAAAAAGACGGGTTTGGCGGATACCTGCCACATCGGGCCTGAGCCGGAGTTCTTCATCTTCGACGAGGTTCGATATGAGCAAAATCAGCATACGGGGATGTATCAGATAGATTCGGTTGAGGGGGCATGGAACACGGCGAGATTTGAGGAGCCAAACCTCGGATACAAGCCGAGCTTCAAGGGCGGGTATTTCCCGGTAAGCCCCACCGATACATTCCATGACCTGCGAACTGAAATGGTCACTGAGATGCAGAAGGTCGGGATTATCGTGGAGGCACACCATCACGAGGTCGCCACGGCGGGTCAGGCGGAGATAGATATGAAGTTCCAAGACTTAGTCAAGATGGCCGACCAGTATATGTGGTACAAGTACATCGTCAAGAACGTTGCGAAGAGGAACGGCAAGACGGTAACACTTATGCCCAAGCCGATATTCCAGGACAACGGCAGCGGGATGCATACACACTTCTCGCTGTGGAAAGGCGGCAAGCCGCTGTTTGCGGGCAAGGGATATGCGGGTCTGAGCGAAATGGGGTTGTATGCGTGCGGTGGAATTCTCAAGCATGCACCGGCGATTCTGGCATTCGCGGCGCCTACGACAAACTCATATCGTCGGCTTGTGCCGGGCTTCGAGGCGCCGGTGAACCTGGTGATGAGCGCACGAAACCGCTCCGCTGGCGTGCGGATACCGATGTACTCGCCGAATCCAAAGGCAAAACGGCTTGAGTTCAGATGTCCGGACCCGACCGCCAACGGCTATTTGGCGTGGACCGCAATGTTAATGGCAGCAATAGACGGAATCGAAAATAAAATCGACCCGGGCGAACCTTTAGACAGGGACATTTACGAAATGACACCGGATGAGCTGGCGAAATACCACAAGACGCCCGGCTCACTGGCAGAGGCGATTGATGCGCTCGAGAAAGACCACAAATTCCTGCTGGCAGGCAATGTGTTCACCGAAGACGTCATTAAAACGTGGATTACCTGGAAACGGGAAAAGGAGATAAACGAGATAGCACTGCGGCCGCATCCGCACGAGTTTTACTTATATTATGATAGTTGAGAAGGTAGTCAAAGAAAGTGCAACGAATACCTGAAAATCGGGGTTTATATGAAAGCCAATGGGATCGCGACGGCTGCGGAATAGGAGCCGTTGTAAGAATCAGCGGCCGGCGCGACCATTCTATCATTGAATACGGCAAAGAGATTCTCCTTAACTTGCGTCACCGCGGAGCAGCAGGGGCTGACGAGGTCACAGGAGACGGGGCGGGCATTTTGTTTCAAATTCCTCACGAGTTCCTGCAGGATGAGTGTAAACGCTTGGGCTTTTCCTTACCCGGTCCGTGTCAATATGGAATAGGAATGGTATTCGGCCCACAGAAAAAAGAACTCCGCAGGAAGTGCGACCAAATCTTGGAGGACTCGATTAACCACTACGGTTTGGAAGTGCTGGGCTGGCGAGATGTGCCAACGTCAAATGATTGTCTGGGGCAAATAGCTTTGCGAGCGGAACCCACTATAAAACAGATTTTCGTTGACGGCTCAGGACTCGAAGACGAGCTGCTGGAACGGGGACTATACTTAGCACGTAAACGAGCTGAAAAACTTGTCAGAAAAAGGTTTGGGCAGGAAGGCGAAGATTTCTATGTGTCATCACTTTCCTGCAGAACCATTTGTTACAAAGGTATGTTTATGGCGTGGCAGCTGTTCGCCTATTATCCCGACTTTGCAGACGAGCGGGTCGTCTCAGCTCTGGCAATAGTGCATCAGCGGTACAGCACTAATACATTTCCGAACTGGCGGCTTGCCCAGCCGCTGCGGTGTATCGCCCACAATGGAGAGATAAACACACTCAGCGGCAATCGCAACTGGATGCAGGCCCGCCAGATGAAGATGTCCAGTGAAGCATTTGGTGACAGCATTGACGACCTGCTGCCGATTCTGACCCCTGAGGGGAGCGACTCTGCGTGTTTTGACAACGTGCTCGAGCTGCTTGTTCGTGCGGGTCGAAGCTTACCCCATTCAATGATGATGATGATACCCGAAGCGTTCGGCTCAAAATACCATATCAGTACGGATAAACGCGCATTCTACGAGTATCACGCGGCCATAATGGAGCCCTGGGATGGACCTGCTGCGATTGTTTTTACCGATGGGCGAATTGTCGGCGGAACGCTTGACCGCAATGGTCTCAGGCCCTGCCGGTATCTTGTAACAAGTGATGATTTGGTCATTATGGCCAGTGAAACCGGTGTCGTTCAATTTCCACCAGAGAAAATCCGGCAAAAGGGACGTCTGCGGCCCGGCCATATGTTTCTTGTTGACACGGTTGAAGGACGAATAATCTCCGACAACGAGATAAAAAGCAAGATTGCCCGTCAAAAACCTTATCGAAGATGGCTGGATGAAAACAGGATTGAGCTTCGCGGTTTATTTGATGCGCCCAAATTGGTACAAGCTGACCCTGAAACATTAGTTCAGAAACTGCAATTATTCGGCTATTCTCGTGAAGAGCTGAAGATGATTTTGCTTTCAATGGCCTTAAACGGCCAGGAGCCCGTAGGTTCAATGGGAAACGACACGCCGTTAGCGGTGCTTTCCGACAGGCCAAAGCTTTTATTTAACTATTTCAAACAGCTTTTTGCCCAAGTGACAAATCCGGCTATAGACCCTCTGCGGGAAGGATTAGTTATGAGCTTGATGAACTTTGTGGGCAGAAAGTTAGACATTCTGGAGGAAACGCCTGAGCATTGCCGTCAGCTTAAATTGCCTCATCCGATTTTGGCCAATGAAGATATTCAGCGGCTGCGTACGGTAAAAAGACAAGACCTTAAAACTGTCACCATCTCAGCTGTTTTTGATGTCAGCGTTCCTAACATTTCGCAGGGTCTGAAACAGGCGTTGAGTAGATTGGTCGATTCTGCTGAGGAAGCTATCAAGAAAGGGGTTTCACTGATAATAATCAGTGATAGAGAGGCTTCACAGACAAAGGCCCCGATTCCATCGCTTTTAGCGACAGCAGCGGTTCATCACGGCTTGCTTAATCGAGGCCTGCGGGGTGAGGCGGGTTTGATTGTTGAAAGTGGTGAGCCGCGTGAGGTTATGGATTTTTGCCTTTTATGCGGTTTCGGTGCCAATGCGATAAATCCCTATCTGGCATTTGAGACACTTAATTATCTCCATCGAGAAGATGAACTGCCTGCGGATATGGAACCTTCCCAAATAGCAGATAATTATATCGCCGCGATTAAGAAGGGCATTTTAAAAACAATAAGCAAGATGGGAATATCAACGTTGAGGAGTTACACAGGAGCACAACTGTTTGAAGCTATTGGACTGAACCGTTCTTTCGTAGATGAGTACTTTACCGGAACAAGCTCACGAATTGGCGGAATCGGGCTGGCGGAAGTTGCTCAGGAGGCGGCTGCGCGCCATAAGGCGGCTTTTCAGCTCTTCGACTTCGCTCAGAACAAGCAGCGCCCCGCCGGGGCGCTTGAGTTAGACTTTGGCGGCGAATACCATTTCAGACATAACGGCGAACGGCATCTTTGGAACCCCACAACCGTCGCACGTCTGCAACATGCCGTCAAATTTGCAGACCAGCAGGCTTATGAAGATTATGCAAAGGCGGTAAATCAGCAGACCAAAAATTTGTATACTTTACGGGGGCTTTTTGAATTTGTTGACGGTGAAACAATACCGCTTGACGAGGTCGAACCTGCTGGTGAAATCGTCAAAAGATTCTGCACAGGTGCAATGAGCCATGGTTCAATCAGTAAAGAGGCACATGAATGTCTGGCTGTTGCAATGAACCGGATAGGTGCGATGAGCAATACCGGCGAAGGCGGCGAAGACCCTTGTCGCTATGAGCCTGAACTCTACAGCGATTCTAAAAACTGTGCCATTAAACAGGTCGCCAGCGGACGGTTTGGCGTCACACTGAATTACCTTGCACATGCAAAAGAGCTTCAAATAAAAATCGCCCAGGGTGCCAAGCCCGGTGAAGGCGGGCAGCTGCCGGGTCATAAGGTTACGGAAGAAATCGCCAGACTCCGACATTCGACTGCGGGAGTAACACTGATATCACCTCCGCCACACCATGATATATATTCAATCGAGGACCTGGCACAGCTTATATATGACCTTAAGTGCAGTAATCCGGAGGCAAAAGTTTCGGTTAAGCTCGTTGCCGAGGTTGGAGTCGGTGCGATTGCAGCCGGTGTTGCCAAGGGTAATGCAGATGAAGTGCTTATCAGCGGGCATGACGGCGGAACCGGCGCCAGTCCTCTATCCTCAATAAAACACACCGGCTGTCCATGGGAACTTGGTCTGGCCGAGACTCAACAGGTTCTGGTGATGAACAACCTAAGGGGCCGTATCCGGGTTCAGGCAGACGGCCAAATCAAGACCGGCAGAGATGTCGTTGTTGCAGCATTGCTGGGAGCTGAAAGGTTTGGCTTTGGCACTGCTGCACTGGTAGCACTTGGCTGCACACTGCTTCGCAAGTGCCACGAAGGGGCCTGTCCTTTTGGAATCGGCACCCAGGACCCGCAGCTGCGAATGCGCTTTGCAGGAAAACCAGAGTATATTGAGAGATTTATGTATTTTGTGGCTGAGGAAGTACGGCAGATTATGTCACAGCTGGGTTTTAGGAAATTCGAAGATATGGTCGGCAGAGTAGACAAGCTGAAAACCAGCACTGCAATTAATCACTGGAAGGCAAAAGGCCTGGATTTTTCCGCGATTTTCCACCAGCCTGATGTCTCGGATGAGAAAGCGATAAGAGCGGTAAATCCACAGGCAAACAAACTCAATGACCATCTCGATTGGCAACTCCTTGAGAAAGCCAAACCAGCGATTGAGCAGGCCAAACATACTATTGTAGAGATGCCGATTCGCAACACAGACCGGACAGTTGGGACGATTTTGAGCAATAAAATAGTAAAGAAACACGGCGAAAAAGGTTTACCCGATAACACGCTGGAAATCACGCTGCACGGCTCTGCAGGGCAAAGCTTCGGTGCTTTTCTTGCGCCCGGTGTGACTTTGAAACTGGTCGGTGACAGCAACGACTATCTGGGCAAGGGTCTTTCCGGCGGACGAATCGTTGTCAGGACGCCGGAAGGTTCGCCGTTTATGAGTCACGAAAATATTATTGTGGGCAATACCGTGCTTTATGGCGCCACATCCGGTGAGGTTTTCATCAACGGGATGGCTGGTGAAAGATTCTGTGTGCGGAACAGCGGAGTAACTACAGTTGTCGAAGGCGTTGGCGACCACGCCTGTGAGTATATGACAGGCGGATTGGTCGTGGTCCTGGGAAAGACCGGATGTAACTTTGCGGCAGGAATGAGCGGCGGCCTTGCCTATGTGCTCGACGAGGCACAGCTATTTGATACGATGTGCAACCTTGATATGGTCGAGTTAGAAAGCGTTTGGAAAGAAGAAGACAAAAATCTGCTGTATGAGCTTATTCAGCAGCATCTCAGATGGACCGGCAGTGCACGTGCGCAAAGTATTCTGGATGCGTGGCTGGATATAGTCGGCAAATTTGTAAAGGTTGTCCCCATAGATTACCGCGTAGCATTAGAAAAGATGCGAGCTGCCCAGCAGCGAGATACTGAGACAATACCGGCAACAGAAGAGGTATTTTCATGGGTGAAGTAAAAGGTTTTCTAAAATACGGTCGCCAGGAAGCTGGCCATCGGCCGGCCGAGGAGAGAATACATGACTTTGCCGAGTTCGACCTGCCGCTTACGCCGGAGCAAATCCACCAGCAGGTGGCGCGATGCATAGACTGTGGCATTCCGTTTTGCCATGGCGCTGGTTGCCCGCTGCAAAACTATATACCGGAACTAAATGAACTGGTGTACAAGGGCAAATGGCAACAGGCCTGTGAATTACTTCATTTGAACAACAACTTTCCTGAAATTACAGGCCGAGTGTGCCCTGCACCATGCGAAACTGCGTGCACACTTTCTATTAATGACGAACCTGTATTGATAAGACATATAGAGTTTCAGATTGTCGAACGTGGATTTAAGGAAGGATGGATAAAGCCGCTACCGGCCAAGCAGAAAACAGGTAAAAAAGTTGTGGTGGTTGGTTCCGGCCCAGCCGGTCTGGCGGTTGCGCAGCAACTGGCACGGGCAGGCCATCAGGTAACGGTTTTTGAAAAGGATGAGCAGATAGGAGGCCTGTTGAGATATGGAATCCCGGATTTTAAGCTTGAAAAACATATAATCGACCGTCGCCTTGAGCAATTAAAAAGCGAAGGCGTGGAGTTTCAAACGGGTGTCAAAGTCGGGGAAGATATATCCGTTCGTTATTTAGAAAAGATGTTCGATTGCATCTGCCTGACGATGGGTGCGAGCCAGCCCCGAGACCTCGATATACCCGGTCGAGGATATGAGAACATTCTGTTTGCTATGGATTATTTGAAGACTCAAAACAAAATCTGTCGCGGCGAACCTGTAGACGAATCCAAGTTCGTTACAGCAAAGAACAAGGTTGTGGTTGTAATAGGCGGCGGTGATACGGGAAGCGATTGTGTAGGAACAGCACGCAGACAAGGGGCCAAAGAGATTTACCAGCTGGAGATTTTGCCGGAGCCGCCGCCGACAAGGCCGCCGGATACACCCTGGCCTATGTGGCCGCGAATTATGAGAACGTCTTCTTCCCACGAAGAAGGCTGCCATCGCCGATGGAGCGTGATGACCAGGAATTTCTCAGGTGTAGAAACCCGCGTAACCCAACTACATTGTTACCAGGTTAAGTGGATAAAGGAAAACGGGACGTGGAAACTGAAAGAGTTGGCAGGCACCGATTTTACTCTTGAGGCCGACATAGCACTTCTTGCGATGGGGTTTCTTCACGTAACACATGAGGGACTCATAAAGAATTTAGGTTTGAAACTTGATAAATCAGGCAATGTAGCAGTAGATAATTACCAGACAAGCAACTCAAGGGTATTTGCTGCCGGCGACGCAATCAACGGGGCTTCATTGGTTGTTCGGGCCATTGACAGTGGGCGCAAAGCAGCTGCAGCCATTGATGCCTGGTTAAAACCACAGTTTTGAGTTTTTAGTTTTAAGTTTTCAGTTTCTTATGCGCATAGCATTGGCACAATTTAACGCGTCGGTCGGTAATATCAAAGGTAATATCGGTAAAATGGAAAAGCTAATCGCCAAGGCGTACGACTTAGGCGCCGACATCGTGGTTTTCCCCGAATTGTCAGTGTGCGGCTACCCTCCGGAAGACCTGTTGTTTAAAAAAAATTTCCTGGAAGATAACCGTTTGGCCGTGGAACGGTTATCGCAAAAATGCCCTGATATTACTGTCATAACCGGTTTTGCAGAAATAAACGACCGTGGCTGCTTTAATTCACTTGCCGTTCTGCAAGGCGGCAAGACTGTGAGGATTTACCGAAAGAACATTTTGCCTAACTACGGCGTGTTCGACGAGAGGCGATATTTTCGCCCCGGAACAGAAGCAGTACGAATCACAATAAAAGATACGGCCGTGGTGTTTGCAATCTGCGAAGATATATGGCGCCTGAAGTGGCTGGATAGTTTTTGGGGAGAAATACCACGGATAGACATAATCATAAATATATCAGCGTCTCCTTTTCATATAGGCAAAATCAGCCAGCGTGAGGAAATTCTCTGCCAATGCGCAAAGCACTTTAACTGTGCCGTTGCCTATTGTAATCTGGTCGGCGGTCAGGATGAGCTTGTTTTTGACGGCCGAAGCATGTTTGTGGATTCATCCGGTAAAGTCGTTTGCCAGGCCCAGGCGTTTGCAGAAGATATGCTGCTGGCAGATTTAGCAGCCCCGCACCAATTGACCCCGTATCCATGCCCCAAACCATCTGGCCGGGCAGGCCTTTCGCCAAAGGACAATTGGTGCGGGGAGGTTTATAATGCGCTGATTCTCGGGGTTAAAGACTACGTACGGAAGAACAATTTTTCCAAGGTTGTAATCGGGCTCAGCGGTGGAATAGATTCATCTCTTACCGCAGCAATTGCTGTAGGTGCGCTGGGGGCAAAAAATGTCATCGGTGTAACTATGCCGTCACAATTTAACTCACCCGATACTGTTAGAGATACTCAAATACTGGCGGACAATCTTGATATCGAGTTTCATGTTTTGCCAATCAAGGCGACGTTGGAACAATTCAACAAGCTGCTAACAGAAATGCCAGGATGGAACAAAGACACTATAGCCTATGAAAATCTACAGGCAAGGATTCGTGGATGCATACTTATGTCTCTGAGCAACCGGTATGGCTATCTTGTTTTGACCACCAGCAACAAAAGTGAAACTGCTGTTGGCTATGCCACCCTGTATGGTGACACAGCAGGTGGTTTTGCGGTTTTGAAAGACGTGCCCAAGACAATGGTTTATCAATTGGCTGAATATGCAAATAAGGTACATCATGGAGTTATCCCCGTTACGGTAATACAACGGCCTCCGAGTGCTGAACTAAGGGAAAACCAAAAAGATACAGATTCTCTTCCAGAGTATGACGTTCTCGACAGGATACTTCGCGGTTACGTGGAAGAAGACAAAGGAGTTTCTGAGTTGGTCAAGGAAGGCTTACCTAAAAATACCGTTAATCGAGTTGTTGGAATGGTGGACCGGAATGAATACAAGAGGAGACAATCTCCACCCGGGATTAAAATCACTCCAAAAGCATTTGGTAAAGACAGACGCATGCCCATAACTAACCTCTATACTTCCGGAAGACTTTAGGATAAATAGTAAAGCCCCACAGTCAATGATTTAGAAGGAACAAAAGAACAGATAATGCCAAAACGCAAAGACATCAAGAAGATACTAATTATAGGTTCCGGGCCTATCGTTATAGGCCAGGGCTGTGAATTTGACTATTCGGGCACACAGGCGTGCAAGGTATTAAAGCAGGAAGGGTTTAAAGTTATTCTTGTTAACAGTAATCCCGCCACGATAATGACCGACCCAGAAATGGCTGACAGGACCTATATTGAGCCGATTACACCTGGGATAGTTGAAAAAATAATTCAGAAAGAACGGCCTGACAGTCTATTGCCAACCCTCGGAGGACAAACCGGTCTCAACGTTGCAGTAGCGCTGGCCGAAAATGGTGTACTGAAAAAATATGGCGTTCGTCTTCTGGGGGCTAATTTGCAGGCGATTAAAAAGGCTGAAGAGAGAGATAGGTTCAAAAAGGTTATTGAAAATATCGGGCTTGAGGTTCCCAAAAGTGGCTTCGCCCATTCCTGGCAAGAGGCTGAGGAAATAATCGAACATATTGGTTTTCCGGCTATCATCAGGCCTTCATATACTCTGGGAGGTTCTGGTGGCAATATCGCCTACAATATGGAAGAGTATAAAAATTACATTGACTGGGGTTTGAATCTGAGCCCCAAGAGGCAAGTCTTGATTGATGAATCTGTGGCGGGCTGGAAAGAGTATGAGCTGGAGGTAATGCGAGACAAAAAAAACAATGTTGTTATTGTCTGCTCAATAGAAAATCTTGACCCGATGGGTATTCATACCGGCGACAGTATTACGGTGGCGCCGGCTCAGACACTCACTGATAAGGAATATCAGATAATGCGGGACGCAGCTATCAAAATAATCAGAGCTATCGGTGTTGAGACCGGCGGTTCGAATATACAGTTTGCGGTAAATCCTGACAATGGGAAACTGTATGTAATAGAGATGAATCCGCGTGTCTCACGAAGCTCAGCCCTTGCTTCCAAAGCCACAGGTTTTCCCATCGCCAAGATAGCTTCTCTATTAGCGGTCGGATACACACTTGACGAGATTCCTAATGATATTACCAAAAAGACGCCGGCCTGTTTCGAGCCCACCATTGACTATTGTGTGGTTAAGTGGCCGCGTTTCACATTTGAAAAATTCCCTAACACCAATCCAGAACTTACGATACAGATGAAATCGGTCGGCGAAGCGATGGCAATAGGAAGGACATTTAAGGAAGCACTGCAAAAAGCCATAAGGTCATTGGAGATTGACCGGTATTCACTTGATAAAAGACATATCAATAGTGAGCTTACATTAGCGCAGTTAAAAAAGAAGCTGCAAACCAACTGCTGGGACAAAATCTGGTATGTGGCCGAGGCTCTTAGAAGAAAACTTTCAACCGATGAAGTATTTGCCCTTACAAAAATTGACCCGTGGTTCCTCAATAATATAAAGGACATCATTCGGCTTGAAGAAAAAATAAAATCCATAGGCAGCTTGACGGACATAGATGCCGGTTTGATGAGAACTATCAAAGAATACGGCTTCAGCGATAAGTATCTGGCATCTCTGTTGAACGTATCGGAAAAACAAATTAGAAAGTGCCGCCACCAGATGGGAATAGATGCAGTTTACAAAACCGTCGATACCTGCGGGGCTGAGTTTGAAGCCCACACTCCCTATCTTTACTCAACGTTTGAAAGCGAATGTGAGGCCAATCCGGACAGCAGAAAAAAAATTGTTATCCTTGGCGGAGGACCGAATCGCATAGGTCAGGGTATAGAATTCGATTATTGCTGCGTACACGCTGCCTTTGCATTGAAGGAGATAGGTATTGAATCAATAATGGTAAACTGCAATCCGGAAACAGTAAGCACCGACTACGATACCTCCGACAGGCTGTATTTCGAGCCGTTGACATTTGAAGATGTTATGTCAATCGTCGAAAAGGAAAAACCTGACGGCGTAATCGTTCAGTTCGGCGGACAGACCCCGCTCAAATTGGCTGTACCCTTAGAAAAAGCCGGCGTGAAAATAATCGGCACATCACCTGACAGCATTGCCTGTGCTGAGGACCGTAAACGCTTCAACAGGTTAGTAGAAAAATTAAGGCTTCGTCAACCCGATAGCGGAACCGCGACAACTTATGACCAGGCTTTAAAAATCGCCCACAGACTCGGATTTCCTTTACTAATCCGGCCATCTTTCGTGCTGGGAGGGCGGGCAATGCAGATTGTCCATGATGAAAAATCGTTCGAGGCCGCCGTGGAAAAAGCATTTGAAGCCTCAGGTGAACATCCGGTTTTGATAGATAAATTTCTTGATGACGCAACTGAACTTGACGTTGATGCCATCAGTAACGGCAAGAGGGTGGTTATTGGTGGGATTATGGAACACGTGGAGGAAGCGGGTGTGCACTCAGGCGATAGTGCCTGTTCGCTTCCACCTGTTTCGATAAGCAAAAAAATCCTCGAGGATATCAGAAGACAAACGAGGCTTTTGGCGCTTGAATTAAAAGTAAAGGGTCTTATGAACGTTCAGTTTGCTGTAAAAGATGACGAAATTTATATACTCGAGGTCAACCCACGTGCCTCGCGGACCATCCCGTTCGTAAGCAAGGCAATTGGTGTACCTTTGGCGAAACTTGCAACAAAAGTAATGACGGGAATGACCCTCGATGAGCTGAACTTCACAAAAGAAGTAATACCTGAACATTTTTCGGTAAAAGAGGCTGTGTTTCCATTTTTGAAGTTTCCCGGCATAGACACGCTGCTTGGGCCGGAGATGCTTTCTACCGGTGAGGTTATGGGTATAGACGATGATTTCGGAATCGCCTTCGCAAAATCCCAGATTGCAGCCGGCAACAGTCTGCCAATGAGCGGCACCGTGTTATTCAGCGTCAAGGACGGCGATAAGAAAAAGGCCATCGAACTTGCACGCCAAATGCACAAAATGGGATTTAAGATTGTTGCAACAAAGGAAACGTGCCTCGAATTCATAAACAATAACATACCATCAGAATTTGTGCTTAAGATGGCCGAAGGCAGGCCGAATATAGTTGACTGGATTATAAACGGCAGAATCGACCTTATTGTAAATACCACGGCAGGCGCTCAATCCATCAGGGATTCTTTTCCAATAAGAAGAACTGCACTTGATAAACAAATTCCATATGTAACAACCATAAGAGCGGCTGCAGCGGTTGTAAAAGCCATAACAACAATGAAGGAACGAAAAATCGGAGTAAAACCTATTCAGCGTTATTACAATTAGGTTGGACTTAAGCTTGAAAGCTATTCTATTACTTGAAGATGGTACGGTTTTTGAAGGCAATTCTTTTGGAGCTAAGGGCCAAAAGTGCGGGGAAGTTGTCTTTAATACCAGCATGACCGGCTATCAGGAAATCCTCACCGACCCATCTTACAATGAGCAGATAATAACAATGACATATCCCCTGATTGGCAACTACGGCACGAACAACAGAGATTTGGAATCAAGAAAAGTCTTCGCGAGCGGTTTTATCGTTAAAGAAAACTGCCCATACCCAAGCAACTGGCGAAGCAAAACATCGCTTGGCGAATATCTAAAGAAAAATAATGTTGTCGGCCTTGAAGGAATAGACACAAGAAAACTGGTAAAGCATATCCGCACCAAAGGGGCAATGAGAGGAATTATCTCGTCAACAGATTTGAACATAAATAAGCTCAGGGGAAAACTTCGGAACTACCCTGGTCTTGTTGGCAGGGACATAGTTAAAAATATAACCACCAGAAAAACTTACATCTGGAATGACGGTGTTGTCGATGTACTGACTGGCTCGGAGCTTAGAAGTGAGAAAAAATATAAGGTTGTAGCCTTCGATTTCGGCATAAAACACAATATTCTCAGACTCCTGTGTTCACATGGTTGCAACGTAAAAGTCGTACCCGCTGATACATCGGCCAAACAAGTTCTCAATCAAAAACCCGACGGAATATTCTTGAGCAATGGCCCCGGCGACCCTGCACCTTTAAGCTATGCTATCGAAACAGTGAAAAATCTTCTTGGAAAGTTGCCTGTCTTTGGTATTTGTCTCGGCCATCAACTACTTGCCCTTGCCCTTGGCGGACAAACTTACAAACTCAAATTCGGCCATAGAGGTGCGAATCATCCGGTTAAAAATTTGCTAACCGGTGCAGTTGAAATAACCACCCAGAATCACGGCTTTTGTGTTGACGTCGGCTCTTTAAAGGGTAAAGACGTCGAGCTTACACATATAAATCTTAATGATGGCACCCTGGAGGGTATCAGGTCTGAAAAGCTATCTGCTTTTTCAGTTCAGTATCACCCCGAAGCTTCCCCGGGACCTCATGATTCCAGGTATCTTTTTGAACAGTTTACTCAGCTAATGAACCAACAGAAAAAGAGAGTACACTGATACCAAAAAGTAATCGATACTGTACAGTAGAAACTGTTCCAACCCAACAAAGGCAAACCGGAGCAGGACTGTTCCGTTCCCTTTCTGCCAAATCACGCTAAAAGCCCAAAAACCGCTAGGAGACTGGTATAGTAGGTCGTTTTATAGGCAGCAAATGAGAACCATAGGAGGCGATTTGAAGAGTAAACGGCTACAACTGGGATTATCTCAAGTATTTTTGGCACAACAACTTAACATTGGCGTAGAAACCGTTGCAAATTGGGAACACAGCCGCTCTATACCTGATATTTGCCGTTTGCCAAGGATAATTGAATTTCTGGGATATGACCCTCTGGAAACCAGTAAAAAAGCCGATTGACGAAGAAATTCGGAACCCGATCCGTACCCTTTCTGCCAACGAGAAACAAGCAGATGTTCCCAAACCAAAAACAAACTAAACATTCGTAGCAAGTCCAAACAATCAATCGTTCCTTTAATAGGTCTCAATTGCCTGCCAGAAATTTCTTGAAATCTATGCAAATATTGAGTATAACGTTAGCAAAAATAGGGGGTCGTATGATTGACAACACAGAAACAAATAATAAAACCGCTCCTGCCTGGACAACACAAGTTCAGGGCGTGAAAAATCAAATGAAGACCAACCTTTTCTCAACAAAAAATTCATATCCGAACTATCAGCCGAAGCCAGCTCCTCATTTCAACCCTGACACAATTGTACTAACAAAAGGCAGCTGTCAAACCGCACAGCAGCACGATTTCGTACAGACAATTTGCAACCTATATACTCAGGCCGATGTTATTGAACGATTCGATATCTCTCACAACCGTTTTGAGCTTGGTAGTTCGGACCCATTGGAAGTACATTACAAAGGTAAAAACACATTGGTATTCGGAGTACATAAAAGTGCTCTTAGATCCAGCGACGAAGATGGCAATACCTGCCCAAACTACTGGCATTTTTCGCCGTATGGTTTCTGCCCCTACGATTGCCAATACTGCTATCTGGCAGGTACGCCCGGTGTAAAATTCTCGCCCACAGTGAAAATATTTGTAAATATCGGCGAAATTCTTGACCAGATTGCCGGTGTTGTCTCCAAACTATCCGAACCTACGGCTTTTTATTTAGGCAAACTGCAAGATGCTCTGGCTCTTGACCCGCTTACCGGCTATTCACGTATAATGGTCCCTTTTTTCGCTCAGCAGAAATATGCCAGATTAACTTTATTGACAAAAAGCGCCAATGTGGACAATCTTCTCGATCTTGACCATCGAGGCCACACCATTCTTTCATGGAGCTTAAACGCAGACGAAATTTCCAATACTTTTGAATCGAATATACCATCACCCGACGAACGAATTGGAGCTATGCGAAGATGTGCAGACGCTGGCTATCCATTGCGTGCTGTGATTATGCCAATTATTCCCATTGAAGGATGGCAAAATATATACACCAGCTTTTTAGAAAATCTTCTGGAATCAGTACTGCTTGACCGCATAACGTTGGGGCAAATTTGCAGTTACTCCGGCGCCTTGCAACTTACTGAACGAAAATTGGGCAGTGACAATCCTATTTCAAGACTGCTCGAAAAAGGCAAATCCAGAGATGGCAGAATCCGCTTCCCTATAAAGTTAAGAATTGAGGTTTACAGATATCTGGTTGATACGATAAGAAAACTACAGCCCAAGCTGCAAATCGGCTTATGTATGGAGGAAAGGGAGGTCTTCAAGGCCTTGGACATGGAAAACTCTATTGGCTGTTGTAACTGCGTACTCTAAAGCATCAACAATCACTCGTGATGCTTTTCGTTAAACAACAAAAAAGTTAGAGAGTTTTTGTTAAGTACACTTGATTTTCTATTTTGTGTAATGAGTCCGGCCATATTTGTTTGCCAGATAAAACGTCATCGAAATCAATGGTCATCGATTTGTTGACAGATTAAGTCTTGACTTTCCTAGTGTGTGTTTTAATTCTTATCTTGTCTGGGTGCTTGGTGCATGTCTACCTCTGGAAATATCTTGGACATTCGCCCAGCCAGCACAACAAGATAACACTGTGCCTCCATTGCAATTCCGTCGCATAATTCAGAGTTGTCCAGTATTTTCCCGCTTGCATATCCAATGCTTCCATCATTGAGTAGTACTATATTATGAAAGCAGCTAAGTGGGTCACCATGAACGATATGATTGTGCTCGCTACAGATTTTCTGAGCTTCTTCTTCGCCCACCCCGCCGCTCATCTCATTCATCATGACAGCAAGTGAAGGCCTCTTGCCATATTTCCATCCATTTTCCCACAAAGCAACAGTGTCAGGATGCAAATCAAGGTAGGAAATCACGGCAGCTCTCTCTATAAGAGGTCGAATGAGAATCATCGCCGAAAACAGGTACCCTTGGCGTATTAACTCTCTAATGCTAAGAGCAATACTTATACCTTGCGGGATTACTTGGCAAGCTGCAAGTTGTAGTCGTGTCAGCGAACTTCTGTGGTCTATAGTCCATTTGGCGACCGTTGTGTTCGCTTCTAGAGCCCAGCATATTATTCGGTCGAACCAAAGGACAGACTCGAGTCCGAGATATGGTTCATTATCCGGCATAAAAATTGGCGGATATTTGATTTTGTTCTTCATGTTTTTTAGACCTCTTTTTTGTTAAACAAAAAACAGCGATATCCCCGTGTTAATCCGCATCCAAAATTCTTCATACCTTCGTCACCGGAGCAGGAGGGATTCGAACCCCCGTTACCCGAAAGGGTAAAACGGTTTTCAAGACCGTCGCCTTAAACCGCTCGGCCACTGCTCCATATCAACTCGCTGCTCGTTGCCCGTGCCTCGTATCCGCCTTCGCCCCCATGCACAACGGGACTTCGGTGGACAAGTCTCGTATTTCGCTGGTGTGATTCTATCTAACTAATCGGCAGCTTTCTACCCATTCTATAGCAGCCTTTTGATTTTGCAAGAGCCGTGCTAAGGCCTAATGCGTGTGTTTCGTAGTATGCTCACGCATCGATTGCCAAAGATGACAAAGGAAAAGTCCAACCCTACGTCGATGAAGGAGACCGGGTTTTTGGGCCGATGCCAAAATAAAAATCGCGCAAACCGGTGGAATCAATTATTGCGATAAAAATTCGTGGAAGGAATTTGTATTAGTAATCGTAGCTTGAAATTCGCTGTGACCTGCGAGCACGTCGGCGGTTCTTCTCCGACGGTTTTTCATAGTGGGCGGTGCGCTTCATATCTCTGATAAGACCCTCCTTCTCGCAGAGTTTCTTAAAACGTCTTATCATTTGCTGAACCGGTTCACCTGTACGCGACTTCACTTTCAACATAAGAAACGACCTTCCCTACTTTACTTAACAAAAAAGTGCCGAAAAAGAAACGTCTACAAGTTTATTCGTCAAAATACAAAAGGCGACTTACTGTAACGGATGATTTATCTTTTATCAAGTCAAAAACCCAGCCGGCGTCTGATTTTCGGCGCCGAACCGCCCTTTTAGCCCCAAAAAACGCTGGTTTTAGCTCAAAAATGCGGAATCCTCCAAATATCTGTGGTATATTGAGAAATCTAACCGAATATGCTAAAATAAAAGGACAATTTTGGGAGGCAGTCCTTAATTGGAAAAACTGCGTGAAACGCTGAGGGTCAAAAAAGAGCGGGCTATTCTGGTAGGCGCTATCCTGCACACCAAGGGCGATTCGGATGATTTAGTTGAGCTGACCGCCTTAGCCGAAAGTGCCGGTGCCATCGTCGTTGACCGATTCCAGCAAAAAATCCACACAATCAATCCTACCACGTATATAGGCAAAGGCAAAGCCGAGCAGCTCGCAGGCCGAGTCAAACGTTTCAAAGCCGATGTCGTGATATTCGACAATGACCTGCTGCCGCGTCAGATTCGCGAGCTTGAAGAGATAGTCGGCGTAAAAATACTCGACCGCAGCGAGTTGATTCTCGATATATTCGCAACCAGAGCAAAGACAAAACAGGCCCAGCTTCAGGTCGCACTGGCTCAACTGGAATACACATATCCGCGGCTTGCGAGGATGTGGGAGCACCTCGATAGTGTCGCCGGTGCGGGCGGCGGCTCCACTGCCGGCATGGTCGGCGGCATCGGCACCAGAGGAACCGGTGAACAACAGCTCGAAATTGACCGCCGACTGGTCAATAAGAGAATCACAGAACTAAAACTTCAGCTTGCTAACATCGACAAACGCAGAATCCGCGAGATAGACAACCGAAAAAATATGTTCAAAATCGGCATAGTCGGCTATACGAACGCTGGCAAAAGCACTGTCTTAAACGCCCTTACCGACGCCGGTGTGCTCGTCGAAGACCGACTGTTTGCGACGCTCGATACTCGGACAAGAAAATGGACGCTGGCAGGCGGAGCAGAGGCGCTTTTGAGCGACACCGTCGGCTTTGTTAAAAATCTGCCCCATCAACTGGTCGCGTCATTCAAGGCCACTCTCGAAGAAGCCATCAATGCCGACTTATTATTGCACATCGTCGATGTCTCCAATTCGGAGGTGCTCAAGCAAATCGAATCCGTCAATAACGTTCTGGCCGAAATCGGCTGCGGCGAAAAACCGATTCTGATGGTGTTTAACAAAGTCGATATCGTAAAGAAAATCGGCGAACTCGATATGCTGCAGACATTATTTCCCGACGCGGTTTGCATATCAGCCCTGACCGGCCTTGGCATCGAGAAGCTCACCGAAACAGTATTGGAAAAATACAAAGGCGGTGAACTTCTGCTGCGTGTAACCAGCAGCCAGTCAAACGGCAAAGTCCAGAGCTTTCTGCGGGCAAACGGACGCATCCTGAAAGAGCAGTATCACGACGGCTCGGTCCTGATTGATACCAAATTAGGCCGAAACCAGCTGACGGCTCTAAAAAGACTGCACCCCGACAGCCTCGAAATTCTATCTACGCAGGACGACTGAAAAACCATTCCACAAAACTTCGCCACTCAAAAAAATCTCGGTTCGGACTTTGCTCACAGTCTCGCCGACCTCGTGACGTTGACATCGCGATTCTATTTCGCTAATATCGGTTTATGATGAATAAAAAAGATTCCGTAAACATTCTGGGCATTGAAACCAGCTGCGATGAGACAGCAGCCGCAGTCGTTGCCGACGGCCGAATCGTTAAGTCTTCTGTGATAGCCTCACAGACAAAACTGCACGAAAAATACGGCGGTGTCGTGCCGGAGATTGCCTCCCGTGCCCACATCGAAAAAATATATCCGGTTATAGTTGAGGCGCTTGCACAAGCCAGGGTCGGCAAAGACGATATCGACGCTGTTGCGGTCGCGAATCAGCCGGGCCTGACCATCGCTTTGATGGTCGGCGTTACCGCTGCCAAGACCCTCGCATTCGTCTGGCAAAAGCCGCTGATAGCAATAAACCACCTGCACGCACATCTGCAGTCGGCACTTCTGGAACAAGATGGTCTGGAATTACCAGCCGTAGCTTTGATAGTTTCAGGCGGACACACCGGTCTTTACGATTATCATTTACCTTTGGAGCCGAGGCTGCTGGGCTCCACGATTGACGATGCCGCAGGTGAGGCCTTCGATAAGGTGGCGGGCATCCTGAAACTATCGTATCCGGGTGGTCCCGCCATCGAAAAAGCCGCTAAGCAGGGCAACCCCAAAGCAATCAAATTTCCAATATCGATGCTCGGAAAAGACTCGCTGGATTTTTCGTTCAGCGGCATCAAGACCGCTGTGCTGTATTACTGCCGGGGCCAGGATATGAAGGGCCAGGACAGGGTCGATTCAATGAGCGATGAGCAAATCGCCGATATTGCCGCTTCATTCCAGGCGGCGGTGGTCGAAGTGCTCGTTAAAAAAACTCAGCGGGCTGCCGAAAAAATCAGCGCAAAGACTATCCTGCTCGGCGGCGGAGTGGCGGCAAATATGCAGCTTAGAATCGCACTGCAGCGAATGTGTGATTCGAGCACCCCGCCGAGAAAACTGCTCGTCGCTCCAAAACAGTATTGCACGGACAATGCTGTTATGGTAGCTTCATTGGCGTATCATAAATTCAAAGCGTCTCTGTTTGCGGATTTAACTCTCGAACCAAAGGCGACCGGTTAATCAGCCTTTTAGAAAAAGACCGGTGACACATCCAGACCGAGCAATTAAAAAAATTATTGGAGCAGGTCAAAACCGGCGAGATTGAAATCGGCGAGGCCGTTGAGCGATTGCGCCATCTGCCGTTTGAGGATTTGGGTTTTGCCCACGTGGACCACCATCGCCAGCTTCGCTGCGGCTTTCCCGAGGTCATTTACTGCCCCGGCAAAACTACCGACCAGATAGTTAAAATATTTTCAGCCCTCGCTGAGAAAGGCAACAACGTCCTTGCCACCCGGGCCGAAGAGAATGTTTTCGAGACGCTGGTCAAAACAAACAAATTCCCAAATATCAGATACGAAAAATCGGCGAAGGCGATTGTACTGGAGCAGAAAAAAATCAAGCCTTCGAAATCCGTTATCCCGATAGTTACAGCCGGCACCGCCGATTTGCCCGTCGCAGCGGAGGCGAAAGTTACCGCTGAGATTATGGGTCAGCGAACGGAAATAATCCCAGATGTCGGCGTAGCGGGTCTGCACAGATTGCTTGGCCATATGGAGCAGCTCCGCAGCGCAAATGTCATCATCGTCATCGCAGGAATGGAGGGGGCACTGGCAAGCGTAGTGGGCGGCTTAGTCAGTTGTCCGGTAATCGCTGTGCCCACCAGCATCGGGACCGGCGCCAGCTTCGGCGGCATCTCGGCGCTCTTGACTATGCTCAACAGCTGTGCAGCAGGTGTTGCCGTCGTTAATATCGATAACGGCTTTTCCGCAGGCGTAGCGGCAACGCTTATAAACAAAAGAATCGAAACAGGAAGGTAACAGAGCCACGAGCATTAGCGAGTGGGTACGAACGGCAATATTATCCCCGCCTCACATTCTTGGCAAAGCCACTAACGCCCACGGCTCAGCGGCACCGGCATCTTCAATTGACCGGAGCCGGTTCATGCCCGCCGTCCGCTGGAGCCGCTGAGTTAAGCTTGTCGGCTACGGCCCAGTCCAGGACATCGCCGGCGCCGCGTAACATTCTGACAGTCGCATCGATGTCCAAGCAGCCGTGGCTGTTGATGACGCGGAACTCACCGTCGAAGACCGCAACTGTCATCGTTTGGCCAGCACCGAGCCGCTGGGGCCTCACGACTGAGAAGTTTCTATCACGCCCAGCTTTCAGGATTCGCGCTAACCACTTTGAACGCAAATCGGGCCGTTTGGCGGCGTCGTCGACCGAGATCTTGAAACACAGACTTCCCTCTTCGATCTGCAGGTACTGCTCAGACTCCGCGTCAGAGTGCCAGTGCCACCAATAGCCAAAGAATCCGCCCGAGGGGTTCGCAACGTAGCCCCACTCCCCGTCGCCAAGCTGATGCTGTATCTCCGAGTAGAAGCCTTGCCAAGCGTACCACTCCCACTCCGAAAACGGGCGCGTCCGGAATGCCTCTACCCGACTATCGATGTCCGCGAGGTAGTCATGGAAATCGCGCGCAACCGAATCTGAGCCTCCCTGGTCTAGATACTCGCGAAGAAGTGCGATCAGCTCACCACGCCGCATCACGCCGTACCCTGCCGCCTTCACGCCTCGGTAGCTGCCCTGGTCACCGGTCTGAACGTACACCGGGATGATCTGGTCTTCGGAAAAACCGTCCTCCTTCAGGCCGGCGAGATATCGCTGCAACTGCTCCGAGTGTTCTGTGGTGCCCACCTTGTCCTCTATGCAGAGAGCAATTGCGTCGTTAATGACGAGGAGAACATCGATGCCCCTGTGCTGTCTCCTGATCTTGATGGGTGTCCGGATGTCGGGCACCTGTTTGCCGTGCTTCTCGAATACGATCTTCAGAAAGGCTTGGCCGAGCCGATGTAGAGGCTGGTCGTGCGCGGCAGAACCTGGGTCAGCCCAAGCAGCCAGCCAGCACAGCATCGCGTCTTGCGAGAGCTCTGAAGTGGCGAACTGGAACAGGTTTGGTTTCACTGCCGTACCTCCGCAAGCCTAACAATGTTTATACGGTCTGCATAAACCGGGAAAGACAGACTGTCTCTTTCTGTCTAAGCGGACTAATGTCCAATGTTCATTTGCTCCTGATTCCACACAAACTCTCCAATATATTTCTGATTATAAATCCTCCTATCTGCTTGTCAAATCTTCTATTGACCATATCCTGCATTATTTGTAATATACTGTATGAAACGAGCTTGTATGAAATTAATAGAAACAATACCGAAACTAAAGCCAAGAAAGCCCAACGCTCACAAAGGTGATTTCGGCAGGGTTTGTATCATTGCCGGCAGTCTCGGTATGAGCGGCGCAGCCGCGATTGCGGGTCGCTCTGCCCTGCGGGCCGGCGCAGGTCTGGTGCGGGTGGCAACTCCGAAAGGTATTTTAGCCATAGTCGCTGCGATAGAGCCATCTTTTACCACCATTCCGCTGGCAGAAGACAATGCCGGCAGAATATCTGCAAAGGCAATCAATACCATTCTCGATGCCGTAAACGAAAATGATTGCCTCGCCTTCGGCCCGGGTATCGGTGTCAGCGCCGCACTTCGGACTATTCTTGAAACACTGCTCAATCAGGAAAAACTAAAGCTAATCATAGATGCTGACGGCCTTAATAACCTTGCTTTGATAAAAGATTGGCCAGCCAAAACAAAAGCCAGCCTAATCGTTACGCCTCATCCCGGTGAGATGAAAAGATTATGGTCGGGATTGTTTAGAGAACCGCTGCCCCAAACAAGACAGGACCAGGCAGCGCTATTAGCGCAGCGTATCAAAACAATTGTGGTCCTGAAAGGAGCGGGCACGGTTGTTACTGACGGACAAAAAGTTTATGTCAACAAAACAGGCAATCCCGGAATGGCTACAGCCGGCTCAGGTGACGTTCTGACCGGCGTTATGACGGCTCTCCTCGGCCAGGGTCTGAGCAGCTTCGATGCCGCAGTCCTGGCTGTTTACATTCACGGATTAGCCGGCGACATCGCAGCAGAGAAAATGGGTCAAATAAGCTTAATCGCCACCGATATAATCCAATCTCTGCCTGATGCTTTCCTGAAACATAAATGAGCGTTTTTGCTTTAGACTCAGAAGATATTGTCATAACAATTCGATGAATATCAGGAGCATTGTCTCGTTTTTTTCTAAGCGCAAATGGATTCTTGTTGCGCTGTTCATTGTCACGCCAGCCGGGTTCTTATCTAAAAGTTACTCCGGCACCGGCCATAAGTGGTTTAATGAGTACGGCGGAGGCGTACTTTACGATGTCTTTTGGTGTCTGGTTATATTCTTCTTTGCGCCGAAAAAGAAATATACCACCACAATTGCTGCGGTGGTGCTGTTAATCACCTGCATCCTGGAAACCCTTCAACTCTGGCATCCGCCGTTTCTGCAGCTGGTGCGTTCGTACTATTTGGGTAGCGCGCTCTTAGGCACCACGTTTGTGTGGTGGGATTTTCCGCACTACGTCCTGGGCTGCTTTATCGGCTGGCTTTGTATGCGGGTAATCTCAAAGAAATCCGACGAGCTGAAGCTGCCGTGAATCCTGCAACAGCTGACTGATTTTATTACCGTTAGGCTTGTAGCGGAGAAGATACCAGCCATATTATTCAAGAAAACCCCGCTAAAGTCCGAAAGAATAGATAGTTATAGGGCACAGGCTGGACAGATACTAAAAATGAAAACAATCACAGAGCAAGAGACTTTTGAGAACACAGTTCCAAGGTTGCAGCTTGAAAGACCACTTGTGCCAATCGACGAATTTGCAGCCCATGAGGGTGTTTCGAGAAGTGCTATCGAGGACTGGGCAAAGCTGGGGCTTGTGCAGATAAGAAAACACAAGGGCAAAACGTTTGTTGTTGATGTACCGCCAGCCCCTTACGACGACTCCTGCCGGATTCCTGGTAACCGTCAGGAACTAAGCTCCAGAAGCACGCCGCCGAAGCCTACAGGCCTCTGGCAGCCCATCGCGATTGTTTCAGTGGTATGCGCCTTTGCAGCCGTCCTCGCAAGTTCCTGGCTGTATGCTGACCGCCAGGGGCTGCTTAATGGTATCACGCTGGTATATGAGAAGATTGACAGGGCAAACGAGAACTTCATGCGCACTAAACAGCAGGCGGAAATCTTGCAAAGTCAGTTCGATGAGGCAAAAATGGAACTCGACCGCCTTAGAGGCCAGTTTGTCCGCTCGCAGGCTGAAGCAAAAGATGTTCGCAACCAGCTCAACAGCGCCAGGCAAAACCTGGACTCCATTCGCCAGTACAATGCCGAAGCAGCACAGCGATTGAACGAACAAATCGAAAAATTAACCGAGCTGACAGACGAAGTGAGCAAAGGCCGCTAATGGCTGCTTTGGCCGCTGCTATCGCCTGCTGAGAGGTTCAGCATCCCGAGCAATTTCCAGCCTGCCGGCAGGACCACCGCCGCTAATACTATCTTCAAAATATCACCAACAATGAAAGGATATAAGCCGACAGTCAACACGGTTCTGTTGACACCCATCAGACAGCACAGCCAGCTAAGGCCAAACGTGTACATCACAGCACTGCCAAGAGTCATCGCCAAAACAGTTGTGGTGAACCTTCGGTCCCAGCGGTTTTGAGCCAGCAGTCCCGTAACATAAGCAGCGGCGACAAATCCGACCAGATAACCGCCCGTCGGACTCAACAGCACAGCAAAACCACTTCTGCCCATCGCAAATACAGGTAACCCCGCAAGCCCTTCGATCATATACGTAAGCACGCACAGACTGCCCCGCTGCCTGCCGAATAGCGCCCCTGTCATCAGCACTGCAAAGGTTTGGGCCGTGATGGGCACAGGCCCAACGTGGATTGCCAGTTGAGCACACAATCCGATAAAAAGTGAGCCGCCAACAATCAAAGCCGCATCGTAAACCCACGCGAGTTTCCTCTCACAAGGCCGAAAAACGTCCGCTAAAGTTACATTTGCCAGCATATCTACACCCCTGCAAAAAACAAAAAATCCAAAATTATTGGCAGTTATTGTATGGTTGGAGGCGGAGCGAGTCAATAGTTAAGCGCCCCGGAACCAGCCCACCAAGCCCTGTTTTGGCGCCATCTTGCGGTAAGGAGTACCGATAAAGTTGGCATCGCCGGCGGTGCTAAGGGTTTTCGAAGGACATTCTAAGGAAATTTTTTACCCTCATTAAAAAAAAGGCATTTCAAGAAAAACAAGCTGCCAGACCGATAAATTTATTATTATAATATATATAGGGGGCAATAGCTGCTGTGCACATTGTCAGCCAATGAATATCAGGCTGAATTGGCAGGGGTAGGAGATGCGGGGGAAGTTGATGCTCTGGGGGTAATTTTGAGTTCTTACGGATAGTCTGGAAGTGAGAATTTGCCGTACTGCACGCAGAGAAACCCGCGAGGCAATCAAAAGTTCTGAAGGGAAAACATGAAAAAGATTCTGGTGATAGAGGACAACCTCGTTAATTCATATCTAATCGAATCTATCCTGAATAAGAAAGGCTACACAGTAATACAGACCGCACATGCCAGCACAGGTATAGAGCTTGCTGTGAAAGAAAAACCGGAGCTTATAATCGTTGACCTTCACATCGCTGACATAAATGGTCTGGAGGCTGTAAGAAAGATAAATCTGCTTGTACCCAGGATACCACTCATCGCTCTTACTTCGCATGCCATAACAAATGAAAAGGAAAAAGCACTCGAAGCCGGCTGCACGACCTGCGTCGAGAAACCAATCGACCCGGATACCTTCGCCGAGCAACTTGAGCATTATCTGTCCTGATAACTCATCCGTCGTAACATAATCGAACCCCATATCACAAATAATCTGTGACCTGCTCCACACCAGAAACGGCCTATAATATACATCCATACGATGACAAATGCCGTTTGAAACCCGTCTTTCATTCAGAATACAGGAGAGAGCGAACTATCTTAAGTGAAACGCATATATCGCCGAAAAATTATAGTGAACAGCAATGAGAAAAAGGGCTGGAATTTGGGTATTTTAAGAAGCGTGACTATGTTGGGGGGAAATAAATATGGACACATCAAAAACTACAGTAGTGCTGCTGGTCGAAGACGACCCAGCAGATCAGAAATTGGCAAAGAACGCCTTGGTTAATCACGAGATGGACTATGCGCTTTACGCAGCCGAAAATGGCGAAGAGGCACTCGAATACCTGCAGCGCAGCAAATGCGGTGACACGGAAAGTCCCCGCCCGAACCTGATTCTGCTTGATTTGAATATGCCTCGTATGGGTGGCAAAGAGTTCTTACGACACATCAAGGCCGACGACGATTTGTGCTCTATTCCTGTAGTTGTTTTAACGGTGTCGGACGCAAAAACCGATATACAGGAAAGCTACAAATTAAGGGCTGCAGGATATGTACAGAAAAGTGCAAGTCCGCAAGAGTTTCAAAAGGTTATGGATAAGTTGGCTAAATACTGGTTCGAAACATCCTCCGTGGTGAGAAGCTGATTCTCGATTTAACCAGTAACAGACAGTCCGGAGAGTGTCCTTAGGCGCTGACGCTTATGGAAGATTTAGAAAGGAGCAGCAATATGGATGACCTTATACCAGTGGTAATATTACTGGTCGAGGACGACCCCGCCGACCAGAAACTGATTAAGAAATCGATGCTTGATCAGAAAATAAGCAACAAACTCATCATCATGAATACCGGCGAGGATGCCCTCGAATATCTGGACCGCAGCAAGTCAGCCGAGCCCGGTTACCCTGTTCCAGACCTGATTCTGCTCGATTTGGATATGCCGGGGATGGGAGGCAAGGAGTTTCTATGTCGTCTCAAGACCGATGATGCGCTGGACACCATACCGGTCGTAATTTTGACAAGCTCAGCTTCTGAGCAGGATATCCTCGAAACCTTCAAACTGCAGGCGGCAGGGTACATAAAAAAACCACCAACTCTCGATGGTTTTTGCGAGGTGTTCAGCCGGCTCGAGGAGTACTGGTTTGTTATATGTAAGCGAGTCCCACAGAGACAGCTATCATGCGCAGCGATTCGGTAAATATCCTCGTGATTGATGATGATGCCGCTGACCGCCGACTAACGGAGCTGGCACTGAAGAGCCCACCGCAGACGAAGCAGTTTGCGACTCAAATGGCCGCCAGCCTCGCCGAGGGGTTGGAGTCTCTTAAACATCGAAGCTCTGACTTGGTGCTGCTTGACCTTGGCCTTCCGGAAAGTCGGGGCCTTGATACACTTGAGAACTTCCGCCGGGAGTGTCCCGACGTACCTGTTGTGGTATTGACGGGTCTGCAGGATGAGGAGGCCGGCGTCGAGGCCATAAGAAAAGGGGCTATCGATTATGTAACAAAACCCTTCAAGCAGGATGGGCTGCGAACTCGTATTAGCATCGCCCTTCAGATGGTTGAATTACAGGATAAGCTCCTGTTACTCGCAAACACTGACGAGTTGACGGGGCTGACAAACCGCCGGCACTTCTTCGATATACTCGAAAGGGAAATCCTTTGCGCCAAGATAAAAGACAATCCCATATCAGCGATGATTCTTGACCTCGACCATTTCAAGAGCATAAATGACACATACGGCCATCTCGGCGGCGACATGATTCTCAAGCAGGCCGCCGAAATCCTCCGGCAGAGCATTTACCCCCTCGATGTCGTCGCACGATATGGAGGAGACGAATTCATCATCCTTATGCCCAGCACGTCACCTGAAAAAGCTGCCCAGGCGGCGGAAAGACTGCGCGGAATAATAGACAACAACCAGTGGAAAGTGCCCGACCAGCAGATATCGATTACCACCAGCATCGGCCTGGCAAATTCCAACTACCGGAATTCCCTTAGTTCGCAAGAGCTTATCGAAGATGCCGATTCGGCTCTTTACGCCGCCAAAAGAAGCGGAAGAAACTGTGTGGTTTGCTACGACCAGATCAACCCCCGCCAAAAAGTGTTAAATCCGCAGGAGCGCGACTTTCAGGAATTACAGAACAAGGTTTCTTCACTCGCAAGGCAACTGCAATCTCATGCTCGCGGGACAATATCTGCCCTTGCTCGGGCTGCGAATGCAGTAATCAAAGACCCTTACATAATCCATCACGCCGAAAACGCGAGAGATTATTCGGCTGCAATCGCACGACAAATGAAATTGTCGCCACAAATGATCAAACAAATCGGTACAGCTGCAATTCTCATGGACCTTGGCAAAATCAGCATTCCCACTCATATCTTGAAAAAGCCGACGCTGCTGACCGAGGAAGAGGAACAGATTGTCAGACAACATCCGGTAGCGGCCACCCAGATTCTGGCACCGATTGCATTTTTTGAACAGGAATCACGCATCATAAAGCACCATCACGAAAATTTCGACGGCTCAGGTTATCCTGACGGCTTAAAAGCCAAAGAGATACCAATTGGTTCACGAATCTTGGCGGTTGCCGATGCCTTTGATGCAATTACCTCCGACCAAGCCTATGCCCCGGCGATGTCCTGTGCCCATTCGCTGAACGAAATTATCACCCATGCAGGCAGTCAGTTCGACCCGGAGGTTGTTGAAGCCTTTCAAAAAACGTATCAGGAGCACAAAGCTGATTGGCCGCTGTCAGTAAAAAGAGGTTTGGTCAGCTCCACTCAAAACGTACCGCACTCGTCCTGAAGCTTACCCCCTTCGAAACACCAGGCCTCTCAGTTGTTTCAGCAATGTAGCCAAGTAAGGTTTTTAATTTGATTATCGAACAGCAATTATTGATAATCAGGTAACGATGATTGAGATACCGCACGACAAGCTCTCGTTTAAGTATTCCCGAAGTTCCGCACCAGGCGGACAGAATGTCAACAAGGTAAACACCAAAGTAGCGGTATTCTTCGACGTAATAAATTGCGGAATTTTCTCCGAAGACGAGAAAAGGCAAATATTGACTCGCCTTGCGAGACGAGCCAGCAAAGACGGTGTAATTCACGTCACCTCACAGAGGTTTCGAACGCAAAGGGCCAATCGGGCCGCAGCGGTCGAACGACTGCAGAGACTACTGACCGAAGCTCTCAAAACTACACCTGTCCGCCGAAAAACAACCATCCCCCGGCACATCAAAAAAAAGCGATTGGAAGAAAAAAGACAGCACAGCTTATTAAAACAACAAAGGGTAAAAAATCGCTCGGCTGAAGATTTATCCTGAAGCCTCAACTGAACAAACTTTTGTTTTTAATCAGGTTTCAAGGCCAGTTTGAGAACATCGTTGGTGTTTTTCACGAATTGAAACTTCAGGTTCTTTCTGGCCTCTTTGGGGACTTCGGGAAGGTCTTTTTTGTTTCTCTGTGGCAGGATGACGGTCTTTATACCGGCCTGCTTTGCGGCAAGTATCTTTTCCTTTAATCCTCCAATCGGCAAAACCAGGCCTCGCAGGGTTATCTCGCCGGTCATCGCCACCTCCGGACGGGTGGGTTTACCAAGAAGTAAACTGACCAGCGACGTGAACATCGCGACGCCGGCACTCGGGCCGTCCTTGGGAATTGCACCTGCCGGCACGTGAATGTGATAGTCGAACTTGCTGAACCTCGACGGCTCGATTTTTAAGTCTTTGGCGTTCGCCTTTACGATGGAAAAGGCTGCCTGGGCGCTTTCCTTCATAACATCACCGATTTGGCCGGTTAGCTGTAAGTTGCCTTTGCCGGGCATAGACACCGACTCAATAAAAAGCAGCTCTCCTCCGACCGGTGTAAAAGCCAGCGCAGTAGCAACCCCCGGTATGCCGGCCCGCAGCGCCAGCTCAGGCTCAAACTGCGTAGGTCCGAGGATTTTGGCGAGGTCTTTTTTGGTTATGGTCGCTCTTTTTTTCCGGCCCTTTGCAATGCCGGTCGCAACGGCCCTGCAAATCGCTGCGATATTTCTTTCGAGATTCCGGACACCGGCTTCTCGTGTATAACTTTGTATTATTGTAAGTATTGCTTCATCTTTGATAGTGAGTCGACTTTTATTCAGCCCGTGCTCAGCGAGCTGACGAGGGACGAGATATTTTTTCGCGATGTTCAGTTTTTCGCTTTCGGTATAGCCGGGCAGCTCGATAATTTCCATCCTGTCGTGCAGTGCCGGCGGTATCGGCTCAGTGTAGTTGGCGGTGCCGATGAACATCACGCTGGACAAGTCAAAGGGTTGGTCAAGATAATGGTCGGTGAAGCTGAAGTTCTGTTCCGGGTCAAGCACCTCTAAAAGTGCGCTTGCAGGGTCGCCGCGGAAGTCCGCACCGATTTTATCAAGCTCGTCGAGCATAAAGACGGGATTTCTGCTTTCAGCTTTTCTTAATTCCTGCAGTATTCGCCCCGGCAGTGCTCCGATGTAGGTTCTTCGGTGTCCACGGATGTCGGCCTCGTCTCTTATTCCGCCGAGCGATATGCGGATGAACCTTCTTCCTAAGGCCCTCGCAATGGATTTGCCGAGTGATGTTTTGCCGACGCCGGGCGGGCCGATAAAACAAAGTATTGGACTTTTGCCGGTCGGGTTTAGTTTGCGGACAGCAAGAAATTCGAGGATGCGCCTTTTGACCTTGTGCAGGTCGTAATGGTCCTGATTTAATATCCGCTGGGCTTTGTTGATGTCGAGATGGTCTTTTGTTTGAATCGACCAGGGCAGTTCGCAGACCCAGTCGAGATATGTCCGGATGACGCTGTATTCAGGCGAAGCTGGTGGTATCTTGCTTAGCCTCTCTAATTCGCGCAGTGCCTCAGCCTGAACTTTTTCGGGCATCTTCGCCTTCTCGATATTTTTCTTGATTTGCTTTAGCTCTTCGGTTTGGTGGTCGCCTCGTCCAAGCTCAGACTGGATGGCCTTTAGCTGTTCCTGCAGAAAATATTCTCGCTGACCTTTTTCGATAGACTCTCTGACTCGGCCTTGGATCTTGTGACTTAACTCGAGTACTTCCAGTTGGCTTGCCAGTGCGACGGATATCTTTTCGAGTCGTTTAACGGCGTCAAGCTCTTCGAGAAGTTGCTGTTTCTCGTTTACGGGCAGGCTGAGATTTGCAGCCAAAAAATCCGCCAAAGCGGACGGATTTTCTATGTTTTCCAGCAGCACAATCGCCTCTTCGGGGATATTGGGGCTTAGCGCAATGACTCGGTTGGCTGCCTGGCGAACACTGACGATAAGGGCCTGCAGATTTTTTGTCATCTTGGTTCCGAAGGTAAGCATCTGCACTTTTGCCTTTAGATACGGCTCAGTGGCGACCCTTTCGGTTATCCTGAAGCGGACTATGCCGTGAACTATAATGTGAATTACACCCTGCGGCATCTTGATAACTTTGAGGATGGTTACAGCGGTCCCGACAGAATAAAGGTCATCGAAGCCTGGGCTGTCGGTTTCGGGATTGCGCTGCGTAACAAGGCCTATGACCGATTCGTTGGGTGTGGCCCCGGCAATGAGCTGCCTGCTCTTCTGCCGGCCTATCGCCAGCGGCGTTACTGTGCCCGGGTACGCAACTGCATTTCGAATAGGCAGGATGGGGATTACATCTGGGAGCTTGAACTCGTGGCTGTTGTTCTTTGGAGAGCCGGTTTCGCCTTGCAGATAGTGCTCAACTTCGCCGAGGTCATCGCCGGAAAGTTCAATCGGCCATACTCCGTCGGTTACAAATTTTTTAAGCTCATCCGCCATTTTCAGTTACTCAAACTGACCGTTTTGTAGTGAATATTAAATGTAAGTCGATTTTTGACAGTATATTATGTTTTTTGAAAAATATTATAAATTACTCATCCGCCGTCAGGCGGATACCGCAATTTTGATTTTTAATCTTTGATTTTTGACTTCTCAAACTGACCATCGGTCAGTTTGAGTAATATACCTCATCGGCATGCAAAAAGCAAAGGCTGCGCCGGCGTTTTTTAGGTATGTCGGACTGCCGAAGGTGCAGATTTAGCCGATTTTTCAAAAAGCAGGCACGTTTCGGCGTATTATTCGTCATAATTATGGAAGCTGTGTTCAGGAGCTCTTATTGAACAGCAAGTTGGAGAAAAAATTGGTTTCAGCCTGCCGGAGTGGAGATACCTCGGCGGATTCGGTCTCGGCGTGGAAAGGACCATCGCCTGGCTCACTGGCGAAAGGCACATCCGCCAGTGCATCGCCTTCCCAAGATTGATGGACAAAGTATATATTTAAATGAAAAAGGGAAAAATCCAATCGTTCGTTTAGCCCTGCCATCCTTGGCCTGAGCGTAGTCGAATGGCTTGCATGGCAGGGTTTGTTTAGCCCCCAACTTTATGTTGGGGGTTACTTAACTTCTGTTTAGCAGTCGCCGGAACGGCGACTCACTTTGTCATTCCCGCGGAACCTGTCCTGAGCACAATCGAATGCGCGGCAATCTCAAAATGTCGTTTAGCCCTGCCATCTTAATGACGGGGTTGTCATTCCCGCGGAAGCGGGAATCCAGTTTTTGCCTTTTGATTTTTAATTTTCTTCGCCGGCCTCCGCCAGCACCGCTCACACCTTGTCATTGCGAGGCCGTAAGGCCGAAGCAATCTCCCTCCCTTTTACCAACGACCAACAAAACGCTTTTCACTTAGGCCACAGTATGTTGTAAATAAATGCCTTGATTGACTGAAGCCAGCCGAAATCGGCAAAAATGTCAACAACTATTGCCGCAATTACAGCGACAACAATAGCACCGATAACCTTTAATAGTCTTATGAATATGCCTTTCTTTTTCTCCTCCGTTATCTGTTGTTCATGAATAGACGCATCGTGTCCAATCTGTAGGTTCTTGGCTTGCACATTTTCCATGTGTACGTTGATAGGAGCCTTCTGCTCTTTTTCCGCTGGCTTTGTACTGGCAAGGTCGGCCTGTAGTTCTTTTATGCGCCGCTGCTTCAGCCCCAGAAAGCTCCGTAGGTTGTGGAGTATTTGATACCAAGTTCGGTCATTCAGTTCAGTTCGCGTAAAGTGATAATGCTCCATCAAAAACGCGCCAATCACATCCATATCATAAGACCCAACAGTCTGCTCTATGACGCTGAGTTCCTTTTCGGTCAGTGGGTCTCTGCAAGCCATCTCCCAAGCAAGCCGCTTAAATGTCTTATATTCCTTTTTGGTTAGACGCGTCTTTTTGAAAAGGAGGCGTTTATATTCGTCTAAGTCTCTGCGATGGACGAGTATGAGATTGCGCGCATCCGTTTGACCCTGCCGAAATGGATAGAGAGGAAAAATATACGCGGTGTCCTGCAATACTCGATTAAACGGATTCTCCAGCTCACCGTCTGCGTTTTTAACGGCTTTGCCTATATCGGGTCTGCTGACGGGTTTAGATTCTTTCAATTTGCTCATTGTCCACCTACTTTCTGTCGGGTAGTGCTGGCGGGCAGTGCTCGTCGTTGCCTCCTTGCCGAGCACATCCACCAAAAGGGATAAAAAAAACAGGAATGCGGGCTGAAGTGCCCGTTATGCTTGACCTGTTAACAAAAATAACACACAAAGGCTTAACCATATAACACCTCTACTCAGTCGCCTTTGCGTGTTGATACCTAACTGTTATGTCGCCGAATTACAATCTACTTCGTCTCTGACTGTTCGTCAACAACTTTTTTCCTGCGAGTTGATTTTTTCTTTGCCAGCGGCGCAAATTAGAACTTGATTATCTTTGGTTCCCCGTCCCCTGTCATCTCCACCTTGTCGAACTGGCCGAGGAACCTTTTTGCGGCGTATGTAAAAAAAGAATTTATTTGGCGTGTTTCCACGTTATAATGAATTGTGAGGTTAGGTATGAAGGTCGAGAATTGTTCAAATTGTAAGAGGGTTATCGGGAAATTAGAGCCAGCGTATGTATTTCACGGGAATGTTGTTTGCCAAAACTGCTACCAGAAGGTGACCAACACTGAAGACAAACAGCCGCAAACCGAGACCAAAGAGAAGGCAGGTGCAAAAAGCAATAAGTTTCTGGTGGTCTGTGGGCTTATCTTAATTCTTTTAGTTGCGTGTTTTGCATTGTTTTTAATTGTTGAATTTGTAATAACCCGACGGGAACTGGCGCCAGTCCCCGCGTCCCCAAACTCGCTACAGACCACCACCGACAAAGCAAATAAAGGGGACCCAAATGCCCAGCTCCTTCTCGGCGAAATGTACTATAACGGTAAAGGCGTCCCGCAGGATTACAAAGAGGCCATCAGGTGGTACACAAAGGCCGCCAAGCAGGGAGGGGCAGAAGCCCAGACTTTGCTCGGCGAAATGTACTATAACGGTAAAGGCGTCCCACAGGATTACAATGAAGCCGTTAGGTGGTTCACAAAGGCCGCCGAGCAGGGAGACGCAAAAGCCCAGCGCGACTTCGGCTTTATGTACTATATTGGTGGCGATGGTGTCCCAAAGGATTACATAAAGGCGATTAAGTGGTTCACGATGGCCGCCGAACAGGGAGATGAATTGGCCCAGATTTTGCTCGGCGGAATCTACTATGACTGCAAAGATTACAAAGAGGCCATCAAATGGTATTCAAAGGCCGCCGAGCAGGGAGACGCATTGGCCCAGCTTAAGCTCGGTATAATGTATGAGGAGGGAAAAGTTGTTATTGAGGATTACAAAGAGGCTATTAAGTGGTACACGAAGGCAGCTGAGCAGGGATATGCAACAGCCCAGTGGTTTCTCGGAGCAATGTACTGGCTCGGTAAAGGCGTCCCAAAGGATTACAATGAAGCCGTTAAGTGGTACACAATGGCAGCTGAGCAGGGGGACGCAAGTGCCCAACGTTCGCTCGGCGAAATGTACTATGAGGGAGAAGGTGTTTCCCAAGATTACAATGAGGCGTACAAATGGGTCTTACTTGCACAAATGAACGGCGGGGATGTCAGCGAAATCAAAAAAGAGCTTGCCCACAAAATAACCCCTGCCCAGATTGCCGAGGCCCAAAAACTCGCAAAAGAATTCGCTGAAAAACAAGAGAAGGAAAAGACAAAGAAGGACACCAGCATTTCTGACCTGAAATAGATGGAATAGTCAAGACTTAATCTGACAAACAACCCGCGGTACAAAAACCAACCCACAGCCACAGTACAAAAAACCAACCCGCCACACAAAAGGCTCGTAGTCCTTTCGATTAATCAAAAAGACTAGAACGATAAAAGAATACCTAAGTATCTTAGGTATTGTATTTTTTCTTCCCCTGTCCGCTATACGCTGTACGCTGTACGCTATCTGCATTTCAATCAAATGCGCAGGCCGGAGCGTAGCGAAGGTCCCGAGCCTTGCCGAGGGAGCTATCTTCAATGAACCACGAACTATCAACTATGAACTCCTCCGCCAATCGGCAGAGGAAATTTTCAATCAAAATCGTTGGTACCCAGACCCCTAAAATCAAATTTTTCAATATTTTTTTATCTCTTTCCACATAAGCACTTACAAATTTTGACCATCCCAAAATTGCCCGAATTTTCGCTCCATTCGCACAAGTTCGCCCTACTAAGGGAGACGTCTATTTTTGAATTTGTTTCGTATTTTGGTATTAGGATTTAGGATTTGTTTAGGATTTCGATATTAGAATTTCGGATTTCTCGCTTGTCTATACCTTCATCAGAAACTCCTATCAATCAAAAGCGAGCGATTATGCAAAACAAACCCAATTTGCTGGATGCTCAAATGAACCTAAGCTCAGTTAAAACAACGAACTATGAACCACGAACAATGAACAATGAACTATATAAACCAAACCCAATCAAACCCAATCTTGTCCGCCGAAGCATCAGCGAAGGCGGATTCAAAACCAGCCAAAATATGTCGAGCGCAATTATTAAGCACAATTGCTATCAGGTTTTGTACGCATGCGGGCAGAGATTTCTCAGGGTTTTCGGGCAACCGCGTAGGATTGCCCCCTACTTATACTTGATGACCGCGTGGTAACTTTGAAGTGACCTTACGGGGCTGTCTCCATTTCGGCGAGCGGCGATTCCTTTGACGGCGGCAGCAGCAGCGGCAGTCGTCGTGATGTAGGGCAGGTTGTATTTTATCGCAGCCTTGCGAATGTAAGAATCATCCTGCTTGCCGAGCTTGCCGGACGGCGTGTTAATAATCAATTGAATCTGTTTATTCTTAATGGCGTCGATGATATTCGGCCGTCCCTCATGCATCTTAAAAATCAGCTCGGTCTTGATTCCTCTTTCGGCAAGATAGCGGCAGGTACCTTCGGTTGTCCTTATTGTGAACCCGAGTTTACTGAATCCCCTGGCGGTTTCGACGATGTCATCTTTGTCCTGCTCGGCAATGGTTATCAGCACCGCACCTTCCGAAGGCAGTGGCTGCCGGGTAGCCTCCTGTGCCTTGAAATACGCCAGTCCGAACGAATCCGCCAGGCCCAGTACTTCACCGGTCGAACGCATTTCCGGCCCCAGCAGCGGGTCAACGGTATGGAACATATTGAACGGAAAGACCGCCTCCTTTACGCCAAAGTATGGAACTTCCCTCTGTCTTATATCGAGGTCTTTGAGCTTCTTGCCCAACATAACCTGCGTTGCGAGCCGCACCATAGATAGGCCGCAGACCTTTGAAACCAGCGGCACAGTTCGTGAGGCACGCGGGTTGGCCTCAAGAACGTAAACTTTGTCATTCGCTATCGCGTACTGCATATTCATCAGGCCGACGACATTCAGATGAACTGCTATTTCCCTCGTATATTCGCGAATGGTATCGAGATGCTTTTTGGGTATGGTTACCGGCGGAATAACACAGGCTGAATCACCCGAGTGGATTCCCGCAAGCTCGATATGCTCCATAACTGCCGGCACAAAGACGTCCGTGCCGTCGGCGATGGCGTCAGCCTCAGTTTCGATGGCATTTTCGAGAAACTTATCAATTAGTATCGGCCTTTCGGGCGTTACCTCGACCGCCGCCGCGACATATTCTTTGAGCATCTCTTCATCGTGTACAACTTCCATACCCCGTCCACCCAGCACATACGAGGGACGCACCATCAGCGGATAGCCAATCTCCTCGGCTACAGCAAGGGCCTGTTCGAGATTGCTCGCCATACCCGCTCGCGGCATAGGTATACCAAGCTTTTGCATCATATTGCGGAAGCGGTCGCGGTCTTCCGCCAAATCTATCATCTCAGGAGACGTCCCGATTATTTTTACGCCGGCCTGGGCCAGCTCGCTTGCGATATTAAGCGGCGTCTGTCCGCCGAACTGAACGATGACGCCTTCGGGTTTCTCTTTCGCGTAGATGCTGAGCACGTCTTCGACCGTGAGCGGCTCGAAGTAGAGCTTGTTGGAGGTGTCGTAGTCGGTCGAGACGGTCTCGGGATTGCAGTTGACCATAATTGATTCGAATCCCTCATCACGTATTGCAAAGGCGGCATGAACGCAGCAATAATCGAATTCAATTCCCTGTCCGATACGGTTTGGTCCGCCGCCTAAGACCATTATCTTGCGATTTTTGCTCACAGTAACCTTATCAGGTGCGTTGTATGTGGAGTAGTAGTATGCAGCGTTTTCAACGCCGCTGACAGGTACAGCCTCCCAGGCCTCGACAACACCGAGAGAGGTTCGCTGAGAGCGGATTTTATCTTCTGATGTGCCGAGCAGCTTGGCAATATATCGGTCGGCGAAACCATCTTTCTTGGCCTGTGTCAGAAGTTTATCAGGAAGCTTTTTACCCTTGTACTTTAGGATTTCCTCCTCAAGCTCAACAAGTTCAGCCGTCTGCTGAATGAACCAGCGCTTTATGTGTGTCTTTTCAAAAAGGCTGTCAATATCAGCCCCTTTGCGCAATGCCTCATACATAATGAACTGTCTCTCGCTTGACGGTGTGCTGAGAAGATTCATCAGTTCATCAAGGGAAAGCTTGTTGAAGTTCTTCGCAAACCCCAGTCCGTACCGGCCAATCTCAAGAGAGCGTATGGCCTTCAAAAAGGCCTCTTTGTAGTTTTTACCGATGCTCATTACCTCTCCAACGGCGCACATTTGTGTTCCGAGCTTGTCTTCGACTCCTTTGAATTTCTCAAATGCCCAGCGGGCAAACTTGACTACGACGTAATCACCGGATGGAGTGTATTTCTCGAGGGTCCCTTCTCTCCAGTATGGTATCTCATCGAGGGTAAGTCCGCCGGCCAGCATCGAGGAAACAAGCGCTATTGGAAAGCCGGTAGCCTTCGAGGCAAGGGCTGATGAACGCGACGTCCTCGGATTGATTTCGATTACGACCACTCGGCCTGTATTCGGGTCGTGAGCGAATTGAATGTTAGTGCCGCCTATGACCTCAATGGCGTCAACGATATCGTAGGAATACTTCTGCAGCAGTTTTTGCAGTTCGGGGTCAATGGTCAGCATCGGTGCAGTGCAGTATGAATCTCCGGTGTGGATACCCATTGCATCGACGTTTTCGATGAAACATACGGTTATCTTTTGCCCTTTTGAATCGCGCACCACTTCGAGTTCCAGCTCTTCCCAGCCGAGGACGGATTCTTCGACAAGGATTTGCCCGATGAGGCTGGCCGAGAGTCCGCGACTGGCAACTGTTCGCAGCTCCTCGATGTTAAAGACCGCGCCGCTGCCGGTACCGCCCATAGTGTAGGCAGGCCGAATAATCAATGGATATCCCATCTCATCGGCGACTTTTTCCGCTTCCTCAACGCTATAGGCCGGCTTGCTCTTCGGCATATCGATGCCCAAGCGATTCATCGTCTCCTTGAACACTATACGGTCCTCACCGCGCTCGATAGCATCGACCTGAACGCCTATTACTTTGACGCCGTATTTTTTGAGCACGTCCGCGCGTGCAAGTTCGGAGCACAGATTTAGTCCGCTCTGGCCGCCGAGATTCGGCAGAAGGGCATCAGGACGCTCGGCCTCGATTATCTTTGTCATAGTCTGGAGATTGAGCGGCTCGATATAAGTTATGTCCGCCATACCCGGGTCTGTCATAATGGTTGCCGGATTAGAATTGACCAGCACAATCTTGTAACCCAATTTGCGAAGTGCCTTACAGGCCTGTGTGCCGGAATAATCAAATTCACAGGCTTGGCCAATGATGATGGGGCCGGAACCGATAATCATCACTTTTTGTATGTCATTTCGCCTCGGCATACCAACTTCTCCTGTCTTTGTTGTCGATTTGGCTGGGCGTTTTGCCCGCGGAGCGAATATATCGCGGTGGATTAAACTACAAAGGAGGCAAACTGTCAAATAAGAAAACTTTATAAGCAAGAAAAGCAGAACTAATTCTCAAAAAGGTCTGGAGTGCGTTTAGTGTTCGGTGTAACTTTCCTGGTTGGGGTCAATAGTAATATTGCTTTTCATTCCCAGTGGTAACATTCTGTCGGGGTCTGGATGGATGTAAATGGTGCCGATATCTTCAGGGATGCCGCTCTCAAATGGGTTCTCACCCGAAAAACCCACATTGCTCGCATAGACTCCCGAAGACCATCCACCTGCGGGTCTGTACATGGAAAGTATTGTTCCATCGATATTTGCGTTGCCTCGCACGTCAACGATTCCGCCTACAACCAGTCCGGTCAGAATACTCTCGCTTTCGTCATACAATAAGTCTCTACAGCAAAAGCAAAATACAAGGGCTGAGTAACGCTAAAGCGGCATCGATTATTTTTCGTCCGATAAGCTCCCTTCTGGGCAAACGACTGGGTGAGCCTTTGGTTCTTGGCCTACCCCTTACAATATAAGCTTGGGTTAGGCGTGGCCAAATATTTAGAAGGGAATTTCGGAGTATGAAGAGGGTTGAAATTCAAGAACATTGTCAGATACAAAGCCGGCAGGGTTGGTTTCCCTGCCACTGCGGTTGAACATCAGAGAGCTCTGGCCACCCAAAGTTGTCGGCGTCGAGGCGTAGTTGATGAGTGAACCGTTGATAGTCCCACCAGCCTGGCCGCTAAATGATATTCCGTTTGCTGCAATTGCGCCGCTCATAGCCAGTGCCTGACCACTAAAGGCCATCCCAAAGCCCGGAGCCAAAATAAATGTGCCGGTTTCCTGCTTTATTGCCTCGAATTGCTCGCCTTGAAGTGTCGAAATATCATTGCAGACTACTTGTCCGGCAAATGAAATACTGTTGGTGCCGGATGTGTCAGTTACGTCACCAGCAGCGACAATAATTGCATTTACAGTGCACTTGCCCCCGAAGTGAACGACATTGGGTGCTTCTATAAACAGGATGCCATTGATTGTCACATTGCCTGCGAAAGTCGGATCGGCGTTGGCCTTGATTACGACATTGTTCAGAACGGCGTGACTATCCCATTCGCTGTCTTCGTCTAACTGTTCACCGGTTGCGAAGGCTCTGAAGTATTCGGGGTTTGGTGTGGGAAAATCAACATATTCGACGCCAATGTGAACATGGTCTGCTATAGCTTCTCCGATAGCACCACCCACAGAAGACCCCGCAGCCGCACTGTATGTGGAATAGGGATTGGCGATACTGACATCACCGGCAACACTGGCATTGTTCGTTATTGAAAAGGCGTCGCTTGTTACCCAATCGCCCTCGATATACACGCTTGCCTCGATGGCCAGATTCACGCCCCCGAGCTCAGCTTGGCCGCTCATATACAGAGGCCCTTTGGAGGCAACTCCAAAATCGAAAACATCGTTGCCGGTGGCTGCGAAGTTGTAGTTTGCCTGAATCCTGCGATATACCTGTTGACTGGAACCGTTCACATCCAGCTGCATTGTATCACAATCATCGGCATAGGCATAACTGAGGGAGGCTGTGAAAGCCTTGTTAGATTGGCTGTCCAGCGGGATAGTGCTGATAGTTACAGTGTCGGGTGCGGTATCATAGTAGACGGTCACGTCTGTCATGCACGCGTCGGCGAATCTCGTTCGGAGTTGAGAGGCAACGGTTGCAAGTCTGTTCTGAGGCTGAACTGTTCCACGAATGGTCATATCAGACAAATAGTATCGCATGACCTCCAGCCCCGACTGGGCCGCCGCCAGTGCCGCGTTGATTTTGTGCTGATTTGAGCTGACCTCGACGCTGGTCCCTGACATCGCCGCCATCGACAGCGCAAACATAGAGAATACGAGGATGAATATCATCGCAATAATAAGCACGGCAGCTTTGCGCTCGGAGCAGATTGGTTTCTTCGCATGTTTCATCATTTCCCCCAAAAACCCCCGATGGGAAAGTTTCTGTTACTTCTAAGTTCCAATAAAATATAATAAATCTTTACAGTAAAACAAAATATAAAGGTTAAGGGACACTGAAACGGCGCCGATTATTTTTTTCGTCCGATAAACCCCCTTCTTGGCAGTCCGGTACGGCTTGTAAGTTATAGGGCGTTTTGCCGTTCCGCAAAATATGAGCTGCGGGCAAACGGCAAAGATATAACCCACCCGAATCCTAACGAAATCGCCTTTTGCTTCCACCCTTCGAATTTCTGTGGGGTTATGTATTCGACTACGTCGAGTGAATTCTTCGATGGTTTCAGGTATTGGCCGACTGTGATTCGGTCACAGCCTGTATCGCGCAAATCTTTTAGAACCTGCTCGACCTCGGCGTCGGTCTCGCCCAGCCCAAGCATAATCGAAGACTTGGTCGCAGCGCTCTTGTAGCTTTGCCTGGCTTTCTTGAGCAGGTTCAGCGACAACCGATAATCTCCTCCTGCTCTCACAGTCGGATACAAAGATGGTACCGTCTCGACGTTGTGGGCGAATACAAAAGGCATCGCCTCAGCCAGGATTTCTATCGCTCGCTCCTGACAGTGCCGAAAGTCGGGTGTGAGTATTTCGAATTTCATATCAGGGCACTGTTGCCTTACTTCGTTTATGCAGTTGCGGAAATGCTCTGCCCCGCCGTCAGCCAAATCATCGCGGGCCACACTGGTTATCACAAGGTATTTCAATCCCATTTTTCTTGCCATCTCAGCTATTTTTGTCGGCTCGTCCAGGTCTGGCGGCTGCGGCCTGCCGCTGGCTACCGAGCAGAATTTGCAGCTTCGCGTGCAGACGTTACCCAAAATCAGCACCGTTGCCGTTCCCCTCGCCCAGCATTCGCCTCGATTGGGACAGTTGGCGTTATTGCATATTGTCTCCAGGCCCAGAGAGCTTAACACATCTTTGGTATGATTATAACTTTCACTAACTGACAGCGGCCTTTTCAGCCACGCCGGCAGTTTACGCCGCTCGCCTGACGTTCTGAGTTCTGAGTTCTTTGTTCGTTGTTCTGTTTTCTGTCTTCTGCCTTCTGTCTTCTGTCCTCTGCTTGCCTCGGCGTAGCTCTTAGGCGAAGCCGGGTCCTCTGTCTTCCCAAATCGCTCGCACAGCAATATCTTGAGCATCTTCTTCACTTCCTTCATTGACTTTCGCTCGCCCGTTTCTTTTAGCACCGACGTCATCTCTACTTCGTTAAGTCCACAGGGTATAATGTGGTCGAAAATGCTAAGGTCATTTTGAATGTTTATTGCCATACCGTGATAAGTAACAAATCTCGATACACGCACGCCGATAGACGCAATTTTTTTCGTGCCGACCCACAAGCCGGGAAAGCCCTTTCGCCTTTCAGCACTCACGCCTAATTGTTCAAGCAGTTTGATGCCTGCCTCTTCGAGTTTTCTGATATATTCGCCGATGTCCAGACCAAGCCCTCGCAGATTTAGAATCGGGTAAAAAACTAACTGGCCGGGGTTATGAGCGGTTGTTCCCCCGCCTCTTCGGACGTCAACAACGTCTATACCTTGTTCCTTCAGACTTCCGCGGCCCGTGCGCAGCTTGTTGGCGCTTTGCCTCGCTCCGAGGGTAATGACTACCGGGTGTTCAACGATTAAAACGGTATCAGGTATTTCGTCTTGGAGTCTTTTATCATGCAATTCGTGCTGTTGCTGTAGTACCTCTCGGTAGTCGGCGAGTCCGCAATCACAAATGCGCAAGGTATAAATTCCAGCCTTTTCCGCTACTGCTGACATGTAACCCTCCGAACCTACGCCCTCGGCGAATTATGCAGGCTCAGGCCGAAGGCATCTTCTACAGATTCTTTGAGCACTTCTGAAACGGTCGGGTGTGGGAAGCTTATCTCGGTAATTTTTTCTGTGCTGCCCAAAAGTGCTCTGGCTGCGGCGATTAGCTCGGTTGCCTGAGTGCCAACTATTGTAACGCCGACAATCTTGTCGGTCGCATTGTCTCTTATCACATTTACTTGGCCGACAGTTTCATTATATGCTGCGCTTCTGCCGTTAGCCTTGAAAAAGGCCTTTCCAATGGAAACATCGAGTCCCTCAGCCTTGCATGCCTCCTCGGACTTGCCGACGGAGGCGATTTCCGGAAACGTATAGACAGCACGCGGGATGAGCGAGTAGTCAGCTATTCTTTCGTCGCCGCCCGTTGCATTGACCGCTGCTGCCTCAGCCTCGGCGAATGCGCCATGGGCCAGATACGTTGTGCCGACCGCATCGCCGACAGCATAAACACCGTCGACACTGGTTTCCATCTTTTCATTAACCGCTATCGCCGCCCCGTTCATTTTCAAACCGAGTGTGTCAACTGTTTCCTTATCAACAACTGCCCTTCTGCCGACCGAGACTAATACCTTTTCTGCCTCGATTGTCCGGCCGTCCTCAAGAGCCACTCTTGCCTGCCCGCTGGTTTTTTCAGCGGAGGCAACCTTCTGATTGGTGAGGGTATCAATACCGAGTTTTTTGAATTCTCGCTCTATAAGAGCACCGACCCACTTGTCTTCCGTGGGAATCAATCTGTCAAGGGCTTCAACAATGGTTACTTTTGTTCCGACAGCAGCATAGACACAGCCCATTTCGCAGCCGATTACTCCGCCACCGACAATTAACATAGATTTTGGAATTTGCTGCAATTCGAGGGCCTCTTTGCTGCTGATAATGGTTTGGCCGTCAAATGGTATACCAGCAATCTCAATCGGCTCTGAGCCGGTTGAAAGGATTATTTTTTTAGTCTCGATTTCTACCGGTGCCGAATCCATCTCGACCCTAATCTTACCTGGCCCAGTAACGATGCCGTGTCCCTTAAATATCTTTATCTTGTTCGCCTGTATAAGATTAGTCAGACTCCTTCGAAAACCGCTGACTACCGCATCTTTTCTGGCCTGCATCTTAGGCCAGTTGAGTGATACCTCGCTGACATCGACACCCATCATCGCCGCATTCTTGACCATAAGCAATGTATGCACAGATGCGAGCAGGGCTTTCGATGGAATACATCCGCAGTTCAAGCAGACACCGCCGATAAGTTGTTTTTCGACGACTGCCACCGAAGCTCCTCTTTGTGCGCACCTGATGGCCGCCGAGTAGCCGCCCGGCCCACTGCCTATTACCACAACATCAAATTTTTCTGCCATCATTTAGCCCCTTTTCTGAAATCGCTATACACACGATAACAGCCCGCCATAAATATACAGGTCGCTACTTTGCGATTGTGGTGTGAGCAGCGTCGAACATTCTGACGCCACCAGTATCTAATTGCAGAATTAAACCTTTCTGGGGGTCAATCCCGACGCAGTTGCCGGCGAACTCGGCGCCGTTGAAAATAAGTCTGACCCGCCGGCCTAACAAAAGACTGAGATTGCTCCAATGCTCTATAACCATTTCGCTGTCCTTTTCCGCGACCCCCAGCCAGTAGTCTATCGAGGAAAGCACCCTCTTTGCCAGCGAAACACGGTCGCATATCGTCTGAGCTTCGATATCGATGCTTGTCGCGGTCGTTTGCAGTTCCGCAGGAAAGCTGTCCCTGCTTTGGTGGCAGTTTATGCCTATGCCGAGAATGTACACGGTTTCGCCGTCGCTGGTTTTGGATTCGAGCAGGATACCGGCAGCTTTTTTGTCGTTTAACATTATATCATTTGGCCATCTGATTTTCGCGAGTCTGCCGCCGACCTTTCCGACAGCCTCAGCAACCGCAACAGCCAACGCCAGTGACAGCAGTTCAGCGCTGCATTTGGTTTTAGTCAGAACAATTGAGCAGAGGATGCTGTCTGCTCGTCCGCTTATCCATTTTGCCCCCGCCCTGCCCCGCCCGGCAGTTTGCTCCTCGGCAAAGATTGCAAGGCCGTCGCTTCTCTTGTTCGTTGCATATTCAGCGGCAACATCGTTGGTGCTTGAAGTGCTGTTATAGACGAGGATTTTTTTGCCGACCCGTCTGGTCCTTAGATTTGCTTTTATTTCGTCTGCCGATAGTGGACAGAAATCCATTTTTCTTCCAGCCTTTAATCTCTGTCAACCTGTCTTCAGCCTTCTGTCTTCCGTCCTACCTGTCGAGGCCGATATCAACCGCGCTTGCCGAATGTGTGATGGCGCCTACGGCGATTCTGTCGATACCGCACTGGGCAATAGCCGAAACGTTCTGCAGCGTTATGTTGCCGGAGGCCTCGAGCAGCGGCCTTTTACCCCTCCTGCACATTGTGTTTCGCATATCCACCGCATGCTTCAACTGCCACTGCCCCATATTGTCAAGCAGGACTATATCGACACCAGGAATTTCGAGGACGTAGTTGAGCTGGTCATCAACGTGGTCGACCTCGACCGCAATGAACTTAACACCCTTTACCTTTCTGGCCTCGCCGACTATCTTTCTCAGTTTCGGCTGAAAGTTCCTGCCCAACTGGGCCAGGTGGTTGTCTTTAATCAGGATGCCGTCATACAGTCCCAGCCGATGATTGTACCCGCCGCCGCATCGAACGGCATACTTTTCGAGTATTCGCCAGCCCGGCGTGGTCTTTCTCGTGTCATAGATTTTCGCCTTTGTGCCTTTAACTGCCTGTACATATTTGTTTGTTGTGGTAGCTATTCCGCTGAGCCTCTGCAGAAAATTGAGCATAACACGCTCTGCGCTGAGCATTGAGCACAGCGGCCCCTCGATTGTGGCGATTTTGCAGCCGACGTGAGCAGCCTCGCCGTCATCCACGTGGACCTTTAGCTTCAGTTTCTTGTCGTAGCATCGGAGAATTTCTCTGACGACAGGCATACCGCAGACAATTATTTCCTCACGCGAAATAACGTTCGCCTTCGTGATGGTATTGTCTTTGAAGAAAAGCTTGCTGGTCAAATCGCCCTGCCCGAGGTCTTCCTCTCTCGCCATCTTGATTATAGGCATTACCTGTTCAATATTGAGTTTTTTCATCTTCTTTGCGCCTTATTTTTCCTTAGCTTCTTACTTTTGCTGATACTGATAAGCTCCGGCAGTTCCCTTAGTTCTCGCAGCTGGTCTCTCAAAAAAGCCGCTCTTTCGAAGTCCATGGTCTCGGCGGCTTCTAACATTTCTCTTTCAATTTGGCCGGCTAATTCAACCTTCTCGTATTCATCCGCCTCAAACCGGACCGCTTTTCTCGCAGTTTGCCTTGCTTTTATCTCTTCCGCCAGCCCTTTGCGAATCTCCTTTTTTATCGTTTCAGGCGTAATATTGTGTTCTTCATTGAATTCCGACTGAATTTTACGGCGTCTGTTCGTCTCGTCAATAGCTTTTTGCATCGATTCGGTAACAGTATCAGCGTACAAAAAAACTGTAGCGTTGATGTTTCTGGCCGTTCTGCCGATTGTCTGAATCAGTGAAGTCCGACTTCGCAGGAATCCTTCTTTATCTGCGTCGAGTATCGCAACCGCTGAGACCTCCGGCAAATCAAGGCCTTCCCGCAGCAGGTTCACACCGACCAGCACATCGAACTGCCCGCTGCGCAAATCGTGCAGTATCTCGACTCTCTCGATGGTGTCGATTTCGCTGTGCAGGTATCGGCACCGAAAGCCTTTCTTTGTTATGAAGCTGGACAAATCCTCAGCCATTCTTTTTGTCAAAGTGGTTATCAGTATTCTCTCTTTGGCTTTGACTCTTTTTTCAACCTCGCCCAGAAGGTGCGGAACCTGGTCCCTGGCGGGATGTACCACAATCCGCGGGTCAACTAATCCTGTAGGTCTTATTATCTGCTCGACGACCTCATTCTGACATTTCTCCAGCTCAAAGGGTGCCGGCGTCGCAGAGACAAAAACAACCTTGTTCCATCTTTCCTGAAACTCCTCGAATCGCAAAGGCCTGTTGTCCAATGCGCTCGGCAGTCTGAAGCCGTGCTCGACAAGGACCTCTTTTCTGCTCCTGTCACCGGCCCACATCGCTCTAATCTGCGGAACGGTAGCGTGTGATTCATCGATAAACAAAAGGAAATTCTCCGGAAAATAATCAATCAGCGTATATGGCCTCGCTCCCGCAGGCAGCCCCGACAGATGTCTCGAGTAGTTCTCGATACCGCTGCAGTAGCCGACCTCCTGCAGCATCTCGATATCGTACATCGTCCTCGCCTGCAGCCGCTGGGCCTCGAGCAGTTTACCTTCCTGCCTGAACTGCTGCAGCCGCTGCTCTAATTCAGCCTTTATGCCCTCTACCGCAGCGGCGATTCTGTCGCCGGGCATAATGTAATGCTGTGATGGATATATGAAAACCTGACTTTCATCCGCTAAGGTTTCGCCGGATACCGGATTTATGTAGCTGATTTTTTCTATCTTGTCGCCGAAAAATTCAAAACGAACGGCAAAAGATTCGTAAGAAAGATACAGCTCCACAACATCTCCGCGAACTCGAAACGTCCCTCTGGCAAAATCAATATCGTTCCTGACGTATTGCAGGTCTGCGAATCTGCCGAGAAGCTCGTTTCTGTCAACAATATCCCCCCTGCGCACAGCCACAACGGAAGCCTTGTAATCCTCCGGCGAGCCGAGCCCGAAAATGCAGGAGACCGATGCCACGATTATACAGTCGTCTCTTGTGGAAAGACTGGTGGTCGTTGAAAGGCGCAGCCGGTCGAGGTCAGCGTTCTTCGATGCGTCTTTTTCAATGTAAATGTCCCGCTGAGGGATATAGGCCTCCGGCTGATAATAATCATAATAGCTGACAAAGTATTCCACAGCAGCCTCAGGGAATAGGTCTTTGAATTCTTCATAGAGCTGAGCTGCCAATGTTTTATTGTGGGATATGACGAGTGTTGGCAGACCCGTCTGTGCTATTACGTTGGCCATCGTAAATGTCTTGCCGGAGCCTGTAACTCCCATCAGCGTCTGGAATCTTTTGCCTTCGCGCAGACCCTCTACGAGCCGGCTGATTGCCGCAGGCTGGTCCCCAGCAGGGACAAAACTGGTGTTCATTCTGAATCTTGCCATATATGGTGAGCCTGTCGAATCCATTTTCGCAGGTTACTTTGTCGGCAGGCTGCCGCCAGTATCTGATAAGTATATTCTACGCGTTGGCAGGCTGAAACTCAAGTGTTGCGTCTGTCCCATTATTTGTCCCTCTCTCCCTTTACAGCATGCCGCCAGCCGGATAAAATGAACTGCCGTCTTGAATCTTCAACGACCCTTTTATGGATATATGAACATGGAAAAATTAACCCTTTACGACACAACCCTTCGCGATGGAATGCAGGCCGAGGGTATCAGCTTTTCACTCGAGGATAAACTCGCCATCGCCGCCTGCCTTGACCAGCTCGGCATCGATTACATCGAAGGCGGCTATGCCGCTTCCAACCCCAAGGAAAGGCAGTTCTTCGCCGAGGTCGCAAAGCTGGGCCTGAAAAATTCCAGAATCGTCGCCTTCGGCTCCACCAAACGCGTTGACAGAGACGTCGCTGACGACGATTCCATCAGGGCCATTCTCACCTGTAAAACAAAAACCGCCACCCTCGTCGGAAAGGCCTGGGAACTGCACATAACCGCCGTCCTCGGCTGTTCACTTGAGGAAAACCTCAAACTTGTTGCCGACTCGGTCAAATATCTTAAAAAGCACGGCCTCGAGGTAATATTTGACGCCGAGCACTTCTTCGACGGATACAAAAAGAATCCTAAGTACGCTGCCAGTGTCCTGACCGCCGCAGCAGAGGCTGGTGCCGACCTGCTCGTGCTATGCGACACTAACGGCGGCTCTCTGCCTAACGAAGTCTACGAAATCACAAAAAAAATCTGCTCCGAGTTCAGCCCTATGGTCATCGGCATTCATACCCACAACGACAGTGACTGCGCCACCGCCGACTGCCTCGCCGCCGTCGATGCAGGCGCTCGTCACGTCCAGGGCACAATCAACGGCCTCGGCGAAAGATGTGGTAACGCCAATCTCTGCGCGGTGATACCCAATCTCGCCTTCAAGATGGGTTTCAAGCTCCTCAGCCCGGAAAAACTAAAAACGCTTACCGAAGTTTCGCGTTTCGTCTTTGAAGTCGCCAACCTGACACCCGTGATGAATATGCCTTATGTCGGCGAAAGTGCCTTCGCACACAAAGCAGGCCTGCATGTCGATGCCCTGCGGAAAAATAAAAGCACGTATGAGCACATCGAGCCGCAGCTCGTCGGCAACGAACGGCGGTTCCTCATCTCCGAGCTTAGTGGAAAATCGAACGTCCTCGCTGAACTCGAAAAGGCAAAAATAGCAGAGGACAAAAAGCTGGCCGAGAAAATTCTCGCCCGCGTCCAGGAGCTTGAAAACGAAGGCTATCAATTCGAGGCCGCTGATGCCAGCTTCGACCTGCTGGTCAAAAAGATTATGGGCACGTATCAGCCCGCTTTTGAGCTTATAAAGTACTATGTAACCACCGAAAGGCGAACATCAGGCGAGATGGTCAACGAAGCCACCATCAAGCTCAAAGTCGGCGATAAAGCCCAGCTCGTCGTCGGCGAAGGTGACGGCCCGGTCAACGCACTCGATGCCGCCCTGCGAAAATCGCTCGAAACTTTTTATCCTGCCATCAAGGATATGCACTTGATTGACTACAAGGTTCGTGTCGTCAACGCAAAGGCCGGCACCGCCGCGCGTGTCCGCGTAATAATCGAATCGCGCGATAAAACTTCTATCTGGGGAACGGTCGGCGTCTCCGAAAACATCATCGAAGCCTCCTGGCTCGCCCTCGTCGATTCTGTCGAATACAAACTCCAGAAAGACAGAAACCTGCCCTGAGTGTCATTGCGAGTCCGCCGCAGGCGGACGTGGCAATCTCGTTTAGCCTCCTGCATCGTAGGGGGTCGCGCTGCCGCCTCCGGTTCGAAACTATTTTTACTTACTCCAACGCAATACGCGATACGCATGACTCAATACAAAACAGCATCGCGGCCTCCGGCACCAACAGCAAAGTTTCACGTCTTGGGTTTTGAGTCTGTGGTCTGGCGTCTTTCCTCCTTGACAACGCCCCCATTTTAGCTTAACCTTAGTCTCGACATAACTTTATACAATCGGGAGGAAGATAGAAAATGTCCGAGCAGGTAGTAACGCGTTTCGCCCCATCGCCGACGGGTTATCTTCACGTAGGTGGAGCACGTACAGCCATATTCGACTGGCTCTGGGCTAAGCACAATGGGGGAAAATTTATCCTTCGGATAGAAGACACCGACCAGAAACGCAACACCCCCACCGCAACCCAGCAGCTTCTCGAAGACCTGCGATGGCTCGGCATAGACTGGGACGAAGGGCCGCAGGTCGGCGGGACCAACGGCCCTTATCTGCAGTCGCAGCGGAGGGATATCTACGATAAGTTCGTCAAAAAACTGCTCGATGAACAAAAAGCCTATTACTGTTTTGACACGTCCGAGCAGCTTCAGACGATGCGCGAGCACGCGGAAGCTCAAAAGAAAGGTTTTGCGTATTCTCGTCCGGAAAACTTTCCCGATACGGAGGATGTCGAAAAAGCACGTCGTCAGGGCCGACCTGTAACGGTTCGTTTCGCTATGCCGCAGGATAAATCTATCGTCGTGGAGGATGTCGTGCGCGGCAGGGTAGAATTCGCAGCCGGTGAAATAGGCGATTTTATCATACAAAAAAGCGACGGCTTCCCGACATACAACTTTGCCTGTGTCATTGACGATGAGCTTATGAGGATAACGCACGTTATTCGCGGCCAGGAGCACCTGATGAATACGCCCACCCAGCAGGCATTGCAGGATGCCCTTGGGTTTCGTAGACCCATATATGCTCATATGTCCGTAACGATCAGCCAGGGCGGCGGCAAACTCTCCAAACGTGAGCGCCCCCAGGCCCTGCGAAAAATAATCGAAGTGGCCTTAGCCACACCTAACGGCGCCGACAAAACTATCGACCTCGAAAAGCTCGCCGGCACCGGCAATATCAGCCGAAAAGAGCTGGACGATTTCCTAAGTGGCCAGAGTGTTCCTGATATGCCGAGTATTGACGCAATGGCTAAGTACCTCGGCACAGCCCTGCCGGAAATCAACGTAGTCGATTTCCGGCGCAGCGGCTATCTGCCTGAGACAATGGTTAATTTCCTTGCGCTTTTAGGCTGGAACCCCGGCGGCAGTCAGGAAGTTATGTCGATTGGAGAACTGATAAGCTCATTTGATTTGTCCCGCCTGACCAAGTCGAACAGCCTCTTCGACCGCGATAAGCTCCTCGCCTTCAATACCGAACACATAAAAATGCTCGAGATGGACATATTGGTCCGCCGTTTCAGAGATTACATAAAAGCTGTCGATTCGCCGCTCGCAAAAGCTGACGACAAAATGCTCGAAAAAATAATAAAAGCCAACCAGGGCGCCAGAACTCTCGCTCAGATGGAGCAAAAAAGCAGATTTTTGTTTTTAGCTGACGACCGGATAGTTTATGATGACAAGACCGTAAAAAAGATTTTAATGAAACATGATGGAATGAGTATTCTGCAGGTGGTTCGTCACAGGTTGGCCGAAATGAATGAGCTAACAGAAGAGAAAATCGAAAAGATGCTCCGCTCGTTGGCTGAAGAAAAGCAGGTTAAATTCGACAAGGTTGCCCAGCCGTTGCGCGTCGCTCTTTGCGGCACCGCCGTCAGTCTGCCAATTTTCAACTCAGTTCAGATGTTAGGCAAAAAAAGTACCCTCGCCAGAATAGATATTACGCTGAAAAAATTCGCAGCAGTTACTGAAGCAGAAAGAAGGTAGCAAATGCCGTTATTGGTAACCGGCTCGATAGGTATTGACACGGTAACTACTCCGTATGGTACAAGCGAGAATTGTCTCGGCGGTTCCGCTGTTTACTTTAGTATGGCAGCGAGCTTTTTCTCACCGGTGAGATTTGTTGGTGCCATCGGCTCGGATTGTCCGTTCGACTTGGCCGAGGTTTTTGCCGGCCGAAATGTTGACCTCGCAGGTTTGGAAATGCGCAGTCTCAGCAAAACATTTCGCTGGAAAGGCTCGTATCACGACACTATGAGCGAGGTCATAACAGAAAATGTTGAATTGAACGTCCTCGCCGAGCCGCCGCCGCCCGTGCCGGATGAATTCAAAGACAGCAGATACGTCTTTCTTGCCAACACGGCCCCGGCCTTGCAGCTTGAGCTGCTCGAACAGGTTGAACCGGGTGCATTTGTAGCAGCTGATACGATGAACTGCTGGATCGAAGCTCGGCTGGATGACCTCAAAACGCTGCTGCGAAGAATTGATTGTTTGATAATCAACGAAAACGAGGCAAGTATGCTGGCAGCCGAGCGTAATCTGCCGACAGCCGGCGAAAAAATCCTAAGTATGGGGCCGGCAACAGTGGTTATCAAAAAAGGCCAGGCTGGTTCAATCGCCTTTGGCAGTGACGGCGGGGTATTTATTCTGCCCGCCTTTCCCGCTGCCGTCGTCAAGGACCCCACAGGCGCAGGCGACAGCTTCGCCGGCGGCTTGATGGGTTACTTGGCCCAGCAGGATAAGCGAGACTTTGAATCGCTAAAAACTGCTATCGCTTATGGCACGGTGGCTGCCTCATTTACCATCGCTGATTTTTCACTGCAGGGCCTGATGGCGATAACTAAAAATGACATCGACGGCAGATTGAAAACGCTTAGAAAACTGACAAAATTTTAGCCGACTGGTGTAATATAATGCGCTGTTTTATAGCAATAGATATTGACGAAAACATCAGGAAAGCGATTGCAAATTTGCAGCGACAGCTTGCCGAAAAAGCAAATTTCAAAAAAAACGATGTCAAGTGGGTTGAGCCGGAAGCGATGCACTTGACGTTGAAGTTTCTGGGCGAAGTAAAAGATGAGCAAATAGTCGAGGTCTGCAACGCCGTCAGAGACGTAGCGGCCGGAAACAAAAATTTCGAGCTTGATATCGAATCAGTCGGCTATTTTGGCAGCGGAAGCGCCAAAGTCTTGTGGGTCGGCACAGGTCGCGGCAGTGACGATTTGTGTCGCCTTCAGGAGGATATCGAGCAGCAATTGAACGCAGCCGGCTGGCCAAGGGAAACTCGCAGTTTCGCCGGCCATTTGACACTGTGCAGAGTAAAAAATCCAAAGGCCGGCGCGAAGCTGGCGCAAATGAGCGAAGATTACAAAAACCTTAACCTCGGAACAATATCGGCTGATTCGGTCGCCGTTTATCAGAGCCTGTTGAAACCGACAGGCCCGGTCTATACCGTCCTTGGCAATTACAAATTGCAATAGGAACCGCAAGCTAAAATAGGAGAAAAGTCAAAATGGTAAAGGCAAAAAAGGCGCAGACTGACGTGAAAGCCTCCGGCAAAGAAACCGCACTGCAACAGGTGATTGCGCAGATTGAGAAACAGTACGGCCGAGGCGCAATTATGCAGATGGATGAGCACAGTTACGCCAAAATCGAGGCAATCTCCACAGGAGCACTGTCGCTGGACCTCGCTCTCGGCGGCGGGGGCATCCCGCGAGGCAGGGTTGCCGAGCTTTTCGGACCTGAGTCATCGGGAAAAACCACTCTTGCGCTTCACGTCATCGCCAATGCCCAGCGCTTAGGTGGTGTCGCAGCCTTTATCGATGCCGAGCACGCTCTCGACCCAATGTGGGCCAAACACATCGGCGTCGATGTCAGCAGCCTGCTTATCAGCCAGCCCGACAATGGTGAGCAGGCCCTCGAAATAGTCGATATGCTAATCAGGTCCAACTCCGTCGATGTTATCGTAGTTGATTCGGTGGCCGCACTTACGCCGCGTGCTGAAATCGAGGGCGAAATGGGCGACAGCCAGATGGCCTCGCAAGCCAGATTGATGAGCCATGCAATGAGAAAACTGACCGCTGTTATCGGTAAAAGTAAAACCTCTCTCGTCTTTATCAATCAACTTCGGATGAAGATTGGCGTGATGTTCGGCAACCCTGAAACAACCCCAGGCGGCAAGGCATTAAAATTTTACAGCTCGGTTCGTATTGACTTAAGAAGGCTTGCGACCTTGAAAGATAATACCGGTGCAACCGGCAGCAGAATCAGGGCCAGAGTGGTCAAAAATAAAATGGCGCCGCCTTTCAGAGAAGCTGAATTCGACCTTATGTTCGATAAAGGAATAAGCTATGAAGCTGATTTGCTTGACTTAGGCGCTACCTGCAATGTGATTCAAAAAAGTGGAGCTTGGCTGAACTACGGCGACATCCGGCTCGGTCAGGGCAGAGAAAATGCAACACAGTACCTCGCTCAGAATAGAGACTTGTGTGAAGAAATAAAAAATAAAATCCTTGCTGCCAAAGGATTGGTGCAATCCTGATACATAAGCCGATTTTAGGAAGCCAACAGGTGTTGACTGCAAAACAGATTCGAAATGGTTTTATAGATTTTTTCAAAGACCACAACCACATCTTCATCCCCAGTTCGCCGATAGTCCCTGTTGGTGATGACACCCTGCTTTTTACCAACGCAGGGATGAACCAGTTTAAGGATATTTTCCTCGGGCTTTCTTCGCCCGATTATCACAGGGTTGTCAACAGTCAGAAATGTCTGCGGGTCAGCGGCAAACACAACGACCTCGAAGAGGTCGGCAAAGATACCTATCACCACACCTTTTTTGAAATGTTAGGCAATTGGTCGTTCAACGATTACTTTAAGGCGGAGGCAATCGAATGGGCTTGGCAGCTTCTTACAAAAGTTTGGGACATCGAGCCGGCCCGATTATGGGCAACGGTCTTCGCCGGTAGTGAAGACGAAGGCTTGCCAAAAGACAAGGAGTCGCAAAAACTCTGGACGAAGGTAACCTCGATACCTGCCGAGCGCGTCCTGGCCTTCGGCAAAAAGGACAATTTCTGGGAGATGGGACAGACCGGCCCTTGTGGCCCCTGCAGCGAAATTCACATCGACCTCGGCCCAGACAGATGTGATATGAAAAAGGTAAAAGGCCACCGCTGCGGCGTCAACGCCGGCTGCGCACGCTTCATCGAATTGTGGAACCTCGTATTTATACAATATAGTCGCGGCGAAGACGGCAAACTTTCCTCTTTGGGCGCCAATTACGTCGACACCGGTGCAGGCCTCGAGCGAATCGCCGCCGTACTGCAGGATAAAAAAAGCAATTACGACACTGATTTATTTATGCCGGTGATAGACCGCCTCGGTGATATCACCGGCCGCAAATACACATCGGCTCTAAACAGCACAAACGATAACGCCTTCAGAGTTGTTGCCGACCATATACGGGCGCTTGTTTTTGCGATAACCGATGGTGCGACGCCTTCTAACGAGGGCAGAGGCTACGTGGTTCGCCGCATACTTCGCCGCGCAGCACGCTTCGGCAGAGAGCTTGGTATGCACGAGCCGTTTATGTATAAGCTTGTGCCGGTGGTTGTTGAATGTCTCAGCGATGCGTTTGGTGAAATCGCTGAAAGAGCTGAATATGTCTCGACGGTAATCCAGTCCGAGGAGGAAAGTTTCGGCAGAACTCTCGATAGAGGCATCGAAATCTTCAGCGCCGCCGCCAAGCGTGCCAAAAAAAGCCCTGAAAAAACCATTAGTGGCGAAAACGCCTTCCAGCTTTACGACACCTATGGCTTCCCGCTCGATTTGACCCGTCTTATGGCCGCCGAACAGGGCCTCGGAGTTGACACGACCGGCTTCGAAGAACTGATGGATAAGCAGCGGCAGCGCGCAAGAGCAGCACAGAAAAGCACAGCCGTTATGGTCACCGATGCTGAATTGCCGACAACCGAAGACCTGCATAAATACCACGCAGACCAATGCGATAGCATAGTAATTGGCTGGGTCGAATCGCAGGGCTACAGAAACGAAGGCCGCATCGAAGCCGCAGATGATATCGGAATTGTCCTCGACAGAACCTGTTTCTACGCCGAGGCAGGTGGCCAGGTCGGCGACTGCGGCACAATAGAATCTCGGCACAGCAGATTCATAGTCGAGAACACTACGAAAATTGCCAACTGCGTGATTCATCAGGGTAAGTTCGCCGAAGGGACATTCAGCATCGGTGAAAAGGTAAAGGCAATCGTCAGCAAAGACCGCGACGCCATAAAGAAGAACCACACTGCCACGCATCTGCTTCAGTGGGCACTGCAGCAGGTTCTCGGTAAATCGGTCGCCCAGCAGGGCAGCCTCGTCTGCCCGCAGTATCTGCGGTTCGATTTCACCTGGCCGAAGGCCCTGACGGCTGAACAGATTAAAAAAGTTGAGGACCTCGTCAAAAACAAGATTGCTGAAGATGAGCCGGTCGTCTGTAGTGTCCTGCCGAGAGACGAAGCGGAAAAACTTGGCGCAATGGCCCTGTTCGGCGAAAAGTATGGAAGCAAAGTCAGGGTCGTGGCGATTGGCGCTAGAGAAGAAAACCGATTGGCCGAGGCCTTCAGTAAGGAATTTTGCGGCGGCACGCACGTCGAAAGAATCGGTTCGATCGGCGGCCTCAAAATAATCAAGGAAGAAAGTATATCAGCGGGGGTTAGGAGGATAACGGCATTGACAGGTAAAAATTTGACCGAATTTTTAGAGAAACGAAGCGAAATTATCGATGAGCTTTGCGAGACGCTGAAGATACCGCCTGAAGAAATCACTGACAGAATCGGCAAACTGATGAAGGAGAACAAGGAACTAACCAGACAGCTCAAATCAGCTTCAAAGCACACCGGCACAGACGTTTCCGCCGAAGCCAGGAAGCTTCTGGAAAACTGTGAAAAGTTCGGTGAAACGTCGGTGGTCATCGGCCGCTTATCGGCAGCCTCAGTCGAGCAGGCCCGTTCAGCCGTCGATATGGTCAGGAAGAAGGCAAAATCCGCAGCGATAGTGTTCGGCTTTGACGATGACGGAAAGGCAGCTTTGCTGGCCGCTGTTACCGATGACCTGGTCAAAAAAGGTTTAAGTGCCGTCGACATTGTCAAGGCGGTTGCGCCGATTATCGATGGCGGCGGCGGCGGCAGACCTCAAATGGCTCAGGCTGGCGGTAAAAATCCCAAAAAAATCAACGACGCCCTCGCAAAAGCCGCAGAATTGATAAAATCAAAATTGACGAGTATCTGACTTGTACGCCGTAGGCGTATTACAGCGATTATTTCTCTTGCCGGATTTTCACGCTTTTTGCGTGAGCGTCGAGTCCCTCGGCCTCAGCCAACCGAATAATATCCTCAGCGCTTTCAGCCAACTTCTCTTTACTGTATTCGATAATGCTCGTTGACTTGATAAAATCGTTGGCGGTAAGTGCACTTGAGAAGCGGGCACCTCCCCCTGTAGGCAGTGTGTGACTCGGCCCGGCCCAGTAATCTCCAACCGCGACCGGCGAATAATCACCTATAAATATCGCCCCGGCATTTTCAATTTTTTCTGCGATTTTTTTGCTCTCATCGCCGCACTGAATCTCCAAATGTTCAGGTGCAAACTCATTTGCGCATTCGATAGCACTGTCCATATTATTGAATACAGCGATTCTGCTGTATTTTATCATGTATTCGATAGTTTCCTGTGCGCGGCTTAGCTGCTTAACCTGTTTTTTTACTTCGTCCAGAACTTTTTTGCCGAATTCCTTCGAGGCTGTAACCACGACTGCGCTTCCCGGCGCATGCTCCACTTGGCTTAGCATGTCGGCTGCTACCCACGCTGGATTTGCCTTTTCGTTTGCGATTATCAATACTTCACTTGGCCCAGCCATAGAGTCAATACCAACCCATCCAAGAACAATTTGCTTTGCTGTCTGCACCCACTTATTTCCGGGCCCAACAATCTTATCTACCTTTTTAATAACGGTTGTTCCCCTCGCCATAGCTGCTATCGCCTGTGCTCCACCAATGCGATAAACTTCTTCTATACCAAGTTCGTAACAAACTGCCAGAGTTGTCGGATGAATGCTGCCCTTGTATCTTGGCGGCGAAACTACTACAATTTCTTCTACTCCTGCGACCTGAGCAGGGACCGCACACATTATCACAGTCGATGGCAGCGGAGCAGAAGCCCCTGGAACATAGATACCAATTGGTTTTATAAGTTTATATCTTATTCCGGAATGCTTTTTGGCACTGATGAAGATTTCTTTTTGATACTTTCGTACGTTTTCAATTGCCTGACGAAGAGATTTCAAAAGCTGTTTGTCAATTTCCCCGTGAGCTTTTTCCAATTCTTCTTTCGAAATTTGGAATTCCTCAGGTGTGAGATCCACTCCATCATAATCTTTTGTAAACTTCCTTAGAGCTTTGTCGCCTTGTTCTCCAACTTCCCAAATAATCTCACCGACTCGTTTGAATTCATTTTCATAAGGACCGAATGTTGCCGCGTTCATTACCAACCCGCGAAGTTCCCCAAGTTTACAAGGAAATCCCGGCTGGCCTTCTGAAACAAGGATTTGGTCAAGTTCATCGTTCATATTTTTCTTTATTTTTCTCTGTGTCCTCTGTGCTCTCTGTGGCAAAATTTACCCTCAAAAGTTGCCGTAGTTATAGACTCTTGCCGCCCGCTGCAAAAGCAGATAGTACTGGTCCTTGTACATTGTTACAACGCCTGCCACCTTGAATCGCACCTGCTCCGCCTCGACCGCCTGCTGTCTCTGGACCCGCTCTAAAATCTCACACGGCAAAAGTTGAATTTGGATTGTCCCTACATTTCGGCCGAGAGCATCGGAAGCAAAAAAACCGTATCGCGATTTGTTTATTGCCCGCAGCGTCTTTCCTTGCACGCCCAACAGAATAAAGCCCGTCCGGTCGGCAAGGATAGAGTCCTCCTCCAGTTTCAGCCCCTTGCTTAGCTGCTCGAAGTGGATGATTTTACGGCTCTGCAGCTTCGCTATTATCTCCGCCGGCATCGCCAACTCATCGTTAGGCTCGTTGATTTTGATTTCGACTTTATCCGCCGTGGCGGATTCCTCTTGTGATTCCTGTGTTGTCGCCGGTTTCGGCTTGGTTACTTCACTGATAGGCAAAAAATAGTCTGCGAATATATAGTTTTTCTGCCCGTATTTTGTCACTTTACCCCAGAGCCTGTAGTTTATATCTGGATGCTGCTGCAGGTTGACGACCATCTTTTCCAGTGCCGCCGAAGGCAATATCTCGAACCTTGTCCCAGCCTTGATTTGGCCTAACCGGCTGCTTACGTCCGCGTCGAATTCGAAGAACCACCTGTCGGTCTTGCTCTCACCTGCCAGTTTACCGTCAACTCCCATTAAACTATAGCCGTCAGGCACCGGCGACCCGCTGGCCGTAGCCGTGCCCACCGCAATAACCACAAGAACCACCAGAATTGTTTTTATCGAATCTCTTAACATCACTAATTCGCTTCGTAAAATTTCCACAGGGAAAATCTTAATCATTGCCTGCCAGAAAATCCATTATCCCTTCAGGCTCGTCGACAACGTGTACGAATCGCCCGCTCTCAGGGTCATCAACTGCAACTAAATCAACCAACGGCTTCCAGAATTCGCCTACAAGTATAAGAGGTTTGTTCCGGTTTAGAAAGCCTTTGTTTTTTAATTCCCAGACCTTTGCCAGTTCCAGTAGCGTCCCAGTTCCGCCGGGCAGCACCACGTACGCCTGTCCCAGCTTTATCAGCGTATCTAACCGTTCATCGAGAGAGCCGGTAACAATTTCCCGGCTGATGTATTCATTAGCCAAAGCCCCTCCGAAAGCCGAGCACGTAACGCCAATGGTCTTGCCCCCCGCTTCTGTTGCCCCTTTAGCGGCTGCCTGCATTGTCCCGCCGTATCCGCCGTTTGCGATGACAAAACCGGCCTCAGCCAACAGTTTGCCCGTCTCATAGGCCAGCTCGTAAGCTGAATCGCCGGGTTCCGCCTTAGCCGTGCCGAAAATACTTATTATCTTCCTCGTGGTGAGCATGTCGAATCCACTCACGCATTTGTCTTTTTGCGGATGTAATTCAGTAGGCCGCCCGAAAGCAAAATCTCCCTGTCCCTGCCGGAAAGATTTAATCTCCCAACAAACTCGTATTTGCCGCCGGTTTCGGTGATTCTAACCTCATCGGCGTTTTCTAACGCTTCGAGTAGATTGTCGATTTGCAGCATCTCGCCGGTTTCGACTTTGTCGTAATCGACGGCGTCGGCGAATTCTATTGGCACCACGCAAAAGTTAATCAGATTGGCCTTGTGAATCCGTTCGATGCTTTTGGCGATTATCATCCGCACGCCGAGGTACATCGGACAAAGGGCCGCATGTTCGCGGCTGGAGCCTTGACCGTAACTTTCACCAGCCACAACAACCCCGGCAATGCCTTTCTTCTTCAGTTCAAGTGCCCTTTGAGCAAAGGTTTTCTCGCCTGCCGTAAGGCATCCCATAGCGGACTGCTCGTTAAAGCAGTTAAACACGTATTTTGAGTACTCCGGCACATTTGAGCGGTACTTCAAAAATACTCCTGCCGGTATAATATGGTCGGTCGTTATCTTATCGCCGCATTTTATGAGCACTTTGCCCTGCAGTTTATCCGGCAGCTTCTGCGGAGCTTCCGGCACAACTATTGTGGCCCCCCGTAGAACCTTTACTTTCTTGGCTTCCTTTTCGCCCAGCGGTTTTTCTATCATATTGTCGTCGATGATAAATTCGCCGGGCAATTCAATTTTTGGATATTCAATCCCAAATAATTTTGGCAAGTCGCGGGGGTCGGTGATTTTCCCTGTAAGGGCAGAAGCAACCGCCGTCTCGGGACTGACCAGATAAACCTTGTCGCTGGCCGTCCCGCTTCGGCCGAGAAAATTCCTGTTAAATGTCCGTAGGCTCACTACCTCGTCAGCCGGTGAAAGACCCTGACCGATGCACGGCCCGCAGGCCGATTCTAAAATCCTCGCACCGGCCGCAACCATATCCGCCAGCGCACCATTTTTCGCCAGCATATTCAAAACTTCTCTGCTGCCCGGTGCAATTGCGAATTCGACCATATTATTTATGTGTCTTTTTTTTAATACATTTGCCACCATCACCAAATCGGCAAAGCTCGAGTTTGTACAGCTTCCTATTATCACCTGTCTTGCCTCGGCACCTGCAATCTCGGCAACGGCCTTGACATTGTCGGGCGAAGACGGGCACGCCGCCATCGGCTCGACTTCTCCCAGATTTATCTCGATGCTGCGGTCATATTGGGCATCTTCATCAGCCGCCAATGGTTGATAGTCGATTTGGCGTTTCTGAGCGGCGAGGAATCTCTTGGTTTGTTCATCGCTGCCGAATATACTCGTCGTAACGCCCAGCTCAGCCCCCATATTTGTTATCGTTGCCCGCTGCGGCACAGAAAGCGTGGAAGCACCGTCACCGAAGTATTCGACCGCCCAGCCGACGTTGCCTTTTGTCGAAAGTTGACCGAGCAGTTTGAGGATAACGTCCTTCGCCGCCACCCAGTCTCGCAGCCGTCCCGTCAGTTTAACGCCCAGGACCTTCGGACAGTTCAGATAAAATGCCCCCCCTGCCATCGCCATTGCCGCATCGAGGCCGCCGGCCCCGATGGCAAGCATCCCAATCCCGCCTGCCGTTGGTGTATGCGAATCGCTGCCCAGAAGGGTCGCGCCGGGTTTGCCGAATCGTTCAAGATGGACCTGATGGCAGATGCCGTTGCCGGCACGCGAATGATAAACGCCCGATTTGGCTGCTATTGTTTGCAGGTACAAATGGTCGTTGTGGCTCTCCGGGCCGAACTGACTCATATTATGGTCGATGTAGCTGACCGAAAGCTCTGTTTTAACCCTTCCATCCCCCATCGATTCGAACAGCAGAAACGCCGTCGTCCCGGTCGCATCTTGGGTAAGCGTCTGGTCAATCCGGATGCCGATGGTCTCACCGCGGGCGAGTCTGCCGTCAACAAGGTGCTGCGACAGTATCTTATATAAAAGTGTCTGACCCAACTTCAGTTCCCTCGTATTCGCCGTATCGGCCGACAATCTAACATAAATGCCGGCCGAAGACAAATCCGATTTTGTCGCGAATGTTGATGTCAATTTCTGGACGGCTACGGGAAAATTCAGCAATAAAAAAGGCGGCCTTGTGCTCACCCGCACAAGGCCGCCTGCCAGTCCAAGTCAAACTATCGGATAGTTTATCACCAGCCTGACGTCGCTTTTGAGCCGCTCATTACGGCGGGCCCTGCGCCGTGCCCTGATGCTCGTTCACGAGAAACGCATCCGCTTCGCTCATCGGCCCAAGTGTTGCTCCTCCTGTGAAAGTGGCCGAGCCGCCCGTATCCAACGTACCGAGTTGCCTTTGTGTGTCTGTGTTTCCAGGCGGACAGGCAGGCCACCTCTTCCAGATATTGTCATTCGAAATACCACAGATAGCTTGTAGCTCAAATCTTGCACTGATATCACAAAACAAAACATTTTGCCCTTCTCGCTGGTGGGCTGCTGCGTTTTCGGTCTTATCAGGATCGGCGTATTTAGCTGGCGAGGTTAAGGTGTCCCAATACGCTGCCCTTTCAGTAGAAGATATCGCACCATCAACATATCCTCCTGCGCTCTTGTCGGCACCCTCGGCATTTTTATCAAGAAAAGGGTTTCTGTCTGCGCACAGCGGGCTGGCCGGGTTGCTCGTTGTGCTTATCGGAAAAGACGCACTGCCGATAGGACAACCAGTGGTCCAGGAGAATGGCATTTGATAGGAGTAGCTGCAATGTTTCCCCGGTCCTCTGCCGAAATCCCAGGCATCGCTATCCTCTTTCGCATTTGTGGGGTTGTAATCAGACCGTTTAAAGACCTGCGAACCGGCGTCGCCTTTGCAGACAAACTGTTTTACCCCCACATCCGCATACTTTACCAAAAGATAAAAGCACGAACCGATTGTCGGGTTGGTTCCGCTTGGGAAGGCTTGTGCTTCCGTTAATGCGTCCCAGCCAGTTCCTGGACCAGTTCCTAAATAGCCCTGTGTGCTCCATTTCTTAGTGGGGGATATTTTGCCGCCCGCACATGGGAAGTCGCCATCATTATCTTGTGCGTACAGCACCATCGCTTTGCCGATGCCGGACAGGCTCGACCCGCAGACCATACGGTAGGCCAATTGCCTTACCTTGGCCAGTGCAGGCATCAAAAGGCCCATCAGCAACGCTATAATCGCTATCACGACCAATAGCTCAACCAGCGTAAAACCTTTCCTTCTCATTCTCATTGTCTTCCTCATTGTCTTTCTCCTTTCAAACTATCGAGATTCGCTCAGCCAACCGTTCTCAAGGCCGCTTATAGTTATTTTCTATAAATGCAACCAAATCGTTACCGCCTTCAACACAAAGGCAATTACTTTTTGCGAATCTCTTCGACTTAATGTTTTCACCTGAAAACGGTCGGTTCAAATTCATCTTACTTAACGGTTCACCAACAAACTTTGTTGAGCTTGCTTTTTTCTGCCGGTTTAACACCGCTGTTATATCCTAAGTCCGGTAGAAAAACAACACTTTTGGCAGGTAGGTTTGGGATATGAACAAGAGCGAGAATTTATGATGACAATCTAATATATTATATTTTTGACCTACCTGTACATCTTTCTGATTTAATCCTACTCCACAGCACCTCTATTGTCAAGGAAAATTCGTCAAATTCTTCCAACTTCTTGAAAATTTCTGCGATTTGTTTAATATCTCTTTTCTTTACTACTGGAAGTCGAAGGATAAATCCTGAGCTTTGTCGAAGGAGCCGAAGGAATGACCCACAAAACCCTTGAAAACGCCAAAAAACTGCTGAAAAAGCACAGCCAGAGCCATCTTTTGGCGTTTTGGGACCGCTTAAACGCCCCTCAAAGGCAGGCTTTGCTGGCACAAATTCAGCTGCTCGATTTTGCCAGGATAGACGACTGGGTGGCAAAATACGTCAAAAAACAAAGGTTTACCGCAATACCAGCTCGTTTCGCACCCGCCCCCTACTATGGCGTCAGCCCCGCCGACACCCAGCAAAAACGCAAATACGCCGCAGCGATTGATTTAGGCAGACAGTTAATATCTGCCGGCAGGGTTGCCGCCTTCGTCGTCGCTGGCGGCCAGGGAACACGCCTCGGCTTCACAGGCCCAAAGGGTGATTTTCACATCAGCCCTGTTAAAAACAAAACCCTCTTCCAAATCTTCGCCGAAACCATCGCCGCTGTCTCGAAAAAATACAACGCTGTTTGCCCCTGGTACATTATGACCAGCCCGCTCAACGACGCCCAGACAAAAGAGATTTTCCGCTCCAATGATTACTATGGCCTGAATGAGAAGGACGTCTTTATATTTCAGCAGGGAACACTCCCTAATTTCAGTTTTGATGGCAAAATCCTGCTCGCAGACGAAGCAAATATCGCCTGCTCGCCTGATGGCCACGGCGGAAGCCTCAAAGCTCTTTCCGAAAGTGGCGCCATCTCGGATATGAAAAATCGCGGCATAGAATTCATCAGCTACTGGCAGGTCGATAACCCTCTCGTCAATATCTTTGACCCGCTGTTTATTGGCCTGCACGCACTCGACAGGGCCGAGATGTCTTCGAAGGCACTGATAAAAGCTGAGCCGAAGGAAAAAATCGGCAACTTCTGTCTCGTTGATGGTAAAGTAACCGTAATCGAATATAGCGACCTGCCTGATGAGCTGGCCGAAAAGCGCAAAGCCGATGGCTCACCCGTGTTTGAGTTAGGCAGTATCGCCATTCATATTATCAATACAAGTTTCGTGGAAAGACTGAACGCCGAGAGTTTTTCTCTACCCCTGCATAGGGCCGTCAAAAAAATCCCTCATATCGACGCTTCGGGAAATCACATCGAACCTGCTGAGCCTAACGGCATAAAGTTGGAAAGTTTCGTTTTCGATGCTCTCCCGTTAGCCTCATGCTCGATAATCCTGCAGACGCTCCGCAGTGAGGAATTTGCTCCGGTAAAAAATAAAACCGGCACCGACAGCATCGAAACCGCAAGAAAGCTGATGATTGCTCGCGCAGCTTCCTGGCTTGAATCCGCTGGCCTCGCCGTCCCGAAAAAACCCGATGGCTCCCCGAACGCTGTTTGTGAGATTGCCCCCAGCTTCGCCATCGAAAAAGATGACATCAAAGCGAAGCTAAACAAAATCCCCCCCATCAAACCCAAAGACAAACTCTACCTCGCTTAGATTTTCCGCTTCGTTTAGCCCTGCCGCTCGCGGCAGGGGCAATTTTTTCCTACCACTTCGTGGTCGGGGTCCCACGGAGCCCCGAGCGTAAGCGAGGTCATTACTCGTTTAGCCCGCCGATTTATTCGGCGGGTTTTTGTTTAGCCGTTGCCGGCACTTGTCCGCCGTCCTGTCCGGCGTAGCTTTAGCGAAGACGGAAGCATTGGCGAAGGTGGACGGCGACGCTGGTTAGCCGCGGCAATCTCGTTTAGCGTCCGCCGGGATTTATCCGCCGTAGCCTTGGCGAAGGCGGACGGCGGACTTCTACTTCAATTTGTTCTCTAACCCAAAGGTCGTGAGGAGTTACTTACCCCCGTAATCGTCAATAGCAATCTCTATATGATGATATGGTCGATATCCAAAACCGTGAGTTTCCCACCTGCCCCTGCATGTCGCTGGCAGGGGTCGCCATCTATATCGCCGCCGCTTGCCCTGCATAGCTTTAGTGAAGTAGGGTCTAATGTTCCCGTACACGAATGGCAGTTGTAAATCGTCTTAAGGTATTTCTTCTCTAACAATGGCGGGATGAGGTCATAGAACTTTCGCTCTGTCGGATATTTATCTTTGAAGAACTGGTAAAAATATGTAGGGTGGGGCTTGCCCCACCAATTCCACTTAAAATTTAGCCCCCCGATTTATCGGGTGGGTTACTCCAAACGCCCACCTGTCCCCGCGCAGGCGGGGATCCAGTCGTCGTTATAAAATAAGTTTTCGCTCTGTCATCTCTGAAAGCGTGTGTTCAGTCAATATCGATTCATACTCTATTCTGCTTTTTTGACGGTCCTGCCATCCTTAGCAAGTTTTGCCCTCTACTATACCGGGCTTCGCCCAAGTCATCTCTTCGC
>Ga0315293_10000109_pt1 | contig 67187 bp, 62 predicted proteins | sample YL17G13_20_MG_FD_203071 | JGI IMG/M metagenome (GOLD analysis project Ga0315293, IMG submission 203071) | Sediment microbial communities from Yellowstone Lake, YNP, Wyoming, USA - YL17G13_20 | ecosystem: Environmental > Aquatic > Freshwater > Lake > Sediment | place: USA: Wyoming | collected... | reverse complement strand
GTCGCGTTCATCCCCTGAAGGAGCGAATTGCCGGTGCCGAAGTCGTCTGCGAGAAAGAGCTTGCCGCCCCCTCTCACGAAGTCCCCGACGATCTGCCCCTCGGCATCGGAGAACTCCAAGGTCGGCCCTATCACGATGAGCGCCGACTTCAGTGGATCGAGGTTAAAGGAGTTCAGCGGCATGTGCGTGACCTCCATGTCCGACCCAGTCGAAGAAAGCCCGAACGTGGGGGTCAGCTTCCCAGATTGGTATGCGCTGATCGCGAGATCGCTGGTACCGTTCCAGCCGGAGTTATAGATGGAGAAATCGGTGGCGGTGCTGAGCAACGGGGCTACCATTGACAGCGAAAGGATCAGGACCGAGACGGCTATCACGACCGCGATCCCATAGAGGCGTTTCGCCACCACGGATACTATGCTGCCACCCCCGTGAATCCCCTCACTCCTTCTACCGCCCTCTCGAAACCGTTCCAATCATCCTTCGTGATAGTCTCCGCCGAATACTTTGCCCTCTCGAACCCCTTAGTGATCTGCCCGACGCTGTCGACAGGGAAGTCCTTGACCGTTAGCATCCGGGCGATGTCCCTGGCGGTCATCGTGGGGAGTATGGCCATCTTTCGGTCCACCGATAGGTGGGACAGGAGCGCCGTGTAGAGCATCACGATAGCCGTCTTCGGCGGCATCATCCCGTAGTCGAATCCTCCGTTCGCGCCAGAGACAGCAGGAGCGCCCGCGAGAGTGAATATTTCGGAGGATTTTCCAGCCAAGGCCATCGCCTTCGCCTCCTCCGCCCTCCTCTTCCGTCGGAGGTTCGCGTCCCGGACATTCTTCAGCGTGTCCGTCGCAACGAGCACGATAACTAGCATCAGAATCACTATCACAAGGAGGATCAACCATAGCCAGTTATTGGCAAGCCATTCGTCAAGCCAGTCTGGAAGCTGTTGGGGAAACCAACCGGGAAGCCAACCTGGGAGAAAGCCAGGGAGCCAGCCAGGGAGCCAGCCAGGGAGCCGCCAGGGAGGAAGCTTGTAACCTCCGCCTTGATTCGGCAGTTGCGAGTTGTTCTTGTCCGATGAATCGACGTATATCACTAGGAACTCATCGTCGGATACGGCGCTGGTGTACTTGCTCTCGTTGGACGCGAAGTACGCCCTGAGAACGTGCGTCCCGGTCGAAATGTTCGTGGTGTTCAACCTGTAGAGGACGCTCCCGTCAGCGTCCGTCTTATTCATCACTAGCACTGCATCGTCGAAGTAGACGGTGACTATCCGGTTCGAGAGCGGCTGGGAGGCGTTGTCGAGCCACGCCGTAATATTCACAAAGGTTCCGGGTTTGACCCTGTGGTCAGATACATTGAGCCTCAGCTCCGTCTGGTAGTTCACATCGAAACTCGTAGTGACGCTCTTCGAACCCTGGTATATCGGAGAACCGTCGAACGCGGCGTAGATCCTGTGCGTCCCGTATCCGAGCGTCGAGGCCGAGAAGGGCCAGGTGAAGATTCCAGTTCCGGTGGTGACCCCGCTTATTCCCGCGATGTCATCTAGGAAGAAATCGACGGTCTCTTGCAGAGGTGGCGGTGTCCCCCTTAAGATGCTGACGATATGGCTCAAGCTCTCGTTGTAATCCACGACTGGTCTGCCCCTGTAATCTCTCATCGTTACGGTCGCATTGATCGTCTGGTCCGGGGAATACCTTATCGCGTTGAGTGATATCGAGATGAAAGTAGGGATCTTCTCGACCATGATGTTCTGGCGGGATGCGGGCACGTACCAGCTGCTGTTCATCCAGACCCGGACAAGGAAGGAATGTTCACCGAGCGCAGCAGGGTCCCGGGGGATGCTCCACGTGAATCTGTACATACCATTCACGTTCGTTGTGACCGTGGTGAAATTGAAACCGGCGTCGTCCTTGTCGACGTATACGGTCGCATTGGCGAGGGGCTTGTCCCCGTCGTACACGAACCCTAATCCTATGGCATCCTCCCCGAGGTAGTAGATATCCTTGTTCATCCCCAGGGTGACGAACGGGTCGATCCATCTGACGAGCCAAAGGATTCCTCCCAGCATGTCCAGGTAGTCCGGCAGCATCATCCTCAGCCGGTCGATCAGCTCCTTCAGATACGTCGTGTCGAACGGATACTTCCCAAGCACCGTCAGGTTGGCTATCTCGTCTGCCGCTTCATCCATGTAGTCGAGATCATCGCTCATGAGGGTGACGGTCTTGCTCACCTCCGTGAGCTGCTGCTTCGCATCGTAGGCCTCGATTGGCGTCAGTTCCTTGCCGATCAGCGTCCTGAGCGAAGCTAGACCATTTAGGAAGCTCGATTGCTTGGTGACGAAACCGTGCCCCCCCTCCGACAGGTTCTCGAAGGGCGGCGTCAAGTAGGTGAGGTTGGTCTCTATCCCGCCAGTCTCCTGGATCTTCACGATCAGCATGCCTACCGGCTCAAGTATCGTATCCACCAGCTGCAGGTTCCGTTCCCCGTCGTAAGGATTCTGGTCGAGGCACGATACTAAAGCTAGCTCGGTCGCGTTGATGGTCTGGTTCAGCATCTGGACGATCACGTCGATGCTCGAGCTGACCAGGTTGAAGTTCTCGTGCGGGATCTCCGCGCTCGCGTACGAGGAGGCGGCAATCACGAAAACAAGGACTATAGCAGCTAGCCTGGTGGCCTTTGAATTGCCCATGGACTCAGGATTGTCAAGCCTCAATACTCTATAAAAGGGTAGCGCAGCGATTCTCGATTCAGACGTACTCCAGCTGGAATACTACCCGGTCCTTTGAATTGTCGACTTCTGTGACCCTGACATTCTTTCCGGTCGCTCTGGCGACCCCTGTCAATATGCAAGAGCAGCCGAAGCAGGACATCTGCCTGCATGTGTCCGGGAGCTCGGTCCTCACCGTCCTGCACGCATCCCTTAGGCCGGAGTACTCGACCCTCAGCACGATCTTCCCGTCCCGCTCCTTGATGTGGAAGTCTTTCATGAGCCCGAAGCCGAACCTCAACGACTGCAGCTCTGCCTCCAGGGGCTCCAGGCCGATCCCGGACAGCTTCCTCCCGGTCTCCTTCTCGCAGTCGGCCAAGAGGTCCAATCCAGGGGGCGATAGGAAGGCGCCCGGCATCGACCCGTCCTTGCCAGGAGAGAAAACGAGGTCGTCCGTGAGGGCGGACGGGAGCTTCGGCTTGGTCCCCGAGGCGGGGATGAAGATCTTCTCCTCGGTGAGGGGGCCCCCGGTCGGGACGAAGACCGCGTTGCCCTTCAGGTTGAGCCCGGTCAGGATCTGGCGCGCGATCCTTGCCTGCGAGATCATCTCGGCCTCCGAGGGTGTCGGGTTGATGCTCCTCTCCGCCAGGATCGTTAGCGAGAAGGTGCCGAGGAAGAACGCCGCTATCGAGAGTATGAGGCACATGTCGCGCAGGTGGTTCAGATCGGTAAACCGCTGCATCAGCTGCGGGTCCGTGGAGATCCCGATCCCGCTGGCTTCGGTATGCGCGCTGAGCGCAAGGAGCGCAAGGGCGACGCCGATCGCGATGAATGCAATGCCCATGATGCGTCCCGCGAGGGTGATCTGTCTGAGCGCTTCGCGAGGCTTCATCTCTCGTTACCTCATTCCTAGCCGGGTGGAGGGTCGAACCTGATAATAATCCCTCCGTGCAGCACCTGGGGCGCTGCGTAATCTCGCGAAAGAGCCGGTGAATCGTGCGATCCTAATCTAATTCTTCCTTCTACCTAGGACCGCCAAGGACCAGATCGCGGCCGTGAAACCGATCAGCATGATCGAGCTGTGGATCCCGACATCTCCTTGCAGGTTCATCGACGGGAAGAGGTTCCAGACCAGAGACACCACCGCGAGCACGGTGACGGCGAACGCCGCCGCGCCGATGTAAGGCACCGGGCCATGCGTCATGGGGTCATCCTTCGAACCGCCGACCGAGATCGCGCACCACAGAAGCATGCAGGAGGGGAGCACCAACAGGAACCCGGCCTCCAGGAGCTGCGCGATGTCCGTCATGTCCGTGGTCTTCGTAATCAGAGTGACGCCGACAGCGGCCATGAAGAAGCCTGCCAGCCCGACCAGCCGCTTTGAGTTCCAATACGCCAACAGGACGACCCCGGCGCCCAGCACGACCGGGATAGCAGCGACCTGCGAGAACCCCGAGTAGGCCATCAGCAGGACTGCGCTGAGCGGCACGAGCAGCGCGACCGGCACCCTCATGACAGCTTCCTCCTGATAAGCCGCGTGAGCTTCATCGCCTCGTCCCTCGGGCCGATGTCGACGATGAGCACGCCGAGGCTCTTGAGCCTCTTCTCGGTCTTGAGCTTGGTCTCGTAGGACTCGTACATGTCCTCGAGGCCTTTTATCGTGATCTCATTCTTCCCCCCTTCATACCAGTAGCTGAACGGAGTCGCCAGCACCATCTGGTGCTCGTTGGCGGAGGCCATCGCCGCCCCCCTGATGATCGAATCCCTGCACGCCTCCAGGTCGGAGATCAGGATGTACATCTGCCCCTTCCTCCGCCCCTTCGCTATGCCGGCCTTCATGACCCCCTCCAGGCCGACCCTCGTCTGCTTGAACCCCTTCATCGATTGGAACGCGGCTATCGTGGAGAGGAACTCCTCGGCTTCCTTCGGGGCCGCGGCATTCTCCGCAGGCTGTTCCTCCTCAGCGGCCTTCTCCGTTTCCGCAGACGCCGGCTCGACCGCAGCCTTCCCCGAGCTGTCAATGTAAACGGGAGCCTTCCGAAGGGTGCCCAGGATCTGGTCGAACTGCCCCCTCTTCGTTGAAGGGGTGAGCCGGTCGATGACCCCGACCTCGTCGAACAGCACGACGCCGGTCGGATGGTTTCCCGCGAGGAGGACCTTCGCGATCTCCAGCGACAGGTGGATCCCATGGTCGACCTTCGCCAGCCCGGAGGTCGTCAGTCTCATCGATCTGCCGCAGTCCAGGAGTATCGTCGTTGGTATCATCGCCTCTCTCTCGTACACCTTCGTCAGGAGCTTCCCCAGCTTCGCGAGGCTGCGCCAGTGGACGTCCCTGAACCTATCTCCCGGAACGTACTCCCTGATGCCATGGAACTCGTAATCCCTAGTCCTCAGCCATCTCTGGTGGGAGATATGGGTGACCTCTATCCGCTCCTTCCTCACGAGCGCCATCCCCCTCCGGATGGATTCCTCCTTGATGTGCGCGACGACCTCGCTCTCCTCCGGGATCGAAATGTCATAGGAGAAGAGGCCGGTCCTATCGTTCACTTCTACGTTGACCTCCTCGAACGCGATTCTGCCCCGCATGGTTGGCCGGACGGAGTAGCGCACCTTCGCTTTCTCCCCCCTGCTCAACATCTGAACCACCCTGTTGCTTCCCGTAGCCAGCTCGACATTCTCTGGGAGGATATCCTCGACGGTCAGAGATTGTGCGGCGCCCTTGTTCTCCACCTCCAGGAGCACCGAGATGGGCTTGTCGAGGAAGACGACGGGGTCAAGGATCGTCCGCCTCGCATCGAATTCGATTTGCCTTAACTCCCTTGAGAAGACCATCCTCGCGAAAGCCATGGTCACGAGCATCGAGCTGGCAATCAAGGCGAGAGATAAGTTGTTGAACAAGTACGACGCGACGAGCAGCATGACGGCAATCAGAGACAATGCAAGGAACAGCCCAGAGGTCTTCAAGCGCGATCCCCTCCCTCTGAAATACTCCTCCGTTTGTGCCTACTTCGGGGAGACCGATTTCGGCACCTCTACCATACCCAGGATGCCATCGACGATCCCTGAAATAGTGTGCCCTTCGATGTCCGCATCAATCGACAAGATGAGCCTGTGGTCCAGGACCTTGTGCGCGACCGCCTTGATGTCGTCCGGGAGGACGTACTTCCTGCCGTCGAACATCGCATGCACCCTCGCGGTCTGCTGCATGTGTATGCCCGCCCTCGGGCTCGCGCCCAGCTCCAGCAGCTCGGAGTCCCTGGTCCTCCTCGCGATCTCGGTGATGTAACCCATGATCGAGCGGTCCACGTGGATGTCACCCAGGAGCTTCCTGAGCGACATTATGTCCTCGCGGGAGATGATCGGTTTGACGGATTCCTCGGACCTGCTCTTCAGCGAGAGAATGTCGACCTCCCTTTCCTTCGGAAGGTAGGTCATTACGCTCTTCATCATGAACCTGTCCAGCTGCGCTTCTGGTAGCGGGTAGACGCCTTCCGTCTCGATGGGGTTGATCGTCGCTATCACAAGGAAATCCTCTGGCAGGCGCATGGTCGCCCCCTCGATCGTGACCTGCTTCTCCTGCATCGCCTCGAGCAGGGCGGACTGCGTCTTCGGAGGCGCCCTGTTGATCTCGTCCGCCAGGAGCAGCTCCGTGAAGACCGGCCCCTTCCTGAGCTCGAACTTCCTCGTCTCCTGGTTGAAGAAGTTGTGACCGGTTATGTCGGACGGGAGGAGGTCCTGCGTGAACTGGATCCTGCTGTAGGTGATCTGGAGAGTCGCGGCAAAAGCTTTCGAGAGCGTCGTCTTCGCGATTCCGGGGACCCCTTCCATGAGCAGGTGCCCGTCGGCGATCATGCAAGTGAGCAGGTCCGCGATCTTGTCTTCGTACCCGATTATTACTCGTGAAATCTCCTTCTCTATCGCCTTGATCGTCGCGCTGACATCTTCTAGGGATGAGATTGGTTTCTGCATGGTTCGCTCCTCCGTAGTTGAGAATCCTCTCCCCGATTCCACTACTCGACTATATATGCTGTCGTCTGAGCCAAACGCCTTTTTCGGACGCTATGATACTAGCCCAGAAGCATCTTCTAGCCAGCAAGAATAAAATAGTAATAACGATGTTGCTCGGGCAAGACGGCCGGAAGTGGTTTCATGGCGGGCGGTCTCAAAAAATGGTTCATGCTCCAGGTATGGAGGTTGCAGCAGGTCGCTGCCATCCTCACTCTGGTGCTGCTGGCCCTCAACCTGGCCATACAGCTATATGACAAGGTCAGCTGGCGTGGAGGTCTTTTCGAAAACTCCTACACCGCAGTTCCTTTGATCATGCTCGTCCTCGTGGCGGCGATTTGGGGGTTCTCGGTATTCTGGGACCTGCGGATGAAGATGTGGCGGGAGCAGATGTCGGTCACGATGGAGCGAAACCCTTACGCAAAGGAGAAGATGTATGCCAAGGAAATCTCCGGCTATGCATTCTTCTGGCTGCCAGTGTTGGAAAACCTGGGCAAGACCGATCCGCAGGCGAAGGCGGCGGCCGATTCCCTCCGGAGCTGGATCAACAAGGCTCTTTTGGAAGACCCAGCCGCACATGCGGAATGGAAGGAGCTTCTGGAATACATCGGCAAGGTTCCGGATCACGTCGACAAGATCGGTAAGAAATGACCTACTCTTGATTGCCCTGCGGTTCAATTCAACTCGCCGATGGTCTCCTCGATGATCTCGGCGGCTTTGTCAATTTCCTCGAGCGTCAGGGAGTAGTACATCGGCAGCGCCAGCGACCTCTTGTATAGGTCGAGCGACACCGGACACTCGTCCATGGATTTGTACACCGGCTGGATATGCGAGGCGTAGGTGCCTATCTGCGTCTGCACTCCCTTGGCCTTGAGTTCCGCGATCAGCCTGTTCCTGTTGACCTTTCTGTCGACCAGCGCGACATAGCTCTGGTAGACGTGCCTCACATTCTTCGCGACGAACGGCCTTTCAATCAGGTCAATCTCCTCAAGTCTTTTGTCCCAGTGCTGCGCGAGCTTCTGCTTCCTCTTTATTATCCCATCAAGGCGCTTCATCTGGACGACGCCTATCGCCGCGAGTATGTCGCTCATCTTGTAGTTGAACCCGACATCGATGAACGTCTGGACGGAATGCTTCGCCCCCTTCTCCCCGTCCCAGGCGGCCTTCATGCCGAAGACGGAGAGATGCCTGATGCGGTCGGCCGTTTTCTTGTCGTTCGTGACGGCCATCCCGCCCTCCCCCGTGGTGACTCCCTTTCTGGCATGGAACGAGTAGCAGCCGATGTCCCCTATGGTCCCGGCGAACTCGCCATGGTATTTCGCGCCAAGGGCGCACGCAGCATCCTCGATCACTTCCAGGTCGTGATTTTCCGCGATCTCCATTATCGGCCCCATGTCCGCCGGCTGCCCGAATGTGTGGACCGGTATGATTGCCTTCGTCCTCTTCGTGAGCTTCGAATGGATCAGCTCTGGGTCGATGTTGTAGGTCTTCCTTTCGACATCCACGAAGACAGGCTTCGCTCCACAGTAGAGGACGGCATGTCCAGTCGCCGGGAATGTGTAATCCGCGACAAGCACCTCGTCTCCTTTCTTAACGCCAATGCTGAGCAATGCCAGATGCAATGCTGAAGTGCAGTTGCTCACCGCGATAGCGTGTTTAGCACCAGTGTATTCGATGACTGCTTTTTCGAATTCGGTTGATTTCGGACCCTGTGAAACCCATCCGGAATCTAGCACTTTAGATATCTCGCTGATCTCTCTGAAGCTGAATGATGGCTTAGACAGCGGCAGACATCGCGTGTCCGGTTTCTTCATTTCACTTCGTCTCCTTTAATCCCGTGTCCCTTCGCTCAGGGCGACGGCACGGCACCGACCGATTCACTTCTTCCCTCGAGCCCTGTACCATTCGGCCGTTCGGGATATCCCTTCCTCCAGGGTGATCTTCGGTTCGAACTTCAGCAGTTCCCGGATCTTATCGATGTCCGGAATCCTCAATTCGACGTCGACGTAGGGCTTGGGCACGAAGCGAATTCTGCTCTTCGATTTCGTGACCTGGATTACCTTCTCCGCCAGGCTCAGTATCGTGCAGGTGCACTTCGGGTTGCCGATGTTGAACACCTCCCCGACCGCCTTGTCCTTCTCCAGGCATAGCATCAGGCCGTCCACGATGTCGTCGATGTAGCACCACGATCTTATCTGGTCCCCGTCGCCATGGACCTCGATGTCCTTTCCCTTCAGCGCGGCATTGATGAAGATCTGTATCGCTCCCTCGCCGACCTGACCCGGCCCATAAATGTTAAACGGTCTGACGGAAACAACAGGAAGGTTGTGCTCCTTGTAGTAGTTGTGCGCGAGATGCTCGGCAGCCAGCTTGCTGATGGCATAGGTCCATCTGGCAGCTCCCACCGCCCCCATGTTCGTGCTCTCCTCTTCTCCCTTCTTGTACGCGTACGACCCATAGACCTCGCTGGTCGAGAAGTTCACGAATCTGTCGATGTGCCCGATCCCGTTGGCAACCTCCAGGGCATTGCTCGTGCCGACGTAATTTATCGTCATCGTCTTGATCGGGCTGCCTATCACGCTGTCGACACCCGCGATGGCCGCAAGGTGGATGATTATGTCCGAGCCCTTCATCGCCTTCCTCATCCCCTCCTTGTCCAGCACGTCCCCTTTGACCATTTTGAGATTCCTGTTCTTGGCGATCCTTGAATGGACAATCGAGTTCCTGTGCAGGGTGTCGAAGACGACGATCTCGTTCGAGTCGATCAGCCTCTCGCAAAGCTTGGCTCCGATGAACCCAGCTCCACCAGTCATGAAAATCCGCTTGTTCTTGATGATCATTCGCAATCCCTCATTTCGAACTTAGGACCAGGTATGGATAGATTGATTGAAGAAGAAACATGACCTGTCATTAAAAACCTTCTCTCGAGAGATTGATACGATCCAGGCATTCTCTCCCTTCTCAGAGCGACTTGTATAGGTCTATGAACTGCTGGGCGATCACCTTGGCGTCGTGGTTCGCCTCAACGTACGCCCTGCCCCTCTTCCCCCGGTCGAAGCACATCTGGGGGTTGAGCACTAGCGTTTTGAGGTTCTCGTACAGGTTATCAGGGTTCGTGTTGACGATCGGCAGGTCCTTGTACATCCCGGCGAAGTGTTCGTCGATCCTCCCCAGGACCGGCTTCCCGAGCGCCATGCACTCCATAGCGACGAGGCCGTAAGGTCCCTGAAGGACATCGTCGACGACGATGTCGGCCCTCTTGAAAGCCTCGATCGCTTCGTTGTGCGGCTTGTTCTCGACCATGATGAGGTTGGCCTTGTAGCCGTCCTTCTTGAGCCGCTCGACCGCGGCGATGATCCTGTCGGTCCCCTTGATGAGTCTGTTCGTCGGGGCGTGGACGATATCGATGTCCTCCTTCCTTGGCTCACATCCGACGAAGGGGAAACTAGCCACGTCTAGAGCCTGGCGGATCACCTTGCTATCCGGGGAGAAGGGGAGGAGTGAATAATCCCCGACGATAGTGGCGCCGACCTTCTTCTCTATCCTCGCTATCTTTTTCCTCTGCTTCTCGTCGTTCAGTCCCGGGATCACCTGCTTGAGCGTCTCCTCGCTCAGGAGGGTGTACTTCTTCGCCACGTCTATCTGTATAATGTCCGAGCCCCAGTACTGCATCAATGTCTTCTTCCCCATCATCCTGAGGAGGGGTAGGTCGAGGTTCTTCGGGAGAAAGGATCTGCCGTAATGGAAGTGGAAGACGTCGTACCTCCGAGCGCACTTGAGAAAACTCCATTTCTTGCTGAGCGTCCTCGTCCCCCATGGTCTAGAATCCATCTTCAGATCGATGTCGACGTCGAAGGCGAACACATTCTTGTTGAAGACGAGCACATCGCTCTCTATACCGAGCTCGCGCTGCGCTCGGGAGATCGTCGTCGCCTGCCCCGCGGGATTCGCAGGGGCGTGCAGCACTCTCATCCGGTGTTCTGTCACGGTAGGACCGTCCTGAGCTCTGCCTGCATCGGGAATCTGATTAGGACTCCTCTGTCCTTCGCCTGGTAGACAACCATGCTTCCTGCCGCGCATGCCGATGCGCCTGCATCAACTGCCTTCCTGAAATCCTGAACGCTGCCCGCTCCGCCGCAGACGATTAGAGGCACAGTCACGGCTTCAGCGACCATTTTGATGAGTTCCAGATCGTAGCCTTCCCAGGTCCCGTCCCTGTCGATCGAAGTGAGCAGTATCTCTCCGGCTCCCATCTCCTCCATTCTCCTGGCATGGGTGACCGGGTCGAGTCCCGTCGGGTTCGTCCCGCCCTTCGTGAACACCTCGTACTTCCCCGTGAGATTCCTCTTCGCATCTATCGACACGACGACGCTCTGGTTGCCGAACTCCGTGGCAGCCTCCTTCACCAACGCCGGCCTCTCGACCGCTTGGCTGTTGATCGCGATCTTCTCGACGCCCAGGCCGAACACCTTCCTCATGTCCTCGAGGGAGCCGATGCCGCCGCCATAGGTGTAAGGCATGAAGCACTCCGTGGCGATCTCCGAGATCGTCTTGAACGGAGGCGATCGCTTCTCCACCGTCGCCGTTATGTCGAGGAAGATCAGCTCGTCAACCTCCTTCTCGTTGTAGATCTTCACGGCGTTCACCGGGTCTCCGACGTAGCGCGGGTTCTTGAATTTGACAGTCTTCACCAGTCTCGAATTGCGGAGCAGGAGACAGGGCATGACTCTCGTTCTCAGCATTCAGACCAGCTCCGCGAAGTTCTTCAGGAGGAGCATGCCGAATTTATGGCTCTTCTCGGGATGGTACTGCACGCCGCGGATGTTCCCCTTTGCGAAAGAGGAGCAGAAGTCGATGCCGTATCTAGTGGAAGTCAAGATGTCCGAATCGGCCGCGCACTTGACGTAATATGAATGAACGAAGTAGAAGCGAGGCTCCTCGTACATGTCCTTGAAAAGGGGATCCTCTCGCCTGATGTCGACCGTGTTCCACCCCATGTGCGGCACGCGCAGCGAGCCGTTCGCGAACCTGACCGTCTCGGCATCCAGCCATCCCAGCCCCGGAAGGGTACCCTCGTCGCTTCGCTTCGTCATCAGCTGCATCCCAAGGCAGATCCCGAGGATCGGCCTGTGCTTGTCGAGAGCTAGGTCGTTCAGCAGAGGGGTGAGCCCGAGCTTGTTCAGGTTGTCCATCGCCGTGTCGAAGGCACCCACGCCTGGCAGAATGATCTTGTCGGCCGCGCCTACCGTTGCCGGGTCACGCGTGATCGTCGTCTTGGCGCCGATCCTCTTGAGCATGTTCTGAATCGAACCCAGGTTGCCCATTCCGTAGTCGACGATCGCTATCATATTGCGTGCCAAGCAGTCACTTACAGTATTTCACATAAAAGCTTTTGGTGACTCTGTCGGTCTTGTAGAGTATCCAAAACACCGGTTTCAGCATCTTGAAGGTCCTGTGGTAGGTTTTGAAATCATTCTCGGATTTTGGAGGGCGCGAAATAATCTCGGCATATTCGGCTTCCGTCAATCTGAGGCGCTTCAGGATCTCCTCCTTCAGTTCGTTCGGGTAATACGGAGGTTTCTTGATTTCTTCGAGCGCTTCTTCTCGGGTAATCTGGCCGGATCTAATCATGGCGGATAATTCAACACATCTGAAGTCCCTGTCGAATTTCGTGTTGAGCAGCCAGTGGTTGAAGGCGCAGAACCTATTCTCCATATGGTGTCCGCCATACCATTTCCACCCGAATTCCTTGTTCAGGAATTTCTTCGTCTCCTCTTTGTTGTAATTCACATAGTACAAGGGGCGGACCTTCCTGATGCCCAAGATCATCCATTTCATCCATCTTCGAAGCCAGAGGTTGGGGAATCTGTCGATTTTCCTAGTCCCGAACTTCTTGTTGATGTCCTGGATGTATTTTGCATCGTAGTAGAGCCATCCTATCGGCGTGATACCTTCGGTCCTGAACGAATGCCCTTCGAGGATGTATTTCACTTTGAACTTCTCCGCCGCGATGTACAGTGTCGTTGCCAGGCCGATGTCGGAGAGGGCATCGACCTCCGGCACGGAAGATTTGAACATCGCGGCGGCAAGGTCGTTGAACTCCTCGTTGTCCATGACCAGAGTCCATAGTGGAATGTCCAATTTATTCAACACGATCTCGATGTTCTCCACCGCTGTCATCGAGTTCCAAGTGTTGTCGAAATGCGCCGCGATCGGCCTGAGCCCCATCTTCACCTTCGCGAGATAAAGCAGATATGAGGAATCACAGCCCCCGCTCACTCCCACGACACAGTCGTACTGGCGTCCCTTGCCGGCTTTCTTGATCTCATCCGCCAGTTTCTGCAGCCGTTTCTCGCCCTCCACACCAGTCGGATATTGACGGTCCATTTCGTCCTGCAGCTTGCAGTAGCTACAGACCCCATTCTCATCAAACGTGATGCCGGGGACGGTCTCGTCGTAAATGCATCTCGTACATACCTTCATTGATGATCACTGCCTCGTTCGACCGGCAAAGCCATCGACTATCGGGGGAATTATCGCCATCCCATATATCTACCGCACCAGGGTACTTAGGAGGACGCGTCCAACCTAAACCCCGGCCGTATTGTCCTTTCAACCCTCCACGAACATTTCTTCCAGCCCCCTGATCACCAGTCCCTTCTTGGGCTCGATTTTGGCCGGTAATTTCTCGTTTAAGACGTATTTGCGAAGCAGGAGATCGGGTTCGTTTACGCCAGCAAGAGCTCTCATGTGAGTGGTGCCGGAAATCCTCGGGTTTATTTCGAACGGATAGACCTTCCCTCTGACAAAACGGCATTGGATGTTGAGCGGCCCTTTGGAATTGACTGCTTTCGCGATCCGAACGCATCCTGATATGACGGCTTTGTTTTCGACCACCTCGCCCTGGCTGATGCCGGATGATACGACCAGCGTCGCCCCTTTGGGTTTCAGCGATGGGATCTTCAGGCGGTTCGAAAGGGCGGCGACGATGTTCCTTCTGATTACGATGGCAGAAATCAGTTCGCCTTCTTGATCCGAGAGGATTCCGACCGTGTATTCGTCGTTGGATGAGCCGATGTACTCCTGTACCAAGGGTCTGCTCCCGTATTTCATCAGGTAGTTGCAGAAGAAGTTCAGTTCTTCCGCGTCCTGGGCTACGAACACATTTCTCGAGCCGCCCGTTCCGACATAGGGCTTGATGATCGCCGGGAGGAAATCGACCTTTGAGACGTCGCTCTTCCTTTCTATCGCTACGGTGCGCGGGATGGTGATTCTCTTCCTGCGTAAGTAATTGAAAGTCTTTTTCTTATCCAGGCAGAGGTTGATTACTGATTTGGAGTTGATCAGGAGATAGATGCCGAGCCTCTCAAATTCCTCGCGTCTCTTTGATAGCACTACGAGTTCCGCCTCAGAACCAGGGATCACGGCTCTGATTTTCTCTTTCGAGCATATTTTGAGTATCTCTGGTACGAAACGGGCATCGCTTGCGGCAGGCACGACCACTCCCTTGTCCGCCTGGAAAAGACCGTAGCTCTTATCCGACGCATCGGTTCCGAGGATGAAATATTTCTTTTTCGATAGGCGCAGCGCTTTGATCGCTTCCATTCCGATGCCGCCGCCCCCGACGCTCGTGACCATGATCCTTATTCTCTCTTTGCTCATGTTCCACACCCCAAAGCCAGCTTCTCGATGGCTGCCATCGACGCCTTCGACCGTTTGGCTTCCTCGATGGTCGCTGCAACGTCATATTCCGCATGGATGAAGGTCGCTTTGCCGCTTGAGGAGTCGTAGACCGCGGCCGATGCTCCCGATGACCCATCTCTCGGAAGCCCGCAGGAACCGGGATTCAATATCGTGACCCTTCCGACCTGCTTGAGCATCTGGCGATGCGTGTGACCAAGGAAGACGACCCCGTACCCGAGAGCAGGAAACTCATCGAATCTGCTGGAATCGGGGTAGATGTACTCTTCGAGGGGGTCCCACGGGCTCCCGTGGAAGAAGGCGCACTTCCGGCCATCGATCTCCATCACTCTCGACGCGGCGAGTCCCGACAGCCAAGCCTTCTGCGATTCGCTCAGATGTTCCCTGACCGTCTCCATGTTGTATTCCCTCCAGCGCTCGGGCGTACAAGAAACTACGCCCAGCAGCGTCGCCTCATGATTCCCCATGATCGTCTGGATCTTCGAATTCGCGATCTCATCAATGACCTGGCTCGATTGGTGGAGGTAGCCGATCATGTCTCCAAGGCAATGGATGCCGTCCAGCTCCATGCCTTCGAATTCGCTGAGCACCGCTCTCAACGCCCTCAGATTGCCATGTATGTCGGAGATTAGACCAAGCCTCATGTCCTCGCCTTCGCGTATTCCTCAGCCAACGCCTCAAGACCCTTCGCCAAGTCGTATCTCGGTCTGAACCCAAGCTCCTTCCGGGCCCTGGAGACGTCGACGGCCACCTTCACCTTTTCCTGCGGGTCAGGCTTCCTGGATCTGACTATCTTCGAGGAGGAATGTGTACATTCCACTATCATCTCCGCCAATCGCCTCATCGTGACAGTCTTGCCGCTGGCGATGTTAAATGTCTCGCATTTCTTTTTCGAATGCGCGAGCCAGAACGCTGAAGCGACATCCCTCACATGGAGGAAATCCTGAGCTCTTTTGCCGGTGCCATGGAGGATCAAGTCCTCTCCGTCGAGGGCGCGTTCCATGAAGACATTGACGACCGTCTTCCTTCCCGCAGGGAATCCGTAGGGGGCGTTTATCCTCAAAATCGTCAGAGGGAGGTCGGCACTTCTCGTATCGAACATCAATTCGCCCGCCAGCTTCGAAATGGAATAGAAATTCTCCGGGTTCGGCGCGTTCCCCTCCCGCCATGGCAGGGGGCCTTTGGAGCCGTAGATGGAGCAGCTGGATGCGAATATCAGGTGGCATCCCGTTTTCTCCCAATAAGAAAGGACCTCTCTATGCATCTTCAGGTTAGTTACAAAGAGGTCGGCGCTTAGGTTTTGGAACGAGGGTGGGACGGTCGAAGCCAGATATATGACGGTGGAGACTTTCTTCCTGCCCAGCCACTTGGAGAGCACTCCTGTCTTCGTCAGATCGATCAGGGCTACCTTCTCATCCCCGACCGGGCCGCCTTCCTTGGCGCAGCATACGACGTCGGCGCCTCTCTCCGCGAAGAGCGCGGTGACGGCGCTACCTATAAGGCCGTTCGCCCCCAGGACGGCGACCTTCCCGTTCATGGTCTTGCCTCGAACCCGACGTACTTGAAGAAACTCCTGGTCAATGGAAGCGCTGCACGGAGGTGGTCCTCGAAGTATATCGCATTCTCGGGAGAGAGGTCCCTCACCACTCTGCCCTCCTGCCAGAACCAAGTGTATTCGTAATCGATCCTCTTGAAGCCTGCTCGTTTCAGTAACTGGAGAACGCGCTCTTCCTTCATGCCGCCCCTGGTCTTTTGATATTCCGCGTCCATAATAGTCTGCGGGTCAAGGTCCGCGCCCACGACGTTCTGCACCTCGCCCACCATTTCGCAGACGGATCTCCTCTCCGTCTCGAGAATGTCGGAGAGGGCAGCCCCCTTCGCGGGGAGCGACCTCATGGACTGCCAGAAGTAATAATTGGGATCCAAGTCTGCGTAGAAAACACCTTTCTTCTTCAGCAATCGACGTGCCTCTTTGAACGTCGGCAGGAGCTCAGGGAGATGGTGCAGGACGCCGTATGCTGTAACGACGTCGAAATCCGCGTCCGGGAAGGGGGTGTCCTCGCATCCGGCTTCGACCAGTTTGATATTCCTGATCTTCTTGGATTTCGCCATCTTCCGCGCCCTTTCGAGCATTGCCGGCGTTATGTCGATTCCACATACCTCGTCGAAGAACGGCGCAGCGATCGATAGTATGAATCCGGTCCCGCAGCCGATGTCGAGCAGCCTGCCGCCACCAGTCGCCTTTGCCAGACGCTTCATTCTTTCCCGTAACAGGGAAACATTCTCCTGGTTATACTGCGGCTGCGTTTCGTCGTAGGTCTTCGAAAGCTTAGTGTGATAGCGGATGTTCGCCGCTCGGATTTTATCGGCCCTGCTGCACTTTTCGCTTCGCAATCCCCTCACTCCGACTTCCCCCAACCCGCTCTTCGTTTCATTTATATTGAATCACTCGGGTCGCGATATATGGCAGAACCAGCATCCTATTTAAGATTTCCAACTATGCCCAGTCGCCTCCTCTCGCTTGCGAACCATCCTGACGATGAGTATGGAATTCATCGTAGCGTATCTCGCATCCAGGGTAGTTTTCGCTCAAGGATTCTTGCGGGCGATGCATCCTCTTATCGGTGCCTCGATCAATCCGTCTTTTTCAGCCGTTCCTTCACGACTAGCTTCGTAGCGATCCTGACAGCCTCCTCGCTGGAGTGCTTCGCCTTCCACCCGAGCTCTGCCATCTTCTCGGGGGATAGGAGGAACCTCGGTACATCTCCCTTCCAGCCCGCTTCCCCGCCGGTGTACACAATCTTCGTGTTCCTGAGGGCCGCCTCTTCGACGAGGATCTCGACGATCCTCTTAACGGTTATCTGGTCGGACGAACCGAGGTTGAAGTAGTTCAGCTGGTCCTTCGCCTTCTCGAACGCGAAGAACATACCATCCACGGTCTCTTCCACGAGGAGGTACGACTTCCTCTGGTTTCCGTCTCCGAGGACTTCCAGCCTGGAAATGTCCTTGTTAAGCTTGTCGACGAGATCTGGGAGTATCCCGTGCGTGCTCCTCTTCCCTATGATGTTCGCGAATCTGAAGATCCACGCCCTGATGCCGTACAGGGACGAATACGCGGAGATCAGCCCCTCGCAAGCAAGCTTCGACGCACCATAGAGCGATACTGGCAGGCAAGGGCCATAGTCCTCCGGAGTAGGTATCACCTTTGCAGGTCCATAAATGGTGGAGGTCGAGGAGAACACGACGCTGTTGATGTCGTTCCTCCTCGCCGCCTCGAGCACGTTGTAGGTGACCAGCGTATTCTGCTCGAGGTCGTACCTCGACGATTCCGTCCCCTTCCGTATGTCAGGGTTCGCCGCGATGTGCCACACGGTGTCGTGTCCTTTCATCTCCTTGACGACCCTGTCGAAGTCGAGGAGGTCCGCCTTGACGAATCTGAAGTTCTTCTTTCCGAAATGGTGCGAGACGTGCTCCTCCTTCCCGGAGCTAAGGTTGTCGTAGACGGTGACCTCGTTCTTGCCGATCACGCGGTCGACGATGCAGCTACCGATGAACCCTGCCCCGCCCGTTATGAAGTACTTCATTGGATCGCCCTTTTCACATCTTTCTGGTCAAATCATGTAAAGATTGCAGCGTATAAATATTCGGTTAGTTGCAGTCATCGCGTTTTCCTACCGATGTCTCGGAGAATCCAGTCGACCGCCTCGACGAAAGTCGCCTTCCGCATGTCCGGCATCTCCTTGGAAGCCTCGATCTCTGCGTCGATGTGGTACTGGTCTCCCGGCTCCGGAACTATCACTCCGATCGCGCCGACGCTGTGTGCCATCTCGATATCGAGCATCCTGTCGCCAACCACATAGGACTTCGAAAGATCGAACCCGTGCTCCTTCTTTGCCCTCAGGAGCATTCCGGGCTTCGGCTTCCTGCAGTCGCATCCGGCGTCGGGCATGTGAGGGCAGTAATAGATGCCGTTGACGATCGCTCCAGCGTCTTCGAGGATCTCGAGCAAGCGCTGGTGGATCAGCTCGAGCGTCGCCTCATCGAACTTCCCCCTCGCGATCCCTGACTGGTTCGTGATCATTATGACCGGAACGTTTGCGTCGTTGAGCTTCTTGATCCCCTCCGGAACGGTCGGAATGATCTCAAGCCCCCGTGGGTCCGCGAGATAGTGCTTGTCGAAGACCATCGTTCCGTCCCTGTCGATGAACGCTGCAAAATCAATCTTCTTCTTGACCATCCGGAGCTCACATCCCGCACTCGTGGGAATCCCTAAGGATCATCGATAACATGTGCTCGATGAGCAGGTGGACGTCCTCGATCTGCTGCATGCAGTTGCTTGGAACGATGTAGGAGATTTTCGCCATCCTGGCGAGCTTTCCCCCGTCGAACCCTGTTAGCCCTATGGTGACAGCTCCCTCCTTGTTCGCATACTCGACAGCCTTGAGGACGTTCTCCGAATTGCCGGAACCGCTTATGGCGATGATCACGTCCCCTTTCTCTAAGTGATTCTTGAGCTGCTCGACAAAGATGTCCTCGTAGGAGGAGTCGTTCCCCCAAGCTAGCATCGAGGGGACGCTGTCAGTCAGAGCCAAGGCCTTGAACCTCGGGACGCCGTGCCTGCTCGCCCCCTTGTTGAGGTCTGAGGCCATGTGCGAAGCGGTGGAGGCGCTTCCGCCGTTCCCGAGCGTGTAGACCCTCTTCCCCGCGTTCCTAGCCTTCACGAGGGCGGCGGTTATCTCTCGCATCTTCGGGGGGAGGTCCTTCTCCATCCTCGTGAGGATGCTCTTTACCTCTCCGATGTACCTCAGTGAATGGGATTCGAGGTCTTCCATCACATATCATCCCCGACATAGATGATCTTGGAGCCCTGAGGCTCTATCTTGAATGCGATCTCCTTGAGGCTTGACAAGGCGCTCCTGACGGCCTGCTGCTTCTCCGCAGGGACGAACAGTGTGAGGAACCCTCCTCCGCCCGCCCCTGTCAGCTTGCCGCCGATTGCGCCTGCCTGCAGCGCCTTCTCGTAGAACCTGTCGATCTCGCCGTCGGAGATCCCGCTCGCGAGCGACTTCTTGAGTTCCCAGCCTTCCTTCATGATCGTGCCTATCTCTTCGATCCTGTGGCTGACGAGCTCGTGGAAGAGTTTCTCCGACTGGGCGCGCATCCTGTCGAGCGCGATCCTGTTGACGGATGAGTTGCCCTTCTGCTTGGAGAGTATGCTGCCGGAGTTCCTGGTCTTGCCGGTGTAGAAGAGCATCATGTTCTTCTCGATGTCCCGCTTGGTCTTCGGGGGGCAGATGACCGGGTCCACGAAGACGGTCTCGTCAGCGTTGAACTTTATGAATTGTATTCCACCGTAGGCGACTATGTATTGGTCCTGCTTGCCGATCGGCTCCTTCAGGATGTCGATCTCGATCTCGCACGCCTCCTCCGCGAGGCGCTTCGGCGATGCGCGGTGCCCTGTGAATGCGTATAGCGCGTTCAGGAGCCCGACAGTCAGAGCAGATGAGGAGCCTAGGCCAGTACCCCTGGACGGTATGTCCGCGATCGTCGTCACCTCGATGTTGCTGGTGATCCCGACCTTCCTGAGGCACTCCCTGACTATGCCGTGCTCGATCTTGCTTAGGGAGTCGGCTATCTCGGTCTTGGAATAGGAGACCCTGATGTCGTCCTCGAAGCGTCTGTTAACCGTCACGTACATGTAGTTCTTGATGGCGGTGCTGAGGACCGACCCATGGCCCGTGCCATAGTAGTTTTTGATGTCGGTGCCTCCGCCTGCGAGGCTGACCCTGAGAGGCGTGCGAGAGATGATCATAAGGTTTCTTCCTGCTACTCGAATGGCTAATCTTAATTAAAGATGTAACCAGAGGCCGTACGCTTGGTTTTGTCTTCATCTACTCCCCCATTGGGCGCAGGTCGGTTCCGCGACGGGAAGGACGGCGCGCATGTCAGCACCCCCCATCCATCCAAATTAGCGGCCGCTGTCAGAAGAAACCTAAAATCCTAAATCGCGGCTAGAACGCGAAGTAACAGAGATACAAGAAATACGTAAAATCGCTATAGAATCTAGCCAGAAAAAGAGAATGGAGCTGTCCAGATTTGAACTGAGCCTCCTTGCCCACTTCTGAAGCTAATAGAATGATTTAACCTATGAGTCCCGATGTCAAAACCAAGGATTGTTGAAGAATATTTGGAGAGATCGCCTTGTTCTACCAAATCGATTATGAGTGCGATGACGGAAATCCCTTTCAAGGTTTCCTCAATTCAGTATGTGGCTACAAGCAAGATTTCAGTACAAAGATCCTGCATCGGAAGAGGCTGAATCTTTTCAGCGAAATCTTATGCTCTCAAATATAGGCACACTTTATTAGTGAATGCTCCACTCATCCTGCCTTAGAAATCGACAAAACGAGGACGTAGAATCATTCGGGAGTAAAATATCATGGTAAATGAATACAAAGTTCTGGTAATCACGCCCCATTATCTCACTTTTACGAAAGGGTTAATAGAGGCTACCGCCAAACGCATCTCCCGCTTGGATGTCCTCGTTTATCACAACAGAATGACTGAGATATCCAGATTGCTCCCAGCAAGAGGGAATATATTGTTGCGTGCGAGGAGAAATACTCTCAAGAGACTCATTGACAACAAAGGAACTCCGAGGAACGTTGGCATACATGTCGTCGACGGTTTTTTCGGAGCACTGGATCGGAAAAGCACGGCCTACGGGGACAAGATATTCTCCCTCATGAAGCGCAAGATCGAGGAGGAGGCAATTGAATTCAATCTCATTCATGCTCACTTCCTCTGGCCTTGCGGATACGCCGCCTCGAAAATCAGCCATGAATTCAATGTGCCGCTGGTACTTACCGCTCACGGATACGATATATATACGTTGCCCTTCATCAATAATGAATGGAGGAAACGAACAGAAAACATCCTTAATTCTGCATCTTATGTTACGACCGTAAGTCAAAACAATCTCGCTTGCATAAAAAGGCTCGATGTCAGGATAAAAGCACAAGTCATTCCCAATGGCTTCGACGATGCACTTTTCCGTCCAATGGACAGAGTCGAATGCAGGAAGCGGCTAAACTTACCAGAGAGCAAGAAAATTATACTGTCGGTCGGTAATCTGAGCCAAGTAAAGGGGCACGGGTGCCTTATTGAATCGCTCGAGGAGATAATGGCTAAAAGGAAGGACCTTCTCTGCATTATAGTGGGGTCGGGTGATCTGAAATCCAATCTGCAACGGATAATAAAGAAAAAAGGATTGGAGGAGGATATCATTCTAGTTGGCGGGAAATCGCACAATGAGATTCCAGTCTGGATGAACTCTTGCGATGTCTTCGTATTGCCGAGTCTCGCGGAAGGAAATCCCACCGTTCTCTCCGAAGCACTTGGATGCGGTGTCCCGTTCGTTGGGACTCGCGTCGGTGGCGTCACGGACATTATAACATCCGACGAGTACGGTTCGCTTTGCTCCGTTAATGATTCGCATGACCTCGCTGAAAAAATCCTAGCTGCGCTTGACAAAGAATGGAGGCGCGAAAAAATCATCGAGTATTCCAAGAATTATACCTGGGATATGATTGTCGCTCGAATGCTTCCAATATACGAAGCCTGTCGCCGTTCCGCTCAATAGAAGCTCAATTGACGAATGACAAGGCGGTTATTCTGAAGACTCTCTGCCTAGTGCTCAGAATATTTCGTCTTGAAGCCGGAATCCACCCACCATCTGTATATCTCTTCCGCCGAAGCTATCCAGGCATTCTTACTAAGGGAGTAAGATAGTACCTTCTTATAGAGTCTGAGACTGTCACCGGTCATGCGTGTGTTGTGCCATAAGACGGTGATCACTCCGTTGTATCTTTCGGTCTCATCTATCAGCGCTTTCATCGTTTCCCAGGCCCCGTTAAGATCGAATCCAATTATGGATCCATAGAAAGCGTCCTGTGCTGCCATGGGGATCTCCAGGATGTCTATAGGTCGGTTCGTTTCAAGATTGAATGGAAAAAAAGGATGACACATACCATTTCTGAATCCCACTTTACAATTGTATCCAAACGTCGTATCGTATTTGAATCCAGCCAGTCTGATCAGCTCCCAGGTCGTGGGAATCTTGAATCTAAGAAAATGATTCCTATACCCGATGACCTTCTTGCCCAATGCTCGTTCAATCTTCTCCTTCTCCCGCGTCATCAAGGATAAGTCATTGTATGCCTCGAGGCTTCCATGAAGGCCGACCTCCCATCCTCTTTCTGTAATCTCCTTCATTTCATTTGATATCTCTTCGATATCGTAGGTACTGTTCTCGCTCTCTTCGGGCAGTGCAAGGAAATAGAAACTTGATTTTCCACCGTATTGTTCCTCAAGATTCATCATTTCTGAGAAATTCTTCAAAGGGATGACCTTACTCATCACCTTATGGGCTGTCTTCTCGATGTATTTCGGCGATCTCAATCGATGCAGCAAGCCGGTCAAGAATGAACTTGTGAGCTGGTCGATGTCGTGCGTGAGACACAGAGCGAATTTCTTCCCATCCGGATATCTGGATCTGTACCCATTTTCAAATAAGAATCTTGAAACCTCCGGTTCAGCGTAATTCTGAGACTTAGACGATGATAGTGGGAACCGGTCGAAATCATCCAATGCGTTTGAACCGTATTCCCCCTTCTTTGTGAACAGTTCCCAGAGGCGCTTATTCGTTCTAAGTAGTTCGTACATTCAAACATTTTCCGAATAGGTGTATTCATATATTACTTTCCCCCACCAGTTTCCTTGGCATCGCGCCAAAAATACGGCGGAGACTCAGTCCTGGGAAATTCTCTTTCTCACGACTGAGCTGATCATCCTTATTATCATAGTATATTTCTTCGTTCTACAAAATTTTATGACCTGGCTTAACCCCTCGAATGAGCTGTGAGTGTGCACCCCTTCCGTCCTCGAAGTTCCAGCTAGCAGAGCTTTTTTGATATCTGGATCTTCAATAATAGTCATAGCCCTGCCGATCTCAATGCAGAAGTGTGCATCACTACCAGCGACCATAGGCTTACTGTATTTCTTCGCAAGCATCAGTGCCTTGCTATTTTTATCATTACTTGTCCGAGAATTGAAAATCTCGACCGCATCAATTCCTGCCAAGAGACTTTCATCGAGCTCGTGATGCTTTAGGGGGTGCGGCAGAATCGCTATCCCTCCCTGGGAATGTATTTCCTTGATTACATCGGCACATAATCTTGATTTGATTTCCTTTTCTAGGAAGAGCCCTATTATGTCGCCCTTTTCAGTTGATATCTCCTCTCCGACTATGACAATGAATCCTCTGTCGGAGCATGCCTTTTTCGTTTCAAGGCCCCCCATGATCGTATCGTGATCTGTCACAGCGACACCATCGAGCCCTTTCTTTCGTGCAACCCTGACAATGTCTTTCGGGGTCGCAAGGGAATCCGCTGAGTAGGTCGAGTGGACATGAAGATCGAGTTTCATGATTTCAGCTCTGGTATCCCATGCGGGTATCTGGGCATTCCGTTCTTGACCCATCTAGCCACTTTCAATGAAGCAATGAATACTTGATATACGCTCGGGAGCAAATCATCCTTCTGGCAATTCTTGACCACTCTTTTGTCGAGGAGGTCATTGATGATTCTTGAGGCCGAGTCCGGATAATTGACGAGATGAAGGAAATCATCCGGGAAGATCCATTGGAATCTGACACCAGTCTTGTATTCCGTGACAGGATCGATATCTCCTTCCATTGCCATTCTGACGGCAAGATATGGGAAATCCACACCAGAGGCGATCGCAAGGTCTAGGGATCCCCAGAACTTTGGATTCACCTCGATCAATTTGAATTTACCATCTCTCCTATCCTTCTTGAATTCTACCATTCCGACGCCATGCCAGTTGAGCGCCGATAATAATCTCAAGCCTGTTTCCTGCAGTTCAGGGATGTAAACGCTTTCTGCGATCGTACTTACGCCGCCAGTGATCGGATACTCTCTGATTCGCCTATGCATGAAGACCGCTCTAGGCTTTCCTTTATTGAACAGTGCGAATAGTCCGTATCCATCGCCAGGGATATACTCCTGAATTACAGATCCGGATGTATCTATCTTGGCAAGCTCTTCAGCAGAATTGACGTATTTCATGCTTTTTGAAATCGTCGCTGACTTTACGACCACAGGAAAATTTTTTACCTCTTCTCTGCCAGTGTAATATTTCGGCGAAGGGATGCCAATGCTTTCAGCGAATCGAAACGTTTTATCTTTGTCCGCTGCAATTTCCATGGATTCTTTCGAGGCCAGCACCATCTTCGTAAATCGGTCGTATTCCGATCGATGCCTCGTGATGGCTGTTGTCATTTCATAACTGATGGGAAGCATCACGTCAACTTTCCTCTTCTGGAGATAGCTTGTCATGAATTGAGTAAAATCATCTTCTCTACTCGGATTGGGATGGATTAGCTTCTCATCGCAATAATTCGAGCAGAATGACAAAGGGAACGGTCTATGTGAGGCCGCGATTGTGGTTATCCCTTTACTCCCAAGGCTTCGGATTGCAGCCAAGGAATGCTTGTATCCAGCATCTGTCACTAAGACTCTGATTCGAATCCCCTTCCTGAGAGCTGAAATTCATCTCCTGGTAAGATGCCAATCATATTAATCCTTAGGGATGGCCATGCTTCGGATGTAGCCTTTGCTTGATCCGTTGTGGTCCTGGATACCCATGCCTTTGCCTGCGAGGCTGACCCTGAAGGGCATCCTCAAGATAATCATTCGGTTTTCGCTCTTGCTCCTCCTCCGTCCCACTTGAGCAATACCGAAATCGGAATTTGCGTGGATTTGAAGAAGGTGGAAAAGTTCCTTAGTAGGAAGGTGGTATACTTCGGACAGAGAATCAGATTCATTAAAGAGAAGGAGATATCGTTCGGTTGAAGGATGCTGAGGCAACTAGACATCCGCCATGGCATTTCTCGGAGTATTCGGAATCATAGGTTGAATCATTTAGGGCGTGCGAAAAGATGCGGGATCTGTTGAAGGCATCGCTCAAATCCGGATCTGGGACTGCCATTTCGATGGCACTCACCGTTGTCTCATCAAAGATAATGGCCGTCATAACTGGCCCAGCGGGCGTCGGATTATACTCGATGCTGCAGCAGATCCTCCAGACCACCGCCAACGCCGGCTCGGTCGGAGGAGGCGTGACATCTCTCACGCAGGGGGTGGCCTGCAAGAAAGACGAGGCGAGAAATGAATACATAAGAGCCGTCTTCTGGATATTTGCCGCCGCTTCGCTTGTTACGGTCGCAGCGCTGTTGATTTTCGCCCCTTGGGTAGCTTCCGTGTCGCTGGGCGATAGCAATGAGGCGAGCGTGGGACTTGTAAGATGGGTCGCGCTCCCGCTCGTCCTCTATGTGGCGCTCTACTATCTCAACGGCATTCTCAACGGGTTCCGAGAGATTGGGAGGCTCGCCATGGTATCAGTAGCGGGGGGCGCTGCCAATGCCATCGTCTCCTACCCGGTTTCCATTTTAGTCAACACCGGATATCCGATAGCCTTCGTTGGAATGCTGACCGCGCAGCTGTCAGCGCAAATCACAGTAGGGTTGGTGAAGTGCTATCGTAAAGGATACCTCAGGCCGATTTGGTCCCAAGGGTTGCGCCCAAGGATCGAGAAAGCCTCGGCCAGCTCATTCTTCAATATGGCCGGAACACTGCTGATAACTGGCATATTCTCCAGCATAGTGCTCCTGGCGATCCGTTCGTTGATCGTCCAAAATGAAGGCTTGGCCAACGCCGGGATCTTCAACGTCGCATGGTTGATATGCATGATGTACCCCACGCTCGCCCTCAACTCCATCGGCACCTATTTCTTCCCAACCCTGAGCCAGCTTTTTGACAAGCAGAAACGGATAGATCTGATGAGAAATGTATTCAGATTGACCACCTTGATCATCACCCCCCTGCTCGTGCTGATGATCGTTCTGAAGCCGCTGGTGATCGATCTCCTTTATTCGAATCAGTTCTACGCGTCTTTAGACATACTGCGCTGGACACTAATCGGAGTGTATCTGATGACGGCATGTTGGATCATATCCATGCCCGTGCTCGCCTACCCGGACATGCGGGTCTACTTCTGGACGCAGAACCTATGGTGGGGCGGGCTGTTTCTGTTCTCCTTCCTCGGAGTGGCAATCATCGGCTCGATGGAAGTCATCGGGATTGGTTTCATCATCCTCTATGTATTGTTGCTGCCCTATTATGTGCACTATTCCCGGAGCAGGCACGGCATCACGATTTCGAAGAAATTGACAACAACATGGTTTTTTGGGCTCGCTCTTGTGGTGGCTGCATCCGCAACTAGCTGGACCGAGGATAAGGTCAATTGGCCTTTCACATTCATATGGCTGGCGGCGACCGCATTGTTCATGTGGTTCTCATTGAAAAGGAATGAGCGAGATTGGTTTCTGCGGGTTGTCACCCGTTCGAAGAGATAGCGCTGCAAAAAATCAACATCAGTTCCTTCCCCGTGCCGGGAAATGTTCTCTACGCGCATGTCGTTCCGAACTAATGCAGCACTGTCCTTATGAGGTCCTTAGTTTTCTGCACGATTTCTTGCTTCTTGGGCTTTCTTGCCAGTGGGATCTCCTTCATGGCCTTAGTCTGTCTAATGGCATAAAAAGCCCCGTGCGGTTTCTCTAACTTGTTGCCCCAGGCGTCGGTGGTGTAGAATGTCTCGCTCAATAGGAATTCCCAATCTTCGCCGAAGTCTTCTGGGAGCCATCCAGACCTATGCTCCTGCCACGCTCCCCCTTCCAGACCCCATGCATCTTTGCCCTCATGATCGTGCTGGGCCATGAAGCCGAGCGGGGTGAAGACCACGATCTGGCCTGTGGCGATGGACTCGGTCGCCTTCAGGAGGCGCTTCCCCTCCTTCTTTTCGAGATGTTCTATGACATCCAGAATAAAAACGCTGTCTACCGATTGCTTGGGAAAAAGATCCACAACTTGACTCCAGGTAGCCTTCAACAAAACTAGTCTAGGCTGGGTTCCTTTCATCATCTGGTTGGTCAGCGCATTAAGGTATTCTTCGTATGGTTCTGCACATATGTGCACTTCCGGTCTGAAGAAAGTCTGCGGTCTGATGCCGCAACCGATATCCAGCACCACCTTGGATGGTACGATTCTGCTGGAGGCGGCCGATTTCAGTTCCGTGGGGTTCATTGTGATGATTTTCATTTCAAGCTCGGGAAGGGAAATCGCATTTCCTCTATAAACTTGATTCACGCCCTCAATAACGAAATGCAGTCAATTTTTTTGGCCAGTTTCCGGCATCATCCCAATTATATTGCATGATACTTGTCTTGTGAAATATAGGTCTATATTTATTATATCCCCGTCCGATATTGGAGCTGGAACGATGAAGATACTTCTGATGGGCGCATATGGCATGCTAGGCCATGAATTGATGCTGCGATTGAAAACAGATCATGATATCTCTGGCACATGCAAGGAGATCCGTCGCGGGGCTCCATGGTCCTCGATCATCGATAATGATAGATTGATTGCCGGGGTCCATGCCGAAAAAATTGAGACGGTCTCCCTTGCCTTGAGCAAATCAAAGCCGGATGTTGTGATAAACTGCATCGGAATCGTGAAGCAGGCCGAGGCAGCCAAAGATCCGATTGCGAGCATCTCTGTCAATTCGCTATTTCCTCACCTTCTTGCCAGGGAGTGTTTTCTCAATGATGCGAGATTGATCCATTTCAGCACCGATTGCGTCTTCTCCGGCAAGAAAGGCATGTATTCGGTGAACGATCCTACAGATGCCGATGATCTATACGGAAGGACGAAGTCATTAGGCGAAGTCGGTGGGAAAGGGTCGCTAACAATCAGATCCTCCATAATTGGTAGGGAACTCGGAACGAGGAACGGTCTGCTGGAGTGGTTTCTGTCGCAGAAAGGAAAATCTGTCAAAGGGTATAGGAATGCAATCTTCTCTGGTTTCACTACCCTTGAAATGTCAAATATCATCTCTATGATACTGAAGAACCACAAAGATCTCTCGGGAATCTGGCACATCGCCTCGAATCCGATTTCGAAATATGACCTGCTATCTTTGATAAATCGAGAAATGGACCTCGGCATCCAAATTGAACCTGATGATTCGGTCGTATCCGATAGAAGCCTTAACGGCAGAAACTTCTCCAGCAAGACCGGATATAAGCCTCCAAGCTGGAAGGATATGATAAAAGAAATGGTTAAAGACTCATATCTATAGTCACTATTCGGGAGCGGGATCAACAATGACAATGCTCGAAGGAAAGAGGATATTGGTAACTGGCGGAACAGGATCACTCGGAAAGGTCCTTGTCAAAAGGCTTCTCAGCGGCGAGATGGGTAGACCCAAACAGATAGTCGTATTTTCTCGAGACGAAACGAAACAACATTTCATGCGTTTAGAATATTTAAATCGGAAAAAGGCCACGGATGATGTGATCTACCGGAATTTCGAGGAATTATTGACATTCCGTATCGGTGATGTTAGGGATTCCCACACCGTGAGTTCAGTCTTGAGAAATATCGATTACGTCTTCAATGCAGCGGCTCTGAAGCAGGTTCCAACATGCGAATACTTCCCCCTCGAAGCGGTCAACACGAATATCTTCGGCCCAGGGAACATCATTCGTGCAATCTCAGAGCATGATCTGCCGGTCGATACCGTCGTTGGTATTTCAACTGACAAGGCATGCAAACCTGTGAACGTAATGGGGATGACGAAGGCAATCCAGGAAAGAGTGTTCATTAAAGCGAATCTCGATTGTCAAAAGACCAGATTCATATGCGTGCGTTATGGAAACGTACTGGCCTCGAGAGGATCCGCCATTCCTCTATTCCGCGAGCAAATCAAGAACGGGGGGCCCGTGACCATTACCACGCCTGAGATGACCAGATTCCTCCTCAACCTCAATCAAGCGGTCGACACGATTTTCGCAGCCATAAAGGGCGCGAATCGTGGCGAGACATACATCCCGAAGGTCCCGTCAGCGAAGATAGTCGACGTCGTCGACGCGATGATAGGCAATCGCCCAATCAAGAAGGAGATTACGGGGATCAGGCCCGGGGAGAAGCTGCATGAGATACTCGTATCGGAGGAAGAGGCGTTCAGGACCTATGATGCAAAGTCGTACTACGTCATATCCCCGGTGCTGCCAGGGATTTCCGCCATTCCCAAGGGAATGCGCACAATAAACAAGGAATACAGTTCGGCCGATAATCTGATTGGAAAGAATCAGGTCATCGACCTTTTGCGGAAGAACCGCCTAATGATGGAGGACGAATTCGAAGAAGAGGGTGAAGTCATCAGATGAAGATAGTGACGATCCTCGGCACCAGGCCGGAGATAATCCGATTGAGCCTCACCATACCTCTATTGGATGAGAACTCGGACCACGTCCTGGTCCATACCGGGCAGAACTACGACCCGAAGCTGAGCGACTTGTTCTTCCGCGATTTGAAGCTAAGGAACCCTGATCATTACCTCAATTGCGAGTCAAAGACAGCAATGGGCCAGATCGGCAAGATATTGGTGGGCTGCGAACGGATCCTGAAGAAGGAGAACCCCGACCGTATTTTGATCTTGGGAGACACGAACAGCGCTCTGTCCGCCATCGTGGCAAAGCGCATGAGGATCCCGGTCTACCACATGGAGGCCGGTAACAGGTGCTTCGACGACCGCGTCCCGGAAGAGGTGAACCGGAGGATAATCGATCACTGCAGCGACGTCCTGATGCCGTATACTGAAAAGAGCAAGAGCAACCTTCTCCGGGAGGGGATACCGTCGAACAGGATCGTCGTGACGGGAAACCCGATCTACCAGGTCCTAACGCACTATGATGACAAGATTGAGAAGAGCCGGATTCTGACGAAGTTCAATCTCAGGAAGAACGGATATTTCCTGGTGACCCTGCACAGAGCTGAGAATGTCGATGATGCAGAGCGCCTGGCGAATTTCATCGAGGCTTTCAATAAGCTGAGCGCTAAATACTCCCTCCCAGTTATCTGGAGCGTGCATCCGAGGACTAGGGCCCGGCTGCGCTCGAAGTCATATCAGATCAATGACGGCGTCAGGTTGAGCGACCCCCTCGGTCTTTTCGATTTCATCAAATTGGAGAAGAACGCAAGATGCGTTCTGACTGACTCAGGGACCGTCCAAGAAGAATGCTGCATCTTCAAAGTACCGAGCGTCACTCTCAGGGATACAACCGAGCGTCCGGAGACAGTCGAGGTCGGTAGCAATATTCTCAGCGGCTCTAAACCCGATCATATCCTGAGGTGTGTCAAAGCTATGCTGAGCAATCAGAAAGGCTGGCAGCCTCCCACCGAGTACCTCATCGAAGATGTCGCGAGTATAGTGAAGAACACAATGCTAGGCTTTAGAAATCATCATTATTCGTAATCGAAGAAGCAATCGGAGCAGCGGCTTCCAGCATTCCTACATCATTCAATTCTTCTCTAGTCTGGTCAAGATGGAATCAAGCTGCCTTGCGAACTCTCTTGCAACTTCCCTGTGATTGAACTTTTCAATCTCAGAGGTGACACCCTTGTACGACACTCTTCCTGTTGATTTGAACTCGGAATAGGCTCTCTCGATTTCCTTCTTTATCTCATTCAAATCGAATGCATGTATGCCCGCCTGCGTCTTATTGATGATATCGGAAACGACCGATCCAGATCTTCCAATTGAGATGATTGGTCTTCCCGCAGCCAAGTAATCATACAATTTTCCCGGACAGACCATGCTTTCGCGAGGATCATCCCATGTGAGCAGAAGCAGCATTTGGGCCATCCGCTGCACGTTGATGGATTCCTCCCTTGATACGAGTCCATTTATCGTGACCATTCCTTGCAAATCATATTTCTTGATTTCATTCTCAAGCCATCCCTCTCTTTTGCCATAGAACTCAATCCGGATATCTCTCGAATCGATCTTTCCTTCATGTATGAGTTCGCTCAGTGCGAGGAAGAATATTTTAGGGTCGCGCTTTCCGTTGTACAGGTATCCCGTGTGAACGACTGTGAACTTCTCCGAGAGGGTCACACCAGGGTTCATCTGGTCCGGATCGAAACCGAATGGTATGTAACGGATGTCCTGTCCAGTGTGCAATTCTTTAAGCTTTTCGACAAATGGCTGCGTCACGGTAGTAACTGCGTCTGCCGAAGCAAGCGTTTTCACTTCCATCCTTATATCTATCATTTTTCTGATGGGGATGTATGGATCATAATACGGACTTTGAGTCCATAGGTCTAGCATATCGGCAACCCAAGGGATCCCATACCTCTCTTTCAATTTCTTTGCTACCAAGTGGGAAGTCAGAGGACTGGAAACGCTGATCATTGCGTCAAATCTTTCTTTGCTGAAAAGATCTTGCGTTTCCTTGATTACATGTTTTTGCCAATCCTTATAGGAGTCAGGACGCGCGAAAATTTCTTTCCATAGAGCTATTAATCTATCGAACATCGTCATCCGGTTCTTCAGCGTTCTAAATCCCAACTGGTCTTTCACCGACTCGTTTGGATTTAGATGGAATCTTCTCTTCCATTTCGCAGATAAGTCGTCACATGAAGTCTCAATCACATTGAATTTCGCATTCGGTTTCAACTCCGATTTCGCCGTTAGGACAACGACTTGCCAGCCAAATTCTGGCAAGAATTTCGCCAGCCCCTCAGGTCTGATAGCCGCGATAAGCTCATTCTTGGTGAAATAATATGTGACGATTAGCACTTTCTTCATTTCATTTCCTTGCCACTTTCTAACCTTACCCATTTCTATTGTTCATTGCTAACATATGGATGACTGAATCTGTATCTCAAGTGCTCAACCGAGGTATCCGGGTTTGTGTAATCAAAGTAGAAATATCTTTCGGATATGCATTTTTAGGTCAATCGAAGCTCGACATTCATGACCGAGCCATAGCCGGTCCCATAGCGGTCCTGGACGTCCGTGCCTCCGTCTGCGAGGCTTAACCCAAGGGGTGTGCGAGAGATGATCATGATGCTTCCTCTCGCCACTTGATTAGCTAATCCTAATTAAATAAGTAATTGGGAAGACAGGTTTATAGGATCTATCTCAAAGAGCCCCATCGATATGGATTATGCAACGGATAGATACGCCCTCTTCCTGGCAATCAACATCTTGCTGTAACAGGTTTCTTTCACTCTCGTGTATCGTGTGCGTAGTAGTGCGGATTAATCGATCATTCCTGGAAAAAGCCTTAAATCCTTAGGCACAGTTAGGGCGCAAGTAAATCGAGATGCAAGAAGAACGGGTCGGCGACAGAAAACCTATGATAGGGTATGGTCCTTCTATAGTATTGAAAGAACCTAATATCGGCAAGATTATCGCTCGGAAGAGAGATGCAATCTCCAAGATAGCGGTTCTCGTCATAATTCTAATCATATCTTTTGGCATTCTTACGAGCCCAGGAATTTCCCCAATCTCCTCAATTCGCGACACCGATGGCGACGGGGTACCAGATAGTTTCGATAGTAATCCGCTGAATTCATCAGTCTGGAATCAGGCATACGCCAAAATCATCGTTTCCATAACGAATCTTGACCAGGTTCATAACATGTCGTTCTACCTCTATCTCGACGGAGCCTTCAACACGAGCTGGGAAATCCCAGCTTTGAAGACGGCCATTATCATCCTACCAGTAAGTTGGCAGTACGGTAACAATGCATCCATGGCCTATGCCGTCAGCATCGCCTATAATTCGGAGGATCCGCTCGATCGTACTCATCCTCCAGTCGATAGCCGCACGATCATTATTCTTCCGAACTATAGTGTCGCAATGTCTTCAGCCTATTGAACGGCAATCGCTGAAAGGAAGACGATTGCTTTTTTCCTTCTCAGTAGCACTTTACTAGCAATGTTACTGATTCTGGGACTAGGAATGATTCCAATCTCGGTGAGATTTTGAAAATCCCAATCGCCATCATGTAGCGGATTTTGGTGAAGCGTTTGAAGCTATTCCAATAGAATGCTGAGTTTCTGTAGTAGAGAAAAGCGTTGTCCATTCGTGCCTTCATGATAATACCGGTATTCTTCTCAATATTTCGTCTTAGCTCCTTCATGCTGTAAAAATTCACATGCCCATTATTCGCTGTCTCGTTTTTTCTGCGCCTTCCTCTGCTAAGTAGATTGAGAATATTTTCCTGCGCGCAATTCTCCAGTGGCACCTTGAAGATGACAAAGTTGGAGATTCGCCTGAGTTCCCGCAGTGCCATCTCTGATTCTGGGATGTGCTCGAGGACGTCAATCATCAGTGCAAGATCAATTTGCTTGTCACATAGGCTCGTCCCGCCTATATCTTCGTTCAGAGTCAATTTCAAATCTGGATTGTTCTTTTTCTGGATATCTAGCATCCCAGGGCTCAGGTCTATCGCATATTTCTCTACCATTTTGGCGTATTCTTTCTCAATGTGCTCAGAGATATGATTAAGGATCAGTCCGGCTCCTCCGCCGACATCAAGAATAGTCATCTTCTGCTTCTTGATGCCCTCTATTAGGCTATCGACCATCGGTATGATTCTGCCGACCTTCCAAGGGGAGTCCTCCTCGTGCAAAGTCGGATTCTTCCTGATGTAATCGTCGCTGGTGTAAAAATTCGCACTTCTTCCCGCGATGTCTTCCATACTGCTCTCTTCTACTCTCTTCAGAGGTGCATTCCTCGGCTACATAATAAATTGGACTGCCTTCGAATTCTCGAGCAGCCGAATTGGAACGAGCATACTTGACCAAAAAAAAGCCTTGAAGGCAGTCTTGAGATGGCTCGCAGCTCATCCTAATCGAAGAAGTGATCAGAGCAGCGGCTCCCACTATTCTCGATTGGCTAAATACCAGTCGATGGTCCTCTTTAGCCCGTCCTCGAACTTCATGGTCGGGCTCCAGCCCATCTTCTTGATCCTGTCCCATTCGAGCGGGTACCTGAAGTCGTGGCCGGACCTGTCGTCGTATAACCAAAAGGTATGATACCAAAAGGTATGATACTGTCCAGTATAGCACGGAAACGCGTTCTTCAAGTCCGCCAAGCCGCTGGAGCTGGGGGGTCGATTTCGAGAGGTTCCTCGTGGACAGGTTCGCTGCTTCGGGCGGCCGTCTCGACCATGAGGCGGCGCGTGCGATCGTCGATACCAGCGGAGGCAGCTCATACTATGCCCAGCAGATCGCTCACGAGCTGTTCGACATATCGACCAGGCCCAGACGGCCCGAGGACCTCGAATCGGCGGTCGCCACCGCGCTCGCCCACCAGTCGCCGGCCTTCTACTTCCTCTGGGATTCGATCAAGAGCGGGACCCAGAGGCGGTATCTCATGGCGGTGGCCCGCGAAGGCAGGACGACATCCCGGTCGGCGTTGATCGAGAGGTACGGCCTCACGTCCGCATCCCACGTGCAGAAAGCGGTCAGGCAGCTGGACGCGCGTGGTATCACGGAAGGCGGCGTGATCGTCGACCCGATGTTCGCCCTTTGGCTGAGTGGATTGGCGGGGCGCCCGCCCCAGCGTCCCTGACGACGGCCGTTTCTGGGGCTGTGCCCGCATGAGATCGCGCAGTCTGGGTTCCTTGCATCGGGAGACTTGTCGGTGTCGTCGGGGCTATCCCCGCGAAACGCGACAGTTGTCCTCCCCATGGAGTCAGTCCCCAATGTTGTCCCCCTTGCCGTGGAGTAATGCGTGGGGACATCAGAGACGCCGAGACAACGGACATAGCTTCCATCTACCGCATCCACTTCCCGAGTGCAGCCTTCAGCCTCTTGTACTCGGCCATCGAGAGCGGGTAGAATCTCGCAGTCTGCTGATAGCTCGACGTCAGCAGTGCTATCGCGTCCTTGAGGGCCTTCTTCGGGAGTGAGGCCTTCACCTCGTCGATGTCCACTTGGTCTCTCGCGACAAGCAGGAGCGCGATCAGGTCGGAGATGTCCTTCTGCCCCTTCCCAGATTCTTTCCTGTCAGATAGCGCGTACAGCTTGAGGGTCAGGAGGTCCGTTGGCGACGCCACCCTCACCTTGCGGCCGAACAGCTCTCTCGTGATGCTGCGATCCAGAACCTCGGAGGCTTCGAACGGGCCGATCGCCTTCTCGTAGGCATCGACCTCTATGACCCCTCCTTCCATCGCCTTCTTGAAACCCTTCTTCCCGAGATGCCCTCCCGACGTCTCGTTGAACCCGCGCGCCAGGAGCTTCTCTCGGATCATCCAAAGATCGCGGGGCCTGAGGACGACGTCTATGTCCAGAGAGTACTTGTACGGGTTGTACGCCCACACCGCCCATCCGCCGATCACGCTTATATCCGCTCCCGATTCGAGCAGGTCCTTCAGCGTCTGCTGCGAGACCTTGTAGATGTCCATTCTACACCCCCAGCAATCCAGAGGCGATGCCCAGGTGCATCGCCACCCTCGGTCCGGAGCCGCCGGTACACATTAGGTCGACGTAGTTCTGAGGCAGAGACACTACAGGGAGCCCTTCGACCCTCTCAGAGCCGATGAAGACGTCTTCTTCGGCTGGCATGAGCGAGATACGCCCCGGGGACTTCGATCTCCTTCCTAGCAATCGTGCGATTGATTGTATCCGATCCTTCGAGGCGTAGAGTTCGTACGAGGAGGTCCTCATGTAGCGGTTCCTGAGCCATGCGCCCCTGAACCCCGTCAGGGCGACACCGTCGACCTTCCTGATGAGTTCGTCAAGCTCTGGTTCGGTCTTGCCCGAGTCGACGTAGATCGGCGCGGGGAGCTTACGCTTGCAGGACCACAGAGAGAGCAGGCGGATGGGCTCTACGAGCACGAAACTGTTCTTGTATGGCTTCGCGACGACGACTTCGCGCACGAGCTGCTGGAGGACGCGGCTGATCATCCCGGGGGAATATCCCGTCCGAGCGCTGAGCTCGACCCCTGTCCAATCCTTCTTCGGTTGAGTCAGCAGCAACCGAGCGGTCTTCTCGAAGGCGGATTCCATGGATAGTGCTAAGCATGTTCTTGTATTTATAACATTTACTTAATTGTAAAGTTTTTAAATACTAATAGCCGAATCCCTCGCTCCACGGAGACGGAGGCTGAGGCAAGCACGACAGCCGAATCGAATCCGTGAGGACGGGTGGAAAGCTTCCTGCTCATTTTTTGTCGACGGAATCGACTATCTCGGTCTTGGAATACGAGACCCTGATGTCGTCCTCGAAGCGTTTGTTGACGATGATGTAGATGTAGTTCCTGATGGTCAAGTGACTTAAACCAGCGGCTCCCACCATTTTCGATTGGCAAGGTACCAGTCGACAGTGGTCTTGACCCCGTCCTCGAACTTGACCTTCGGCATCCATCCCATCCTCTTTATCCTCTCCCAGTCGAGCGAGTACCTGAAGTCGTGCCCCGCCCTGTCTTGGACATAGGTGATCATGCTCTCCGGTTTCTTCATGTGGGCCAGCATCTGCTTCGTCACTTCGATGTTCGTCCTCTCGTTCCCGGAGCCGATGTTGACGACATCGCCTGGCCTGCTCTTCCTGAGGACGAGGTCGATCGCCCGGCAGTTGTCCTCGACATGTAGCCAGTCCCTGACATTATCCCCCTTGCCGTAGATCGGGAGCGATTCATTCCTCAGGATTTTCACGATGAACCTGGGGATGAGCTTCTCGGGGTGCTGGTATGGTCCGTAGTTGTTCGATGACCGCGTGACCGCCACATCCATCCCGTAGGTCCTGACGTACGACCTTGCGAGCAGCTCCCCTCCGGCCTTGCTTGCCGAATATGGTGAGGACGGGTCGAGCGTATCCGTTTCAGAGAAAGAACCCGACCTTGTCGATCCGTAGACTTCATCGGTCGATATCTGGACGAACTTTTTCAGGCCGATCCTCCTAGCTTCCTCGAGCAGGGTGAATACTCCGAAAATGTCAGTTCTCACGAACACCTCGGGCCCCTCGATGCTCCTGTCGACGTGGCTCTCTGCGGCGAAGTTGACCGCCCAGTCGCACCCTTCCATCGTCTTCTTGACGATGTCCTTGTCGCAGATGTCCCCCTTTACGAATGTGATCTTGTCCATCACGCCCTCGAGGTTCTCGAGCCGGCCCGCGTAGGTCAGCTTGTCGAGGACGACGATCTCGTCGTCCGGGTGCTCCTTGAGCATGTATCGCACGAAGTTGCAGCCGATGAACCCGGCCCCGCCGGTCACGAGTATCTTCAAGTTCCTCACTTCCCCAGTCGCCAATTGTAGCCAATGCTAGGATCGTCCCATTCGAGCCTGTACTCGTCAGGCTGCTTGTAGTTGTAAAGCTCCGTCGGCGTGTTGATGACCCAGATGTCCTTGTCGTCCATCGGGGTGAAGCCGTGGTACACCATCGGAGGTATCTTGATGAATTTCGGCTCCCCCTCCCTCACCTCGATCTCCTGAAGGACTCCCTTGGACGGTGATCCGTCCCTTGGGTCGAATAATCCGACGAGGGCGTTCCCTCTAATCGGGACGAAGTGATCCCACTGGATTTTATGATAGTGCCACGCCTTTGCGATGCCAGGTCTGCAAGTCGTCATGTAAGTCTGTCCGAACTTCTGGAACTCAGGCCAATCACTCCTGAAGATTTCCATCAGGAAGCCTCGGTCGTCAATGATTCTCTTGAGACTCTTGACGACTACTCCGTCAATAGTCCCGAACTTCGGTGCCATGTTGTCATGAAAAGGCTATTATGTTAATTAAGTTGTCTCGGATTCGCGATTATATTCTGGTGTGGTCGGATTGAAAAGACTTCTTGTTATCGGTGCTTCAGGCCTCCTCGGCAGCAAGATCATTAATCAAGCGAAGGGGAAGTTCGACATCTTCGGAAGTTGCAATCCCGCGGTCGACGGATGCAGCACCTCCGGCCTTGAACCGCTCGACATGTGCTCGGAGAGCGATGTATCGAGGATTTTCCAGGAGCTGGACCCGGACATCGCAATTCTAGCGGCCGCCATGACTGACGTGGACGGCTGCGAGAAGAATCCCGCGCTTGCAGAAAGCGTCAATGCGATAGGTCCTAGCATTGTCGCCAAGGCATGCAGGGAATTTGGGGCTGGACTCGTCCATGTCTCGACAGATTATGTCTTTGACGGGAATAAGAGGGATCTGTACGTCGAGACCGATGCAGCGAGCCCGATTTCCGTCTATGGGTCGAGCAAGCTTCATGGCGAACAAGCGGTCCTGGCAGAACTCCCCACTGCCTCCGTTGCGAGGACCGCGGTCCTTTACGGATGGAACCCGATAAAATCGAAATCGAACTTCGTTACCTGGATTCTGAAGAAATTCAGGAATGGCGAGAAGGCCACCCTGTTCATCGACCAATGGATATCGCCTACCTTTGCCGATGACCTGGCCGGGGCGCTGATCGGCCTTGCTTCAAAGAGCGCGTCAGGGATTTGGCACGTCACCGGGCCCGATTGCCTCGACAGACCGACCTGCGGCAGAATGATAGCCAAGGTGTTCGAGTTGGATGAGAATCTGATTGTCCCGGTCCCTTCGAGTTCCGTGCCGTTGCCCGCGAAACGCCCAGCATACAGCTGCTTGGACTCGTCCAGAGTCGAGAAGCTGTTAAATAGGGAAATGATGACTTTCGAGGAAGGCCTCAGGGAAATGAGGCGGCAGGAGCTGTCTGAAAGATGAAAGGGCTCGTTCTATCGGGGGGATACGGCACAAGGCTCAGGCCGTTGACTCACACGGGGCCGAAGCAGCTCATCCCTATCGCTAACAAGCCGAACATCCTGTACTGCATCGAGGACCTGCGGGAAGCGGGCATCATCGACATTGCCGTCATTCTTGGGAATGTCATGCCTGAGAAGGTGCAGGAGTTCCTCGGGGACGGCTCGAAGTTCGGGGTCAAGATCACCTACATCGTCCAGGGAGAGCCGAAGGGCATCGCCCAGGCCGTCAGCCTCTCGAAGGACTTCATGGGGAAGGAGCCGTTCGTGATGTACCTCGGCGACAACCTGCTGAAGAACGGAATCAAGGCGATCCCGAAGATGATGCTGGAGGAGAAGGCGGACTGCGTGATCTCCCTCATGCCTGTGAAGGAGCCGCAGAGGTACGGTATTGCTGAGCTTACTCCTGACAGCAAGAAAGTACTGAGAACCGTCGAGAAACCCAAGGAGCCGAAGTCGAATCTCGCGGTAATCGGAGTCTACGCATTCAACGAGACGTTCTTCAAGGTCTATCCGAAGCTGAAACCCTCCTGGAGGAACGAGTACGAGATCACGGACGCCATCACCCTACTCATCGAGGGCGGGTACAAGGTCGTCCCGCACATGGTGGAGGGCTGGTGGAAGGATACGGGGAAGCCCGAGGATATCCTCGAGGCGAACCATCTGATCCTGGACGGCATCGAGTCATCGAACGAGGGCAAGGTCGAGGACGGGGCGTCCGTGGTCGGACGGGTCAAGATCGGCAAGGGCGCCGTCATAATGGGGAAATCGGTCGTCAAAGGTCCGTCGATAATCGGCGAGGACGTCAAGATAGGACCGAACGCGTACATCGGCCCTTACACCGCTATAGGGGACAGATGCCAGATCTCCAATGCCGAGGTCGATGATTCGATCGTGATGGAAGACGCGGTCGTCGACATCGACAAGAAGATCGTGAGGAGCATGATCGGGAAGGGATCTAAGATCCTCAGCGCGAACGGGATGCTCCCGAAGGGAGAGAGATTAGTGGTCGGAGAGAATACAACGATTCATCTCTGACGATTCACTACGCGATCATCATTGCTACGAATAGAATAGGGGTGAAGATTTCTGAAGGCCGCAGTGACAGGTGCAACAGGTTTCCTTGGATCCAATCTGATTTCCCGATTGTTGAAATCTGGAACCGAAATCATTGCCATTGACCTAAAAGGCGAAAGGAGTAAAACGCTCGAAGAGAATGGCGTAACCTTCGTGGAAGCGGATTTACTAAAGGCTCAGGATTTGCATATCGATTTTCGCGATCTCGATTGGATATTCCATTTCGCAGGTCTAGCGAGTCCGAAAGAATCTACCGCAAATCCGGGCATTGCATCAAACGACATCCTTGCCAGCAAGATGATTTTCAGGAAAGCTATTGGAGAAGGAATACGGAAAATCGTTTTTCCCTCTTCAGGAGGGACTGTCTATGGTCAGCCACAACATCTTCCGATAGATGAGAACCATCCCACCAACCCATTGATACCGTATGCAGCCGCCAAGGTTGAGATCGAACGAATGCTCTTGGATATGTGTCGGGGGACTGCCACCATGCCGGTCATTCTGAGATATAGCAATCCGTATGGTCCCAATCAATACTTCAATAGGGGGACAGGAGTGATTACCCACTGGCTTGAAACTGTCAGAGAGAAGGGGCAGGTTACAATGTATGGAAGTGGTGAAGAGGCCAGAGATTACATTTTTGTTTCTGACGCGATTGAAGCCGCGGTCTCAGTTGTTGAGAAAGACGCTCCTCACCAGCTGTACAATATCGGCTCTGGCATCCCCACTTCTCTTAACGAATTGCTTATGGCCATTGAAACGGTAACTCGTACGAAATTGGATATCAGGAGATATCCTCCTCGAAATTTGGATGTGGTCAGAGCCATTGCATTGGATAGTTCGAAAGCATCTACGGATTTCGATTGGCGTCCGAAAGTACCTCTAGAGAATGGGTTAAGGACGACTTGGGAATGGGTGCAAAATGGAGAGCCGTTTCAAATATGATATCGTAGGTCAAATATCGAATTCTGAGGTCGATGTCTTTGCCTGACAATTTGGTACCTGCTGGGGGAAGTACCGAGCCATTTGAGCTACCGACGGCAGATATGTCTGTAATTATTGTAGCCTACAATGGGCAGGAGAGTCTAAGGGAGACACTAGAATCTATTCTGATCCAAACCGTGCACCCGAAAGAGATTGTCATTGTTGACAATAACCCAAATCAGAGAATTGAAGAAGCAACTACGTTTCTGAAAGATGAATTTCAACGAAAGTCGATGAAATTGATGTATGTGAGAAACCCAATGGGGAAAAATCTGACAGTCGCTAGGAATGTGGGGATAGATCATTCAGTCGGTCGCATTGCTATATTCTTGGACGATGATGTCGTCCTGGATAAAGAGTATTTATCTGAGATATTGAGAGTCTATGAAAATTTTCCGAATGCAAAAGGAGTCCAGGGATTTTGGGAACTTAATACACCTGCAATCACCTTTCGATTTCGATTGATGAATTCGTTCAATAGGATTTTTTTCTTGTTATCTTATGGAGAAGATAATTGTAAATTGTTGCCATCTTTCGGACATACCTATCCGCATACTTTGACGAGGATTATTAATTGCCAATATCTTTCTGGTTGCGATCAATCATATAATCGATCTGTTTTTGCAGAGTTGAGGTTTGATGAAAAGCTGAAACGCTATTCATTTGGCGAAGATTTAGATTTCTCATATCGTGTATACAAGAAATATCCCCATGATCTTTTCATGACTCCTAATGCAAGACTAATACATAAGGCGTTAACAGCTACGAAGTCGCCTTCGATAAGATCCGTCTTCATGAAAGTTGTCTATTCCTATTATTTCTTCTATAAGAATATTGAACAATCCAATAGAAACAAACTCATTTTTTCTTGGAGTCGAATTGGTGGGCTGCTCGCTCAACTTAGTCCTTTCAGTCTACAACCAGTCAACAAACGGAAGAATTTCCCACTATCGGGAATTGGATATTTCATAAAGGCACAGTTTCTTTGCTTACGGCATGAAGAAGAAATCAGAATGGGTGACCTAAGATTCATCGATAATTTTTTTGATGATTAATCGACGATATGAATTTCATCTAGGTATGATATTGAAATGTAATTATCTTCTTAACGTTTCTTCATAAATTCTTCTTAGTTGAAGATTTCTTCTTGGAATTGATGCTTTCCCTACCTCGACTTCACGTTTCCCCGCTTCTCCCATTTTCTCACGCAAGTTTTTACTCTCTACGAGCCTTGCAAGAGCTTCGACAAGATCATTGATGACTCTTTCGTCGCATTCTTTCATGTATAAACGAAATGAGCCTGAATCCATGCTCCAGTTTGGGACGTTTCCTGGCAAATAATATGGGACATTAATAGAGGGTTCAACAAGATAACCTGACACTCCATTTTCAACAATCTCCTTGTTTGCCCAGATATTTTTGGCAACCACAGGGAGTCCAAATCTCATCGCTTCAAGAAATGCCATCCCTGGTGTATTATGTGAAGGAAATAGAAAAACATCGGATTCCCAAAATAATCGGTTCAATTCATCACGTGGTAAAGCATCTGCGATTACCTGCATATGGGCCAGGGTAGAATATTTCTTCTTGATTTCGTCTGGTATCCAACAACGAAAAATCAGCTCAACTTCATCACCCATTTTCTCTTGAAGACGTTTATATGATTCTAGAACTTCGAAACCGCCCTTTGACCAGAATTCCCCTCCATAATTCGAGCTGCCTATGAAAAGGATTCGAACCCTATCATGTTTGGGAATGTTCGATGGAATAGGAGGAGCGGGTCTTATCGCAAGTCGTAGGACCTCAATCTTATCCAATATGCCTTCTCGTGGTAGAAGATTCTCAATGGTCTTCGAAGCAGCATCTGTCCATGGAAGTAGTTTCACGCAATATTTCGAAGAAAGCTGCTTTGCAATCAATCTACGGTATCTCGGCACATATATTCGTTTACGCCAATTGCCATAGTAGCCAAATAATGATCCAACGAATTCGAAATCCACAATGAATCGGATATCCTTCTCAACAATCCATGGTATGCTCTCAATCATGGAAGAGCCAGCGCTATGAAACACATCGAATGGGATCTCATCAAGTCTTCGGTAATTCTTTCCTAAGGCTATCTTCCAGAGACACTTTGTCAAAAGATATGGAATTCTCATTCGATTGGTTCCAGAGTCAGGAAGTCCGGAAATGAGAAGAGGATCAGCGATAGCCCTAACCATTCTATTACTTGCAAGTATTGAGGCTGGAAAGGATATTTTAGTTCGCAGTTTGCGGATCTGAGAGATTTCATTGATGATGTAATCAGATATGTACACGATTCCTTCTGGTGGGGCCGCAAGAAATTCTCTATAAAGTGAATGGGTCTTATAGTTGGATAATCCCATCCTAACTCTGATTTCATTCATTTGGGTGCGACCGGAGTATCCTATCTCCAACTATTTTGAATTTCTCAGTGATTTACTCTGGATAAGAAGCTTCTTGACAATCTGCGATCAATCTTTTGAGCTGTTCATAGACTTTCAATCATAAACCTCATTGCTGCTTGACTTGCCAATGTCATCGGAATATGAGGGAGTTATCTGGGTAAGATTGAAGTGACAGATGAAAGAATGAGAAAAGGTCGAATAGGTCAATGAACTATCTAAAATACTCGATACTATCAAATGAATAAAAAACAATGATGCTCAATGAGTACGATAATGACTGAAATAGCTCATGAGTTCAAGGGGAAAACGATTCTAATTGCAGGACCCCAGTTTCATGATTATCTAAATATGATAGCTACTGGGTTTGAATCATTCGGTATGCGAACTAAGATATTGGAATGGACTGGAGCATTTCATCATCCGCTTGATGAATTGGGATCATTGATATCGCGAAAATATGACCAGAGAATCAATAGATTGAGAGAAGACATGAATTCTCGTGCTCTGGAACGCGCGGTCATTGAGAATGCTCCAGATTATGTGCTCATAGTGGCCTGGGTGGGGATAACTGAGCACCTCCAGGAATTCTGTCATCGAACTGGTACAAAAATAATTCTTTGGGCATACGACAGTGCTTATCACGTTCCAATGATGGGCCAGACAGCACAATGCTGTGATTTAGTTTACGTCTATGAACCTACCGACCTCAAGCTATTCCGACAAATGGAATCCGTGAAATATCTTCCTCTCGCCTATGATCCAATGAAATACTTTCCGATGAATTTAGTGGTTGATAAGAGCACTGATTTATGTTTCGTGGGGACATTGAACAGCCCGAGAAGACCAGAACTTCTGAGATATGTTGCAGATCAATTTCCCAATCTTTCAATCAGAATCTGGTCAGACTCAAGGAAATGGTATTCTCCGCTGAGATTGAAGGATTTCGTGTTCACTCTTGGTCGAAGAAACCTTAGTCTTACAAGAAGAACGATCAATCATAGCAATATAAATGGGATATATAACAGCTCCAAAATCTGTCTCAATGTGCATCATCCTCAGTCCAAGGAAGGAGTAAATCCAAGAACTTTTGAAATTCTTGGGAGCGGTGGGTTACTTCTGACTGATAAGCATCTCGAAAGCATCGAGGGATTCGAATGTGGAAGAGATTATATTTTCTATTCATCGACCGAAGGCCTCCTGGATTCAATCTGTTCTTTAATTGAAGATCAAGAAAAGAGAGAACTGATTTCTAGATCCGGTTACTCCGTTGTCCGAAATAGGCATACGTATCGCCATAGGGCGCTTACAATCCTAACCGACCTTCAGCAGATCATGTAACCATCATGCTCTTGTTTCACTAGCTACATCGCCAATAGGGCGATACTATTTCCTGACTAATCACACAATTAAACTCATGTTTTTTCCGATAGACGCATAAGTCTCGAGTGAATTTCAATTTCGCCTTAGATTTTTCCTGATGGACCTGCCCTCAATTCACCTTTATTGAACGAGCGCATTCAAAGGACAAAAAGCTGATTAGCAATGGTTCAAGAAGATGAGCCAAGAGAATAGATCGTTACTCCACCATTATCGAAAACCCTTATCTCTTTTTCAAGAGTAGCAATGGCGAAGGAATTGACTCCAAATGAATCAGAGGATTGATAAGGACAAAATACAAACTGAATATTGGTATCTCTGAGAAATATCCAATGTGCATCACCTGCAGCCGAGAGATTTCCTTGAAAGACCTCCGTATTTATTTCAACTAATAGAGATCGCCACGCCGCTACCGAGTATATTATCTGATCTCCTATAACAGATTCATTCTCGGGAAACCAGAGAACCGCATTCAGATCTTCGGATTTTATGAAACCGCCTCGAGGTGGCACATTGGAGTAATCCGGGTCAGCCCATGGTTGCAGGATTCCCAATGTTTGATCATATCTGACCACCTGATTGCATGAATAGATTAAGATAAGAGCCAACAATAAAATACTGAGCTTTGCGGATTTCAATCTGAGTTCATCTCGAGAGGATAGGAAGGCAGCGAACAAGAAGACAAATGCTAAGGCGCTACCTCTAGCGAACTCGCCAACCGCTCCTCTGATTCTTCCACCGAGAAATACGACTATCATTATGATCGAAGCGAAGAGAAATAATGGCCAACCCTCATTATCGGTTCGTCGCTTGTTATTCTTGTGATTCTGGATAACTATGATTCCAAAAACGATAAAAATGGAATAATCGACGAGATTGTTGAAACCTGAAACTGGATTGGATAGAAAAGTACTGGGTGCTGTATTTATCTGAACTGTCGTAACTCCAATGAATCCCTGGAGTATTAGAGGAAGGACATCTGTGCCAACACTCGCCCAATAAATCGACACTGCGATGAAATACAATAGAAGGATGCGGCTCGAAACGGATAAGTTGAATTGCGTTCGAACCGCTTCTTCCGACGCTCGTTCGTTCGTGCGATATCCAATATCTTTTAGGTGGGAATGTAGAAAGAAGAGAATGAAGATAAGTAGCAAGTAGAAAGCCGTCAAATGGTGACCTATCACAATCGTAATAGTTGCTATTATTAAACAGATAATAAACGGGGATTTGCTGTCAACGGTTTTCGAAGTCTGCCCAACCAGGTAGATTGTTAAGCACAATAAAGGAGTTCCCAGCCCGCCGTTTACAAATCCATTTAGCATCATAAATCCCAAACTTAGGGGCGCAACAACACCTAGCGTAGCTGAACTCCCGGGCGACATAGATAGCGATTTTGATGCGAAAAGATAGAGAGAAATCCCAACGAGGCAATAGATTAACGAGGGCAGGAATCTGAGGATATCAGCCCATCCAATCGATCCAATAATGTGAATCATCCCAGCTAGAATCGAGAAAGCCGGCCATTTCGCGACGATCTGCACTGTAGGTGGATAAATATCTACTGGTATGGGCCAACCGTAATTTAGAATGCTAGTAGCACTCCCTACGGAGAAGCTAGAATCATATCCAACACCGTATATGGGAGCTAAGCTAGAATACATGAATGAGTGAACTGAGATCAAGACAAACATTTCAATGAGAACTGTTCTGCGAACTTGATGTCTATCAATCAAAGCTTGGTACAAAAAAGCCGCCAGTGAACCAATGAACCCACTCCAGAAGAAGAAAACCGGGATTTGATAACCTTTACCAACCAAATATATGTAGGATTCTGTTATTAAAATAAAAATGCAAAATAATAAGAACACTAATCTATGAGACGATTTAATTGATGCCAGAATAATCGCCTTCCAACAAATTATCAGTGCACATATATATTTGCTCCTCTCTAGTCAGATTGGTTACGTGTCATGAGATGACTAATCAAAGGAATATAATATGTATCGTATTCGATTCAAAAGGCGCGAAAGTGATATGATGTCTCAAGAGATGAAATTGCCTATGAAAATAAATGATAGTTCTATGGTAATAATTGATGCGATGAAATGCGCTGATAGACTAGTTGCTAAGTCGATAGATAGCGCGCTGCTCAGTTATCAAGAAGAGAAATTCGAAGAAGTGTTGAATTGGATATCATTTGCTGCAACATTGGCATGGGATTCCCGTCCTGGATGCTTCTCCGACGATAGGCTCGAAGGTCTTCTAGCAAAGCTCGGGAGAGAAGTTAAAGAGCGGGAACCGCAACAAATAGAGACGAACTCCTTTGTCCGAGATTCCGCAGATCGGAAAAATATCTTACATATTATGACGACAACCTATCCTCTAGGTGGGCACACGAGAGCAGTTGAAAGATGGATTGAAAACGATGCAGACTCATCGTCAGGAAAATCTCATTATGTCATAGTGACGCAACAATGCGGAAAGGAAATTCCTAAGTGGCTCGAGCGCGCCGTTAGATCAACAGGCGGAGAATGCATTATTCTCCATTCCAGATTATCACAAATGGAGAAAGCTGAGGGACTTAGGGCGATTGCAAGTAAGCTAGCAGACACAATCATCCTTCACATTCATCCAAACGATCCCATTCCGATTATCGCTCTTTCAACCATGAACCGAGATATTCCAATCCTTTTCTTCAATCATGCCGATCATGTCTTCTCGATTGGGATGTCGATCGCAGATGTCATTCTCGATTTCAGGAAATCAGGGCAGAGAATCAGTTACTCGGAGAGAAATTGCTCAGCTGTGAAGATGCTCTTACCTATCCCCTTGACAGACCCCTTAAAGAGGGTCAGATTCAATTCAATCGAGGATCGCCATAGATTGCGCGAGAAAGCCTGTAAGGAACTTGAGATACCTAGCCAAATGAGGATTGCACTCACTATCGGTGGCGAATATAAGTACGAACCAGCACTCGATCTCGATTTTCTTCAATCAGTCCGCATGATTCTCAAGAAAAATACTTCAACGATAATCTGCGCTATCGGTCTGCCTAACAGTGGGAGATGGGGTAGATTCAGCTCAGACAATGAGAGGTTCCGTCCACTGGGAAATGTATCTGATGATTTATTACTCAAGTATCTGCTCGCTAGCGACATATATTTGGAAGGTTTCCCCTTCAGTTCATTGACAGCAATGCTAGAAGCAGGTATCTGCATGCTACCTATCCAGCGATTCTGCAATGAGAAGGCACCAATTCTCTCGGGTGATGATGTGTCCCTCGATGCGATAGTTACGCCTGCGAAATCTATGACAGAATATGTCGATGGGGCACTGCAGCTCCTTAGTTTCTCGAAGGCGGAATTAACGGATATTGGATGGAGAATCAGGAGCAATATATTGAGAGACCATTGTGGTGTTTCTTGGGTTAATAACTACTTGAATCCGGCAATCTCGGTGGCACTCAATCGGCCGAAGGGAGGGGAACGACAGGGTGAAAGATATCCCTGGATTGATCCTCTGGAAAAACAGTGCCTTTTCAGGATAAAATGGGAGAATAATCTTCCTGCAGATTTCCTAATTGAGTCTGTGGTACAATCCCCCAATCTTCCTCGGAAAATGAGACTCCGATTGCTCTCTAACGCGATGGCTAGATTAGAACCGCTTTATTCAATAAATGCATCAAAAAACTTCCTCTTAGCTTTATTGAAGCTTTCAGAATTAAATATCCACGTTTGATTCTATTTGCTAACGAGTTCTATTCGGGCATGAATTTTTTCATATTGGTTATGCACGATTTCTTATAACAACCATTGTAATATCAATCGAAATGATTGTACATTGATTTTTCTAACGGTAATGATGAGTAGTATGAGATGTTTGCACAGCGTAAATATCCTTGATTGTATCATTTTGCTTGGGAGCTCAAGAGCAATAGATGGCTGGTAGGCAATTCTGGTTGAAAGAAGTTAATATATCCTGTAGAATCGTTAAGAGGCGAATCTGATGGAAATTAAAGTTAAAGTTGGCGAATTCAGAATAGATATGCCGATCAAAGAAGCTATTCGAAGAGTAATTGAATCTGGTCGTATCTCAGAAAGTAACGAAACTCGAAAATTTGAGCAAGTCTTTGCATCATACATCGGCATGAAATTCGGCGTGGCAGTTAATTCAGGCACATCAGCACTTATTGTGGGCCTCCTTGCCCTTAGGAAGAAGATTGAACTGAAACTGAACAAAAAGATTAAAGCGATCACATCACCCGTGACATACATTGCTACGGCGAACGCCATTACTCTTACAGATTTTGAGCCCGTATTTGTCGACATTATTCCCGAGACTTTTTCTATCGACCCTGAGTGTGTCAAGGAGGCATGTGAGAACGATAAGAAAGGAGAGATAGGGCTAGAGGTTCCAGTGCATCTCATGGGATATGTGTGTGACATGGATGCCTTGACAAAGATTGCGAATCAATATGGTCACTTTCTCTTTGAAGATTCTTCTCAGGCGCATGGATCTCTCTTCAATGGAAAGAGAGCAGGCAGCATGTCCGATGTATCATCTTTCTCATTCTATATCGCGCACAACATCCAGGCCGGGGAGCTCGGTATCCTCTTAACAAATGACTTATCAATCGCAAAATTCGCGCGCAAGATAAAGGCTAACGGTCGTCTTTGCGATTGTCTCATCTGTACTCGCCCACAAGGGAAATGTCCGAAATTTGGCAAGGGAAAAATGCAAAAAGACCCACGTTTCCTTCACGATGAGATCGGGTACAACTTCAAGACGATGGAATTTCCGACCGCTATAGCCTCTGCTCAGATTGCCCGAGCTGATCTTATTGCATCTAAACGCAGACAGAATGTCCGCATGCTCAACGATTTGCTAAAGAAACACAGCGGCTTGCTCAAGCTCCCAATTTACTCCGAGGAAGTGAGTTATCTCGGTTATCCACTTGTAATTCTTGACCCAAGAAGGCTCAATCGGGAGAGACTCCAATTAGCTCTAGAGTCAAACGGAGTCGAAACACGTCCGCTCTTTGGCTGTATACCGCTTCATCAGCCAGCATATGCACACCTGAAGAAACGATACGAGGGAAAGCTTCCCAATGCAGAATATATCGGCGCGAACGGTCTCTATGTCGGCTGCCATCAATATCTGACAGAGAACGATCTACACTTTATGGCAAAAGCGTTCGATAAGAGCATTAAACAGGTGTTGAGTAAGTAAACCTTATCATAACTTATCCTTATTCTCTATGTACCAGTCAATCGTAGCAATCAACCCGTCCCTGAGTTTCGTTTTAGCTTCAAAATCAAAATTTTGCTTCGCTTGACTCACATCAAGCATACGTCTGGGCTGACCGTCAGGCTTCGAAGTATCCCACACAATCTCTCCTTTGTAATCCATTAACTCACCAATGGTGCCAACAAGTTCCTTGATAGTCATCTCGAAGCCTGCGCCAATGTTGACAGGCATTGGGGCATTGTACTTCTCAGCTGCCAGCAGAATCCCCTCCGCAGCATCGTCTACATAAAGGAACTCCCTGGAAGCTTTTCCTGTGCCCCAAATCACTACCTTGCCGGTCTTCTTCTCAATTGCTTCGTCGAATTTTCTAATCAGTGCAGGTATTACGTGCGACGTCTGAGGATCGAAATCGTCTCTAGGGCCATATAAATTCACAAGTAGCAAATGGATGGAATTGAACCCGTATTGCGATCTATATGCTTGCCCCTGAACTAGGAGCATCTTCTTCGAGATACCGTATGAGGCGTTAGTCTCCTCAGGATAACCATCCCATAGATTCTCCTCTTGAAATGGCACTGGTGAGTATTTGGGATATGAGCAAACAGTCCCTATCGTTACAAATTTCTTAACATTTTCAAGCCTGGCGGCTTCCATAAGCTGGACGCCTAAAATAGCATTGTCGTAGAACATCTCTCCCGGTGTCTCGCGGTTCGCGCCTATTCCACCGCCTTTTCCAGCGAGGTGAAGAACGATATCAATCCCTTTAACTGCCTTCACGCAATTGCTCCATTTCCTGAGGTCCATAGTCTTACTTCTTGGAATGCGAATGCTCGATGAGGCAACTCCAATTGCTTTCAATCTATTCACTACATAGGAACCCAGAAACCCTGCTCCGCCAGTTACCAGGATCTTCTTTTCATTCCAGAAACTCATTTCAGTCTGCCTCCCACCATCTCCTCGGGAACTTCCTTTCAAGAAACTTGTCGCCCTCACCAATGGGTTTGAGACCAGCAGCGCGCATATCGGCATCCATCATGATCTTGACAAGATTATTGAATCTGACTTTGAGATTCAAACCGATCTCTCTCTTAGCTTTTGAGGAATCTGCTATGAGCATGTCAACCTCTGTTGGGCGGAAATAGCGATTGTCGATCCTGACAAGATCCTTGGATTTAAGACCGACATATTCGAAAGCGGTATCAACGAACTCGCGGACGGTATGCGTTTCTCCTGTGCCGATTACGTAGTCATCAGGTTTCTTCTGCTGTAAGATCCGCCACATCGTCTCTACGTACTCGGGAGCATAGCCCCAATCCCTCTTTGCCTTAAGGTTTCCCAGATAGACAGCCTGCTCTTTCTTCAGGAGTATAGCCGAAATAGCTCTCGTGACTTTCCTAGTGACAAAAGTCTCCCCTCGCCTGGGGCTTTCATGATTGAATAATATTCCATTCGAAGCGAATATACCATACCCCTCTCTATAGTTCTTGACCATCCAATAGGAATATACCTTGGAACACGCGTAGGGACTTCTAGGCTGGAATGGCGTCTGCTCACTTTGGGGTGGTTTCGCCGATCCAAACATCTCAGAGCTCGATGCCTGGTAGAATCTAATCGGAAGCTCGCTTCTCCGTATGACCTCTAGAAGACGAGTGGTTCCGAGAGCCGTAACATCGCTAGTATAAGTCGGCGTGTCAAAGCTCACCCTTACATGACTCTGGGCACCGAGATGATACACCTCATCCGGTTCGATGTTGTAGATAATATTCGATATCTGCTCGGAGTCTGTAACATCACCGTAGTGCAGTCTGAGCCTTACATCCTTTTCATGCAAATCTTTGTAGATGTGGTCAATCCTCGCGGTATTAAACGTGCTTGCCCTCCGAATTATTCCATGGACTTCATAACCCATGGATAGAAGGAATTCCGCGAGATAGGATCCGTCCTGACCTGTTATGCCAGTTATCAACGCTTTCTTCAATAACACCACCTCATTCCCATTGATCGATATTGTTTTTGTTTAATCCCATAATGAAGCTCTGGTATCTCATAACTTTGGTCAGGGAGTTTACGAGGAAGTCGCAGACAGCCAGCACCGATTATGTTCCAGAACCTTATTCAATCTCTCGCAATCCATAATTCATCAAATACGATGATTACTCCTTCGGACGATCGACAAGTCGGACAAGCCATTTTCGTTCTTCTCTACTCAATGAAAGCCACATGTACAGTATCGTTGCTGCAATCAAGAAAGCGGTAATCGACCAGTTAATCTGAATTCCTGTCCAAGTCAATCCGGATGCAAAAATCACCAAGAACAAACCAGAAAACCATGAGATAGTCAATCCCTTAGTAAGAGTGAAACCGTGTTTGATACGAGCATAGCGCTTGTAGTACGCTAGGAAGAGCGCATAAATGACGAGAAATCCTATGCCAATAATCTCTATCGATCCAAATATTATGACTGCAAGGAGCGAGAACGTAAGCAATCCAACGTACCACAGATTCTCTGTCCAAAAGTAGACTCGCATATTAGGAAATGCGACCACGGGCATAGAGACAACCCAACTCGCTGTCTTCAGATATACTCCAATCAACATCCATCGTATTATGTCAAGAGATGCATAGAACTGATTCGAATACATTATGTCGACAACCAATGGTTTCAGCAAAATCATGACTACAAGCATCGGAGTGATTATCAGAGTCGATATCCTGAACATGTCTCTCATCAGATCGATTCGTTTCTGTGGGTCTTCCAACCGGCTTAATGCCGGGAAAAAATACGTGCCAAATGAGCCAAGAGCGATCATAGGATACATCATACAGATTACCCACGCGACGTTGAATATCCCGGCCTCGGCCAATCCATCATATTGGACTATTAGAGACCGAATTACAAGGAGCACCACAGTTGAAAATACACCGGTTATAAGCAATGTTCCAGCCATCTTAAAGAATGAGCTAGCCGAAGCTCTCTCTATCCTGGGGCGGAATCCTCGAGACCAAATCGGCCTGATGTATCCGTGAGCGCGAACCTTCAATAGCGCTACGATTATTTGCACCGATGTGGATGCGCTCATCATTCCAACAAAAGCTATGGGGTATCCTGTGTTAGCCATGATTGATATCGGATAAGAAATTATGGCATTCATTGCAGCACCCGCCATTTGAATTAAGGCGAGTCTTCCGATTGCAAGAAATCCATTCAGGACACTGTTTAGGTATGTAAGCCCTACTGTGAGAACGACGGGGAGTGCAACCCATCGGACCAACCCGATGCTCGCCTCGTCGCCACCGCCCAATGATACGGAAGCTATCCATGGAGCGAGAATCATCAATGAAACGGCAACCAATAGAGCGCCCGCGACAAATATCCAAAATACAGTTCTTATTAATTCATCTCTCACTCCTCCCTTTTTACCGGCAACTCCCTGCGTGAGCGCTGTACCGCCTCCGCCAATCGATCCCGTGATCGAAGCTGTCGAAAGGATTTGAGTTAGCATAGAATATAGGCCAATGCCAATTGGCCCGGTCACAACTGCCATTATCTTGGATGAGATTGCACCTAATATCATCGATATCGCGGAACCAGACCCGGTCTTGAAAGCCGCCCTGAGTATTTCCCGCATCTTTGCACCCATTCTTGACATATCGACTTATATTTCAAATTGATACAATAAATCGAATTAGATGTTCAGACTCTCGCAATCCATTTTTAACATTTATCTCCCATTGGAATCATTTTCCAAATCCCCCAAGGAGGCGTCGCATGATCTTCAACGGTTGCAAAATAGGTATACCCGTTTCCGGTTTGATGGTGATGCTCGTCTTTTCTGTATCTTTATCTAGACGATGACAGAGTTCGGCCAGGGTTGGAAATAGGTTATATTTATTGAGGATTAGGGACTTGGCCTCTTCCATTGCTGATAATGATTCCGTGTAGACATTTTGATCTATAGCATTTCTTATTGTGGCAATGGCAGAGTCTAAATCTTTGATATTGATGCGGGTGAACGCTCGGTGGGAGAAATATGATTCCAGGTTCGGACAGCCATAATAGAATGGATGGGATAGGGCGAGCAATGGGTCAGCCAGCTTCTCAGTCCAAAAGTTAGGATAATATAGGCTCTCGATGGCAATGTGATAGCGATAGCGTCCCACCGCATCCCACTTGTCTTCCATTTCTGACTTGCTGGTGATGAAAACATCTATATCATCACCAAAGACCGATTCCAAACGTCGCACAAATCGCAGACGTTCCTGGTGGCCCTTTGTGAAGGCCTTATCGGAAGTGATCACGGACATTGTTCGATCCTTCTTGACCTCGCTTAAGACCTTCAGATCATCATAGGCGTAGTCGTAATTTGCCTTGATTCTATTCTCTTTGGCAGAAAATTTTACCCCTACCCTCCACGGTAGTGGTGGTTGACTACAGATTACATTGCGATGGACCATATTGCGGTGGCAAGTCAACACTTGCTGGAATTGGCGCAGGAACAAAGGATTATACCATTTAACGCTGGGGGGTTCGCCGGCGATGAAAAGGGTGTTGCCTTTTGGGCAGATCATAGTTTCTACTTTTGCCAATCCCTCAAACACGACCCAAAAATCGCATTCGTCGAATTCGTTACCGATGAAGAACTCACAATCCTCCCACTTCCCCTTTCCTCCTGGGGTTTGACGTAGTAATGGATAGTCAGGAAAATTTGTAGATATTTTGATGCGCATTGCGCGGTGAAGCACTATTTGACAGATATAACAGCTTTGTTACTTTTAGGGAAATTCATTCAACCGGATAGTAAGGAATTTCGAATCGGCAATTAATTATCTTATCCTGATTTTATATCTTAGCCTGAAATAATAGACTTGATGATCAATGATGTGATGCTGTAAAATAAGCGCAACATTAATCTTCGTCAAATGGATGCCCCCCACTCAATTTCACCTTTTTCATTTAACTTTATTATTAACGCATTCTTGATATACTGCTTCGATATCACATGCTATCATTTTCCAGTTGAATCTATTATTGACCAATTCGGCCCCGTGATCAGCAAGCGATTTGCGTAATTTATCATCAGAAATTAATTTTAAAATCGCTTCTTTCAGATTCTCCTTGCGATGCTTGACCACCAACCCTCCTTGAGAGACAATCTTTGCGATTTCGCATCTTTCTGTAATGATTACTGGTACATGGCATGCCCAAGCCTCTAATATCGTCAAACCAAAAGCCTCATAATGCGATGGCAGAACAAAGATATCCGAATCGACATATGCGCTTAACTTATCGGCCCCGTACATTGGTCCTGTGAAAAAGATGCTATCAGAAATCTCTAAGTCCTTTGCCTGGTGCTCAAGATCATTCTTAAATCCATCATCGGGACCGACAATAACCAACTTAACGTCGCTTCGGCTCTTCAGTACATCAGCAAACGAATTCAGGAGAAGGTCTAACCCCTTTGCTTTATTTATCCTGCCAAGGTAGAGCAACATAATCTCGTTCTCAATACCGAGCCTTCTCCTAAGGAGGCCGCGATGTGGCAGATCCTGAAATTCACTGATATCTATTCCATTTGACACTAAGACTATCTTTTTATCACTAACACCGAATTCTCTCAACCTTTCTCCTTCGTTCCCATTCAGGACTAGCACCTTGGTTGCTTTATCCAGAATTCTCCTTGCAAACATATTATCGAATATCTTTTTGCTAGATTCTTTTTGGAAGTAAGTCAATGCGGCTCCATGCGGTTGGACGACGTAAGGAACTCCCTGTTTTCTTGCATAATAACTGATGGCAATATTGTGTACACAATAGTGTTCATTTATGTGAACTATATCGAAATTCTGAATATTCTTCCTGAGAGAAGAAATTATACCCGGAATTAAAAATATCCTATAGTCCCATGCTATTCTATTGCTAAGGTTTCTGAAGTAGCTAACCTCAATTCCCTCTATTTCCGAATGCTTTGAGAGAGCCCTCGAATCTCTTGTGACGAAGTCACTTGTGTAAACGGAGACCTCGTGTCCTCGCTTGACCAGCTCCTTGGCCATGTTATAGGCGACAGCCATGGATCCTCCGTAGGACCCAGACGGATTGAAGCTGGAAATGGTTATCAGAATTCTCATCGAATGTCGCTCTCCATCATGCTTGCAATTGCTTTTCTAAGTGGTTTCGACATGTAAGCTCCCTCAAGTAAAAGTCGTGCCCGATATCGCTCATGCGCATAGATGGATAATATCCTCTGGAGGTATAGTCCATCAAGCCAATCCACTATTCTTCTATCCGTTGCATTCATATCAATTGCGATCTCTTGGCAATACCTCTCAATGAATGTATCATAGAACTCGTTAATATCCCACCAGCTCAAACCTAGCAACCTAAATTGCGGATGTAGCTTCAATATTCTTAGACTAAATCTCATTCTAGCCAAGTCAATATGAGGAAGAAAGGTGAAGTGCCTAGTCGGAAAGTCAATTATGATTGCTTTTGATTCTCGTGACTCAGGATTTTTAGATATGAGAATGTTCCATACGCCGTAATCAAGGAAGGGGTTGACTAGGAAATCAAGATTTCTATCTTTGATTCTATCCTCCTCGATTGCGAAGTGAATGTCTTTGCCAAAGTAAGACGAATCATAATCAAGAGGATCACTGCGTTCGCAAGTACTTATTTTGTGATACTGGGAAAGACCTAGCGCAGCTAAGTCAGCAGATTCTCTCAAAAAAAATTCTTTCGAAGGTCGAAGATTAAGAAGAAATCCCTTCAGGTTTTTCCCCTCAACATACTCCATAAATAATATCTTTCTACCATCATCAAATCCAATCGGTCTGGGACATGAAATCAAAGTTCCTTTGTTGCACTCATGAAATCTTAAGATGTTATTATATTCCTCTTTGACTTCTCCTGGCATACTCAATCGACAATACTTTGCAATAATCTTCTGAGGGTTTGAATTCTGTCCTGTGTCTAGAACTAGTATTGTTGAATAGAATGTATTGATTCTCTTGGATAAATGGAGATTAGGCATACCGAGCTTTTGCTTCGCATAGTTTATTAATTCATCTTCTCTTCGCATCGGTTACTTCACCTTTTCCGTAAGTACCACGTATCCAACGGATAGCAGTGGTAAAACATTTCTTCCTTTTACGAAGGACCATCCATTCCGATTGATTTCACAAAGAATGTCTGCCTTTGACAAATGATGAATCATTCCTCTATCGCCAAGACCAGTCGCCCTCTCGATTCTAGCAATTATACTGGAAAGAAATCTTCTTCTTGCAAAATAGATGATAGTATGGGATGAGGCCACTCTCGAGATCTCTTCAATAGTATCTCTATGCAGATGAAATGGAATCCTGTGCAGGAATCTTAAGCAGATCACCACGTCAATAGCCTCATCCCTTAACGGAATTGCCCTGATATCTGAACATATTAAGGCCACTTCTGTTGCTCCCGATTTGCGAGACTCACGTAACATCTGCAAGGATCTGTCCGCGCCTATGATGCTAAAGCCGCTATTCTCAAGTGTATGATGCAATTTACCCGCTCCACAAGGGATGTCCAACAAAGTTCTGCATTTACAATTCTTTAGCAAACTAGTTACCGCCGAAATCTCCGCCTTCGCAATCAACCATCCGAGGATCCTTCCAACTTTGAATAGATCGCTAATTGAGAGCGGAGCATAGGAGCTATGATATTGATTCACTGTTCTATTTACATTGAAAGTCTCAGCATAGTCTCCGTAAGCATTGCTCTCGGGGATTTCTGAATCCGATTCATAATCGGAACATCCATTCTTGACCATTCAGACCCTCTCGTCTCGCTACATACATCGAGTATTCCTATCGACAATATCTTCGCAAGTCGCCTACTACTTCACTTTCGTCCTTAGTTCTAAGATGCCGAGCGATCTTGTATATGAACGGTGTGGCGCGAGAATCCATCACTATCTTCGATAGCATTTCGCTATTGAAAAGTAAATACGATATTCTGTCGATCACAGTCTTCTCAATTTTGAATTGCCGTGTGAACTCACTGAGATTTGCATTGATGATTATATCATTTAGATCTCTAGGTCCAAGGTTCTCATTCTGCGCAACAATGATGTGCTTCGCTCGTGTCAAAGGTATTCCCATGATCGAAGCGCCAACCATGTCGGCCGCTACTGGGTTGTTAGACAAAAGTAATAAATCTGTTTTCCTTGCGCTTCCATACATGGGCCCATGATTATCAAGGGCATAGCTACCATCAATCACAATCAGTCTTGGTTTCGTAAGTTTGGTTATCAAAGCCAATTTCTTATCTAGGTCTTTGTGATGAAGGCATCTCATTGTATCAGGGTAACATCCCCAGAGATTCTTCATGCTGAGACTAACACCCGTCATTACATGGACCTTGAGAACCGGTACAGATATCATGCAATCGATTTCTCTCAAGAGAAGTTCTGGCAATCTTACCGTGACATCTTTTCCTTGTATATTCTCTGTCACTTCAAGAGATGGGATCTTGGATAGGTTCACAAATTCCACTCCAATCTTCCTGCATATCTCAGGAATGTTGTGACCCACAAATGAATCATCAGCAGAGAAGGAATTATTGCCTCCATCCGATTCTCCTATTATGACTCTTTTAGCTCTTCCTTTGAGTAGATACAAGAATTCTTCAAGAAGTTCGGGAGTTGTTGTTATCCCTTTCTTGTGATAAGGGTAGGTAAAATTCGGTTTTAGAAAAACCGTTGAATCCGTCTTTATCATATCCTTCCAGCCGACGTATTCGAGGCCGGAGAGCAGATTCTCTCTCATTTTGCCGATTTTAGTTATGTATATGGTCGATTTTTCCATTTGAAATCACGCGCTTGAGAGCATCCTCGAAGTCATTCACAATCTTATCCCAGTCATTTTTCTCCACGAATGCTCGTGCTTTGGATCCATTCTCCTTGAGTTTCCTTTCATCATTCATCAATGTCAGAGCACATACTAGAACGGACTCGGCGTTCATAACGAATGACACGCCATTATTGTCTCCAAATTCCTTCATCATTCCTGGTAATTCAGTGCTGATGACTGGTTTCGCCATTGCCATATATTCATATATTTTAATCGGTACGATGTTGTTCATGATTTCATTCTTATGTGCTGGTAAAATACAGATATCCGCTGCTGAGATGAACTCAGGGATTTTGTCATAAGGTTGCCAGTCTAATAGAATCAATTTATCTCCAAGATCTTCCTGAGCCTTCATTTTTGCTAGCGAATTCCAGAGCTCCCCCCTTCCAACTATCAATAGCCTGATTCTATGATATTCCTCGATATTATTTTTCAGCTCTTTTGATAGCTCAAATAGGCCTGAGAAATCATAAAGCCAGCCCATGAAGAAAAGCACGATATCCTCATCTTTAATCCCTAACTTGTTTCTGATTTCACGTCCATCGATGTTGTGATCGAACCTTGTGAGATCAATCCCGGCTCTGATGACACTGGTTTTTTCCCACCTCGCTCCCATTGAGACGGTATATTCTCGCAAACTCTCATTGATCGAAAGGACTAAACTAGATCCTTCCATATTCCATCTCTCAATGTTCATAGCTATCCTGCGGAAGATCTTCTGTGGAACGAGCTGGTGCAACTCATCAATGATATAATAGATAAATGGTATCCTCCTTCTCCTCGCGAGAAATATCGCTATACTCGTGTTCAGAATTCCAAAACCTATTATCAAATCAGGCCTGAATTCATCTAGCTGTTTTCTAATCTCTCTTGCGTGAGTGAAAAGGAGAGAAAGATAATCAATAATTGGCAATCGGATTATCGGGGGTCTAATCACGGTAATGCGTCCGTCGTCAATCGCCTTATGTACATTCTCAAAGACTTCTCTTTTGGAGATCAAATCTTCAGTCTTATTCTTCCTCCAGAGGATTTCGAAATCTATGACCCTGATTTCATGCCCCGCGACAGATAATCTCTCCATCAAGTGGTGGCTCTGATGCGGCCCCTTATCAATCCAGTCCGATTCCTGGACAACAAGAATCCGCATGGCAAATCACTCAGAACTCGCTGCTTTCTTTGATGTTGTTCCAATTTCCCTTGAACCACTTCTGCGTTAACTTCAATCCATCCTTGAAATCCATCGACGGATTGTAGTGCAGAACCTTCTTCGCTTTCTCTATCGACGACAGCAGTCTGTTCTTCTTATCCCAATTGCGTCTCTCCGCGAAAACCAGTTTGGTCTTGTTCCCGGTCAGTTCATTGACCCATCTCGCAAGATCCTTGATCTTGATCTCTCTGCTCGTCCCGAGGTTGAACGCTTCTCCGACAGCCTTCTCGTAGTGCCCCATGGCTAGAAGCCCGCTCACGATGTCCCCCACATAGGTGAAGTCCCTGGTCTCCTCGCCCGTGCCAGTTATCGGCAGCGCTTTCCCGTTCATAGCCCAGTAGAAGAAGTTCGGGATCACATTCCTGTACTTTCCGGGCACCTCCCCCGGTCCGTAGGAGTTGAAGAACCTCGCGTTGACAATCGGTAGCTCGTAAAGATTATGGAAGTAATTCGTATACAGCTCCCCCAGCATCTTAGTGACTTGGTATGGGGTGTAGAGCTTCATGGAGACATCGTGCTCCTCGAACGGCATCTTCGAATCCGCTCCATAGATGCCACATCCTGACGAGGCGTAGACAAATCGCTCCACATCGGCCATATGAGCGAATCCCAGGACCTTAAGCGTGCCCATCCCGTTCACCATCAAGTCCGTCTCTGGGTTGTCAACGGAATTCTGGTTCGCGAAGTGCGCTGCGAGATGGAAGACCATCTGCGGCTTCATCTTGAAGACCCATTTCAGCTTCTCGTCATCGAGGATGTCCCCCTCGACGAACTGGATCTTCTTCCCCTGCGGGATGTTCCAGGCGTAGGATGATGACAGGTTATCGATGATTATGATCTTCTTCGTCGGCATCTGTTCGAGCTTCCGGACAAGGTTGCCACCGATGGCCCCAGCTCCGCCGGTGACCAGGATAGTTTTCCCTTTATAGCTCTCGCTGATGCCCTCCATTCACTCACCGATCCGATAGTACCACTTCATCCAATCGACAGTCCTCTTGATTCCCTCCTTCGGTGGGACCTTCGGATCATGCTTCAGATCCCGCACTGCTTTGGTGAAGTCCATGTGCTTGACCTTCGTGGTGAATCCCTCAGCTTCTTTGTAAGTGACGATGGAATCGTCCTTCCCGACCGCTTCGAGCACGAGGTCAGAATACTGCTTTATGTCCATCTCCCACTCTGGCCTGCCGCCGACGTTGTAGACCTCTCCAGGCTTGAAATTACCCACGATGTTCGCCCAGGTCCTGCACGAATCCTCCACATAGTCGATAATCCTCTTGTGCCCCTTGAACACAGTATAGGGCTTGTCGTGCAAAGCGTGGAAGATGAACTTCGGGATGAAGCCCCTGTACGGCGTATACTCCTCGTGCGGCCCGTAGCAGTTCACCGGCCTGACTCTTACCGTCTCCGTCTTGAACATGTTGGCAGAGTTCAGGCACATCAGTTCCCCTGCCCACTTTGTTATGGCATAGTCATTCATCTGGTAGGTGTCCTTGATCGGGTTGTTCTCCATCACCGCTTCGGACATCTTTCCTTCGTAGTCGCCATAGACCTCGGCGGACGAGAAGAATATCATCTTGAATTTGAGCTTCTCCTGGAGGCGGATCATGTGCTTCGTGCCGATGGCGTTTGTCTGCCATAGGTTCTCGTAATAGTCCTCGCCATTCCAGCGACCGTATTCAGCCGCCAGATGGTAGACGAAATCGAACTTCCTTCCCTCGAAGACTTTCTCAAGTTGTCTGTAGTTGCGGACATCCGTCCGCATGTAATTGTCCCTGTCTGTGTTGGAGAGATCAATCGCAAAGACGGAATGACCTCTGCCCTCCAGCTCCTTGACCAGATTCGTTCCGATGAATCCGGCTCCGCCAGTGACAAGAATATTATGCTCCTGCATGATAATCGAACCTCAACGGTCGCGCCTGGTCGCAAGAGAATTCAATATTATTCCGACGAACATAGACATTATCCCTAGGAAGAAGAGCAATACGGCTGCCAGGCTGGGGACGAACGGCAAAGACTTGATCGCCATGAATTGATAGATCGAATACAACCCGGCAATTATGCCAGCAATCGTTACGACAAGACCTCCGAGTCCGAAGTAAAGCAGCGGATGCTCGTCTCTCACAACTCTGATTATCGACGATAGCACGCTCGTCCCATGCTTCCCTGGCTCAAGAGTCGACGTGTCTAACCCTTCATACTTGCAGCTTATCGGGATCTCCTTGATCTTCAGCCCGAGCTTCACCGCGTCCCTCACCATCTCGGACTCGATGCCCATCCCCGCCTCCGTCAGCTCCATCGACAGCGCGGCCTTCTTCGTCAGGCACCTGAACCCGCTCTGTGAATCCGTGACCTTCACGCCGTTCCCGAAGTTCGTCGCCTTCGTTAGAACGCCCTGTCCGACCTTCCTGTAGCTCGGGATCTCCTTCGACCCCTTCTTCACCAGGAACCTCGACCCGATCACCAGGTCCGCCTCCCCTCTCAGGACCGGCCCGCAAATCATAGGGATCTCCTCCGGGTTGTGCTGCCCGTCCCCGTCCAGGCAGACAATCAGGTCCGCCCCGTCGAGCGCAGCAGTCGAAAGCCCCATCGAAAGCGCGAAACCCTTCCCGCTGTTCGTCGGGAGGCGTATCACCTTGGCGCCCGCGGCCTTCGCAACGAACGAAGTGTTGTCAGAACTGCCATCGTCCACGACGATGGCCTCGTCGGCGTACTTGGCCGCCCCCTTGACGACGTCGGCGATCGTCGTCGCCTCGTTGAAGGCAGGAATCACAACGGAGAGCTTCGCCTCCCTGATCGTTATCTCCTGCGTCTCCTCGTCGACCGCCCCCATGACCTTGCTCGGCGCGGGGACGTCCTCTTTCTGCAACCTCGTCTTCAAACCGTATCCCTCTAATCGAAAGCTAGCCACTCTCCACCCACAATGTGGAACCCTTGCTATCGGGGAGGATGCCTTAAACGTTACGGCGGAGGCGCATCCCGATGATAGACATAAAGCCAGATAATGCGAGAAATCGGCGATTTCACATCAGATCCATCGGAATGTCGTCATTTGGCGATTTCGGATTCGATTCGGTCGAATCTGGATTATCATAGGATCGATTGAGACTGCCTGAGGCGATGCTGATTCCGTGGCGATGATTTAAATAACCATCAAGCGTAGATTGAGTTCGGGCAAAGGGAGTCCTAGGCTCTGCTAGGACGTCGCAAGACGTCCTTCCTTTCCCTCATTCTCATACTTTCTTCATTGGCCAGACTCTCAAACGAGAGGTGGAAGAACGAAAGCACCAATGTCAACGATTAATTGAGACTGCCTGAGGCGATGCTGATTCCGTGGCTATGATTTAAATACCCATCAAGCGTAATTGGAATTCGGGTAATAGGAGAGCCCTAGTGGCTCGCGGGCGTCAATCGACGCCCACCTTTCCCTCATTCTCATTTCATTGAGGCCAGATTCCCAGTCCATGGACATCTCCGTCCGTCGAATCGAATAAGTGACGGAGCTGCTCGAATCGCATGCTCCTCCGATTTTCGAAGTGATTCCAAATCGCGTAGGAACAGAAATCGACAAGTTGGATCATCGGGCTGTCGCGCGAATCAACGAAGAGCACGCTCTCTATCAGATTCGTCAATTTGGCCTTCATTACGAATTGGCTTTCAAGAACGGGACTCCGAGGGATCATCCCCCGCCTTCTCGATTCATTTATCAATTCTTTCAGCAGCCTATCCTTTCGAGCCTCCTCCGCGTCCATCATCATGATGCCGTTCGTCTCCTTCCTCGAGAGATGCCTATCGAACCTAGTTGCGACGAGCTGGAGCGCCCAAATCTTCGGGGAAATGGCGTCTCGGCCAAATCTTGCCTTATGTGAAGTTTTGTCGATCGCAGCGGCAAAGAGAACAGGCCCCAGGTCGCCAATCAATTTGAAAATGTCATCTGCGAGCATCCTCCGCTCGATGTTCGTCAAGGCGTCAAACGGGCGAACCCCAGAAACGAGCGATGAGTAGCGCAATTCCCTGCATTGGAGATTCCTGGTCCCAAAGTGATCATGAAGGATCCTATCCACGCGCCAATGGGCCATGTTCCACTTCTCATCATCCAACGACAGCCCTGCAAGGACGTACCATCTTGTCCTGCTCCTTCCTGCCGGTGGTGGCCAGCCAGGATCGCCGCTCGCATCCAAGTAGAGGAGTTGCACGCATATGAACGGGATGGAAGCTAGGATTAACCTTGCTACTACATCTAATTCATTTTTTCGAAGGTGGATCTTCCCGCGGAATCGTGTCGTTTCGCGTTTTCGAATTCGATTCTCCAGATTCGGCGCGATTGAATGGGAGAGCCGACGGTGACTCCGTGGCGATGATTCAAATACCAATCTGCCGTAGAGAGATCCGGGCAAAGGAGAGCCAAGTGCTCGCTGGGGCGACCCGCAATCGTCCCCCTTTGCCTCCTGAGTCCGGCATTCCCTCTTTTTCGGACAGCAGGCGCTCAGCCCGACCTGTCCCTAGCTTTGTCGCTGAGGAAAACACCAAATGCGAGCATATCTTTGAAGACATCGTCATCTGGCAATGTGGTTTCTTTGAGCAGGATCCCTCGTGCCCTCAGGGAGTCCGGATTGATGCAGACGGTGAGGAAAAGCCTCCGCACGGTCTCCAGGTACGGGTTCTCCAGCCGGAAGATGAATGATAACGTCCAGACCTTCATTGACATCTGCAGGGGCCAGGACGCGCAGGGATGCACCCTTTTCATGCCGGGCGCAATCGCTGTCGGATGAATCCTAGCGCGGGAAACCAAGAAATTGATGAAATCGGGAAAAAGCCTTATCTCCTTGATAATGCTCGGGGAATGAGAATTCATATGAAAAAGACCCTATCTCTAATTGGAATATTGGTGGTCGTTGCACTCGTCCCCTCGATTATTGGCGCATTGCTAGGCAGCAAAGGGACGGGAATATTCGTGATCGACTTCCTCCTTTTTGTGCCGATCCTGCCGATAATTGTTCTCGTCGTCATACTGTGGCTTCTCGGCAAGCAGCCTTCGGAGCCTCATCAAAAGGTAAAGGAACCAGCGCCTCCGGAGCCCGTAATCGAAGAGAGATCGGCAGAAGAGCCGGAGGAGCTAGAGGCCGAAGAAAATCATGAGGTGGAATCCGAAGAGAGTGTTGAGGAGGAGACCGAGGCCAAAGTCAGTGCCGCGAAGGAGATCGAGGAAGAGATCGATGAGGAAATGAGTGAGGAGGTAGAATCGGTCTGCCCGACGTGCGGTACTGTAGTTTCTCTGGAGGACGAATACTGTCCTCACTGTGGAGCCGAATTCGAGGACGAGGAAGATGCAGAATCACCTGACTCAAAAAAGAAAGAGGCCGAAAGTACTGGTAAAAAAAAGAGTAAAGGGTCCAAGAGGTCATAGTAGCCTCTCCTCCACGCGGCTCCAGGTCAGCCGCGCTCACTTGAGCTTCCTGGTCGTCGGGACGGCGACCTTCTCCCTCATCAGCGGCAGCGTCACGACGAAGCACGCCCCCTTCTTGTTGTCCCCCTTGACGCGGTCCTCGACCCAGATGTTCCCGCCGTACTTCTCCACAAGCTTCTTGCAGGTGCTGAGCCCGATCCCGAATCCCCTCGCGAAGCTGGCCGCGGCCGCCTTCGGCTTGTCGAACACCTGTGCCTTCATCTCGTCAGTCAAACCAGACCCGGAGTCGCAGAACCGTATCGCGCAGTACCACTTCCCCTGGAGCTCCATCTCCTCCAGGGTTATGTCGATCTGGACGTCCTTCGGCGAGTACTTCACCGAGTTGTGCAGTATGTTGAAGAACACCTCGTCTAGCATCTCCCCAGCCGCCACGAGAACCTTCCCCTCCAGGTCGTTTATCAGCACGTCGATCTTCCTGTGCGGGAACGCCCGCCTGAGCTCATGGACCGACTGCTGCAGTATCTCCGAGGGGTTGCAGGACTTCTCCTCCTCCATCTCCTCGAACTCCGCCTTCGAGAGCTTCCTCACCCTCGATAGGAGCAAGCTGATCTTCTCCACCTGGGCGTAGGACTTCTTCATGATCTCCTTCGAATGCGCGTCCAGCTTCTCGTCCTTGATCATCATGTCGAAGTAGGAGTAGAGAGGCGTGTTCAGGTTCGCGATGTCGTGCGTCAGCAGGTCGAGGTACAGCTTCGACTTGTCCTTCTCCTTCTCCATGTCGTCGAGGAGCTTGGCGTTCTGTATCGCGATCGAGGCCTGCTGCGCGAAGAGCGTGCCGATCTCGAGCTCGCGCCTCGTGAACGTGGCGGGCAGATCCCTGCTCAGCTCTATGACTCCGATTGCTTCCCCCTTCGCGATCAGCGGGATGATCAGCATCGTCGAGGATTCCTCCCCGGTGCCGTCGATGTGCTTCCCCCTGCCGTCGGCCGTGGCGTCGGGGATGATCTCCGACTTCCCACCCTTGAGGATCTCCCCCGCAAGTCCAGCCTCGGACAGCGGGAACTCGCCGTCGGTCATTATTGCATCCGCGTCCTTCCCGATCGCCTGCGCCGGCCACATCGTCTTCTTAACCGGGTTGATGAGGTAGATCCAGATGTCCCTGCAGGGGATGAGGTGTGCCAGCTCCTCCACGATCGATTTCGTGATCTTCTCCGGGACGAGCTCCCCATGCAGGTCGATCGAGACGCTCAGCAACCCCTCCTGGAACTCCGACATGCTCTTCATACCGGCGACGTCCTTCATCTGCGCCATCCAGAGCCCCAGCTCGAACGCGGCGAGGTCGAGGAAGTCCCTCCCTTCCTTCGTTAGGGGGATGTCCCTCCTGGAGAACAGCATCATCATGCCGACGGTCTGCCCTTCGACCCTTATCGGCGCCCCGACCGCGGACTTGATGCCC
>Ga0315293_10000107_pt1 | contig 67560 bp, 58 predicted proteins | sample YL17G13_20_MG_FD_203071 | JGI IMG/M metagenome (GOLD analysis project Ga0315293, IMG submission 203071) | Sediment microbial communities from Yellowstone Lake, YNP, Wyoming, USA - YL17G13_20 | ecosystem: Environmental > Aquatic > Freshwater > Lake > Sediment | place: USA: Wyoming | collected... | reverse complement strand
TCACGTCCTCGGAGACCCCGCACGCCTGCGCGTGCTCGCGTGCCCGGGTGAGCACCCGGTCCTCGGCGTCCCGCGCCATGACAGGCGCGCCGGTCGCGGCCTTGATCCTGCCGACATCGGCGGCCAGGTCCATCCGCCGGCGCAGCAGCTCGAGCATGGCACGGTCCACCTCGGCGATCGCCTCGCGAAGACGGGGAAGGTCCTCCTTGTCGGGCATCGTCCCTCCTCAAGGGGGGTGCACCTCGGGGAAATCTAGCAGAGCGGAGGAGTCGGGCGGTGGCTGGTGAACCGAGAAATCGTGGAATCGTCGTGTATGTGAAGAGCTTCACAAGCGAGCGCCTGGGAGCACCTCGACCGCGACGTCGCGACCCAAGCGCGTGTCACGGGCTCGGTAAACTTCACCCATCCCACCCGCACCGATGAGCCCGAGGAGCTCGTACGGACCGAGGCGGGTGCCGATCATGGCTTGACCTCGTACTTTGTGAGCAGCGCCTGGAATTGGGGGTCCGACCGGAGCGGGTCCCACCTCGGGTCCATGCGGAGCACGTGGGGCGTCCATTGGCCGCTCCGCCCCAGCAGGTGGTCAAGCACGGAGATCGCCTCGCCGTGCTGCCCGACCCACGTGTAGACCAGGGCGAGATCCTCGAGGCGCCAGAGCGCTCGCAAGGCGTCCTTTGACGCCGGCATGAGGTCACGGCCGAGGCGTGCCTCACGCACGGCATCGCCGCGCCGACCGAGCCCCGCATAGGCGATCCCGAGCGCGCTGTGGAACCGCGCGTCGCCCGGATCGTCCATAACTTTCTGCGCGAGTTCGAGTCGAGCAGCCTCGAACGAGCGGTGCGCGAGATCGGGCTGACCAGCCAGCATCTCAAGCTCTCCGCGAAGCAGTGGGATGGGTGCATACCACCACTGGCTGTCCATGGCGGGCCGCGTCTCCGCCTCGAGCTGCCGCAGGGCCTCGCGGTAATCTCGACGAGCGAGCGCAACCTTGAGCGCGGAACCAGTAAGCACCCTCTGGTCGTCCCGCATTCCCGAAACCCGTGCAGCCTCGTCCAGGACCAACTGAGCCCTTCCCACGTCGCCATGCCACTGAACTTGGAGCCATGCTTTCCATGCGTAAGGCTCGGCCGACTGCCCACTCAGAGCAATTGCCAGGCCAAGGGCACGGTCCGCCTCGGCGTAGCGACGCGCGACAACACAGGTAGCGCCGAAGTTCGCGACAAGATCAGCGTTCTTAGGGTCGAACTCGAGCGCCCTACTCATCGCCGCCGCGGCCTCGCCCCATTCCCCCTGCCGGCGCAGGACAGCGCCGATCCCTAAGAGTGCGTCGCTGTTGTTGGGCTGGATGCTTCGGGCCGCGGCGAACTCCTCGAGGGCTCGCGGGTAGTCCAGCAAGCCCTGATAGAAGTACCAGCCGAGGGCTGCATGGGCCTCCGACAAGTCGGGTCGCAGCTCAGCGGCCCGCTCGGCGGCCGCCTTCCCCTTGGCAAGTCGTTCCTGGCTGCGGTCGTAGTAGTACCAGTACATCGAGACGTGGCTTCGGGCGAGCCCTGCAAGGGCCTGCGCGAACCGGGTGTCGCGGTCGACCGCCGCCTGGAACATCTGCAGGGCGCCCTCGACATATCGTCTGTCTTCGCCACCGTTGAAGAGCTCGTGCCCACGGAGGTAAAGGTCGTAGGCTTGCAGATCGTTCGTCGAGACCTCCTTCAACGCGGTCTGTTCGCGCGGCAGCAGCGTCACACCCATGGTTTTGACGGCGCTCTCCGCCACTTCTGATTGGATGGCGAAAACGTCCGCGAGCACTCTCTCGTAGCGGTCGGACCAGACGTGGGTGTCGTCCGCGACCCGGATCAGCTGCGGCGTGATGCGCACCCGGCTCTCGCGACCGGGACCGCGCTCAAAGCGCACGCTGCCCTCGAGCACGTAGTCAACGCCAAGATCGCTGCCGATTTGCTTGACCGTCTTTCCATGGCGGTCGTACTGCACAGCCGACGTCCGCGAGATCACGCCCAGCCCCTGCACGTTGGCGAGCCGGCTGGTGATCTCCTCGGCCATCCCGGCCGCGAAGTAGGCGTCCTCGGGCGGGCCCAGGTTCTCGAACGGGAGCACCACAATCTTCTTCAGCGCTGCCGTTCCGGGTTTCGGAGCGGCAGGCCTGAGCTTGACGAACAGGACGCTGATCACCGCCAGCAACGCCACGCCGGCCAGTGCCACTGCGAGGACACGGTGTTTGTCCAAGGGCGCCCTGCCCGGTGCGGCCCTCGTGCCGCCGGTGTCGGCCAGGATTGCCTGCAGGTCGAAGGAAAGGTCGTTCGCGGAGGAGAACCTGTCCTCGGGGCGCTTCTCCAGGCAATGGGCGACGACACGAAAGAGAGCGGGCGGTACCGGAACCGCGAGGTTCGACGGCTCGGGCGGCTCCTCGCTGAGGATCGCGGCCATCGTGTCGGCAGGCGTTGCGCGGTCGAACGCCCGGCGCCCCGTGACCATCTCGTAGAGCACGCACCCGAGGGAAAAGATGTCCGAGCGGTGGTCCACGGGCAGCCCCCGCACCTGCTCGGGGGACATGTAGCCCGCGGTGCCCATGACAAGGCCGGGGTCGGTGCCCCCGACCACCGTGGGCAGCACCGCGCCGTCCGGCTGAGCGCGCCGCGGGGCCAGCTTCGCCACACCGAAGTCCAGGATCTTGACGTGGCCGTCGGAGGTGACGAACAGGTTCTCCGGCTTGAGGTCCCGGTGGACGATCCCTTTCTCGTGGGCAGCCGCAAGGCCGGAAGCGACCTGGATCGCCACTCCGAGCACCTTGCGCGGGGGCAGGGGAGAACCGGTCAGCTTCTCCCTCAGGCTCTCGCCCTCGAGCAACTCGGTGACGATGTACGGGGCGCCCTCGTGGGTGCCGATGTCGTGGATGGCGAGGATGTTGGGATGGTTGAGCGCGGCAATGGCGCGCGCCTCCTGCTCGAACCGCCGCAGGCGATCGGGATCGGAGGCGAACTCGGCGGGGAGTACCTTGATCGCCACGTCGCGGCCGAGGCGGGTGTCGCGGGCGCGGTACACCTCACCCATCCCGCCCGCGCCTAGCAAGGCGACGATCTCGTACGGACCCAGTCTCGTGCCGGGTGTCACCATGAGATCCCTCGCGGACCCTGCCCTGAGCGCAGTCGACGGGCTCGTGATTTTGCCTGCGGGCCCCCGCTCCGCTCACGCCCGCAAAGCGGCTCGATCTCGTACGGGCCAAGACGAGAAACGACTTCCAGGGACATTGGCTTACCTTGAGACGGATTGTACCGCTCTTTCTTGGACGTTGCGGCCCGAGCCAAACCCCTTCGGCGGAATGTCTTTCAGGGATGAGCGTTTTGGTCGTGGGGGGTGGGTGAGTGGAGTTCGTGACGGTGGCGCGGGTGGGGGAAATCCCGGACGGCGAGGGCCGCGGGTTCGACGTCAAAGGTGTGACTATCGGCGTCTTCAACTGCGGCGGCAGCTACTTTGCCGTGACCGACGTCTGCACGCACGCGCACGCGCTGCTCCACGAGGGCAGCCTGGATCGGGTGCGGTGCACGATCGAGTGCCCGCTCCACAGCACCGAGTTCGATCTGCGCACGGGTCAGGTACTCGCGCCTCCCGCCACCGAGCCGATCGCGACCTTCCCGGTGCGCCAGGCGGGTGACGAGATCCAGGTTTGCGTGGCGCCACAACCGCACGGCGGCTGACCTTCGCTCAGACTGGTGGGCGCGACCGACCGGCTGGGCTCACGGCAGCCCGGCGACACGCTCGCGGTCTTCGGGGGGCCGTAGCAACTGCAGGTCGTAGAGGGCCTTGTACAGCCCGTCCCGGGCGAGCAGCTCCTCGTGGCTGCCCTCTTCGACCAGGCGCCCGAGGTGCAGGACGAGCACGCGGTCGCACCCGACAACCGTGGCCAGGCGGTGGGCGATGATCAGCGCGGTGCGGCCCTGCAGGAGGCGCTCGAGCGCCTTCTGGATGATGGCCTCGGTCAGGGGGTCCACCGAGGCGGTTGCCTCGTCCAGCAGCAGGAACTCGGGGTCGCCGACCAGCGCGCGCGCGAAGGAGACGAGCTGCCGCTCGCCGACCGACAGCCCGGTGCCTCGCTCGCCCAGGATCCTGTCGAGGCCCTGTGGCAGGCGAGAGAGCACGGGACCCGCCCCGACCTGCTCCAGGGCCCAGCGGATACGCGTGTCGTCGATCCCCGGGCGCCCGAGGGAAACGTTTTCGCGCAGGGTGCCGGCGAAGCAGTCGATCTCCTGCAGCACCACCGCGAAGCGTCGGCGCAGCTGCGAGAGGTCCCAGTGGCGTGCGTCGACTCCGTCGACGACAACCGCACCGCGCTGCGGGTCGTGGAAGCGCAGCAGCAGGTTCACGAGCGTGCTCTTGCCGGCCCCGGTGTGGCCGACGACCGCGAGGCGCTCGCCGGCCCGCGCCGCGAACGACAGCTCGCGCAGCGCCCAGCGCTCCTCCTCGTAGGCGAAGGAGACGCCCTCGAACGCGAAGGTGGCGCCTCGCGGGGGTGGCGCGGCCGGTTCTCCCGGCTGCAGAATCTGGGGCACGGTGGCGAGCAGCCCCTGGAGACGCTCGGCTGCCGCGAAGGAGGCCTGCAGGATGTTGTAGTTCTCGGCGAGGTCGGCGATCGGGCGGAAGAAGCGCTGAACGTACTGCAGGAACGCGACGAGCACGCCGAGGGAGAGGGTGCCGCCCTGGGTCCAGATCCCTCCGGCCACGAGCAGCATCGCCATCCCGCCCGAGATCAGGAACTCGACGCACGGGTAGAACACCGCGTAGTAAAACACCCCGCGAATGTTGACGTCGCGGTGGGCGGCGTCCAGCTCGCGAAACTTGCCTGAGGTCCTCGCCTCGGCGCGCGCGAGCTGCACGACCGACATGCCGGCCAGGTGCTCCTGCAGGTGGGTGTTGATCGCCGCCACTCGGGTGCGCACCTCGCGGTAGATCGTGCGCGCCCTCTTCCTGAACCACGTCGAGAGCACGATCATGAACGGAAGCGTCGCGAACGCCACCAGGGCGAGGCGCCAGTCGAGGGCGAAGAGAATCCCCGCGATCCCGCCAAGCACCACCACGTCGGACAGGATTTCCACAAGGCCGGATGTGAAAAGCTCGTTGAGCGCCTCGACGTCGCTGGTGAGCCGCGTGATGACCCGGCCGGTCGGGGTGCGAGAGAACCACGCGACCTCGAGGCGCTGGAGGTGCGCGAACAGGGCATCGCGCAGGTCGCGCATCACGAGCTGGCCCGTCATCAGCATCGTGCGCGCCTGCATCGAGAGGAGCGCCGCGGATGCGAGCAGGGTCAGCAGGTAGAGCGCGGTGAGGGTCGCGAGGCCCGCCCCTCCGGTGCTCGGCAGGTGAAGCGCCTGGAGGAGGTGCAGCACTTTCTGGGAGCCCGTGCTTGCCTCCGGCTTCAGGTACAGGTCTATCGCCGCCGCCGTCAGCAGCGGCCCCGCGACCTGAAGCACCGAGCCCGCCAGCACGAACACGGTCGCGAGAGCGATACGGCCGCGGTGCGGCAGCGCCCAACCCAGAAGCCAGCGCAGCAGGGGCCGCTCGGCACGGGTCTCGATGGGGGGCACGGTTTCGGCGTTGGTGGCGCTCATCTCAGCGCGCCGCCCCCGCGGGTGTGGACTCGAGCGGCGGGACCAGGTGACGCCCCCAGCGGGATCCCAACCGCTGCAGGCGAGCGAGGCCGAGCAGCGCGCGGTACCGGGAGGTGCGCTGCCACGTGCCGGGGCGCACCACGTCTGCCGCCAGGAGCGAGGTCACCGCCGCGCGAAGCTGCAGCGAGTCGCTCGGGCTGAAGAAGAACGCAAGGAAGTGAGGGTCGTAGAAGGCCCTTATGAGCGAGAAGAAGATGCGGTGCAGCGTCCTGGTGAGCGCGATCGTCGGACCGAAGTCGCTTGCCTCGACGCGGTTGTGGCGCGCAAGGGCCTCGATCACGTCCTGCGCCGCGGAGGCGCCGGTCGTGGTCGCGATGAAGAGCCCGGTCGAAAAGATCGGGTCCAGGAAGCCGGCCGAGTCGCCGATCATGCAGAACCCGTCCCCGCCGATGTGCATGACGCGGTACGAGAAGGTCTGGCTCGCGCTAAACGGGATCACGCGCTCGGCTCCGGCAAGGCGCCGGCCAACTTCCGGGGTCGCCTCCACCCCGGCGGCGAAGAGGCTCTCGGGGGTGCCGCCCCGGGCGCGCCATTTCTCCACGTCGAGCACCGCGCCGACCGATACCGTGTCGTCGGCGAACGGGATCAGCCAGAACCAGCCGCCCTCCGTGAGGGCGATGGTGATGTTGCCGGCCTCGCGGCCCTCGGGCAGCCAAACACTGCGAAAGTGGGAGACCGCCGCCACCTTCCGATGCCTCTGGTACGGGAAACGCCAGCCCATGCGGGAGGCCAGGAACGACGACTGCCCGCTGGCGTCGAGGAACGCCCGGCTGCGCAGCAGGTGCTCGTTGCCCTCGGGGTCGCGCACAACGAGGCCCACGAGGCGGTGGCCTTCCCACTTCGGCGTGGTGGCGCGCCACCCCTGAAGCACCTCGGCGCCCCGGGCGCGCGCGTGATCGAGCAAGGCCTGGTCGAACTCGTCACGCCGCACCTGGTAGGCGTGCGGGACCGCCGGCGGCAGCGCCTCGTCGAACCAGTACACAACGTGCCGGCCGCCGTCGCGCGTCACGAAGCTGGCGCCGTCCGTGCGACGGGTGTGGGGGAGGGAGCGCACGACGTCGTGCACGCCGAGGCGGTCGAGGAGCGGGAGGGTGTGCGGCAGCAGCGACTCGCCGACGTGAGAGCGGGGGAAGCGCTCCCCCTCGACGATCACGGTCTCGATCCCGGCTTCGGCCAGCATCGCCCCGGCGGTGCTCCCGGCCGGGCCGCCGCCAAGGACCAGCACGTCAGCGATGCGATCAGCCCGCATCTCTAAAGTATACCTTGTCTCATTACAGTTTGCCCAGGATCACCGCGAGCGCGTCGAGCTCGCCCGCGGTCGCGTAGAAGTGGGGGGAGAAGCGGACCCACCCCTGGCGGGCCGTCACCTCGATCTGTCGCTCCCGCAGACGGCGCGCGATTTCGTCGGCGGGCAGGAACGGGTGGCGGGCGGCGACGATCCCGGCGATCGGGTGCGCAGAGCCCGGCGAGCCCACGTGCCACCCGGCCTTGAGCAGAGCCTGGGTGATGTCGCGCGTGTGGGAGACGACCCGTTCGAAGACCTCCTCAGGCCCGACCTCGAGCAGGAGGTCGAGGGCCGCCGCAAGCCCTGCCAGCAGCACGTTGGGCATCGCGCCCGGCTCGAACCGCCGCCCGTCCTCGTGGAACGCAAGCTCGTGCAGGAAGAACTGGCGTGGGGGCCGGCGGACGTTGAGCCACCCGGCCAGCACCGGCTGCAGGCCGGACCGAAGCTGGGGGGTGGTCACCATGATCCCGATCCCCTCCGGGCCCAGCAGCCACTTGTGCCCGTCGGCGACCAGGGCGTCCACGCCAAGATCGGCGAAGCCTTCCGGTAGCACCCCGAGCCCCTGGATCGCGTCGAGCACCACGAGGATCTTGCGCTCGTGGGCCTCACGGGCCAGCTCTGCCACCGGCGCTACCCAGCCCGTGTGGAAAGCCACCCACGACAGCGCCAGCACCTTGACCGGCGGCACGAGCAGCGGCACCACGGTCTCCGGCTCTATCCGGCCGCTCGGCGTGGGGAAGCGTCGCACCGCCACGCCGCGCCTGTTCAGCGCGAGGTAGGGGGCGACGTTGGCGGCGAACTCCTCCTCGCCCACGAGAACGGCGTCGCCCTTCCTCCAGGGCAGACCCTGAGCGATCAGCGAGAGCCCTTCGGAGGTGCTGCGGACCAGCGAGACGTCCTCCGCGCGGCAGCCCACGAGCTCGGCAGCCAGGGCACGCGCGGAGAGCTCGGTTTCCTTCCACCGATCCCAGTTGTGCGACCCGCTCGTCTCCTGGTCGGCGATGCGCGCGCGCATCGCCTCCGCGACCCGAGCCGGCAGCGGCGCGACCGCAGCGTGGTTGAGGTAGAGACAGTGCTGACGGACGGGGAACTCGGGCAGCCAGCGTGCGAGATCCAGCGCCACGCCGCGAGTATACGCGCCGTGCGGCTTGTTCCCCGTGCCGCCGCCAGCTAGAGTCTTGGCAGGGACACGCGAGCGATGTGCGGGATTGCGGGTTTTGCGGGCCACGCGCCGGGGCGCGAGCGGGAACGGGTGGAGGCGATGCTGGCGACGCTCGTCCACCGCGGCCCGGATGCAGGCGACTCGCGCACCGGCCCGGGCTGGGCGCTTGGCGCCCGGCGGCTCGCGATCATCGACCTCGCCACCGGCGACCAGCCGGTGACCGACGAGAGCGGCACGGTGCTCGCGGTCTGCAACGGCGAGATCTACAACTACCGCGAGCTTCGCGAGGACCTCCTCGCCCGCGGCCACCGCCTGCACTCGGTCGGGGACACGGAGGTGCTCGCCCACCTGTGGGAGGACTACGGCCCGGAGATGGTCGATTCGCTGCGCGGAATGTTCGCCCTCGCCGTGCTGGACACCGGCCGGCAGTCGCTGTTCCTCGCCCGCGACCGTGTCGGCAAGAAGCCCCTCTACTGGGCGGCGGCCGGCGGCGGCGTCACTTTCGCCTCCGAGCTGAAGGCGCTACGCGAGGCGCTGCCCGACAAGCCCTCGCTCGACCCCGGTGCTCTGGCCTCGTTTCTGAGGTTCGGGTTCGTCCCCGAGGGCCAGTGCATCCTCGCGGGCGTAAACAAGCTGCCCCCCGCCCACTGGCTGCAGCTCGACCTGCGCACGGGAAAGACCCAGGTTGGGCGCTACTGGCGGCTGGAGCTGGAACCCGATGCGCGGGTGAGCTTCCCGGAGGCGCAGGAGGAGTTGATTCACGTTCTGCGGGAGGCGGTCCACCTGCGCCTGCGCTCGGACGTCCCTCTCGGCGTCTTCCTCTCTGGAGGCCTCGACTCGGGGACGGTGGCCTGCCTGGCGGCGTGCGAGGCGCCGGGGCTGCGGGCGATCACCGTCTCTTTCCCCGGGGAGGAGGACGAGCTTCCCCTGGCTCGTGCGACGGCGGTCCGCGCAGGAGCGGCGCTCAGCACCATCGAGGTGCGGCCGGAGGAAGGGCTTGGCCTGCTCCCGAGGATGGCCGAGGTGTTCGACGAGCCGCTGGCCGACCCGTCGTGCATCCCGACCTACCTGGTGGCGCGGGAGGCGAGGCGACTGGTCACCGTGGTGCTCAACGGCGACGGCGGCGACGAGGGGTTGGCCGGGTACCGCAGGTTTCTGGCGGCACGGCTCGCCGGGCTGCCCGGTTCGCGGCTGTGGGGCCCGGCGGCGGCACGGCTCGTGCCGGGTGTTCCCGCGGGGTGGCGCACGCGGCTGGCGGAGGGTTTGCGCTCCGGGGTGGACCCCTACCTGATCTGGGGGCCCGTCAAGTTCACCCGTGCCGAGGTGGCGAACCTTCTGGGCCGAGAGCCGGGCGGAGATGCCGTTCCACAGGGGGAGGGAAGCGATCCGGTCAACCGAATGCGGACGCAGGAGCTGGAGTTCTTTCTCCCCGGCGACCTGCTCGTGAAGATGGACCGGGCGACGATGGCCAACTCGCTCGAGGCCCGCTCGCCGTTCCTCGACCACGAGCTGCTGGAGCGGGTGGCGACGTTCCCGCCGTCGCACCTGCTGCGCGGCTGGAGGACCAAGGCGCTCCTGAGGTCCGCGACCGCAGGGCTGCTCCCGGACGAGGTGAGGCGGGCGCCCAAGCGGGGTTTCGAGGTGCCGCTTCCGTCCTGGCTTGCCGGACCCTGGGCGGCGGAGGTCAGGACCGTGCTCGAGGATCCCACGGCGGCGATCCGCCGCATCGTCGGAGCCGATCGCCTCGCCCCATGGCGGTCATGGGCCCGGCACCCCGACCGGGAGCGCGCCGCCAGGGCGGTCTACACCCTGATCACCCTCGAGCACTGGCTCAGAACGTGGGGCTAGAGGCTTGCGCTACGGTCGGGGGCCGGCCGCGAAGAGCCGCTCCCGGTCGATGTCGAGCGAGGCCACCGTGCAGCGCTGGAGGCTCGGGCCGCAGGTTGCGGTGACGGCCTCGCGGAGCCGATCCGGCGGCGGCACCAGCTCGAGGAGCCTTCGCGCCCGAGCCGGCTGCGCCGCGGGCAGGCCCCACATGTAGCCGGTGAAGGCGGAAACCTTCAGCACCTTGCGCTCTCGATCCAGCTCCCAGAAGCCGGGTGTCCGCCCGCAGAGCGCGGCGTGGGCCGCCAGCTGCCAGTCCAGGCTGTGAGCCTCGAGGGCACTCGCGGGCAGCGGTGGGCCGCCCTTCCACCCCGGGTTGAGGTAGAGCGCCAGCCGCGGCTCCCAGGGGGCGCGCCGCACGATCTCGTCGGTCAGCGCCGCGAGGGTGCTCGTCCGTCCGTCGAGCGGGAATGGGACCTCGCGCAGGGCGACCGCGTCGAGCTTGCGGAGCTTTGCCGCCCGGCCCAGGGCGATGGCCCAAGCGACGTGAGCGTCCGCCAGGTAGGCGAGCACGTGAGCGTCCGACGGGAAGAGCTCAGGGGTGGAGCCGGGGCCGGAGGTAGCGAGGGCGGCGAGGTAGCCCGCGAGGACCTCCTGACGCGCACCGTCCCAGCCGCCGCCCGGGGCGGCGCCCGCGAGGGCTCCCAGCACCCCGGAGAGCGCATCGTGGGTTGCGGGGACGGCCGGGAGCCACGACGGTGGCACGAGGGGCAGCGGCGGCGAGTAGGGCGCCGGCGGTGATGCGCAGCCCGCCGCGAGCGTCAGCAGGGCAAGGGCGAACGGGCCGAAGCTGCGCAGACCCCGGTGTCGTGCCTCATCCCGTTCGGACGGTCTCTTTCCCACGCAAGGGATTCTACGGCGCCGTGGGGTTTGCGCCTAGTCGTTGTGCGGGCGGCTCGAGCCTCTGCCGGCGTGTGGAGCCGCTGGGCGCGAAGAACTGCCCCCCGACGATCCGGTGCGGGGGGCCGGCGCACTGTGCGACACGCTGCTCGGCGCGCTGCGCGCGGGGGCGGCCGGCGCGGGCGAGACGCTCGCCGACCTCTGCGCCTCGCGCGGAGCTACCGCTCGCGAAGCCTCGGCGCTGCGAGGCTGGTAGCGGGGCTCTGCGACTTGCGAGCGCACCGGTATCTCGCGCGGCGCCACGGCCCGCGGAGCCTCGACGCTGCGGGGCTGGTAGCGGGGCTCTGCGACCTGCGAGCGCACCGGGATCTCGCGCCACGGAATGCTCGTGGAGGAGCGGCTGCTCGACGTCTGCCGCTCCACCTGGACCCTGTTCCAGAGCCGCTCGCGCGTCCGGGCCAGCGACTCACTCTGTGCCTTCGTGCGCTTTCCCTGCTGCACAGGTGGGCGCTCCGCTGGTTGCACCTGTGGGCGCTCGGGGGGCGGCTCTGACGGACGCTCGGGCGGCGGCGCCTGCGGGCGCTCGGGGGGCGGCGCTGACGGACGCTCGGGCGGCGGCGCCTGCGGGCGCTCAGGCGGAGGCGCAGAGCCGCGGTTGGGTTCGACGTTGCGGCTGGGCGGTCTGACGCTGTCGCGCGGCGGGTTTGAAGCACCGGGGTTGCCCTGCGTACGCTGCACCACCGGACGCGAACCTCCGCGCGCGGGCGGGTTGTCCACCCCGGCGGGGCGGCCGTCGCCCCCACCGCGGTACCACCGCTCAGTGACTCCACTGCTTCCGCTTCGTGTGGGCGGACCCGACACCTGCACCCGCGGGCCGGCTCCGAAGTCGCCGGTGCGCGATGGCTGCAGGTTCGGGTTACCGAGGGCGACGCGCGGAGACGTCACGCTCTCGCGGCGTAGCACCCTCGAGAGGTCGGGCACCTCGCGCTCCTTGGCTCCGAGGCGGAAGAACGACTCGACGCCGCGGTCGGGCAGGCCGCGGGATGGCGGCGTCGTCACCATGGGGCCCGTGCGCACGACGCCGGTGCGGTCGCCGGGCAGGTCGCGCATGAGCCGGTTGGGTTCCAGGCGCACGCGCTCCAGGTGGGTGTTGCCGAATTGCCCCTCAGGCACGATCGTCCACGGCCGCGGGTCCACGTCGGCGAGCCGGACGCGGCCCGAGAAGTTGAACGCCACCTCGGTCCAGCGCCCCGGGTGCATCCACTTGTCACCCCAGCAGTTTCTGCAGTTGTGGTAGTACCACCAGTCGTAGTAGCCGCGCGGGCACCAGCCGACGTAGCCGGGCGTGTAGATCCAGTGCACCCAGGCTGGGGACCACATCGAATCCCAGCCCCACACCCAGCCGAAGCTGGCGTCGAGGTACCAGGAGCCGTAATGGAACGGGTACCAGCCCCACGGCTCGTAGGAGATCCAGTTCCAGCCGACCGGCGTCCAGTACCAGCGGCCGTACGAGTACGGCATCCAGGTGACGCTCACGTGCGGCTGCCACATCCAGCTCGAGAACGTGTCCACGTAGACCCAATCGCCGTAGCTGTCGAGCACTGCCGCGCGCCCCGCGGCGCGCGTGTCCACGTACTGCGCGGTGCGACCGCTGGGCGACGGGTTGCGCCGCTCCTGCACCCAGTTCCAGAAGTCGTCGGTGCGGTCCGAGATGCCCGCCTTCTGGATCTCGCCGTTGGCCGTGACGGTGGCCTCCTCGCCGCCGCGCAGGAGCGCGGAACCGACACCGGCCGGAAGCTCGGCCAGCCCGCTGAACGCCTGAACGCGGATCTCGTCTCCGCGGAGCTCCAGCCGATAGAGCCCAGGCCGGTTCAGGTACACCGTCCCGGCAGGGGAGTCGAGGCGCAGCGTGCCGTCGCCGACCGCGATCGCCCGGATCTCGACCGCCGCCGCGCCATCGGCGAGGTACAGGGCGCTGCGCGTGGACGAGTCGTCGCGCGAGAAGGCCAGCGCGTCGAAGTCCATCGTCGAGAACTCGTCGACCCACACCGTGCTGCCATCCGCCAGCTGCACCTCCACCCGTGCACCGCGGGAGGTGCTCAGGCGGTCACCTGCGAGAACCGGCATGTTGACCACGACGTCGAGGGTCTCGCCGGTCTGCGCGGGCCGCATCGTGGCGTATCGCTCGAGGTAGGAGATGTAGCTCAGCGAGGTCACATCGTCCCCGGCAAAGGCCATCGATGCTGCCGCCACGAGCGCCAGGGCTGCTGTGATAGCCGGAAGAGAGCGTTTCATGGTGCGCCTCCCTTCACTCCTCGCTCCGGTTTGTGCAAGACGCATGCCACCGAGCTACTTCGAGACGAGCTTGTCCAGCAGAACCTGTTGCTGAACCTGGCGCAGCTTGATCAGGGTGCCCGCGGGGTAGTACCCCGAGCGCAGCGAGACGTTGGTGTAGGTGACGCACCCCGGGCCCATCAGCACGCCGGGGTTGAGCACGGTGTTGCAGCCGGTGCGGCACCCGTCGCCGAGGACCGCGCCGAACTTTCGGAGGCCGGTGCGGACGGTCTCGCCCGCGTGCTGGAACGTCACCTCCCGGCCCACGTTCTTGACGTTGGAGAGGATGGTCCCGGCACCCAGGTTGACGTCGCGGCCGAGGATGCTGTCGCCCACGTAGTTCTGGTGCGCGGCCCGGGCGCCGTCCAGCAGGATGGCCGTCTTTACCTCGGTGTGGGCGCCCACCACGCACCCCTTTCCCAGCACCACCCGCCCGCGCAGATACGCGCCGGCCCGGATCTCGCACCCCTCGCTCACGAGCATGGGGCCGCGGAGCACCGCCCCCGGCTCGATGCGGCAGCCCGGTGCGACGAAGATCGGGCCGCCCAACAGGTGCACGCCGGCAGGCAGCGGCGAGGACACCTCCCAGCGCTCCCAGGCGGCGAGGTAGGCGTCGAGGGGCTCGCCGAGTGCCTCCCAGACGGGGCGCTCCGGGCGGAACAGGGCCGCGTGCTCGAAGCCGGCGACGGCGAAAAACGTCTCTGCACTGAACGTGCTCATGGGCTTGAGTATAGCGCGGCGAGCACGCTGCGAGGCTGGTCGGCGAAGGACGGTCTACGCTGCCGGGTTGGGACGCTTGACCACGACAAGGGTCTGATCGTCCTCGGGGGTCGGGGCGGCGGCGTACCGGGTGACGGCCTGGAAGACCGTTTGGACGATGTCGGCGGCCGGTTTGTCGGCGTGCCTCGCGACGAGCCTCTGGAGGCGCGCGAGGTCGAACTCCTCCCCGGTCTGGTGGTGGTGGCACTCGGTGATGCCGTCGGTGTAGAGCACCATCACGTCGCCTGGCCGTAGCTGCGCGAAGCCCCGCAAGTAGGTGGCGTCGGGTGAAGGGCCGAGAACCATGCCACCCTCGCGGAGATACTCGATGTTGCCGTCGTCGTGCAGGATGAACGGCAGCACATGGCCCGCGTTGACGTAGATCATGTTGCCGTTCGTCTCCAGTTCGGCGAGGAACATCGAGACGAACTTGGAGGCGAGCTTGGAGCGGTTGATGATCGCGTTCAGGCGCTCCACGGTCCGGCCGATCTTGAAATCACGCGTGAGGCCCATGCGCAGGCCGACGTAGATGTCCCGGACCTGCAGTGCCGCCGGCAGGCCGTGGCCCGAGGCGTCGGCGATCACGAGGTCGAACATGTCGTTGGTGACGGGGATGTAGTCGTAGAAGTCGCCGCCCACGACCTCGGCTGGGCGGGAGTCGCCGGCGATGTCGAAGTCGGCGTAGCGCGGAGTGCGCTTGGGCAGGATCGAGCTCTGAATCCGCCGGGCATCCTGCAGGATCTCCTCGAACCGCTCCTGGCGCAGCTTCTGGTTGACAGCGAGGCGCACGATGTTGAGCGAGGACTGCAGGTCCTCCACCGAACCTCGCGCAGGGTCCACGTCGAAGGAGATCAGGTAGTCCCCGTCGGCAACGGCGATGGCGGCGAAGCGCTCGCGGGTGCCGAGCTGCGCTTCCAGCACGGGGTCCAGCTCGGGGGCGTTCCGGGCCATGACCACCAGGCCGGAGTCGAGAACAGCCTCGATCGGGGCGTAGTCGGGCGGCACGTGGGTTCCGATCGGCGCCGGGTCCGCCGTCCCGAAAACCTGCACGAGCTCGTACTGGCTGCCGTCGAGGCGGTAGATGCGTCCGCCCAGGATTCCGAGGTCGTCCCGAAAGTTGACCGTCATGTAGGAGGTCACGTTCCGGATCGTGCCCAGGATGTCCCCGGCGTGCTCGATCGCGTCGAGAGTGCGCTCCACGCGGCGAAACAGCGATTTCGGCGTGCTGGCGGGAGCCTGCACCTGACGTCTGCGGCGTGTCATCGTTTTCCTCGCAAGCCGTGGGACACGTTCGAAACGGGGGGAGCCCCGCGGCGACGGGATGGTACCACCTGCAGCGGGAGTTCGGCCTGCCAGGAGCCTGTCCGGGTAATACTCCGGCTGCGAATCCCGATGGCATCCGGCTGGCTGTGTCAGCCGTCGCGAAAAATCCTCGACGCAGCTCTGGCTACGCCTCCGGGCTTTTCACTCGGCTTCCTTGCCATCCGGCGCCCTCGGAATTCTCGCTTTCGTCGTTTACCCGGATAGGCTCCTAGTGCGGCGTCGCGCTGGCCTGCGGCTCGTTGAGCCGAACGAGGAGGATGAAGGCTTCCGCGTGGCCGGGCTCGAGGGCGAGGGCCTTCTGGAGGTCTTTCCGCGCCGCCTCGGGATTGGACCTGGCGAGCTCCGCGCGTGCCATGGCCACCCAGGGATCGGCGACCTTTGGTGCCATGGACCGTGCCCGCTTGTAGAGACGCATGGCCGCCTTGGTCCTCCCCTGGGCGAGTTCGAGGTCGCCGCGCACGATTAGGACGTGGGGCGTGGCGACGGAGAGGTTTGCGGTCTTCAGCGCCATCTCCGCCTCGCTCTCTTTCCCGAGGGACCGATAGAGCGAAGCCAGGTTGCCGAGGATCGTCGGATCGTCAGCGGAGATCGCGAGTGCCTGCGTGTAGGCGTCCAGGGCTCCCTGGGTGTTGCCCAGGCGGCGGCGAGCGACCCCGACGTTGCCCCAGCTCGCGGCGAAGCGCGGCGCCAGCTTGGTCGTGTACTGGAAGTATCGAAGAGCGATCTCGGGGTGCCCGGCGCGCAGCTCGTCGGCGCCGCGGTTGTTGAGGTAGAGAGCGGTGATCCAGAGGTCGTCGAGGGGTTGATAGACCGTGGGCCGCTCGTGCGGCCTGCGGTCGAAGTCGAAGTAGTGCCAGTCCGTCCCGTAGGCGAGGGCCGCCACGACGTGGTTGTTGACGATGATGAGATCGCCCTCCTTCTCGCTGGCCCGGGCGCGGCTGACGAGGGCGGTCGTCACCGGTATGCCGATCGAGCGCCCCATGGCCACGAAGAGGTTGGTGAAGGACAGGCAGTTGCCCTCGCGGCGGGCGAAGGCCTCGGCGGCGGTGTAGGTGCCCCGGTTGGCGTAGCGGAACGGGAAGTCCTTCTCGTCGAAGAAAGCCGTCTGGAGCCTCCGCAGGCGCTCGACCGGCGTGCCGATTCCGGCGAGATCCTCCGCAACGTTGCGAATCGGCTCGCCGACTGCCAATGGGTCGGGCACCTCGCGCACATCGACGCCACGCCGGATCAGCTCGTCGCTCCACTGGGCCGGCGTCATGTTGATGTAGCTCGGCTTTGAGCTGGCGCAGGCGACCGCCAGCACCACCAGCAGCCGCCAGACGCGACTGAAACCCCTCACACCTGGAGTATACGGCCGGGCGCCGCGTCGGTTACCGCGGTGACGCTCGCGTATCGAGGACCTGTCGGAGAGCCAGCCGCCGGCCATGGCTCGGGACGGGCCGGGCCGGATGATGATACGCTCCCGGCGCAGCGTCGGGGAGGCGATGATGCCATTCGAGAACCTTCTGCTTCGTGACGAAGACGGTGTCCGCTGGATAACGGTCAACCGCCCGGCCAAACTCAACGCGCTCAATGCCTCGGTGATCGCCGAGCTTGAGCAGGCCGTCGCAGACCTGGTTGCGGACGCCTCGGCACGCGCCGTTGTGATCACCGGCGCGGGGGAGAAGGCGTTCGTGGCCGGTGCCGACATCGGGGAGTTCGCCGGGCTCTCGGCGGATGCCGGTCAGGCGCTCGCGCGGCGCGGCCAACGACTCTTCGACGCGCTCGCTGCCCTGCCAAAGCCGGTGATCGCGGCTGTGAACGGCTTCGCGCTCGGCGGGGGGTGCGAGCTGGCCATGGCCTGCCACCTGCGCGTCGCCTCCAGCAATGCCCGCTTCGGCCAGCCGGAGGCGAAGCTCGGCCTGATTCCCGGCTACGGGGGAACCCAGCGGCTGCCCCGGCTGATCGGCGTGGGGCGGGCGCTCGAGATGCTCTTGACCGGCGGGACGATCGACGCGGCGACGGCCCACGCCTGGGGGCTGGTGAACAAGGTTGTCGAGCCCGGTGAGCTGCACGGCGCGGTGCAAAAGCTGGCGGAGGAGATCCTGGCGGTCGCACCCCTCTCGGTGGCGCGTTGCCTGGAGGCGGTGGGGCTCGGCATGGATCTAGCCCTCGAGCAGGCGGAGCGGCACGAGGCGGCGCTCTTCGGTCTGTGCTTCGCCACGGACGACGTGCGTGAGGGCACCTCGGCGTTTCTCGAGAAGCGGCCGGCCCGTTTCACGGGCAAGTGAAGAAGGCGTTGGCGCACGCACCTCGCGAACGCGACCACGGCGGCCCCTCTGCTGCCCGCTCGACCGCTTGACGCGTGCGGGAGTTGGGCAATCATGAGCGCAGGATGAAGGGGCTCCCCGGCAACCTCGTCTTCGACTGGAACAGCGTCGAGCCTCCGCGCGCGCCGTTCCCCAGGAGAGTCTCGTTCGACGACGAGACTCTGCGCGACGGACTCCAGAGCCCGTCCGCCAGGCACCCGTCCGTCGAGGAGCGAGTCCGGTTCCTCGAGCTCGCAGCCTCCCTGGGCATCACCTCCGCCGACGTGGGTCTGCCAGGGGCCGGTGCCCGCGCAGCCGCCGATGCCGAGGCGCTGTGCCGGGCGGTCCTCGACGTGGGCCTTCCGATTGTGCCCAACTGCGCGGCCCGCGCCACCGAGGAGGACATTCGCTTGATCCTCGAGATCGCGCAGCGCACGGGCATGCAGGTGGAGGTGGCGCTCTTCCTCGCCTCCTCGCCGATCCGGTGCCACATCGAGGGCTGGTCGCTCGCCGATCTGCTCGAGCGCACCGAGCGCTGCGTCTCCTTCGCCGTGAGGGGCGGTGCGCCGGTGACGTTCGTGGCCGAGGACTCCACCCGCTCCCACCCGGACGACCTTCGCCGCGTGTATGGAGCGGCGGTGCGCGCCGGTGCCAACAGGATTTGCGTCGCCGACACCACGGGGCAGGCAACACCGCTCGGGGCGTTCAGGCTCACCGCCTTCGTGAAGCGGATGCTGGGGGACCTCGGAGCGCCGGGGGTCGGGATCGACTGGCACGGCCACAACGACCGCGGCCTGTCTGTCGCCAACGCCCTGGCCGCCGCCTGGGCCGGCGCCGACCGCCTGCACGCCACGGCGCTGGGCGTCGGGGAACGGGTGGGGAACCCGCCCATGGAGCAACTGCTGGTCAACGTGCGCCTGCTGGACTGGGCGCGACCCGACCTCGCTCGCCTGACGGACTACGCCGAGTTCGCGAGCCGAATGCTCGGCGTCCCCATCCCGCCGGGAATGCCGGTGGTCGGCCGTGATGCCTTCAGGACCTCGACGGGTGTGCACGCATCCGCGATCGCCAAGGCGGGCGAGAAGGGGGACGAAGCGCTCGTGGACCTCGTCTACTCCGCGGTCCCGGCCTCCTGGCTGGGGCGGCAGCAGGAGATCGAGGTCGGGCCGATGTCGGGCGTCTCCAATGCGACGTCGTGGCTGCTCGGGCACGGCTACCCGGCCGACCAGACGATGGTGGAGCGCATCCTGGCCGCCGCCAAGCATGCGGATTGCATCCTCAGCGACGACGAACTCCGTGCCCTCGTGGCCGGCGACCCGCCCGAGGGGGCTTGAGCGGGCGTCCGGCGGTTGACCTCGGTCGCGCAGAGGCAGGCCGGAGTTGCGAAAAAGCGGTCTCCCGTGCACAATGCACGGGCTGTGCGCCGGAGGCCCTCGTGAAAGTCCACGAGTATCAAGCGAAAGAGATCCTCGCCCACTACGGGGTAGCGATCCCGCGCGGACGGCTGGTCACGCGGCCGGAGGAGGCGCGGGCGGCCGCCAGCGACCTGGGGGGCAGGGTTGTGGTCAAGGCCCAGGTGCACGCGGGGGGACGCGGCAAGGCCGGGGGCGTGAAGCTGGCCGCCGATGCCGAAGAGGCGTTCAGGGCGGCCAAGCAGATCCTCGGCATGAAGCTGGTCTCCAAGCAGACCGGGCCCGAGGGGAAGATCGTGCACAAGGTGCTCGTCGAGGAGGCGCTCGAGATCGCGCGCGAGCTTTACCTTGGGGTGGTGCTGGACCGCACGGTGGGGCTGCCCGTGATGATGGCCTCCAAGTTCGGCGGGATGGAGATCGAGGAGGTCGCGGCCGAGCACCCGGAGGCTATCCTCAAGGAGCACTTCGACCCCTGCCAGGGGCTGCAGGCCTACCAGGCGCGCAAGCTCGGCTTCGCTCTCGAGCTTTCCGGCGAGACGCTGAAGAAGTTCGTGAAGTTCGTGACCGCCCTTGCGCGCGCCTACAACGAGAGCGATGCCACGCTCGCGGAGATCAACCCGCTGCTGATCACCGGAGGCGGCGAGGTGCTCGCCCTCGACGCCAAGATGAACTTCGACGACAACGCCATCGCGCGCCACCCGGACATCGCCGCCATGCGCGACCTGGACGAGGAGGATCCGCTCGAGGTGGAGGCCTCCAAGTTCGACCTAAACTACATCAAGCTCGACGGCAACATCGGCTGCATGGTCAACGGCGCCGGCCTCGCGATGGCCACCATGGACATCATCAAGCACCACGGGGGCGCCCCGGCCAACTTCCTCGACGTGGGCGGGGGCGCGAGCCAGGAGCGGGTTGAGAACGCGTTCCGCATCCTGCTCTCCGACCCCGGCGTGAAGGCTGTTCTCATCAACATATTCGGCGGCATCGTGCGGTGCGACATGATCGCCGCCGGCGTTGTGGCTGCGGCCAGGAGCCTCAAGGTCAAGGTGCCGATCGTTGTGCGGCTGGAGGGGACCAACGTGGAGGAGGGCAGGCGCATCCTGGCCGAGTCCGGACTGAAGCTGCGGCCCGCGGACACCATGGCCGATGCAGCGGCGGCCGTCGTCGCGGCGGCGAGGTAGGAGGGGCCATGGCGATCTGGGCCGACAGGAACACTCGCGTCCTGGTCCAGGGGCTCACCGGCAAGGAGGGGCAGTTCCACGCCGCCAAGTGCAAGGAGTACGGCACGAAGATCGTGGCCGGCATGACCCCCGGCAAGGGCGGCACCCTGGTGGACGGCGTGCCGGTCTTCGACACCGTGGCCGACGCCCGGGAGAAAACCGACTGCAACGCCTCGCTGATCTTCGTGCCGCCGCTGGCCGCTGCGGACGCGATCCTGGAAGCCGCGGCCGCCGGCGTCGAGCTGATCGTCTGCATCACGGAGGGGATCCCGGCGCGCGACGAGGCCGTGGTCATGCAGGCCCTCGCCAAGGGAGGGTCGCGCCTGATCGGCCCGAACTGCCCGGGGATCATCTCGCCGGGAAAGGCCAAGCTCGGCATCATGCCTGCCCACATCCACCAGGAGGGCAGCGTCGGCGTCGTCTCGCGCTCGGGAACGCTCACCTACGAGGCGGTGGACCAGCTCACCAAGCTGGGTCTCGGGCAGTCCACCTGCGTCGGCATCGGGGGCGACCCGGTTCCCGGGACGAACTTCGTGGACGTGCTGGACGCGTTCAACCGCGACCCCGAGACAGAGGCCGTGGTGATGATCGGCGAAATCGGCGGCAGCGCCGAGGAGGAGGCCGCGGGGTTCGTCAAGAAGAACGTCCGCAAGCCGGTGGTGGCGTTCATCGCCGGCCAGACCGCGCCTCCGGGAAGGCGCATGGGCCACGCCGGGGCGATCATCTCGGGCGGCAAGGGCACGGCGAAGGAGAAAATCGAGGCGCTGCGAGCGGCCGGGATCCACGTGGCGGCCACGCCCGCGGAGATCGGCATCACGATGGCGCGGGCGCTGGGAAGGGCGTAGGACGGTGGGGTCGGCTCGCCCGCCGAGACCGCGGCCCCCGCGCAGCGAGGGCGCGTTGATCCTGGGGAGAGGGGAGAGTTCTGGTATGAAGCAGCGGACACTGACGATTCTCAAGCCGGACACCGTCACGCGCCACAACTGCGGCGCGGTCATCACCCGCCTCGAGCAGGAGGGTTTCGAGATCCGGGCCGCGCGTATGGTGTGGCTCTCCAAGGAGCAGGCCGAGGTGTTCTACGCTGTGCACAAGGACAAGCCGTTCTACCGCCCGCTGGTCGAGTTCATGACCTCGGGCCCGGTGTGGGTGCTGGCCCTCGAGCGCGAGGACGCGATCGAGTACCTTCGCAAGGTCATGGGCGCAACGGACTCAGCCAAGGCCGCGCCCGGCACGATCCGCCAGCAGTTCGGCACCAACATCGAGCGCAACGCGATCCACGGCTCGGACTCCCCCGACAACGCGCGCACCGAGCTGGGGTTCTTCTTCTCGACCTCGGATCTGGCCTGAGAATCACGAAGCGCGTTAAGCGAGGGGCACCTGCAGGTGTCCTCGTTCGCTTTGGTGTGCCGTCGTGCGTACGTCCGGCCTGAGGGCCGGCGGGACCGGCTCACTTTCCAAGGGCTCAAGTGAAAGGGCAACGTGCTGCCCACGGCTCTCACCCCATGCGTGAGGGGCAGAGCTCAGCCGTGCGTCACTGTGCGGCGTGGGGTCGGGCGGTCCATCCCAGGATCACCCGCAGCTCGTGCGACGGCCGATCGCTCTCGCCGCCGGTGACCATCAGGAACCGGGCACCATCGGCGGTGACGTCGTACGCCGGGCGCGAAGCTGCGCCCGTGTCGAACGCGGCCTCGAACAGCAGACCGGCCGGCTTTACGGTCAGGTTCGGTCGCGTCGTCACCGCGGCCGCCATCATCCGGTTGCCGGAGCGGAAGAAGAGTTCCGAGCCGTCGCGCCGCCACACCGGTTCGGAGCCGCCATCTGCGGAAACCCTCACGCGCCGCGTCGGGTTCTTGATCGACGCGACGTACACCTCGTCGCGGCCCGTTTCGTCCGAGACGTACGCAAGCCACTGGCCGTCCGGTGCGAACGCCGGGGCTTTTTCGTTCGCTGGTGAGCCGTCCAGGAATGGACGCACCGCGCGGTCGTCGCAGTCGAGCAACAGGATGTGGCGCCCGGCCGACGGGTCGTACTCTACGAACGCCATCGTCCGCCCGTCGGGCGATGACGAGTTCGGGACACCCATGCGCGGGCGCCTTGTCAGCCGCTCGTGCGGGCCGCTGCCGTCGGCCTGTTTCCAGAAAAGGCCCGGGGGACCGCCACGGCTGGCGCTGAAGATGATCCGTCGGCCGTCACTCGTCCACACCGGCGGGCCCCCACCCTCGAACGTGATCTGCACCAGCGCATTGCGCGCGATGTCGTAGGTCCACACGTCGTCTCGATCGGCGCCGGTGATGGCGACGGCAAGCGTCCGACCGTCCGGCGACAGGCGCGGTGACGAGTACGCGCGTTCGGGTGCAGCAAGCGGCTGCACGTTGCCCTGCCGGTCCGCCCAGACGAGCGTCCGCCCTGCGGTCCCGGAATTGCCGCTGACATACGCAACGCTCCCCGTGCGGGAGACGCTCAGCTCCATCGCGCCGTCACTCGACTCGAGCACACCCGTGAGGACCGGTGTCGCTCCTGCCGTCGCGCGCAGGGTCCTGGCATCGAACGGCACCGCGAACACCGATCCGCGGCGGACGTAGAGGAGCCTGCCGTCGGGCAGATACTTGGGGTTCGTGCCCCCCTCCACGACGGTGTGGCGCTCTCCGCTCTTCAGCGACTGGACGACAATTTCGGCATCGTCCCAACTTCCTTCGGTGCCGACGGTGTAAAGCACGGCATTGGCTTCCGGCAGCAGCTCGGGCCAGCGGTGGCTGAACTCGCCGCGTGCGGCATCGAGCCTCGTGATGGCATGCGGGGTGCCGCCGTCGGCCGGGACCTGCCAGAGCGCCGACCCGTTGTCGGGAGCGTAGACGATCGTGCCGTCTCGCTCCCATGCGCCGCCGAAGCCGATGGGCGCGCCGCAAATCGTGCGCACGGGGCCGCCGGTGACCTGCACCTTCTTCAGCTTGCCGTCTGCAAAGAAGCCGATCCATTCGCCGTCCGGCGAGAAGAACGGGCTCATCGCGCCTTCCGTGCCCGGGATTGGCTGTGCCCCCAGCGCCGACAGCGTGCGAAGGAGAAGTCGCCGCTGGCCGCCGCGCGACGCAACGTAGACCACGTGCGTCTCGACCGGCGACATCGCGACGGCGGGGAAGTCGAGACCGTCGAGGTGCTCGCCGGCGGGCAGTGGCAGGGCAAATTGGACCTCCGAGGGACCGGCTGGCGAAGGGGACGGCTTCAGCGTCCACGCCGCCGCAGCCGCGAGCGCCGCGACAGCGATGACGCCTCCGGCGAGGGACACCCAGTTGCGACGAGTTGTCCGAGCGGCCCCGTGCTCGCCGGCAGACGACCCGCCTGGTTCTGCGGCTGCGTTGACGGCCTCCTGGATCTCGATGCGCGCGTCCCCGATGTCGCGCAGCCGGTGCTGCGGGTCCTTCACGAGCAAACGACGGAGGAGGCGTCGGATCGGAGCGGGCACGTCGCTTGGCAGCCGCGACCACTCGGGATCGCGGGTGAGGATCGCGACGATCGTGTCGGGCGGCGTGTCGCAGCCGAACGCCGCCTCGCCGGCGAGCATGTCGAACAACACGCAGCCGAACGCCCAGATGTCGGTGCGCTTGTCCACGTCTTTACCGCGCGCTTGTTCCGGGCTCATGTACGCGGCGGTTCCGAGGATTGTCCCTTCGGCGGTGCCCACAGAGGTGAGCTTGGGAGAGCCGACCAGCGCGGGCGCTCCGGGATCCGGGGCGAGCGCCTTGGCCAGACCGAAGTCCAGCACTTTCACGCTGCCATCGGGCGTGATCTTGATGTTGGCCGGCTTGAGATCGCGATGGATGATGCCGCGGTCGTGCGCAGCTTCGACGGCGCCGGCAATCTGCGCCGCGAGTACCAGCGCCTCGTGCACCGGCAGCGGACCCTGCGCGACGCGCTCGGCGAGGGTGACGCCGGGAACCAACTCGAGCACGAGGAAGCGGACGCCGTCGGACTCCTCGAGGCCGTGGATCGTCGCGATGTGCGGATCGCTGAGCGAAGCAAGCAGCTGCGCCTCGCGGGTAAGCCGGGCAAGGCGGTCGGCGTCTTCCGCAAACGGCGAACGGACGATCTTCAGCGCGACCTGGCGGCGGAGCCGCGTGTCGTTCGCCCGAAAAACGGAGCCCATTCCGCCCTCGCCGATGAGTTCGAGGACCTCGTAGCTCCCAAGTCTGGAACCGGGATGAACCTCCATCGAGATGCCGACGTTATGATAGCATTTTGGGCTTGCTTGCGTGGTTCTGCATAAATGGGGGGTGACATGCGGATTCTGCTCGTGGCAGTGGTTGCGGCGATCGCTGGTGGAGCGCCGGTGAACGTCGGCGGGGCGGGGGGAGCGACCGCGGCCCGATTGGCTGTGCTGGTACCCGGGGATCCCGCGCCCCCGTTCGTGCTGAAGGGATCGGACGGGCTCACCTACCGGCTCGCGGATTACCGCGGCAAACAGGCGGTGGTGCTCGCGTGGTTCGCGAAGGCGTTCACCGGTGGTTGAACGGCCGAGTGCCAGTCGCTCCGTGTGAGCGGCGACGCAATCCGGGCGTTCAACGTGGTGCACTTTGCCGCGAGCGTCGACACGCCGGAGAACCTCGCGAGGTTCGCCGAGAAACTCGGCGTCGATTACCCGTTGCTGAGCGATCCGACCAGGGAGATCGCGAGGGCCTACGGAGTTGTCCCCGACGAGCAGTCGTATGCGGCGCGGTGGACGTTCTACATCGGGGTCGACGGGAAGATTCTCTATATCGACAAGGAGGTCAGCCCCGCGAACGCCGGCCAGGCGATTGTGAACAAGCTCGTGGAGCTGGGCGTCGAGCGCCGCCCAGTGCGCAAGGCCTCCTGATAGCCAAGAAGCGAATTGCCCCCATTTTCAGCTCCGACGGCTGTCACAGGGAGAAGGCGCTCTTTCGGCCGCTGATGGAGTTCATGACCTCGGGCCCGGTGTGGGTGCTGGCCCTCGAGCGCGAGGACGCGATCGAGCACCTTCGCAAGGTCATGGGCGCAACGGACTCGGCCAAGGCCGCGCCCGGCACGATCTGCCAGCAGTTCGGCACCAACATCGAGCGCAACGCGATCCACGGCTCGGATTCGCCCTAGAACGCTCGCATCGAGCTGGGGTTCTTCTTCTCCGCCTCCGAGCTGGTCTGAGCCCGACGCTCGCCCAAACTGAAGCAGCCCTAGCCGGTGGCGCCGAGCGGCGCGACGACCTCGTACGGCCCAGGTCGGGCGGCGGCTGCGAGCCTCATTGCTGCAGGTCTCGTGTCGGTTCTTCACCTTGGTACGAAGAGCTGGACCGGCAGCTTGCCATGACACGGGGGAAGCGACTCCAATGATCGCCAAGATCGTCGGCCCTGGCACCCAATCCTGAGACCCAGCCCCCTGTTCCGGGGACCGCCGACGAGGCGCCGGAGCGCCACCCAGGCCGTCAGTTCCACGCCCGACCCCAGATAGAGCAGGGCCGCGAGCGGGAAGGGGGGCCGCATCGCCCAGCAGCACCTTGCATGCCGGCGCCGTAGGCCCAAAAGAGAACCGCCGCCAGCAACACCGGCCCCACGGTATAGAGACGCTGTCTTGTCCCTTGCTGACCTCCGGCGATGATGCCTACCGGGCCAACGCGGCGGCGGCCAGCTCGGACCGGGCCAGCCGAAGGACCCGAAACGCCGGCCGCAGAACGAACACCGCCAAGGCCGCTCCGATTGTAATATCAGGCCAACCGGCTCGCCAGAACCACACGCACCCGGCCGCGATGAGAACCGAGACGTTCGCGACGATGTCATTTCTCGAGCAGGTCCAGACCGAGACCATGTTGATGTCGTCGGACCTGTGGCGCCAGAGGAGGCCGAGGCAGACGGCGTTCGCGGCGAGAGCGGCCAACCCCATGAGGCCCATGGCTTCGAATCTTGGGGGATTGGGAAAACGCACCTTGTAGGCCGCCTGCCCAAGGGCCGCCAGCCCGAAGGCCGCCATGATTGCCCCCTTGACGAGCGCGGACCGGGCCTTCCAGCGGGCTGACCGCCGGACAACGTAAAGGCTGAGTCCGTAGGCCAGGGCGTCTCCCAGCATGTCCAGCGAGTCCGCTACGAGCGACACGGAACCGGCGAGCATGCCGGTGACCAGTTCCACCACGAACATGATCGTGTTGATGCCGAACACGATCCTCAGCGTCGAGATCTGGCGAGTCAGCCGCTTTTCGACTTCGCACGCGGCGTTGTCGCAGCAATCAGTCATCGTGGCCCCGCGGTGCCCCGGACGCGATCGCCGGCCACCCCCCGACTCGCCCAACGCCTTGGTCCTCGCACCCACGAGGGAAACAAGGGCGCGCCGCGACCTATTGCCATCAGAAAACGAGCACCTGGTCAGCTTCGAGCGTCCAGTTTCCCAGCATGTCCATGCTGCCTCGCTCCATCCCTTCGATCATGTCTTCAGGCCCGAGCCCGCGGGCCTCAGAGCACGACCCTCACGTGGCCACGGCGCCCTGACGCGCCACGGAGGCGACCATGCGCCCCACGTTGTAAAAGCCGTTGGGCGTCTCCTGGTTCTTCCGGGCGCAGCCCACGGCGTCGCCCATCAGGAACAGGGTCACCCTAGCGCCCTTCTTCTGGAGGTTCATGGCGAGCCTCAGCCCGTTGTAGGGCCGCTCGCTGCCGTACGGCCCCTCGTTAAGGATGATCAGGAACGACTTCATAGGACCCTCCGCTCAAGCTCACAGGTCCATCCTCACGCCCGACACCCTGCCGCCCGCGAGGAGGGCGAGGCGCAGGAGGTCCCGCCTCAGACCCACGGGCGTGAGCCACCATTTCTCGAAGAGTACCTTGCCCAGGTGCCAGCTCCTGCCAACCTTACGGAGGTTGACCTGCGGCGAAGGCTCCGCGTAGAAGTCCCCGAAGGCGAATCCCGCCATCGCCTCCCCGGCTTCCAGCATGCAGTAGCCGCCCGCGCAGAAGTCCTCCGGTTCGCCGGCGCCGGTGATTTCATGGGCGATCCGGTTGGCCACGGTGAGGGCCTGGGCGTGCGCGAAGACACCCGCCTTGGGAAGAGGCAAGGGCACGTCGGGGCGCCAGCGGCCGGGCAGAGCGATGGTAGTCACGTCTCCGATGGCGTACACCCGTTCGTGGGGCGTGGCCAGCGAGGAGCGGTCCACGGGGATCCACCCAGCCTCGTTACCCAGGCCCGAATCCCGCACGACCGCGGGGGGGCGGTGGGGCGGGACCGCGACGAGGAGGTCGTAGTCCTGTCGCGTCCCGTCCTTGAATTCCAGTTGGCGACTGGCGCTGTCGACGGATGCCAACATCTGCCCCGGATGGAAGTGGACGCCCTTCTCCTTGAGCAGGTCGGCGACCATGCCCCCTAGAACCGGCCCCGCCACGGGCAAGGGTTGGGATTCCGGTGTGAACAGGTGAAGGTCGGACTTCCCCGCCAGCCCGCGCCGCCGCAAGGTGTCGGCGATGAGCATGGCGCCTTCGTGGGGAGCGCCTGGACATTTGTAGGGAAGGCTGCAGACGACGACGGCGATCCGCCCGCCCTGGAAGGATTGAAGTTCATCGCGGAGCCGAGCGGCACCGTCGAAACTGAAGAAGGTCTGTGCCGCCGCCGCTAGCTCCGGGATCGCGTCCGGAACCAGCTCGGCCCCAAGCGCCACGACCAGGTGGTCGTAGGCCAACTCGCCCGCGACCGTTTCCACCCGCCCCCTCGCAACGTCGATCCGCTGCACTGGGGAGATGACCAGCTCCACGCCGCGCCGAAGCAGGCTCCTGACGGGACGCACGATCTGGCCGGGGCGCCGGTCGCCGGTCATGAGCCAGAGGAAGGAGGGAGCAAAGGCGTGGTTTGTGTCGCGCTCCACCACGACAACCCGGTGCTCCCTCGGCAGGAGCTGCCTCAAGGCGTTGGCGGCGACCTGCCCGCCGACGCCGCCCCCGAGAATCACGATCGTTTGGGCTGCCATGACGCAAACCTCTCTTTCAGCGCTGGGCTCGTCTCTTCCCGAGGAAGGATCCGGGACCTGCGGTGATCTCCACGGGCATACCCGCCGCCCGCCAATCCGGGAAACCCTCACGGAGGCGACGCGCTCTCACGCCTGCTTTGCGAAGGGTCTCGACGGCCTCCACCGCCAACACGCAGTAGGGGCCCCGACAGTAGGCCACAATCTCCTGGCCGCGGGGAATTTCCTTGATCCTCGCCTTCAGCTCACGCAAAGGAATAGAGAGCGCCCCGGCGATGTGGCCCGCGTTGTACTCCTCGGCGGGCCGCACGTCCAGGACTGTGACCCTGCCTTCCCGGACGCGCTGGAGAAGCTCCCGGGCCTCCACAGGCTCCATGCCCTCTCGGCCATTGAGGAACCGGCGCGTGATCTGTTCCACCTCCGCCAGGTGGGATTCGGCGAGGGACCTCAAGGACCGGAAAAAGTCGCAAACGGCCTCGTCGGCCAGGCGGTAGGTGACGAAAAGCCCCTTCTTATCGGCGTCGAGCAGCCGTGCTTCCCTCAGCACCTTGAGGTGCTGCGAGGCGTTGGCGATGCCGAGGCCCGCCTCCCGGGCTAACGCATCCACCGTCCGCGGGCCCTGGCAGAGAAGCTCCAGGATCTCCAGCCGTGTCGGGTGGGAGACGGCCTTGCCGATCCGCGCGAACTGCCCGTATGTGGCGTCTTTGTACTGCCGTTCCGCGCTCATCACCCTCACTCCTTTAGTATTCTACAAACCAATTGAATATTAGGTCTATTCCCCGACCGATTCAAGGGCGCGAATGAGATGTGGCCTCTGCCGGGCCATCTCGCGGTGCCCCACATAGCCCATGCGGTTGGGTGACCCCGGCCGGGCCGCCCCGTTCTCTCCGCGCTCAAGGAGTGACCCGCCCTCCGTTCGGTGCGAGGGCCGACGATTCTTGCGATGGATCGTAGGATTGAAGCAAAAGGGAAGGTGATTGGGTCAGGTTTGGCACCGGACGTAGGATGGTGCCATGGACCTTGGGACATATGAGAGGCTGATTTCCAGCGAGGGAGCAGCGCAAAGGTTCGTGCAGTGAGCTGCCCCTGTTGTTCGATCTACCAAGTATGAGTGATTCCCGTTGGTTGACCGGCACCCGCGAGGCAAGACAAGAGCTCCACGGAGCGGATACGCGAAAGCGCAGGGGAGGCTACCTGCGGCGCACTGCGGGCAGGACCTTCTTGCGCAGGCGGAGCGAAGCAGGGGTGACCTCGAGAAGCTCGTCCTCGGCGAGGAACTCCAGCGACTGCTCGAGGCTCATCACCCGTGGGGGGACCAGGTGGATCGCCTCGTCAGCGGTGGAGGCCCGCATGTTGGTGAGCTTCTTCTCCTTGGTGATGTTGACGTCGAGGTCGGCCTCGCGGGCGTTTTCGCCGACGACCATGCCTTCGTAAACCTCGTCGCCAGGGGAGATGAACAGCTCGCCCCGGGCCTGCAGGTGCTCGATGGCGTTGCCGGTGGCACGACCGGCGCGGTCGGCGACCAGGGCACCGGTGCCCCGGTGCGCGATCTCCCCCTGCCACGGCTCGTAGCCGTCGAAGAGGTGGTTGGCGATGCCGGTGCCCTTGGTGTCGGTGAGGAACTCGCTGCGGAAGCCGATGAGGCCGCGGGAGGGAAGGCGGAAGTCCATGCGGACGCGGCCGGTGCCGTGGTTCACCATCTTGGTCATGCGGCCGCGCCTCATCCCGACCTTCTGCGTGACCACGCCGATGAACACCTCGGGGCAGTCCACCACGAGCGCCTCCATGGGCTCGTGGCGCGCGCCGCCGATCTCTCGGCTGAGCACCTCCGGCTTGCCCACGGACATCTCGAACCCCTCGCGGCGCATCATCTCGACCAGGATCGCAAGCTGCAGCTCGCCGCGCCCGGAGACCTTGAAGCTGTCGGCGGAGTCGGTGGGCTCGACCCGGATGGAGACGTTGGTCAGCGTCTCGCGCTCGAGGCGCTCCTTGATCTTTCTCGAGGTGACATGCTCGCCTTCGCGCCCCGCCGCCGGCGAGGAGTTGACGCCGATCACCACGGCGATCGTCGGCTCGTCCACCTGGATCGGGGGCAACGCCTGCGGGTTCTCGCGGTCGGAGAGGGTCTCGCCGATGCCGGCGTTCTCGAGCCCCGCCACGGCCACGATGTCCCCCGGGCCCGCCTCGGTGATCTCTACCCTCTTGAGCCCCTGGTAGCCGTACAGCCCGGTGGTGCGGATCTGGGCGACGCTGCCGTCCCTACCGCACAGCGAGACGTCCTGCCCCTTCAAAAGCGTTCCGTTGAACACGCGTCCGATGGCGAGCCGGCCCACGTAGTCGTCCCAGTCGAGGTTGGTCACCAGCAGCTGGAGCGGCATCGCCGGGTCGAAGCGGGGGGCGGGGACCGAGCGCAGGATCTCCTCGAACAGCGGTTCGAGGGTCGTCTCGGGCCCCCCGGGCGAGGGGCTGCAGGTGCCCCTGCGCGCGTTGCAGTACAGCACCGGGAAGTCGAGCTGGTCCTCGGTGGCGTCGAGGTCGATGAACAGGTCGTACACCTCGTTGAGCACGGCCTGGGGACGCGCGTCGGGGCGATCGATCTTGTTGATCAGGACGATCGGTGGCAGGTTGGACTCGAGTGCCTTTCGGAGCACGAAACGCGTCTGGGGCAGCGGGCCCTCGCTCGCGTCCACCAGCAGCAACACCCCGTCAACCATCTTGAGCGTGCGCTCCACCTCTCCGCCGAAGTCGGCGTGGCCGGGCGTGTCCACGATGTTGATGCGGGTCCCGCGGTAGGTGATGGCGGTGTTCTTCGCCATGATCGTGATGCCCTTCTCGCGCTCGAGGTCGATGGAGTCCATGACCCGCTCCATGACCGACTCGTTGTCGCGGAAGATCCCGCTCTGCCACAGCATCGCGTCCACGAGCGTGGTCTTGCCGTGGTCCACGTGCGCGATGATCGCGACGTTTCGGATCCCTTCACGTGCTTCGCTCGCCATCTCCTGCAGCCTCGCCTTTCGACAGCCGCCGGCCGAGAGAGGCCGGCGCCGGAAAAACAAAATCACCGGCTGATCGCCGGCGTGGGGAGAGCTTAGCACGTTTGCGGGTGGCGTCTCAACGCGGCTCTACTCTTCTCCTCTTGCCTATTGCCTCTTGCCTGCCTCTCTACTCGTGCCCGGCCATCAGGCGCCAGGCCACCAGGCGGTTGGTCATGGCGCGGATGCGGCGGCAGAGGATCTGGCAGAGCAGGGACAGGAACTGGTGCGCCGCGTCGGGGTCCATCTCCAGCACCTCTTCGACACGGTGGCGGTCCACGGCAAAGACCGTGCATCCGGAGGTGTGGGCGCGCGCGTCGGCGCTGCGGGGCTCGGCGTCGATGAGCGCCATCTCGCCGAAAACCTCGCCGCGCCCGAGGATGGTCAGGGCCTCCTCACCCATGCCCTGAAGGTGCCGCGATATGCGCACCTGCCCGTCCACGACGATGTAGAGCTTGTCCCCCTGCTCGCCCTCGCCGAAGATCAGGGTGTCGGGTGCGAAGCGCTCCTCCTGCGAGTAGGTGGCCAGGAGACGCAGCTCCGCCGCCGAGAGCCCCTGCTCCCGGAGCAGGTCCACCTTGGCCGACTGCTCGAGGAAGACGCGCTCGCCCGGCTTGCCGACCCCGCTCTGGCCGGGCGAAGCCCCTGGCGTGATGATCTCGGTCATGGCGCTGTTGGCGGCGCGCACCTTGGCCGCGAGCGAGTGCCAGAACGACCACAGCAGCGAGACGCCCAGATCCCGGTTGCGGGTGACGAGCCGGTCCAGGTCGGCGGCCGGGAAGCGCAGCACCGCGCCGGCCTCCACCCCCAGGATCGTGGACGGTCTGGGCTTGTTGTCTATGAAGGAGATCTCGCCGAGGATCTCGCCGACTCCAGGCGTGCTCAGAACCTGGGTCCCGATCGGCGTGACGCGAATCTCCTGGAGCGTGCCCTCCATCACCATGAAGATGTCGCGGTCGTCCTGGCCTTCGCGAGTGAGCGCCTGGGCGTGCGCCAGCTTCTCGCGGTGCCCGAACTGGGCAAGCTGGACGAGGTTCACGTCGGAGAAGTGCCGGAAGACCCGGAATCGTCGCAAGTCGAGGGCCACTCGAAGCAGCTCCTCGCGCTTCGGGGCCGTCACGGGCTTCTGGGCATAGCCTTCGGTCAGCGTCAGCGCCGAGAACAGCCGGGCGCGGGTGAGGGCGACCTGTTCGCTGGCGCGCTGCAGCGCCGCGGCACGCTGCCGGTGAAGCTCGGTGAGGTCGTCCTTGGAGAGCCGGCAGAGCGCCGAGAGGGTCTCCACGCGCCGCCGCGTCGCCACCTCCTCGGCCTCGCCGAGGCCCTGGGTGAGCAGCAGCGCGTCCAGGGCGTGGCGGAGCGCCTCTGCGTAGTCCTCCAGCTCGAGCGCGATGCGGGCCGCCTCGATCGCGAGCTTCCGGTCGAGGGGGTTGAGGCGCCGCGCCTGGACGAACTCTTCGAGGGCCGCCCTCAGGTCGCGGCGGCGCAGGTGCAGGTAGCCGGACCCGGCGTAGGCCAGGTAGTGGAAAGGTGCCCGGAGCTTGGCGAGGTCGAACATCTCCTGGGCACGGGTGAGCTCGCCGCGCGCCTCGAGGATGCGGGCCATGCCGACCGCGTGCGAGGCCTCGAGGTTGTGGCGCTTGTGCTCGCGCTCGGTGTCCTCGGTGGAGCTCGCGACGCGCCTGAGGATCGCCGCGCGCTGGCGATACGGGTCTCCCCGCGGGGTCAGGCTGGCCGCCAGCTCGTAGATTTCGGCCGCCAGCCCGGGCTGCCCGACGCGCTCCGCCTGCTCGGCGAGCGCCGCCAGACGCTGGGCGAAAACCGGGTGAGGCCGGACGTCGCTGGTGCTCATGATGGCTCAGAACCCATTGATATCCTAAGATCTGCCCGTGAAGGTGTCAAACCCTTTCTCGGCATCCGGCAGTCCCGGGACCCGTTCGAGGCTGGTTTCCTGCCGCGCGTGTCCGCGGTTGGTGGCGTGGCGGGAGCAGCAGGCGGAGCTGGTGCCCCCGCGATTCCGGGGGTGGGTCGCACATCACGGGTTCTGGGGGAGGCCGGTGCCGGCGTTTGGCGACCGCGACCCCTGGCTGGTGATCGTCGGGCTGGCCCCCGCGGCCCAGGGGGCGAACCGGACGGGAAGGATGTTCACCGGCGACCGCTCTGGTGACTTCCTCTACGCGGCGTTGCACCGCGCGGGCCTGGCGAGCGCCCCGCGCAGCGAGCACAGGGGTGACGACCTGTCCCTTTCGGGCGTGCTGATCAGCGCGCCGGTGCGCTGTGCGCCGCCCCGGGACCGGCCCAGCCCGGCCGAGGCCTCCCGCTGCCGGGTCTACCTGCGTGCCGACCTCGCGCGCTGTGGCTCGCTGCGGGTCGTGCTGGCCCTGGGGCGCCTCGCCCACGACAGCGTCCTGCGCCTGCTGCGCGAGCAGGCCGCCGGGCTGCCGGACGGAATCCGGTTTGGCCATGGTGCGTTCTGGCGCCTGCCGGGCGGCGTGTTCCTTGTGGACTCCTATCACGTCTCCCAGCAGAATACGTTCACCGGTCGCCTCACGGCCGCGATGTTCGACGAGGCGCTGCGGCGCTGCCGCGCGCTGGCTGCCGGTTCGGAGGAGGGGAGATGAGCGCTGCCGCAGCGAAACCCAACCGCCTGGTTCTGGCCCTCAAGCTCGGTCGGGCCCACTACACGACGATCGTCGTGGCGGCCACGCTCGCGGGCGTTCTGTACGTCTACTGGCGGGGGGACCAGGTTTACTGGGTGAACCTGCCGCTGGCCGTGCTCGGGGCGTTCTTCGCGCACGTGGCCGCCAACGTGATCAACGACGTGTACGACTTCCGGTCCGGCGTGGACACGCTTGCCCCGACCCGCGACTCTCCCGACTTCGGTGGCTCCAACGTCCTCACCGGCGGCCTCATGACCGCGGGGGAGGGCTTGGCCTGGGGCGTCGGCTTCGGTGTGGTGGCGCTGGCGTTCGGAGCGCTGATCGCGCTGTCCGCCGGCTGGGGCGTCTACCTGCCCGCCCTCGCCGGTGCGCTCATCGCCTTCGAGTACGTTGCGCCGCCGCTGCGCTTCGGGTACGTGGGTCACGGCGTGGGCGAGCTCGGGATCCTGATTGCGTTCGGCCCCCTGACCGTCGGCGGGGCCGGGTGGGCGGCGGGCGGAAGGTGGAGCTGGGGTGCGGCCGCGACGGGCCTCTTCGTGGGGATCAACATCGTCGCCATCCTCTACTGTCACCACTTCACCCACCCGGAGGCCGACCGCGAGGTTGGGAAGATGAGCCCGGTGGCGATTCTCGGCAAGGCGGCGGCGCTGCGCCTCGCCTGGCTGCTGCCGGCGCTCTCCGCGGGCATGCTCATCGCTCTCGTCGCGGTACGCGTCCTGCCGGCGCTTGCCCTGCTGGCCCTCGTGGCGCCGGTGATGTTCTCGCTGGCTCTCGCGAGGACGAAGGCGGATGCGAGCATGGAGGCTTTCGGGAACCTCACCCGCGCCGCGGCCGGCGCGGCCACGGTGGGGGGTGCAGTGCTGGCGCTGGCGCTGCTCGTGGCGCGCCTGCTCGGGTGGTGAACGCGATCGCGGAGGTGATTTGTGGTGGAAGCCGAGGGACACAGGTTCCCTTTTGACGGGGTCGAAAAGGTCGCACCGGGTCTCCTCGAGACTTTTCCCTACGAGTACCCGGAGCGGGAGGCCGAGATCGTGGTCTCGACCGACGAGTGGAACTGCGTGTGCCCGTTCTCGGGGTTGCCCGACTTCGGCACCCTCACGGTCCGTTACGTGCCCGACAAGCTCTGCCTCGAGCTCAAGTCCCTCAAGTACTACCTGACCACCTACCGCACCGTCGGGATCTACCAGGAGCACGCCGCCAACCGGGTACTCGAGGACCTCGTGGCGGCCTGCAGTCCGCGCCGGATGGAGATTGCCCTCGACTACCGTGTCCGTGGCGGCATCCACACCCTCGTGACCGTGCGACGCTCATGAGGGAAGCCAAAAGGCGACAGCTCACAGCCAACAACTCACACCCCCGCATGCCGACAAACCCGCTTTCTCGTTTTGGCTTCTGGCTGTCAGCTGTCGGCTGTGAGCTGGGCGGGTGGGTGGGGGTCATCTCCCCCGCTGGCGGTGGACCAGGATCCAGGCGCCATCGTCGCGCAGCTCGAAGACGTCGCTGGACCAGCCCTCCTCGGTGTGACGGACGCCGGAGTCCTTCCAGCTCTTGACGTACCGGTAGCTGGCAATGGCGCTCGCGCCGTACACCCGCACCACCACCTGCTCGAAGCGAAGCTCCTTGACCTGACCCCCTCGCTCCCGAAGGCGGCGGATGGGTTCCAGGTAGGCGAAGGAGCCGGAAACTCTGTATCCCCCTTCGATCACCGTGAACGAGGCCGCGATGCGATCGGCCAGCCTGTCGGCGTCAAGAAACAGCTCGCCCTTGCGGAGTTCCTGCAGAGTGGCGGAGACGACAGCTTCGGGTTCTGCGCGAACCTGGGCAGGGGCGTGCTGGAGGAGGGCCAGGGTGACCAGGGCCAGCGGAAGGGATGGCGACATGGCCACATTGTAGCTGGGCGGGGACCTAGCGGCGGGAGCCGGAGAGCATGAGCTCCTCCAGCTTGCGCCGCACCTCGCCGGCAATCGGCACCGGTTGCCCCTGCCCGTAGTCGTAGAGAACCTGCACCGTCTCGGCTTCGGCCGCGAGCCGGCCCGAGGCCTCGATCCGGTAGGCCAGCGTGAAGCTGGTGCGGCCTATCTCCCTGACGCCCACGCCGATCTCGACGGGCTCCTCGAGGCCCACGGGGGAGCGGTAGTCGACAGCGACCCGCGCCACGATCATGGGAATGTCGCGGGCCGAGCCCGAGAAACCGAACCGCTGCTGCCAGAGGCGCACCCTGGCGATCTCCAGTAACGTGACGTACACGGCGTTGTTGACATGGTTCATCGCGTCCACGTCGCCGTAGCGCAGCTCGACCGGGCAGGAGAACGGGAAGTCCTTCATTGCCGGGCCGCGGCTCGTTCGCCCGCGCCCTCGCGCTCCGCCGGGGCGTGCCGGCGCGAGGACAGGGCCCGCATGCGGTGCACGGCGCGCCCGGCCGCGGCCCGCCCGGCCGCCACGGCCTCCTCGAAGCGGGCGAATTCCGACCAATGGAGGTGGCCGACCTCCGGGGCGATCACCAGGTCGGCGTCCCGGACCTGGAGGCCTCTCAACGCCTTGTGCGTCATGTTCGCCCCGCGCACCATCGCGCGCGGCAGGGTGATCGTCTCGGGGTCCTCGTCGGGCCAGCCCTCGCCGACCTCGACCGCCACCACGGGCCGAGGGGCCAGCTCCCTCGCCTGAGCCACGGGCACGTCGGCCACGGTTCCGCCGTCGATCAGGGCACGTCCGTCGCGGGTGTACGGCAGGACCACCGCGGGCACCGCACCGGACGCGGCGACGGCGGTCAGGAGCCGGCCCCTGCGCAGGGCCACGGGCCGGCCGGTCTCGAAGTCGGTGGCGACCGCGGCAAAGGGCAGCCGCAGCTTCTGGATCTGGACGTCGGGGAAGAGGAACGCGAGGCGCTTCTCGAATTCTTCGTGCGAGACGAGGCTCGTGCGTCCGAGGGCGAGAGCCACAACCGCGCCTCGCCTGAGTCGCCGGGCGAACTGCAGGAGCAGGTTGTCGCGGCTGGTGACGGTGTCGGTGAGACGCACGTCGGGCAGGTGAGGGAAGAGGCCCGCCGCCAGGAACTCCCGCCAGCGCTGCGCGACTGCCGCGGCGCTGCCGAGCGTGAGCCACATGGCGCCGACTACTGCGCCGGCGCTTGTGCCGGCAATGCCCGCAACCGGGATTCCGGCCTCCTCGATGACCTCGAGCACGCCGACGTGCGCAAGGCCCCGCGCCCCGCCGCCTCCCAGGGCCAGCACCACCCCCTCGGGCTTGGCGAGGAGACCGCGGAGGAAACTGAACAACCCCATCGTTGATCATGTTAGCCCTTCCCACGGCACGCAGCGACGGTGGGCGCGCGGTCCGGGCGAAACGACCGAGGAGGGGAGCGACAGAAAACGGGCCGGGGTGGGCCGCCCCGGCCTCGAGTCACACCTCGGGGCCAAACTGCTAGGGCTGGCCGCCGGAGACGCGCGGGCCGGCGCCCGTCCTCGTCGCAAACTGCCCCGCGAACGCCCGCGGGGAGAGCGGTTCCCCGGTAGAGACCTTGACGAAATCCTGCCACTGGAGGCTTGCCCCCGATGCGAACACCTTCTCCTTGAGGTAGACCCCTACCCTGGGGTTGCCGAGGTAGATGACGGTTGAAGGTTCCTGGCCCGGGTAGAGGTCGCGGCAGACGGCGGCGTGGAGCTGGGCGGCGAACAGCGCGCCGAGCTGGTAGTTGTGGTAGTAGACGGGCACCGTGACGATGTGGATCTTGCTCGCCCACGCCCCAACCGGAGCTTCGGCGGGGCGCTCGAGGCCCTGGTAACGCTCGACCAGTTTCCACCACAGGGCGTCCAGGTCCTGGTCGGGGTTGGCGTACAGCTCTTTCTCGAAGCGCAGCATGACCTGGCTCCAGCGCGAGAAGACAAGCCCCGCCATCTGCTCCTTCTCCTGCATGGGCACCGCGAGCTTGACGCTTGTCGGCTCGTCCACCAGACCCAGGGCGTGGTAGAAAGCCGCATTGTTGGCGAGCCGTTCGAACAGCATTGCCACCCCTTCGGTGGCAAACGCGTGGTTGTCGGTGCGGAGGAAGTAGGCGAGCGAGTGGGCGATGTAGTAGGAGTAGACCCCGTGCCCGAGCTCGTGCAGCGTCGTGCCGAGCCACTCCTGGTTGGGCTTGATGTTGAGCAACGCGCGCACGTCGCCCTTGCGGTCGATGTCCGTGCAGAAGGCGTGGGGGTTCTTGCCCTTGTGCTCGTAGAGGTCGGACCTGGCGAGGATCGGGTCCGCGTCCAGGCTGATCCCACGGTAGAAGCCCGCCGCCAGCTTGGCGATGTCCCTGCCGGCGAGCGGCGCGTCCATGTTGCTCTCGGAGAGGTTGGGCCCCTCCTGGAAGAACCGATCGGTGTAGTCCCACGGCATCAACCGGTCCGGCGGGACGCCGAGCCGCTTCCCCTGCACCTCGCCGATGCGCCTCCTGGCCCGAGCGAACGGTTCGGCCGTCAGGCGGTCGAGCTCGTCGAAGAGGGAGAGCAACCACGCCTCGTCCTGCTCGTTGAGGGCGAGCTGGAGCGCGTAGTAGTCGCGGAAACCGAGGGCGACGGCCTGCTCGTTGCGCAGCTTGACGAGCGCCACCACGTCCGGCGCGAGGGCGACGCCGACCTGCTTCGAGGCGAGCCAGTACGTCTTGCGCTCGTCGCGGTTGCGGGAGTTGGCGAGCACCTCCACGATCTCGTTGTCGGTGACCTCCTTGCCGTCAACCTTGCCGCGGAAAGTGGAGAACTTCTGCTCGATGGCCGAGGAGGCGGCGATGATCCTGGCGAGCAGCGCGGGATCGATCTGACGGCCAAGGTAGGCCAGGAAGAGCCTGTCGAGCTGCCGCTTCTCGAGCGGGTCCGTGACCACGCCGGCGGCACGGACCTCCTTGAGGAAGGCAAAGGTCTTGGGATCGGTGTACACCGTCTCGAGCTTCGTCTGAAGCTCGCTCTGCCTCTTGTACGCCTCCTCCTTGCCGGACGTGGCCGCCTCCCACCACGCGAGGTTGGCCTCGCGCTCCATCGGCGCCACCGTGGCCTGGTGGGTACGCAGGTACTCGCGGAATCTCTGAAGCATGGCCTTGTTGTCCTGGTTGCCGGCGGCAAGCAGCGGCACTGCCGCAAGAAGCACGAGTACGACGCTGACGGTCCTTGGCATCACAACCTCCCTGACGGTTCGGCAGTATACCCGCCCACCGGTGCATTGACCTCCGGTGGCGCGGCGTGGTACACGGCTGGGCCATGGCGAAAGGAGCCTGAGATGGCGAAAAGGTACACATGGGCGACCCTCGTGCTGCTGCTCCTCGCGGGAGCGGCGGGCGCCGGGCAAGCCCAGGCCCAGCCTTCGGCACTCCCCAAGATCCCGGTGCTGGAAACGGTGCTGCCTAACGGCATGAAGCTGCTCATGGTGATCCGGCGCGACTCGCCCACCGTCGCATGCGGCTGGGTCGCGCGTGTGGGCTCCGTCAACGAGCCGCCCGGCATCACGGGAATCTCGCACCTCTTCGAGCACATGATGTTCAAGGGAACGAAGACCATCGGCACGAAGGACTACGCCAAGGACGCGGAGATTCGCGGGCAACAGGACGCGATCCGCGCGGAGATGGAGAAGGAGTACACGCTGCTGCGCGAGATGCAGCGCCGCGGCGAGATGTCCGGGGAGATCTACGATCCCGCGAACATGACGCCCCGCCTGAAGGACCTCAAGGCCCAGATCGAAAAGCTGTACGCGGCCGAGAGGGAGGTCATCGTCAAGGAGGAGCTGGACCAGATCTACACGGCGCAGGGCGCCTCCGGCGTCAACGCTGGGACCAGCGAGGACCAGACGTTCTACTTCGTGACGGTCCCGTCCAACAAGCTGGAGCTCTGGTTCTGGCTCGAGTCCGACCGGCTCCTCGACCCCGTTTTCCGCGAGTTCTACTCGGAGCGGGACGTGGTGCGCGAGGAGCGCCGGCTGCGGACCGAGTCCACCCCCACCGGCAAGTTCGAGGAGGCTTTCGAGGCGATGTTCTGGGAGTCCTCGCCCTACTCGCACCCGGTGGTCGGCTGGCCCTCGGACGTGGAGTCGATCACCCGCGCGCAGGCCGAGAACTACTTCGGCGTCTACTACGCTCCCAACAACATCACCGCTGCACTCGTCGGGGACTTCGACCCCGACCAGGCGCTCAAGCTCGCTGAGAAGTACTTCGGGAGGATCCCGCGTGGCAAGAACCCTCCGCCCGAGATGATCACGGCGGAGATGCGACAGTACGCCGAGAAGCGCTTCCTGGCCGAGGCCGATACCAACCCCGAGGTGCTGATTCGCTTCCACGCCGTTCCGTTCAACCACAAGGACATGTTCGCCTTCCAGCTGCTGGCCGACATCCTGAACAGGCGCACGGGAAGGCTCTACGTGGCCCTCGTGGAGGGGCAGCAGGTGGCGGTCGGCCAGCCGTACGCCTCGTACGAGCCGAAGAAGTACGAGGGCTATTTCGAGGCGAGTGCCGAGGTCAAGGACGGCAAGCGGCCCGAGGACGTCGAGGCCGCACTCAACGCAGAGCTCGCAAAGCTCGCCAAGGAGCCGGTTGGGGAGCACGAGCTCCAGAAGGTCAAGAACCAGGAGCTCGCGAACTCCTTCCGCAGGCTTCAGTCCAACTTCTTCCTGCTCCTGCAGCTCCTCCTCTACGACTCCTCCGACACCTGGACGTTCATCAACGATTCACCGGCCAAGATCCAGGCGGTGACCGCCCAGGACATTCAGCGGGTGGCCGCTGAGTACCTGACGGCGGAGAACCGCAACGTGGCCGTGTACGTCCGCAAGGCGGGCAGTGCGCCCGAGGACCCCAAGCTGGCCGCGTTGCCTCCCCAGGTGAAGGGGATGGTCAAACAGCAGCTCGCCGAGATCGAGCAGGTTACGGACAAGGCCGAGCTCGAGGAGATCCTCACGGATTTGAGGACGATGGCGGGCAAGGCGCCGCCGCAGATGAAGCCGGCCATCGAGTACCTCATCGAGCGGGCCGAGCAACGCCTGGACTCGCTCCCCGGGGCACCGCAGCCGGGCGGTGAGGCGCAGAAGACCCCGCCCGGCGCGAAGCCCAACGCGTAGGGCGGAAGGAGAAGAGCGCCATGAAACACTCTCATCGTTTGCTGACTCTCGCGATCGTTCTGGCGTCGACGGCGGCTGGCGTGGCGGGGGAGATACCGCCCAGGCCGGAGCAACTCACCTTCTCACCCCTCACCTTCAACGTGCCCGACGCGGCGACCATGCGGGTCAGGCTCGCGAACGGCGTGACCGCCTACGTCGCCGAGGACAAGATGCTGCCCCTGGTAAACGTGGTGGTGCTCTTGCGCGGTGGAGGGTACCTCGATCCCGCCGGCAAGGAGGGGCTGGCCGAGTTGACCGGGACGGTCTGGCGCACGGGCGGGGCGGGGAAGCTCGACGCCAAGGCGCTGGACGAGGAGCTGGACTTCCTCGCCGCACAGATCTCCACGAACGTGGGCGGGGTCTCGGGCCGGGTCTCCCTGAACCTCCTTGCCAAGGACCTGGACCGCGGCCTCGGGTTGCTGATGGACGTCCTCCATGCACCGCGCTTCGAGGAGGCCCGCCTGGCCAAGGCCAAGGAGGACATGCTCTCGGAGATGAAGCGGCGCAACGACGACTCCGAGTCGATCGAGGACCGCGAGTGGGACCGCCTCGTCTACGGCGACGACTTCTGGCTCAACCGCCTGCCCACGAAGGCCTCGGTGGACGGGATCACTCGCGACGACCTTGTGGCCTTCCACAGGCAACTCGCCAACCCGGCGAACTTCGTGGTGGCGGTCGCCGGTGACTTCGACCGCAAAGCGATGATCGCCAAGCTCACCGCGACGATCGGGGCCTGGAAGGCGACCAGCGCCCCGGTTGGTGCCGTGCCGCAGCCCAAGGGCTCTGCGAAGCCGGGCGTGTACCTGGTCAACAAGCCCGACGTCAACCAGGGGCGGGTCTCCATCGGCCAGCTGGGCGCCAAGCGGCCACTGCCCGACGAGTCCTCCCTCGAGGTCGCAAACGACATCCTGGGGGGTGGCGGCTTCACCGCCTGGATGATGGCGAAGGTGCGCTCGGACGAGGGGCTGGCCTACTCGGCCTACTCGAGCTACGGGATCGGCGACCTCTACCCGGGCACCTTCCGTGCCTACTTCCAGTCCAAGTCCTCCACGTGTGCGCGCGCGGCCAGGCTCACGATCGACCTCGTCGGCAAAATCACGACCACGCAGGTGACGGAGAAGGAGCTCGCCAACAGCAAGAGCGCCTTCATCGACCGCTTCCCCCGGATGTTCGAGAGCAAGCTGAGGACCGTCACTCGGTTCGCCCAGGACGATCTCGTCGGGCTTCCCCACGATTACTGGAAGGCTTACCGAGCGCGGATGGGCGAGGTCACGGCCGCGGGCACCCAGACCGCGGCAAGGGTCCACATCAAACCCGACGAGCTGATCATCCTGGTGGTCGGAAACGTTGACGAGATCCTCAAGGGGCATCCCGACCACCCGGACGCCAGGTTCGAGAGCTTTGGACCGCTGGTGAGGCTGCCTCTGCGCGACCCGCTCACGCTGAAGCCTCTGGCGCAGTGAGGCGCGGCGGGAGGGGCAGGGAGGAGGCGGGGCCGAGGGCCTGAGAAGAATGGCGGAGAAGAAGGCACGCGAGAAGCGGGATCGGGCGGCGAAGGTCGTCCTGCACCGCCTGGCCGGCACCAAGAAGGCGCTCGAGGCGTGCCGTCTGGTGGAGAGCCTCTACCAGAAGGGCAAGCGCGTCACGGTGTTCCTCTCCGACAGCGGCCGGGCCGCGATGCTCGACGAGTACCTCTGGACGTTCGCTCAGCACTCGTTCGTCCCGCACGTGCTGTGGGACGGCCACGGGGAGGTCGAAGACCCCGTGGTCGTGGTCGCTGGGACCCTGGCCAACCCCAACGCCGCCACCGTCCTGGTCATCGGGGACCACATCGCGGACCAGCGGGAGGCGAGCGGCTTCTCGGAGATCCACGACTTCGTCACCGCGTCGCCCGAGGACGAAGGCAAGGGCAAGACGTGGGAGGAAGCCGGCTTCAAGGTGGAGGAGAGCCGCGGCGTGGCGGGCAGGGCTTCGGACTAGGAGCCTGTCCGGGTAGACGACGAAAGCGGGAATTCCGAGGGCGCCGGATGGCAAGGAAGCCGAGCGAAAAGCCCGGAGGCGTAGCCAATGCTACGTCGAGGACTTTTCGCGACGGCTGACACCGCCAGCCGGATGCCATCGGGATTCGCAGCCGGAGTATTACCCGGACAGGCTCCTACGGGCGCGCCCGGCCGTCACGCCTGCAGTCCGGAGAACCCCTGCACCAGGGTGTGGGGGCTCTGGTTGAAGCGCTCGAGTGCGAGCAGCGCGCCCAGGTGCTCGTCCCTGTTGATTGTCCGGCGCAGCTCGGGGTGCCCGGCGACCCGGCCGGCCCGGTGGCAGGGGCGGTACTGGCTCATCAGGCTGACGGTGACCAGCGGCGAGAGCCCCTCCGAGAGCCAGCGCAGGGTCTCGGCGACCCCCGCGAGGCCGCCGGGGAGGATCAGCACGCGCACCAGGAGCCCGCGCCGAAGCGTGCCGCCCGGGGCAAGGTCCCAGGAATCGCCAACCTGGCGGAACATCTCGGCAATCGCGCTGCGCGCGGCGGCGGGATAGCCGGCGATCCCCGAGAGCTCCTGCGCTGCCAGCTCGTCCGAATACTTGAGGTCGGGCATGTAGATGTCCACCACGCCGTCGAGCTGCTCGAGCACCCCGACCGAGTCGTACCCGTTGGTGTTGTAGACGATCGGCAGCGAGAGGTCGTTCGCCGCGGCCAGCACGAGCGCACGCACCAGGGCAGGCACCTGATGGGTGGGCGAGACCCAGTTGATGTTGTGGCAGCCCTCCGCCTGCAGCTGCAGCATCGTCGCGGCGAGCTCCGGGGCTCCGCAGGTGTGGCCGATGTGGTCGGCCGGACGCTGCGAGATGTCGGCGTTCTGGCAGAAGGCGCAGCGCAGGTTGCAGTTGGCGAGGAAGATCGTCCCCGAGCCGTTGCTGCCCGAAATCGGTGCCTCCTCGCCCGTGTGCGGCCCCCAGGATGCAACGATCGGCTCGACGCCCGTGAAGCAGCGGCCGAGTTCGCGCCGGCGGTCCACCTGGCAGCGCCTGGGGCAGAGCTCGCAGCGCTCGAGCATGGCCTCGAGCCTCGCAGCGCGGCGCTGGAGCTCCCCGGTCGCGAGGAGGCTCCGGTAGCCGGGCTCGAAGCCCGGCGGTTTGCCGGCTCCTCTGCCCATCACGCTCGCAGGACCAGCGCGCCGGTCACCCTGGAGCCCTTGACGCGGGCAAGCGCCTCGTTGGCCTCGGTCAGGGGCAGCACCTCCACGCTGGTGGTGATGGGGATGCGCGCCGCCAGATCCAGGAGCTCGCGGGCGTCGTCCCGGGTGGCGTTGGCCACGGAGCGCACGGTGCGCTCGTGGTAGAGCAGCGAGTACGGGAAGCCTGGCAGGTCGCTCATGGTGACCCCCGCGCAGGCCACCGTGCCCCCGCGCGCCAGGTGCTGCAACGCCTCGACCACCTGCTCCCCCGAGGGCGAGAAGATCACCGCGTGGTCGAGCTCCGCCGCAGGCCGTTCGGACGGGGAGCCGGCCCAGGAGGCGCCGAGAGCGAAGGCATGCTCGCGGTGCCGTTCTGAGCGGGTGAACACCAACACGTCGCAGCCCGCGTGGCGCGCGACTTGGATCGCGACGTGAGCGGAGGCACCGAACCCGAATATGCCCAGCCGGCCGCCGGCAAGGGCGCCGGCCAGGCGCAGGGCGCGGTAACCGATCACGCCGGCGCACAGCAGGGGCGCCGCCTGCTCGTCCGAGAACCCCGCCGGGAGCGGGTAGGTGAAGTCGGCGCGCGCAACCGCGAGCTGCGCGTAGCCCCCATCGATGTGGAGGCCGGTGAACTGCGCCCCGGCGCAGAGGTTCTCACGGCCGCTGCGGCAGAACGAGCAGGCTCCGCACGTGCCTCCCATCCAGGCCACGCCGGCCCGCGTTCCTACCAGCGCGGGCGGGACGCCATCGCCCACCTGTTCGACGACGCCGACGATCTGGTGGCCGGGCACCAGCGGCAACCTGGGAAGGGCAAGCTCTCCTTCGATGGTGTGAAGGTCGGTACGGCACACGCCACACGCCGCGACGCGCAAGCGCAGTTGCCCCGGACCGGGACGCGGCGGCTCGATCTCGCGCAAGGCCAGCGGCCGCGACTTGACCGGCCCGGGCGCTGCGAGCACCATGGCTTGCACCTTGGCGTGCCCTCCCAAACTCGATTCTACCGGCATTCAGCGTGCTAGAATCTTCCGCCGCCGTTGCGGCAGGAGGGTTTCATGAGGTTCGAGAAGCTCGGTGTGGCAGTCTTCGCAGGGGTTCTCCTCTCAGCGAGCGGGCTGGCGCAGCAGGCGGAATCCCCCACCAAGATCGCCTTCGTGCACGTGCAGAGGGCACTGGCAAGCACCGAGGAGGGCAAGATCCGGCTCAAGGAGCTCGACGACTGGCTCCGACCGCGCGAGGACGAGCTCGCAAGGCTGGGCAAGGAGGTCAACAACCTGAAGGGCGAGATCGTCACCAGGCAGGGCGGTGCGCCCGACAACACCCTCGTCGAGCTCAACCGCAGGCTGGTGGCGACGCAGAGGGAGTTCGAGGACAAGCAGCGCATCTCCAAGCGCGACTTCGAGGCGAAGCAGCAGGCACTGCGCATTGACCTCGGCGGCAAGCTCCAGGAGGTCATCACCAAGTACGCCGACGCCAACCGCTACACCGCCGTTTTCATCTTGAACCCCAACGAGCTCGCGTACCTCGCCGAGTCGGCCGACATCACGGAAACCGTGATCAAGCTCTACAACGAAAAGTACCCGGTGGCTGCCAAGGCGCCGGCGGCACCGGCCAAGTAGCGGTTCGCGGGGGAGTGGCAACGTGGGACGTCGACTGACGCGCAAGCAGATCAAACAGGACCAGTTCGTCTCCCTAGTGGACCGCGTTTTTCACTGGCTCGGCCAGAACTGGCGACAGGCCGCGACAGGCCTCGGCGGGGTGCTGGCGGTTGCCCTCGTGTGGTGGGGGGTCACGGCGGTGCTCGGGAGCCGGAGCGATGCGGCCGCCCAGGCGATGGCACAGGCGCTGGAGACCTATGGGGCACCGGTCGGCGCCGCGGCGCCACCCGAGGCCACCGTCAAGTTCGCCACAGACGCCGAGCGGCTGGCCGCGTCGGAGAAGGCCTTCCAGGCGGTGAAGTCGCGCTACTGGCTGACTCCCCAGGCGCGCGTGGCAACGCTCTTCCTCGCGCGCATCGCGGCGGACCGCGGCGACCAGGCGCAAGCGATCAAGCTCCTGGGCGAGATCACCTCTCGGCGCAGCGGAGACCCGGTCGTGAGGCTTGCCATGCTCGATCTGATCCGCCTTCGTCTGGCCAAGGGCGAGGGGATGCAGCTCGTTCCCGAGCTGGAGGGCATGGCATCGGGCAAGGACCCACGCCTGCCCCGCGACGCGGCGCTCTTCCAGCTCGCGCGTGTGTGGGAGCGCGAGAGCAAGCCGGAGGAGGCCAGCAAGCTCTACCGCAAGCTGGTCGAGGAGTTTCCGGATTCCCCCTACCGCTCCGAGGCGCAACAGCACCTCGCCTCGGGAAGCTGAAGGGCGCGGCACGGTCGGTGTCGTCCTCCGCTCTGGGTGGCGCCCAACCGTCGGCCGCGCGCGCCGGGTGGTCCGCTACGGAGGAGGCAGCGTGAACTTCGTCGAGATCATCGCCAAGAAGCGCGACGGGCTGGAGCTGTCCGCAGCGGAGATCTGGGCGTTCGTGCAGGGCGCCAGCAACGGTCACGTCGGCGACGAGCAGCTGGCCGCGATGCTCATGGCGATCTGCATCCGCGGCGCAAGCCCGGGCGAGACCCAGGTGCTCGTCGAGGCGATGCGCGACTCCGGCTCCCGGTGGCGGGTGGGTGAGAGCTTTCCCGAGGCCATTGACAAGCACTCTACCGGGGGGGTCGGCGACACGGTCTCGCTGATTTTCGCACCGCTGGTGGCCTCCTGCGGATTACCCGTGGTGATGATGGCCGGGGCTGGGCTCGGCCACACCCAGGGGACGCTGGACAAGCTCGCCGCCATCCCGGGCTTCCGCCCCGCCGTGAACCGCGCGCGGGCGACCGAGCTCCTCGCCGCGTGCGGGGTGTGCTTCGCCGCCCAGAGCGACGAGATAGCCCCTGCCGACAAGAAGCTCTACCTGCTGCGCGACCTCACCGGTACGGTACCCTCCCTGCCGCTCATCGTCGCCTCGATCATGTCCAAGAAGCTCGCGGTCGGGGCCAACCGCCTGGTGCTGGACGTCAAGTGCGGATCCGGGGCGTTCTTCAAGAGCGTGGAGGCCGCACGAGAGCTCGCCACCGCACTTGTCAGCGTGGCCCGGGGGGCCGGCGTCGAGGTCAGGGCCATGATCTCCGACATGAGCGAGCCGCTCGGCGACCGCCTGGGCTGCGCCAGCGAGGTGCGCGCAGCGCTCGAGGTGCTCGGCGGCGCGGGCGGTCGGCGCTTGCGGGAGCTCACCGTCGAGCTCGCGGTCGATGCGCTGGCGCTGGCCGGGCGAGCTCCCGAGTCGGCGCGGGCGGAGCTGGAGCGGAAGCTCTCGGACGGTGGCGCGCTCGCCGCCTACGAGGTCATGGTTCGGGCACACGGCGGCGACCCCGATGAGGCCTGCCTGCCGCGCCCGCGCGCCGCCGTCCCGGTGGTTGCGTCGCGGTCCGGGTTCGTGTCCGCGGTGGATGCGGAGGAGCTGGGCTGGATCGCCGTGGCGCTCGGTGCCGGCCGCCGCCGCCTGGGGGACGAGGTCGACCTCGCGGCCGGGGTCAGGCTGCACGCGCGGATCGGGGAGCGGGTGTCCGAGGGACAGCCGCTGCTCACCCTCGAGCTGGGCGAGCGGGCGGTGGACGCCGAGGTGATGCGAGCGCGGGGCGCAGCCGCCTTCGTGATCTCCGACCGGGCCCCGGCGCCGACCCCTCTGGTCGCTGCCCGGCTCGGAGGCTCGGCGTAACTTGCTGTACCGCCTGGAAGGCGTCGAGCTGTCCTTCGCTGGGCGCCCGGTGCTCCGCCGCGCCTCGCTCCAGCACAACCCCGGCGAGAAGCTCCTCCTGCTCGGCCGCAACGGCTCCGGCAAGACGACGCTGCTGAGGGTCATTGCCGGGGAGCTGGAGCCCGACGGCGGGTCGGTCGAGCGGGCCAGCGGCTTCGCGGTTGCACGTCTCGAGCAGCGCCTCGAAGCGCCTCCCGGGACCACGGTTCTCGACTACTGTCTCTCAGCCCTGCCGCGCCTGCTGGAGGTGGAGCGGGAGATCGCAGAACTCGAGCCAAGGCTCGCGAGCGGCGAGCCGGCGCTGATCGCGGAGCACCACCGCCTGCAGGAAGAGCTCGAACGCATGGACGCATACAGGGCGCGGCCGCGGGCCCAGACGGCGCTCGACGGCCTGGGCATCCCGCAGCCGATGCACCTGCGTTCCCTGGACACGCTGTCGGGGGGCGAGCGCACCCGGGTGGCACTGGCGCGGGCGCTGCTCTCTCCCGCACCGCTGCTGCTGCTCGACGAGCCCACCAACCACCTCGACCTTGTGGGCGTGGAGTTCCTCGCCCAGGAGCTCTCCCGCAGGGCCGGTGCGTTGCTCCTCGTGACCCACGACCGGGAGCTGGTGGACCGCGTGGGCGGCGAGGTCCTCGAGCTGCACGGCGGCGGGATCGAGCGCTTTCCGGCAGGGTACGCACGCTACCGGCGCGAGCGCGAGAGGAGACGCGAGCATTCGCGGCGGGCGTACGAGCTGCAGCAGGGCGAGATCGCCCGTCAGGAGGAGTTCATCCGCCGCAACATCGCGGGCCAGAACACCCGTCAGGCCCAGGCGCGCCAGAAGCTGCTCGACCGCATGGCGCGCCTCGAGCCGCCGGAGCCCGACCTCCCGCCTCTCAGGCTGCGCTGGCCGACACCGGGTCGCAGCGGCGAGCGGGTGCTCGAGGCCGAGGGCCTCTCCGTCGGGTGGGGGAGCCCGATTCTGCGGGGCGTGACGTTCTCCCTGCGGCGTGGCGAGCGACTGGCTGTCGTGGGTCGCAACGGCGCCGGCAAGACAACCCTGCTGCACACCCTGGCGGGGCGGCTGCCGGCACTTTCCGGAAGGTTGCGGTTTGGGACCGGCGTGGTTCCCGCCTGGTACGACCAGGAGCAGGCCGAGGTGCCGACCGGTACGACGGTGCTTGGCGCGCTGATGGCGGTACGTCCGGAGTGGACCCCGGCGGAGGTGCGGAGCTGGGCGGCGCGATTCGCTTTCTCGGGCGAGGCCGCCGAGGCATCGACCGACTCCCTCTCTGGCGGGGAGAGGGCGCGCGTGGCGCTGGCCCGCCTGATCGCCCTCGCTCCCAATCTCATGCTGCTCGACGAGCCCACCAACCACCTCGACCTCGCGACCTGCGAGGTCCTGGAGGAAGCGCTCGCGGGTTTTCCGGGGGCTGTCGTGCTCGTGAGCCACGACCGCCGCCTGGTGGAGCGCGTCGCCACCGGCGTGCTGCTCCTGGACGGCGACGCGGCCGTCCCGGTGAACCGCGTGGACGAGGCGTTCGCGCGGCTCGGCCTCGCGCCGGCGCCCCGTCTCAAGGAGCAGGAGGGGGAGAAGGCCCCGCGGCGCAGCGCCGTCGAGGAGGAGCGGCGGCGGCTGCGGCGCGACGCGGCGCGCGCCCGCGAGCGTGCGGACGCCCTGGCCGATCGGGTCGAGAAGACCGAGCAGCGCCTGGCGGAGGTCGAGGAGTTTCTCTGCCAGCGCGAGGTGTTCTCCGATGCCGGGCGCGCGCGCGAGCTCGGGGAAGAGGCGGCAGCGCTCCGCGAGGAGGGCGAGGCGCTCTCCGACGAGTGGGTGGCCGCGGAGGAGGACGCCGAGGCGCTGGCCCAGCGCCTGGCGGAGCTCGAGCAGTCCTGACGGTACGGAGAGGCAAAACCCGCCGCGGGCCTCGCGGCGGGTTTCTTGTCGCCTTCCTGTGCCCTCCGTCCCGTCCCTAGAGAATCGCCTCGATCGGGCCCATCTCGCCGGCCCGGATCGCCACGGCCCGGGCGGTGACCTGCGGCAGCACGCGGTAGGCGAAGTGGATCGCCGCCTGCACCTTGTTGTGGTAGAAGGCGGCCTGCGGCTTGCCCTGCAGGTAGGCCCGCGCGGCTTCCTTGTCCTGCGCGTTCACGCCGTCCGCCGCCAGCATCCCCTGGAGCTTCGTGCGGGCCACGATCGCCTGGTCGAGGAGGAAGTGGGCCCCCAGCACGTCGCCGATCATGTCGAGGAACGGCACCGAGTTGAGCACCACGACCAAGGCAGCGTCTGGGCGCTTTGTCAGCCCCTTGGAAATGTCCTCGATCTGCTTGAGCGCGGCGCCAAGAATCCACGCCGGCTCCATGAACTGAGGGTCGCCTCGCAGCTTTTTGAACGTCGCCTCGGCCATCCCGAGCAGCTCCCGGATGGGCTTGCCGCCCTTGGCTGGGAGCTTTCGAGCTACCAGGTCGAGGGCCTGGATGCCGTTCGTCCCTTCGTAGATCGCGGCGATCTTGGCATCACGCATGTACTGTTCGGCGGGGTAGTCGGAGCAGTAGCCGTAGCCGCCGTAAACATGTAAGCACCACTCGGTGACTCGGAAGCCCCAGTCCGAGGCCCACGCCTTGCAGATGGGCGTGAGGACCTCGACGTAGGACTGGTAGCGCTCCTGCTCCTCGCCGGTCGTGACCTGGGTCATGTCGATGTAGTAGGAGGTCTGCAGGAGCAGGGCGCGCATCGCCTGAACGTAGGCTGCGGAGGTGAAGAGCATGCGCCGCACATCCGGATGCTCGATGATCGGGACCTGTGGCGCCTCGTGGTCCTTGAACCTGGTCCAGTGGCGGCTCTGGAGGCGGGTCCTGGCGTAGTCGAGTGCGGCCAGGTACGTCGCCGCCGCCACCGCCTCACCCTGGAGCCCGACCTCGATCCGCGCCGGGTTCATCATGTGGAACATGAGCTTCATGCCGTGGTTCTCCTCGCCGATCAGGAAGCCCTCGCAGCCGTTGTTGCCGCCGAAGACCAACGAGCAGGTGGGGGAGCCGTGGATCCCCATCTTCTCCTCGAGCCGCGAGCAGGCCACGTCGTTGGGCTCGCCGAGAGAGCCGTCGGGTTTGACGCGGATCTTCGGGATGATGAACAGCGACAGCCCGGCAGTGCCCTCCGGCGCCTTAGGGGTACGCGCCAGCACCGCGTGAATGATGTTCTCGGTGAGGTCCTGATCCCCGCCGGTGATGAAGATCTTCTCCCCCTGAATGAGGTAGCGGCCGTTGGGCTGCTTGACGGCGCGCGCCTTGGAGGCGCCCACGTCCGAGCCGGCCTGCGGCTCGGTCAGGCACATGGTGCCTGCCCAGGTCCCCTTGTACATGCGCTCGCAGAAGAGCTTGATCATCTCGTCGGTGCCGAACTTCTCGATCAGGTATGAAGCTCCGCGAGTGAGGAGGGTCGTCAGGCACAGCGACATGTTGGCACCGAAGAAGAGCTCGTTGATCGCCGTGCCCACCACTCCGGGCAGCCCCATGCCGCCGTACTCGGGGTTGTTGATGCAACCGATCCAGTCGCCCTCGCACATCTTCTGGTAGGCGGCGTGGAAAGATTTCGGCATGAAGACGCGGCCGTCCTCGAGGCGGGCGCCGACCGTGTCCCCTTCCTTGTTGGAGGGTGCAAGCTGCTCCTGGGCGAGCTTGAGCGCCTCATCCAGCACCATCTCCACATCGCCCCGCTCGAACTGCGAGTAGCGCTCCCTCGTGAGGAGCTCCTCCGTCGGCAGCCACTCGAAAAGCTGAAACTTGATGTCCCGCATGTCGGCCTGGTATGCCACCTGACCTCCCTCGTGAGCCGGCCGGCCCACTTGCGTTGAATGAACGCTCATTCATTTTCCTCACCCTTCGGGCCGAATGCAAGGGGCGGCCGCGACGCCCGTTTGGCGCCACCAACTGCGACCTTGCCGGTGCTTCCAGTGCATAATGCTCGAAGGAGGTAGCGCATGGAGCGAGTTCGGGCGGTGGTGACCGGCGGGGCGGGGTTCCTCGGCTCGCACCTGTGTGACCGACTGCTGGCGGAGGGGATGGAGGTCGTGTGCATCGACAACCTCCTCACCGGGAGCCTCGCCAACGTCGAGCACCTCTTCGGTGTCGACGGATTCACATTCGAGAAGTACGACGTGACCAACTACATCCACGTCCCTGGGGAGGTGGACTTCGTCCTCCACTTCGCGTCCCCGGCCTCGCCGATCGACTACTTGGAGCTTCCGATCGAGACCCTCAAGGTGGGATCCCTCGGCACCCACAAGGCGCTCGGGCTCGCGAAGGCCAAAGGGGCGCGCTTCCTCCTCGCCTCGACCTCCGAGGTTTACGGGGACCCGCTGATGCACCCGCAGCCCGAGAGCTACTGGGGCAACGTGAACCCCGTCGGGCCGCGCGGCGTGTACGACGAGGCCAAGCGCTTCTCCGAGGCGATGACGATGGCCTACCAGCGCTTTCACGGGGTGTCCACCCGGATCGTGCGCATCTTCAACACCTTCGGGCCGAGGATGCGGCCGCGCGACGGGCGCGTCGTTCCGGCGTTCATCTCCCAGGTCCTGGCCGGCGAACCGCTTACGGTCTTCGGCGACGGATCCCAGACCCGCTCGTTCTGTTACGTGGACGACGAGATCGAAGGCATCGTGAGGGTGCTGTTCTCGGAGATCGGCGACCCTGTCAACATCGGAAACCCGGCGGAGATGACGGTGCTCCAGTTCGCCGAGACGATCCGGCGGCTGGTCGGCAACCACGTGCCGATCGAGTTCCGCGCGCTCCCGGTGGACGACCCCAAGGTGCGCCAGCCCGACATCACGCTCGCCCGCACGCGGCTGGGCTGGGAGCCTCGGGTTCCGCTCGAGGAGGGGCTGCGCCGAACCATCGGCTACTTCCGCGAGCGCCGGGCCCGCCAGGCCTGACCGCCAGCTTCGCGGAGGCAGACGAAAAAGGGTGACGGCAAGGAGGGGAAAGTGACGGCGGCGGAGACCTCGGGTCTCGTTTCCGGTGTCGCTTGCGCTTTCGCGCTGCCGCCTAGCTAGCGCCGTCTTCTCTGCCTGAAGACGGCGGCGGGTGGCCCGGGGGAGCGGAACCCGCATGCGCGTGGCGCCGAAGGTGATGCTCGCGGTGCACCCGGATGATGCGTCGCAGCAGGAAGTAGGTCACCACCCCGCCCACAAGCGAGAAGATCGTGGCCCCGACCCCCCACGACAGCAGCATCGACCTCAGCCATGGGGCGTTGTCACGCCACACCGCCACGTCGAGAACCGACTCGGGATGGAACCGAACGAAGTGAGGGACCTGAACCCCGGTGATCCGCTTGCCCACGAAAACGGCAGCCGGGAAGTAGACCGTCAACGTCCACGGGTTGATGATAAGGGTCCCCAGCACCACGTCGACCTTGTTGAGGCGGAAAACGATGGCCAGCACGAGGGCGAGCACCGTGTGCAGGCCCATCAGGGGCGAGAGGCCGATCCCGATCCCCAGCGCCCAGGCGGCGGCCAGGTGCTCCGGCCTGTCATGGACCCCGACGACCTCGACGAAACGGGCCTTCGCGCGAACCAGCAGCTGTCTCACCACGCCTTGGCCGCCCCCGCAGCCGGTGCCTCGACGAGCGCGAGGCGCAGCACGTCCTCGGCGCGCGAGAGCAGGTGGGCCCGCAACTTGGCGCGAGCCGAAGCGGGCAGCTCGGAGAGGTCACGCTGGTTCTCGCGCGGCAGGCAGACCTCGTTGATGCCGGCCCGCAACGACGCGAGCACCTTCTCCTTGATCCCGCCGACCGGGAGGATCTCTCCTCGGAGGGTGATCTCGCCGGTCATCGCCAGGTCACGCCGGACGGCCTTCCCGACCGCCGTCGAGGCGAGCGCGCACAGCATCGTGATCCCCGCCGACGGTCCGTCCTTGGGGGTCGCTCCCGCCGGAACGTGCAGGTGGAACGAGTGCTCGTCGAAGAAATTCGGAGCGATGTCGAACTTCTCCGCGTTGGCCCTCAGGTACGAGAGCGCCGCCTGCGCCGATTCCTTCATGACCTCGCCAAGGTGGCCGGTCAGGCGCAGGTCGCCCTTGCCAGGCAGCGCCAGCGCCTCCACGTGGAGGATGTCGCCGCCCACCGGTGTCCAGGCCAGGCCTGTCGCGACGCCGACCCGGTCCTGGGCCAGCCTCTCCTCTGGCAGGAAACGAACCGGGCCCAGGAAGCGCTCCACCGCCTTGGGCGTGACCGTGACGGTCCCGGTGGCGCCCTCGGCCGTACGCACCGCGACCTTTCGGCAGATACCGCCGATCTCGCGCTCGAGGTTGCGCAGTCCCGCCTCGCGGGTGTAACGGTCGATCAGGAAGCGCAGGCCCTTGTCGAAGAAGCGCACCCGCCCGGGCGAGAGGCCGTTCTCGCGCACCTGCTTGGGGATCAGGTGCCGGCGGGCGATCTGGAGCTTCTCCTCCTCGGTGTAGCCCGAGAGCTGGATGACCTCCATCCGGTCCAGGAACGCGGGGTGGATTGGCTCGGTCACGTTGGCGGTCGCGATGAACAGGACCTTCGACAGGTCATAGGCGACGTCCAGGTAGTGGTCGCGGAAGGAGAAGTTCTGCTCCGGGTCGAGGACCTCGAGGAGAGCCGCGGCCGGGTCCCCGCGATAATCGGCGCCGAGCTTGTCGATCTCGTCGAGCATGAAAACCGGGTTGGAGGTGCCGGCCTGGTTTATCCCCTGGATGACGCGGCCCGGCAACGCCCCGACGTAGGTTCGCCGGTGCCCGCGGATCTCAGCCTCGTCGTGGACCCCGCCGAGGGAGAGGCGGATGAACTTGCGCTCGAGGGCGCGCGCGATCGAGCGCCCGAGCGAGGTCTTGCCGACGCCCGGCGGGCCGACGAAGCACAGGATCGGGCCCTTGCTGTCTTCCTTCAGCTTTCGCACCGCCAGGAACTCCAGGATCCGCTGCTTGACCTTTTCGAGGTCGTAGTGGTCCTGGTCGAGGATGGGGCGCGCGTGGGCGAGGTCCAGATTGTCCTTGGAGTAGGTTTTCCACGGCAGGCCCGTGAGCCAGTCGAGGTAGGTTCTGATCACCGACGCCTCGGCGGACTCTGGGTGGGTCGTGCGCAGGCGCTTCAGCTGTTTCTCGGCCTCGACACGCGCCTCCTCTGAAAGCTGCTTGGCGGTGATCATCTCGCGGTAGCGTTGGACATCTTGGTCCACGTCGTCGGTCTCGCCGAGCTCTTTCTGGATCGCCTTGAGCTGCTGGCGCAGCAGGTACTCGCGCTGCGACTTGTCCATTTCCCCCTGCACCTGCGTGGTGATCTGCCGCTGCACCTCGAGGAGCGCGATCTCGTGCTCGAGGAATTCGTTGACCGCCCGCAGGCGCTCCTTCAGGTCCGTCGCCTCAAGGACCTTCTGCGCCTCGTCCGGCTTGAGGGTGAGGTTGGAGGCCACCAGGTCCGCCAGGCGGGCCCCATCCTCCAGGGATGTCGCGATCAGCATGACCTCGGGCGACACTGACTTGCCCAGCTCGACGACCTTTTCGAGGTTGGCGCGCACCGTCCGCAGAAAGGCCTCGAGCTCGAGGTCGCCGGCGGGCGTGCCGGGCTCCTCGAGGCGGGTGATGCGCGCGCGAAGGAAGGGCTCCTCCTGCATGAAGTACTCGACACGCGCGCGGGCAAGCCCTTGGACGAGGATGCGGATGCGGTTGTCCGGCAGCTTGATCATCCGCATGATGCCGGCGACGGTGCCGACCTGGTAGAGGTCCTTCGGCGCCGGGTTCTCCTCGTTTGGCTCCTTCTGCGCGAGCAGCAGGAGCAGCCGGTTCTCGGCCAGCGCCTGGTCTACGGCTGCCACCGACCGGTCCCGGCCGATGGACAACGGCACCATCACGAAGGGGAACAACACGGCGTCCTTGAGCGCCATCGCTGGCAGGACGTCGGGTATCGCTACGGCCTCCTCGCGTGCTTCCTGTGGGGTGTGGTTTCCTTCGCTCACGATTCCTCGTCGGTCACGGCGATCGTGTAGAGCGAGTCTCGGCGCTCGCGCACGCGGGGCAGGCGGACCTCGAGTACCCCGGCGGCGAGGCCAGCGGTCGCGGCATCGGGGCGCACGGGGCCCGGGAGGAGCACCTCGACCGAGAAGGCGCCGAAGCCGCGCTCCATGTGGTGGCAGTGGCCTTTTGCGGCCTGCTCGTTGCCGGGAAGCTTGCGACCCGCGATCCGCAGCTGGCGCTGGCGCAGAGTGATCACCAGCTCGGAAGCCGCCACGCCCGGCAGGTCGATGCGAACCACGTAGCGGTCCTTGCCCTCCTGCAGGTCCACCGGGGGCGCGAAGCCGGTCTCGGCGGGCCCCCGCGGAACGGCGAGGAGGTTGAGAAGCTCGTCGAGGTGGCGCTGGATGAGCTCCAGCTCCCAGCCGGAAGACACGCGCCGCCTCACGCTCCCACCTCCCGCTCCTTGCGCAGCCTCTCGAGCTCCACGAGGAACTGCTCGATGTCCTCGAAGCGGCGGTAGACGCTGGCGAAGCGCACGTAGGCCACCTGGTCCAGGGCGCGCAGCTTGGCCATCAGGATCTGCCCGATCTCGTCCGAGCGGATCTCGCGGTCGTCCTTGCGGTTCAGCGCGGCCTCCACGGCATCCACCATCGCCTCGAGCTGGCGCGAAGTAACGGGCCGCTTCTCGCAAGCACGGATGAGGCCGCCGAGAACCTTCGCGCGGTCGTACGGCTCGCGCTGGCCATCGCGCTTGACCACCAGCGCCGGAACTTCCTCGATGCGCTCGTAGGTCGTATAGCGCTTCGTGCAGGAGAGGCACTCCCGTCGGCGCCGTACCTGGCTGCCCTCGCCGAGCTCGCGTGAGTCGACGACGCGGTCCTCCATGTGGCCGCAGTACGGGCAGCGCATCTAGCGAGCCTCCGCGTCGGGCTGCGCTTGGCCCTGCAGCGCGCGCACCCGCCCGAGGGACAGCCCCACGCCGGCGAGGTAGGCGAGGCCCAGAACGGTTATCGGGAAGAAGCAGATCGCGTGGTGGAGGAGGGCGAAAGCGGTCGCCGTCGGGACGCCGACGCTCATGAACTGCGTGAGCCCAACGCGAATCGCCCAGTGGAAGCCACCGACGCCGGCCGGCGCGGGTACGGCCAGGCCGATGACCGCCACCGCCAGCACCACGAACGACTGACCAAGGTTCATCGGCAGGTCGAAGGCCTTCGCGAGCAGCACGAGCTGCCACCCGATAACCACCCAGAGGCCGAGGCTCCACAGCGCGATCTCGGTCAGGCGCAGCGGGCTCCGGAGCACCTCGAGGCCGTCGAGGAGGTGGTGGATGAAGCTCTCCACCCGGCTCCGAAACCGGGCCGGCGCCAGGCTGGCGAGCCGCGTCACGGTGCCGGTGCGGTGCCGCAGCAGGAGGAAGACGATGGCTACGGCCACCGCGAGCCCTGCGGTTGTCAGCATCGCCGCGTCGCGCAGCAGGGTCAGGCTGTCGGGGTTGAGGCTCGAGTGGGCAAAGACGACTCCGCCCGCGAAGAGCAGGAGCACCGAGGCCCCGTCCAGGAGGCGCTCGGTGAGGATCGAGGCAAGGGTGCCGGCAGCCGGCAAGCCGGTTCTTGCAGTCAGCAGCAAGGGCCGCACGATCTCGCCCGCGCGCGCCGGCAGGATCGTCGAGGTGGCGAAGCCGGCCGCGGTGCAGCCGAGCAGGTTGGCCGTTCCGGCTCGCCCCACTGGCCGGAGGATCAGCCCCCAGCGCAGCGCCCGGATGGTGTAGGTCGCCAGCGCCACGGCCACCGAGGCGAGGACCCAGAAGATCTTCACGCGGGCGAGCGTCGCCCCGACCTCGCCGAGCGGGGCCGTCCAGAGGAAAACCGCGAACAGCACGACGGCCAGCAAGATGCTGGCCAGCAGCTTCCAGAGGTAGCGACCGTTTTGCCCGCGCACGGCGCAAGGTTAGTATTTACCGGCCATGAGAGCAACCACGCCCGTGCTTGTTGCGGCGCACGAGGACTGCGAGGAGCACGTGCCGTTCCCCGGTCACCCCGAGCGGCCGGAGCGCTTCTCGGCGGCGCTCGAAGGCGCAACGGCGGCGGGCGCCGGGAGTCTCGCCGTCGAGGTGGACGAGGACGCTGTGCTCGCGGCGGTCGAACGGGTCCACGACGCCGAGCTCGCTCGCCGCTTGCGGGAGGCCTGCAGCGCCGCGCCGGCCATCTTCGACTGCCCGGACAACCCGATCAGCACCGGCAGCTACCGCGCGGCCATCGCCGCCGTGGCGTGCTCACTGGCGGCGGTGGACGCGGTGCTGCGAGGGGAAGCGGTGAGGGTGTTCGTCCCGGCGCGGCCACCGGGCCACCACGCCCTGCGAGACAGGGCAATGGGGTTCTGCTTCTTCAACAACGTGGCCGTCGCGGCGGAGGAGCTGCTCTCGCGCTCCGCCGGTCCCGTGGCGATCGTCGACTTCGACGTGCACCACGGCAACGGCACCCAGGCTCACTTCTGGGAGCGGGACGACGTGTTCTACCTCTCCGTCCACCGCTATCCTTTCTACCCCGGGAGCGGTGCGGCGGACGAGATCGGCGGCGGGCGTGGACGCGGGTTCACCCGGAACTTCCCGCTGGCCGGGGGCGCCGACGACTCGATCTACACGGGCGCGGTGGCCGCAGGACTCGAAGAGATCCTCGAGACCGCGGCTCCGACGGCGTGGCTCGTCTCGGCGGGGTTCGACGCGCACGGCGAGGACCCACTCGGGGGGATGCGGGTCTCCGACGAAGGCTTCGCTGCCATCGGCGCAATGCTGGACCAGGTGAGGGGAGAAAGCCCTTTGATTGCGGTCTTGGAGGGTGGTTACAGGCCGGAAGCGCTGCGCCGATCGGTGCAAAGGTTCCTCACAGGGCTCGCAGGAACAGCTGCATCTTGACTTTTTCGTGAGCCGCCTCTATTTTTGAATACAAGAGTGTGACGTGAGGAGCCAACAGGAGGCCTGACGATGCGCAAGACACTAGGGAGAACAGCTCTTCTGGCGTTGTGCGTGCTCGTGGCCAGCGCTGCTCTGGCCGGCCACATCACGCGACGCGGCGTCGCGCAGCCCGCGCTGCAGACGATCTTCAGCATCGAGACACCGGTTGACGGCCAGACCGTTTTCGGGATCGTGGAGGTCCGGGGGTTCGTGCTCGACGGCCGCGGTGTGTCGCGCATCACACTTTTGGTCGATGGCGCCCCCGTGCACGATGCCGACATCAACCAACCGCGCCCCGACGTGCGCCGCAAGTACCCGCGGTTCCAGGGCGAGGACTTTCCTGACGAGACTGGCTTCGTGACCTCGTTCCTCGCCTCGAACTACACCGAAGGGTCACACACGGTTGCGATCAGGGTGACCTACTCGAACAGCGAAGTGGTCGGCTTGGCTGGTATCCCAGTCATCGTGGACAACGCGATGAACCAGGCGCCGATCGGCGCCCTGGACAGCCCGGGCGGCGCGAACGCCTACGTCTCCGGCGTCTACCCGGTCTCCGGCTGGGTCATCGACGCGGAGGGGATCCGGACCACGACCGCGCCGGACGGCAAGGTCCGCGCCGACATCGAGGTCATGGTGGACGACATGGTCGTCGGCCAGGCTCTCTACCCGTTGCCGAGGCCTGACGTCGCCAACGCCCACCCGGACGTGGTGGGCGCTCTCAACTCCGGTTTTCAGATGAACCTCGACACCACGCGCTACACGATCGGCCAGCACGTCATTTCGGTGCGCGCCTGGGACACCCAGGGCATGAACCGGGTGCTCGGTTCGAGGGCTGTGTGGATCGAGAACAACTACGGCACGCTCGGGCCGTTCGGCAGGATCGACTGGCCGATGCCCAACGGCTACATCCTTTCGACCGTCTGTCAGTATGGCATCCCGCCGTCGGGCATCGAGTACTCGCCGGGTCACTTCAACAACTGGATATCGGGCTGGGCCGTTGATCAGAACGACCAGCAACGCTTCGAGGGCGTGAAGTTCGTCGAGCTCTACCTTGACGGGATGTTCCTGAAGAGGACATCCACGGACTGCCGGTACCAGCCGACGTTCCTCCAGGAGGTCAACTGCTACGGGAAGGAGCGGCCCGACATCCTCTACAAGTACCCGCAGTTCGGCTCGGATGCCAAGAACTCGGGGTTCTTCTTCGCCATAGATGGCGATCTGCTCCTTGCCGATCCCACCGTGACGCCAGGAGGTCTCGGTGTGCACCGCGGGCTGCACTATCTCTCCGTTCGCGCTGGCGGGCTGGACCCGCTTCGCCCGGCCGTGATCATCGACCAGATCCCCGTCATAGTCACCTGCAATGACCGCGGCGACATTCCCAGCTACGGTGACCTCGAGACCCCAGTGGCGATGCAGGATGTGAAGAACACCGTGCTCGTCAAGGGCTGGAACATCGATCAGAACGGGCTCGTGCGGCTCAACTTCTACGTGGACGGTGTGCTCGACGGCAGCCTCGTCGCTCCCAGCGACAAGATCAACATGCTGCGGATGGACGTCGAGGCGAAGTACCCCTGGCTGCCCTACCCGTACTCGCGATACAACGGGTTCGAGTACAACCTCGACACGGCCAAATATGTCGACGGCATCCACCAACTCGTGATCGAGTCGGTGGACGTGGCCGGCTTCCACAACTACTGGGTGCAGCGCCCGCTCGTGTTCAACAACGCCAACTGAACGGTCCTCGTGAAACCGAAACCGCCCCGGTGCGACCCGGGGCGGTTCTTTTTGGGCGCGGCGTACGTTACGATCACCCGCCAGGGAGGGATCGAGGTTGCGGGCGCTCTACTTTGAGAGCCACGGGGATGCCTCGGGGCTGGTCGTCGGCCAGCGGCCGAAGCCGAGGCCCGGTGAGGGCGAGGTCCTGCTCGGCCTCCGGGCGGCTTCGCTCAACCACCTTGACCTTTTCGTGCTGCGGGGGCTGCCGGGGGTCACGGTGGAGCTCCCCCACATCGGCGGCGCGGACGGGGCCGGGACCGTGGCAGAGGTGGGCAAAGGGGTGACGGGGTGGAGAGCCGGCGACGAGGCGGTGCTCAACCCCGGACTCTGGTGCGGCCGGTGCGAGTCTTGCACCCGGGGCGAGGAGTCGCAGTGCATCGGCTTCCGGCTCGTAGGCGAGCACGTGGACGGCACCTTTGCCGAGTTCGTCAAGGTCCCAGCCTCGTCTCTCTCCCCGAAGCCAGCAGGCATGTCGTGGCCCGAAGCCGCCTCGTTCGGGCTCACCTTCCTGACCGCCTGGCGCATGCTGATGACCCGCGCGCGCCTGGCGGCCGGCGAGAGCGTGCTCATCCACGGTATCGGCGGCGGCGTGGCGCTCGCGGCGCTCGCCATCGCGAAGCGCGTGGGCGCGACGGTCTTCGTCACCTCCTCGAGCGAGGCGAAGCTCGCCCGGGCGACGGAGATGGGGGCCGACCACACGCTGAACTACACTTCCTGCGACGTCGCGCGCGAGGTTCGCGCGCTGACGGGCAAGCGCGGCGTGGACGTGGTCGTGGAGACCGTCGGCGCCGCCACCTGGACCGCCTCGCTGCGAAGCGCCGCGAAGGGGGGTAGGATCGTGACCTGCGGCGCCACCACCGGCGCCAACCCGACCGAGGAGGTGCGGCTCATATTCTGGAACCAGCTCTCGATCCTGGGCTCCACGATGGGCAGCAGCGCCGACTGGCGGGCGATGGTTCGCGCGGTGGAGGATTGGGGCTTGCGTCCAGTGGTGGACTCGGTGCTTCCGCTCGAGAGCGGCCGCGAGGGGTACGAACGCATGGCGAGCGGCGAGCAGTTCGGCAAGATCGTGCTCGACGTGACGGGGGTGACCTTCCCCGCGGGGCAGAAGGGCGCGTGAGCGAGCCCGCCGAGCTGAGACGACAGCCGCGCGTCCTGGCGCGCGCGGAGCACTCGGTCTCCCGGGCGTCGATCTCGCCGAACGCCATCAAGGTGCTGTACCGGCTGCACCGCGCCGGCTTTCTGGCTTGCCTCGTCGGAGGGGCGGTGCGCGACCTGCTTCTGGGCCGCAAACCCAAGGACTTCGACATCGGAACGAACGCTCGCCCGCAGCAGGTGCGCCAGCTCTTCCGCAACGCCAGGGTGATCGGACGTCGCTTCCGCCTCGTGATGGTGCGCTTCTCGGACGAGGTGGTCGAGGTCGCGACGTTTCGGCGCTCCCCCGAACCGCCCGAGATCGAGGACGGAGAGACCACCGACGTGCTGGCGCCGACGCCGGAGGCGGACGAGTTCGGGACCCCCGAGGAGGACGCCTGGCGGCGCGACTTCACGGTCAACGGGCTGTTCTACAACATCGCCGACTTCTCGGTGATCGACCACGTCGGCGGCCTCGAGGACCTGCAGGCCGGCGTCATACGAACCATCGGGGCACCGCGCCTGCGCTTCGCCGAGGACCCGGTGCGCATGATGCGAGCCGTCGAGTACGGCGCTCGCCTCGGCTTCCGCCTCGAGGACGACCTCTCGGACGCCATCGCCGAGATGCACGGGGAGATCCGCCGTGCAGCCCCGGCCCGCATCGCCTACGAGCTCGTGGAGAGCCTGAAGGGCGGGCAGGCGCTGCCGATCTTCCGAGGCCTGGAGGGCTTCGGCCTGTTGGAGCACAGCGTGCCGGAGGCCCACCGCGCGGCGTCGGGCGGTGGCGACGCCCTGCTGTGGAGGCTCCTCGGGACCGCCGACGAGCTCGTCAGGGGCGGCGAGAAGCTCTCCGAGGAGACCCTGCTCGGCTTACTCTTCCTGCCCTCCGTGCTCGACGCTCTCATGCGGGAGGGAGAGAAAGCCCCGGCCCCGGGCGAGGTGGAGCGCGATGTGCGTGACCGGGTGGACGCGGCCGCCCTGCGGCTCGCGTTGTCGAACTACCGTTCGCACCTGCTGCGCTCCTCCTTCTTGCTGCTCTCACGCCTCCTTTCGCCGCCGCGCTCGGCCAAGTTCGTCCTGCGCACAGTCAAACACGAGGCGTTTCCGGTCGCCTGGCAGATCGCCCACCTCCTCGGTGCGGCGGCCCCGCGCTACCGCCCCCAGCTCGGCCCGTGGGAGCAGGCGGTGGCGCGCGTCCGGGCGGGGCTGGCGCCGGAGGTCGCGCCCGCCCGGCCCGAGGGGGAGAAACGAGGGAAGCGCGGCAGGCGCCGCCGTGGCGGGGCGCGCCGGCGCGCGGGTGCGGCGGGGAGCGCCTCATGAAGAAGGACGTGAAGGGGCGGGTCGAGTGGCTGCGGCGGGAGATCCGCCGCCACGAGCACCTCTACTACGTGCAGGCGCGGCCGGAGATCAGCGACCACGCCTTCGACACGCTGATGGCCGAGCTGCGCGCCCTCGAGGAGGCCCACCCGGAGCTCGGCACCCCGGACTCCCCGACCCAGCGCGTGGGCGGCGCCCCGGCGGACGAGCTGCCCCAGGTGCGCCACGCGACGCCGATGCTGTCCCTCGACAACTCCTACAACGAGGGGGAGCTGGAGGAGTGGTACTCGCGCGCAACCCGGGGACTGGGCCGAAAGCCGGGCGGCCTCGTGGCCGAGCTCAAGATCGACGGCGTCTCGCTCGCCCTCACCTACGAGCGGGGCGTGCTCGCCCGCGCGGTGACGCGCGGCGATGGCGAGGTGGGGGACGAGGTGACCGGCAATGCACGCACCATCCGTGCCCTGCCGCTCGCGCTTCCGGAGAAGCCGGCGCTCGTCGAGGTGCGCGGCGAGGTGTACCTGCCGCACGAGGTGTTCGCGACCCTCAACCGTGCCAGGCGCGAGGAGGGTGAGGAGCCGTTCGCCAACCCGCGCAACGCCGCGGCAGGCTCGATCCGCCTCCTCGACCCACGCGAGTGCGCACGGCGGCGCCTTGCCTTCTACGCGTACCAGCTGCCGAGGCTCGTCGGGGCCAGCGTCGAGCGGCACTCCGAGGCGCTGGAGCGGCTGGCCGAGTGGGGGTTCGCGGTCAACCCCGGCTGGCGCCGATGCGCCGCCCTCGAGGAGGTGCACGCCTTCATCGCCGAGTGGGGAGGAAAGCGCGCGCGCCTGGGCTTCGACATCGACGGCGCGGTGGTCAAGGTGGACTCCCTGGAGGAGCAGCGGCTCCTAGGCAGCACGGCGAAGTTTCCGCGCTGGGCGGTGGCCTACAAGTACCCGCCCGAGGGTGAGCGCACGCGGGTGCGGGGGATCGTGGTGCAGGTGGGCCGCACCGGGGCGCTCACCCCCGTGGCCGAGCTGGAGCCTGTGCTGCTGGCGGGGAGCACCGTGTCGCGCGCCACGTTGCACAACGCCGACGAGGTTGCGCGCCTCGATGTGCGGGTGGGGGACACGGTGTGGGTCGCAAAGGGCGGCGACGTGATCCCGAAGGTGGTGGCCGTGGACCCGGCTGCGCGGCCTGACCGGACGAAGCGGTTCCGGATGCCCGATCGCTGCCCGGAGTGCGAGACACCAGTGGTCCGCGAGCCAGGCGAGGTCGCCGTGCGCTGCCCGAACCGGGCGTGCCCGGCGGTGCGGCGTCAACGCCTGTTCCACTTCGTCTCCCGCTCGGGCATGGACATCGAGGGGCTCGGGAGGCGCCTCATCGAGCAGCTCCTCGGCGCCGGCCTGATCTCCGACGCCGCCTCCCTGTGGAACCTCGATCCGACGCGCCTGTCCGAGCTGCCGCAGTGGGGCGAAAAGTCCGCCTCCAACCTGATCGCGGAGCTCGAGGCCGCGCGCGCGAGGCCGCTCTGGCGCCTCCTCGTTGCCCTGGGGATCCGGCACGTGGGCGAGAGGGCCGCCAAGGTCTTGGCGGCGCGTTTCGGCTCGCTCGAGGCGCTCGCCCGCGCAGGCGAAGAGGCTCTGGAGCAGGTGGAGGGTATCGGGCCGACGATCGCCGCGAGCGTTGTGGCGTTCTTCGCCGACGCGGACAACGCCGGGCTGGTGCGCAGGCTGCGCCAGCGCCGCGTGGACCCGCGAGAGAAGGTTGCGGCTGAGACGCCCGGTGCCGATGCCCTTGCCGGGCAGACCTTCGTCCTCACCGGCACCCTCTCGCGCCCGCGCGAGGAGGTGGCTGCGCTCCTCGAGGGGGCCGGGGCGAAGGTGACGGACAGTGTCTCGCGGAAAACCTCGTTCGTGGTGGCCGGAGCCGAGCCCGGCTCGAAGCTCGGCAAGGCCCGCGAGCTGGGCGCGAAAGTCCTCGACGAGGCCGGTCTGAAGCGGTTGTTGAAGGAGAAAGGGGTCGCGTGGTGAGCAAGGCACGGGTTGTGCTGGTGGACGACGACGACGGCTCGCGCGCGGCCATGGCGACCGGCCTGCGGCGCGTGGGTTACGAGGTCGCCGACTTCGACGCGGGTGAGCCTGCGCTTGCGGCGCTTGAGCAGGGCGAACAGGCGGACGTGGTGATCACCGACGTGCGGATGCCCGGAATGGACGGCTACGAGGTGGTGCGCCGGGCGCGGGCTCTGCGTCCGGAGATCGCCATCCTCATGGTGACCGCTTTCGGAGACGTGGACGGTGCTGTTCAGGCACTGCAGGGGGGCGCGGACGACTTCCTCACGAAACCGGTGGAGCTGCCGGTGCTGCGCAAGCGCGTCGAGCAGCAACTCGAGCGGAGGAACCTGACGCGGGACAAGCGCGAGCTTCAGGAGAGGCTTGAGAGTTTTGTCGGTTTCGAGAACATCATCGGACGGTCGCCGGCAATGCAACAGGTGCTCGAGCGGGTACGGGTGGTTGCGCCGGCCCCCACCACGGTGCTGATCGTCGGTGAGTCCGGGAGCGGCAAGGAGCTCATCGCGAACGCCATTCACGAGCACTCGCCGCGCGCCGCCCGACGCTTCGTCGCTCTCAACTGCGGCGCGATCCCCGGGGAGATCCTCGAAGCCGAGCTGTTCGGGCACGAGAGGGGAGCCTTCACGGGCGCGCACCAGCGCCGCGTCGGTAAGCTCGAGGCGGCGGACGGGGGGACGTTCTTCCTCGACGAGATCTCCGAGCTCTCCGCTGACCTGCAGGTGAAGCTCCTGCGGGTGCTCGAGGAGCGCCGCATCGTCAGGGTCGGCGGGAACGACGAGATCCCGGTGGACTTCCGCCTGGTGGCGGCGACCAACCGCGACCTCGACGGCGAGGTGGCGAGCGGGCGGTTCCGTCAGGAGCTGTACTACCGGCTCAAGGTGGTGACGCTTTCGCTGCCCCCGCTGCGAGCGCGGGGTGAGGACATCCCGCTGCTGGTCGCGCACTTCGTCGCGCGCTTCAACGCGCAACTCGACAGGAACGTGGTGCGGGTCGCACCCGAGCTGCTGGCTTCTCTGCGCAGCTACCCCTGGCCGGGCAACGTGCGCGAGCTGCGCAACGTGGTGGAGAACATGGTGCTGTTCTGCCGCGGCGAAGAGCTGACCCTGGCCGACTCGCCACCCGAGCAGCGGGAGGGCCGTCCTGTCGAGGTCCGAGAGACGCCCGGAGAGTGGGCGCCGCGACCGATGGCGGAGATCGAGAGGGAGGCGATCCTGCGCACCCTCGATCTCACCGGGGGTCACCGGGCCAAGGCCGCGCAGCTCCTGGGGATCGGCCTACGAACGCTGCAGCGCAAGCTCAAGGAGTACGGGGCGGCGGCTGTGGGAGAAGAGGTCGAGGAGTAAGTACAATTGCATGTAAGGGAGCGACCATGGAATTGCCGAGCAACGTCTTGGTCTACAGCCAGATCCTGGGACTCTCCGGGACCGCAGGGACGCTGATGGACATCCGCCCCGAGGGGTGCTTCGAGCTGCGGCTGACGAGCCAGGGCAAGCTCCATGCGGTCCTGCTGCCGATCAGCCAAACCGGAATCGTCTTCGCCGACTCGGAGCCTGAGGTCGTGCCTGTGGACAACATCGAACGGTGAGGGGCAGGCTTGAGGGCCTGAAGGCCTGCATCCTCAGAACGCAAGCCTGCAAGCCTGGCTGGGCGGGCGCGTGGGCACGCCTTCAGATCCGCGTGGGGGCGGGGCGGAAAAACGCGTCGGCGAGCACGGCATCGTGGTCGAAGGCCAGCTCGACACCGGCGAGGTCGGAAAACCACCTGGCCTCGCTGGCGTCGTCCCCTCCGCGCGCCACGCCGCTAACCACCCTGCAGAGGTACACCGGTGAGACCGTGTGCCCGCGAGGGTCGCGGTCGGGGGTGGAGTAGACGCCCACCAGCTCGACCGGCTCTACCTCCAGACCGGTCTCTTCGCGGGCCTCGCGCACGCAGGCCGCTTCGCACGTCTCGCCGACCTCCACGAAGCCCCCGGGAAGCGCCCAGCGCCCCTGAAAGGGGGGGTTGGCCCTGCGGATGAGAAGCACGCCGCGGGCCGGGTCCACGATCAGCGCGTCCACCGCGATCACAGGCGTCTTCGGCATCGCCACGGTCACCTCTCCTGATCCCACATCGGCAACAACCGGCTGTGTCTGCACGCCGAGGCGAGCTTCCCGAGCAGCGACGACGTCGGCACGGTGGGAGCGCCGGTGTCCTGCCAAGTCCAGCCCTGCCTCGCCTCGGCCACCCGATGGCCGGAAAGCCTCGCCACGAAAGGAAGAACGCGGATGTCCCGGTGCGTGATGCCATGGCGGACCGTCGTGGCGGCGGAAAGCGCCCCTTCGAAGCCCGCCGCGCGACCGAGCGCCGCGGCGACCGTCCCGGGATGGTCGCCGTCGGAGAGCACCGCGAACGGCGGCAGCCAGAGGCCGAGAAGCACCGGGCCGTCCTCCACGCGCCGCAGCAGCACGCGACCGTCCCCCCGCTCCAGCCAGACCGCGACCCAGCGTTGCT